>Ga0335082_10001028_pt1 | contig 29622 bp, 20 predicted proteins | sample Lox_Sample_41_FD_206718 | JGI IMG/M metagenome (GOLD analysis project Ga0335082, IMG submission 206718) | Soil microbial communities from Loxahatchee National Wildlife Refuge, Florida, United States - Lox_Sample_4.1 | ecosystem: Environmental > Terrestrial > Soil > Wetlands | place: USA... | reverse complement strand
AGAGCGCCTGTCCAGCCCGCTGCGAGGCCGGCACGCGGCTCACGAGCTCGACGCCGACGAGCGGGAGCGACCAGAAGCCCAGCATCAGCGCGAGCGTGATCGCGACCCAGATCACGACCCCGCGCAGATCGAGCGCCACCGCGGCTGCCACCGGCAAGACGTAGAGCCAGAGCCCGTACGAGCTGGCGAAGCCGCCGGTGCGCGACATCCCGAAGCAGAGCAGCGCCGAGAGCAGCGCGAGCCCGATGTGCGCGCTCAGCAGCGGGTCGTGCGTGCGCCACAGGAGCGCCAGGTTGCCGAACGCGAGCACCGCCGTGAGCGTGATCGCAACCGCGATCTCCGGCACACCGAGCAAGGTGAACTCGATCGCGTGCAGGATCCCGGTCCCGATCAGCAGGAACGTCGCGCCTGTGAGCACGCGGATGCGGCGCAGCGAGTCGGCGGAGATGCGCGCGGGGTCGACGCCGAGCGCGAGCAGCGATGCGAGCCGCAAGGTCCGCGTGGTCCGAGCCGAGGCATGCCCGTCGCGACTCATGATTCCCCGAAGGGAATGAATCGGCAGGCGGCATGACGGGCTTGATCGCTTCGGCGAGTGGACTTTTCGCCACTTTTCGAACGAAGGGCGCGACTCACGATGACGATTCCGTCATGCTGTGGATCGGAAGGAAGCTGGGAGCGGAAGGAAGCGGACGTGTGCGGAATCGTCGGAATCGCGCAGGAGGCGGGGACCTCCGTCGACGGCACGCTGCTCGCGCGCATGCGCGATTCGATGGCGCACCGCGGTCCCGACGGCACCGGCCTCGAGCTCGGCGACGGCATCGGCCTCGGACATCGGCGCCTCGCCATCCTCGATCTCTCGGAAGCGGCGCGACAGCCGATGCGCGGCGAGGACGGCTCCGTCTGGCTCGTCGCGAACGGAGAGATCTTCAACTACGTCGAGCTCGGCGCCGACCTGCGCGCGAAGGGCCACCATCTTCGCTCGAGCTGCGACAGCGAGGTGATCCTCCATCTCTACGAGGAGCACGGCCTCGACTGCCTTCCGTTCCTGAACGGCATGTTCGCCTTCGCGATCTGGGACACCAGACGGCGACGCCTGTTCGCGGCGCGTGACCGCCTGGGCGCCAAGCCCTTCTACTTCCACGAGCGCGCGCGCGGGCTCGCCTTCGCATCGGAGATCAAGGCGCTGCTCGAGGACCCCTCGGTTCCGCGGCGCCCCGACCCGCGCGGCATCGCCGACTTCCTCTTCTGCGGCCAGCCGCTCGCGGGCAAGACGCTCTTCGAGGGCATCTCGGAGCTGCGCCCCGGGCACGCGTTGCTCTACGAGTCGGGACGCCTCCACACCTGGCCCTGGTGGCAGCCCGACTACAAGCACAAGCTCGTGCGCTCGGACGCGGCGGTGCTCGAGGAGCTCGAGGCGCTGCTCGCGGACTCGGTGCGGCTCCGCTGCCGCAGCGACGTCGCGATGGGGACACAGCTCAGCGGCGGCATCGACTCGGGCGTCGTCACGGCGCTGAGGGCGCGCTTCCGGCCGGGGAGCAAGTCGTTCACCTTGCGCTCGGGCGAGGGCGCCTACTACGACGAGACGCCGCAGGCGCGCAGCGTGTCGCGGCACGTCGGCACGCTCCACCACGAGGCGATGGTCGAGGCCGCCGACCTCGATCGCGAGCTCACGCGGCTCGCGTGGCACATGGATCTCCCGATGCCGGCGCCGGGAGGCGTCAACTACCACGCGGTCGCGCGGCTCGAGGCCGAGCACGTGAAGGTCACGATGACGGGCCACGGAGGCGACGAGCTCTTCGCCGGCTATCCCGCGCAGTACCAGGCCTGCTTCGGCGACCAGTCGATGTTCGACCGCAGCCACGCGCCGCCGCGACGCGCCGTGCCCGCGTCGTACCGGCTCCGCCGCGTGGTGCAGCAGCTCGGCCCGGGCGCGCTGCTCGCTCGCGTGTGGCGTCGGATCGTGCCTCCCGTGCAAAGTCTGGAAGAAGAGTGGGTGCGGCTCCACTGCTCGCTTCTCGAGGGCGATCCGGATCTCCATCCGGGCTTCCTCGACTGGCTCGGCGGCTACTCGCCGCAGGGCGACTACCTCGAGCTGCTCCGCGGCATCGACACGGACGACCCGATCGACCGCTGCCTCGATCACGACCTGCGCTGCTATCTCCCCGGCCTGCTCTTCATGGAGAACCGCGCGAGCATGGCGGTCTCGATCGAGTCGCGGACACCCCTCCTCGACCACCCGGATGGTGGAATTCCTGGCGCAGCTCCCGGCGTCGCAGCGCATGCACCGGCGCGCGACGAAGTGGCTGCTGCGCGAGGTGGGTCGTCCGATGCTGCCCGCGGAGATCGTGGAGCGGCGCGACAAGGTGCCCTTCCCGCTTCCCGTCGAGGAGTGGCTGATGGGCAAGCTGGCCGAGCCGGTTCAGCGGATCCTCGGCTCGTCCGCGTCACGCCGCCGCGGGATCTTCCTGCCGCACGTGCTCTCCGAGCGAGGCTTCCGCGTGGGTCACGGCTGGACGCTGCTCTGCCTCGAGCTCTGGTTCCGACTCTTCATCGATCGCACGCTCGAGCCGGGCACGCCGCTGCGCGAAATCGACGCGTAGGACGACCCGCTCACACGACGAGCAGCAACCCCTCGGCCGGCTCGCCCATCGCGCGCGCGATCGCCTCGGTGTAGAGCGCGACCTGACGCTCGTACGTGGCGCGGCGGTCGCCGAGCTCGCGGTCGGTCTTCCAGTCGACGACCGTCCAACGCGCGCCTGCCTCGGTCTCTTCGCGGAAGGCGAGGTCGACGACGCCCTCGGCCAGGCGCCCGTCGTCGCGGCGCAACAGCACGGGGGTCTCGCGCCGCAGCGCGGAGGCGCGCGCCGCGCGCCGGAGCACGGGGTGGGCGAGCGCGCGCTCGGCGGTCAGCGCCGCCGCCGCGACCTCGTCAGGTGTCGCGTCGACGAGGCGACCCTGGAGCGCGGCGAGCTCGCGGAGCCGCGCGGAGTCGGCGCCGAGGTCCGCGGCCGCGAGCACGGCGTGGACCAAGGTGCCGAAGCGCGCGCCGTGCGGACGCTCGGCGTGCGCGCCGGGCAGGCTCTCGAAGCCGACCGCCGCGGCCGGCGCGGCGGCAGCGGACTCCGCCGCGAGCGCCGTCACCGTCGCGACCGCGAGCGACGGCCGCACGCCGGCGTCCAGCCGCGCGCGGCGCGCCGCCTGCCAGGCCGTGTGCTCCTGCGCGCCCTGCGTTGCGCGCTCGCCCGGGCGGTCGGCCTCGAGCAGGCGCTGCTGCCGCAATCCGACGCGCTGCTCGACGCCGAGCTCGAGCGCGTTCGGGTCCCACCACACGACGGTGTGGGAGCCCGCGCGCGGGCGCAGCCGCCCCGGCCGCACCGACTCGCGCGACGGATAGCGCTCGCGCGGCCGCACCTTGCCCGCGACGACCCGCACGGCCTCCGGCCCGAACGTCGGGCAGCCGCTCGCCGCCTCCCGCTCTCCTCCCGAGATCGCGCTGGGGTAGACGATCGGGTCGAGCGAAGACAGCCAGCCGCCTTCGAGCTCCTTGTCCGCGACGGCCGGCACCACCAGCAGGTCGCGCGCGCGCGTGGCCGCGACGTACGCGAGCCGCACCGACTCGGCCTCGTCGCGCGCGAGCTCCTCGTCGCGGTGCAGCAGCAGCTCGCGCGGCGCGCAGCCCGCCAGCGGCTCGGCCCAGAGCCCGCGCTCGGGATCGACGTGTCGCGTCGGCGTGTCGCGCGTCGCGTTGCAGGTCGGGTCGCAGAGGATCACGACCGGGAACTCGAGGCCCTTTGCCTTGTGAGCCGTCATGATGCGGACGCCCTCGGTGCCCTCCTCGACCACGGGCGCGTCCTGCGACTCGCCGCGCAGGGCGTCGGACTCGAGGCGCTCCACGAAGGCGCGGAAGCTCGGTGCGCCGCGCTGCTCGAAGCGGCGCGCGAGGTCGAGGAGCCGCAGGCAGTTCGCGAGCGCCTGCTCGCCCGTCGGCCAGATCGCGATGCCGGCGTGCGCGCGCAGCGCCTCGAGCAGTCGCCGCAGCGTGTCGGCGATCGGGCGGCGGTTGCGCGCGCGGTGGAGCGAGGCGAGCAGCGCGAGGCTCGCTGCGACCGGGCGCGTGGTGTCGTCGAGCGTGGCCTCGTCGATCGGCTGGAGCGGATGCAGCGAGCCGTGGCGGTGGCGGAAGGCGAGCAGCGCGTCGTCGCCGTGTGCGAAGAGCGGACCGCGCAAGGTCGCGAAGACGCGCAGCGCGTCGTCCGGCCACTCGATCGCGGCGAGCGCATTGCGGACGGCGAGCACCTCCTCGCGGTCGTGGAACGAGCGGCCGCCGACGAGGACATGGGGAATGCGGCGCGCCTCGAGCGCGCGCACGTAGCCGCGCGTCACGTCGTCGCGGAAGCTCTTGAAGCGGCGGAAGAGGAGACACACGTCGCGCGGGCGGATCGGCTCCTCGCGCGTGTTCCCATCGTCTGCCGCGACCGGCACCGTCCAGCCGCTCTCGCGCACGAGCCACGCGACGAAGGCGCCGACCGCGTCCGGCAGCGACTGCTCGATGGCGAAGTCCGCGAGGTAGCCGCGCTCGCTGTAGGGCATCGGCACGGGCAGCGCGACGAGCGTCGGACGGCCGACGACCTCGTCGCGCGCCGGCTCGAGCGCGACGTAGCTCGCCTGGCTGCCGTCGGGGGCGCCCTGCATGCGCGGCGCGAAGGCGGCGTTGACGGCGGTCTGGAGCGAAGGCGGCGAGCGGAAGCTGGTCGTCAGGTGGAAGAGCGTCGCGCCGTGCGCGGGACCGAGCGAGAGCAGGCGCGCCTTCACCTCCTCGTAGATCGCGACCTCGGCGCGCCGGAAGCGGTAGATCGACTGCTTCGGGTCGCCGACCACGAAGAGCTTGCCCGCCGCGGGACGCGCGCGTCGCCAGTCGCTCTCGTCCGGATCGTCCGCGGCGAGCAGCAGCAGGATCTCCACCTGGAGCGGGTCCGTGTCCTGGAACTCGTCGACGAAGAAGCGGGTCGTGCGCGCCTGGAGCTCCCGACGCACCCGCGCGTCGCGCACCAGCAGGTCGCGCGTCTTCAGCAGCAGGTCCACGAAGTCGAGGCAGCCGGCGCGGCGCTTCTCCTCCTCGTAGGCGGCGACCGCGCCGCGCAGCTCTTCGCGCAGCAGCGCGGCGAGATCGGCGTCGCAGTCCTCGCGCAGCCGGTCGAGCGTCTCCTTGGCGGCGTCGCGCTGCGCCTTCACGTCGTCGCGCGGGACGCCCGGCGCGAAGAAGCGCCGGCGCCGGCCCTTCCAGGTCCAGAGCCGGCTGCGCGAGAGGGCCCGCAGCTCCGCCTCGAGCCCGTCGTAGTCGCGCGGCGCCACCTGCTCGCGGAGCGAGATCTCGCGCACGAAGCGCGCGATCTCTGCGAGGCTCTTCGAGAGCCAGTCCTCCGGATCCTCGGCGCGCGCGGAGAGATCGGCGAGCGGCGAGAGCTGCGCCAGCGCCGCGTCGATCGCGGACTCGCGCGCGAGGTCGGCGCTTTGCCACGCCGCCTCGAAGTCGCGGTGCTCGACCAGGCTCGCGAGCGCGCTCTCGAGGTCGGCGCGCGGACCGTCGCCGCCCGCGCGCGGCCGCCTGCGCAGGATGCGCCGCACGCCCTCGGGTGGATCCTCGAGCGCGCGCTGGAACCAGCGCTCGAACGCACGCGAGAGGAGCCTCCGCTGCTCGTCCTCGTTCGCGACCGCGAAGAGCGGATCGACTCCCGCCTCGACCGGCCGCTCGTGCAGCAGGTCGGCGCAGAAGCCGTGGATCGTGCCGATGCGCGCGAGCTCGAGCTGCTCGAGCGCGCGCTCGAAGCGCTCGCGCTCGGCGCTCCCCGCCGACGTCGCGCCGAGCGCGCGCTCGATCTCCGCGCGCAGTCGCAGCTTCATCTCGCCTGCGGCCTTCTCGGTGAAGGTGACGGCGACCATGCCGTCGAGCGCGCCGAGCCCCTCGCGCAAGGTGGCGACGATGCGCGAGACGAGCGCCGTGGTCTTGCCGGTTCCCGCGGCGGCCTCGACGAAGAGCGTCGCCGCGAGGTCCTCGCGAATGCTGCGACGCGCCTCGGCGTCGGCCAGCGGCCGCGCGCTCATTCGAGCTCTCGCAGCGCCTTCAGGTCGGCGAGCGGCTCGGCCGGCTTGCGCGAGGTGCGCATCTCCTCGTACGGCCCGCAGACCACCTGATAGTCGCACCAGCGGCAGGCGCCCTTCGCGGGCGCGGCCGGCAGGAAGGGCGCGTCGAGCGCGCGGCCGATCGTCTCGGAGACCGCGCGCGCCGCCGCGCGCGCCTTGGCGTCGAGCGGCACGTCGCGCAGGCTGAAGTTGCCGGCCGCGGTGCAGTAGTAGAGGCGTCCGCCGTCCACCCGCGCCTCGGGGAAGAGCTTCTCCGCGGCGAGCGCGTAGAGCACGGGCTGGAGCGACTCGCCGCCGCGGATCACGTCGCCGTCGGCCGCGCGGTCCTTGCCGGTCTTGTGATCGGTGACGCAGAGGTGGCCGTCGTCGCGCCGCTCGACCAGGTCGATCGAGCCGCGCAGCCGGATGCCGGCGTCGAGCGCGACGGGCTCGGCCTGCGAGTGCGGGTCGCGACCGCGGCGTCCGGCGAGCCCGAAGGCTAGCTCGAAGCGCCACGGCACGTAGCCCGTCGGGTCGTCGGCCGCGATCCGCAGCCAGTGGCGGAGGTCCGCGCGCACGCTGTCGACCGCGTCCTCGAACACGCGCGGAATCGCGGGCGCGAGGTCGTCGCGCCAGCGCGCGACGACCTCGTCGAGCGTCGCGTCGAGCCGCGCGCGTGCCGCCTCGAAGCGCTCGTGTGTCACCGGAAGGAGGCCTTCGTCGCGCAGCCGGCCGAAGAGCGCGAACTGCACCTCGTGGACGAGCGCGCCGCGCGTCAGCGGGTCGAGCTCCTCGAGCGCGTCCACCTCTTCGCGCGGCGCGAGCCGGTGGACCGCGTGCAGCAGGAACTTGTAGGGGCAGGTGGCGAAGTGCTGGAGCGCGGTCGGCGAGTAGCTGCGCGCCGCGAGCGCGTGCTCCGCGATCGCCTCGAGGGCACCCGGCGCGATCGCCTCGCGCGCGCCGTCGCCGGGCCGCACCAGACCGTCCGCGCCGGTCCAGCGCGGCAGCCAGCGGCGCGCGCGGAAGCGCAGTGCGCGCGCCAGGTTCGGATTCGCGTCGAGCAGGTAGTGGGCGGCGCCGACGCTCTTCGCCTCGTCGACGTCCTGGAGTCGCTCCAGCAGCGCGAGGTCGTGCTCGGCCTCGTCGATCGCCTGGTCGCGGCGCGTCGGCGCCGGCCAGCCGACGCGCGCGTCGCCGGTCTCCTCCGCGCGCGCCGCCATTTCGGCCCAGCCCGGGAGCCGTCCTTCCGCCGCGCGCAGCGCCTCGAGCGTGTAGAAAGATGGAACGCGCGGGCGCGAGGCGTCGAGATCGAGCCGCGGGTACGAGAGCACGACGCGGCAGCTCGCCGCTCCGACCGCGAGGCGCAGCGCCCGGCGCTCGTGCGCGACGCGCTCGCTCCGTGTGACGAGATCCTCGTCGAGGCGACGCCGTGCGGCGTCGAGCAGAATCGGCTCCTCCTCGATCTTCTTCGGGAAGATCCTCTCCGCCAGGCCCGGCACGAAGACCGCATCGAAGTCGAGGCCGCGCGCCGCCTCGATCGGCGCGACGAAGACGCAGCCGTAGCGCGCGGCCGGCGGCGGCTCCGCCAGCTCGAGCAGGCGGCGCGAGAGCACGAGCATCACCTCGTCGAGATCCACGGGCCCGACCGCCGCCATCGGCGCGAGCTCGGAGAGTACCGAGAGCACGCGCGCCGGCCGGCGCAGCGCGCGCGTCGCGAGCGACGAGAGCGCGTCGAGCCAGTCGCCCCAGGGCGAGCGCTGCGGCAGCGCCTCGAGCGCGTCGAGCAGCGGCGCCGCGAAGGCGCGCAGCGCGGCGAGATCGGCGAGGTCGCGCCGGATCTGCGCCGCGGCCGGATCGTCCGGGTCCTCGAGATCGGCGAGCTGCTCGCCGAGCTCGTTCGCGAGCCCTTCGAGGCGACGCTCCCAGCGCGGGCGTCCGCCGATCACCGCGGCGTCGACGAGCAGCCGCTCCCACGCGCGCGGCGCGCGCGGCCTTCCCGCGGTCGCCGTGCCCGCGCGGCCGGTCTCCTCATCGACACTCGATCGCGACGGCTCGGCCAGCGCGAGAGCCATGGCCTCGGGCAGCGCCTCGAGATCCGGCGTGACGAAGCGTTCGGCGCGCGGCAGCGCCGCGGGCGGCGCGCCGGCCGGCGCGTCCGGCACCTCGCCGAGCGAGAGATACTCGGCAAAGCGGCGCGCGGAGAGTCCTTCGCCCTTGCAGCGCAGCAGCGCGAGGAACGCGCGTCCGGCGGGGTCGGGCTGTCGGCTGCCGCGCGCGAAGTGCGCCGGGATGCCGGCGCGTCCGAACGCCTCGAGCAGATGCGGGCGGTACGCCTCGGGTGAGCGCAGGAGCACCGCGATGCGATCGAAAGCCGTGCCCTGCGCGGCGAGCCCGTGGATCCTTCGGGCGATCTCGACGCACTCGCGGCTCTCGCCCGGCGCGGAGAGCAAGGTCACGTCGTCGCCGAGCGAGGCCTCGGGCGGTGCGCCCTCCTCGAAGAGATGCGTCTGCAAGCGCGCGAGCGACGCCGGCGCCGCGGGCGCGGCGATGCGCTCCGGCTCCACGCCGAGCGCGCGCACGAGCCGGCGCTCGCAGGCCTCGTCGCCTGCCGGCAAGGTGACGAGAAGCTCGGGTGCGCGGGCGCGAAGCGCCGCGACGAGCTCGCGCTCCGCCGCGCTCTCGACCGCGACGTCGAGCAGCAAGGTCGGCAGACCGAGCCACGCATGCGCGGCGCCCGAGCGCGCGCACTCCGTCGCGAGCGCGAGCAGACGCGCGCGGTCGGCGAGCCCACCGGACGCGAGCAGCGCGTCGAATTCCGCGAGCCAGCGCGCGAGCTCGGGCGATTCTTTCGCCACGCGCATGGGCTCGACCTGCGCGAGCCGCAGCTCGTCGATCGCGGCGGCCACGGCGCGCACGAGACCCGGTCCCTCCGCCACGTCGGCGAAGCGGCCGAGCCCGTCCGCGCCGCGAGCGGCGTACAGCACGCGCGACGCGAGCGCCTCGGCGACGAGCGACGAGACGGGCAGCGCGCGCGCGCCCTGCGCCGTCTGCGCGAGCGCCGACGCGAGGCGCGGCAAGGTCGCGCGCTGCCAGCCGAAGGCCGCGCCGCGCGAGAGCGCCGCGCGTCGCAGCAGCTCGTTCGCGGCATCGGCCGTCGCACCGACGACGAGCACCTCTTCGCCAGGCGCGCGCGCCTCGAGCCACGCCCGTGCGACGCGCAGGCGCTCGCTCGCGGCGGGCGAGGTCACGAAGCGCACCGACATGGGGCCATGCTACACGCCGATGTCGCGGTAGGCTCTCGCGCCGTGAATCGCGCGGACCTGTTGCGACGCCTCGAGGGCGAGCCGTTCGAGGTGCTCGTCATCGGCGGCGGAGCGACCGGGCTCGGCATCGCCGTCGACGCGGCGAGTCGCGGCTACCGCACGGCGCTGCTCGAGGCGCACGACTTCGCGAAGGGCACGTCCTCCCGCAGCACGAAGCTCGTGCACGGCGGCGTCCGCTATCTCGAACAGCTGAACTTCTCTCTGGTCACCGAGGCGCTGCGCGAGCGCGGGATCCTCTACCGGAACGCGCCGCACCTCGTCAGCCACCTCGGCTTCGTGGTGCCCCGCTACAAGTGGTGGGAGGGGCCCTTCTATGGCATCGGCCTCAAGCTCTACGACGCGCTCGCCGGCAAGCAGAATCTGGCGCCTTCGCGCCGTCTCGATCGCGACGCGACGATCGCCGCCATTCCCAACGTCGAGCGCGAGGATCTCCTCGGCGGGACGATCTACCACGACGCACAGTTCGACGACGCGCGCATGGCGATTTCGCTCGCGCGCACGGCCGACGACCACGGCGCCGTGGTGCTGAACGGCATGGAGGTCACGGCGCTGATCAAGACCGGGCGCGACAGCGGCCAGACCTGCGGCGCGGTCGCGCGCGACGCGGAGACGGGGCTCCACCACCGCGTGCTCGCGAAGGTCGTGATCAACGCGACCGGCGTCTTCGGCGACGGCGTGCGCCGCCTCGACGAGCCCGGTGCGGCGCCGCTCGTGCAGCCCTCGCAGGGCGTGCACATCGTGCTCGACGCGAGCTTCCAGCCCGGCCCCAACGCGATCATGGTCCCGCACACCGACGACGGCCGCGTGCTCTTCGTGATCCCGTGGCACGGCCGCGTGCTCGTCGGCACGACCGACACGCCGCTCACCGAAGCGAGCCTCGAGCCGCGCGCGCAGCCGCAGGAGGTCGACTTCATCCTGCGAAATGCCGGCCGCTACATGGCGAAGGACCCGGCGCGCGCCGACGTGAAGAGCGTCTTCGCGGGGCTCCGCCCGCTGATGCGCGGCGACGGCGCCGACACGAAGAGCGTGTCGCGCGAGCACGCCGTGCACGTCAGCAACTCGGGGCTCGTGACGATCGTCGGCGGCAAGTGGACGACCTACCGGAAGATGGCCGAGGACGCGCTCGCCGATGCGATCCTCGTCGGCGGGCTCGAGGCGCGCCCGTGCGTCACCGAGTCGCTGGTGCTGCACGGCTGGATGCGCCGCGACGACCCGCAGCTGCCGTCCGATCCGGCAATGCGCGTCTACGGCGCCGACGCCGCGCACGTCGACGCGCTCGCGCGCGAGGACGCGAGCTGGTCGCGCCCGATCCATCCGGAGCTTCCGTACCGCGGCGTGCACGTCGTCTTCGCCGTGCGACACGAGCTCGCGCGCACCCTCGAAGACGTGCTCTCCCGCCGCACGCGCGCGCTGCTGCTCGACGCGCGCGCATCGATCGAAGCCGCTCCCGCCGTCGCTGCGCTGATGGCCTCGGAGCTCGGTCGCGACGCCGCGTGGGCGCGCGCGCAGGTCGCGGCGTACGAGGCGCTCGCGCGCGGATATCTGCTCGACGCCTAGCGCGCCGACCCGCCCGCGGCGTCCGCGATCCCTCGCTCGTGTCCCCACAGCGCGTACGCGCGCTCCGCGAGCAGCGCGCTCGCGACCTCGTTCGGATGCTGGTCGACCGGCAGGATCCAGAGATCGGAATCGCGCCGTCCGCGCACCGAGTCGGTGATGTCGAGAACGGGGATTCCCTCCGCGGTCAGTCGCCGCGAGAGCTCGTCGTAGACCGGCCGGAACGCCTCGGCTTCGAGATCGATCAGCACGGGGAGCAGGACGATCCGGAAGCGTGCGCCGCGATCGGCCGCAGCGCGCGCGAGCTCACCGATCGCGGGGAAGTTCCGCCGGAAGTGGCCGCGCTCGAACACTGCGGGCGAGGTCAGGTACGCGAGCTTCAGCCGGCGCCCGATCGACGCGTTCAGGCGGTCGAGGACGAACTTCACCAGGCTGGAGTATCGGTCGAGCGGCGTGCCGAGCATTGGATTGCGGATCACCTCGCTCGTTCCGAACGAGACGACGTCGTTCAGGTTCAGCGCGTACAGGACCTCGTCGTGCGGCAGCGAGGCGTCGAGCGCCTGGTAGATCGCGAGACAGCGCCTCGAGTCGGCGCCGGACTCGGCGAAGTCGTACAAGCTCGTCGGGTCGCCGCCGGCGTCGAGCCGCCGTTCGAGCTGTCGGACCCACGCGTCCTCGTAGTGGAGGCCCGATCCGTACGTGAAGGAATCCCCGAGGACGACGACGACGCGCCCGTGCGGCTCCCGCATGGCGGACTCGAGCCAGCGGGCACCGTGCTGATCGAAGTGATAGGTGACGATGTAGTCGGTCTTTGCGTAGTAGCCGCGGACGTCGACCGCGGGATCGATGCGCTCGGTCCAGGTGTTGAAGGGAACGCCGAAGCGTCTTCCCCCGCCGCTGCGCGTCCGGTAGTAGTACTCGTTGTTGGTCTGGACGTCGGCGACGGGATGCAGCCGGAGCCAGATCTCGAGCGACGCGAGCACGACGAGCAGGCTCACGAAGCTGACGGCGAGATTGGAGCGGAGCGACGTGCGCCTCTCCGCGCTCTCGCGACGAGAGTGTGCCGATCGCTCGGGCATGCGGAGCGCGATACTACCCGAGCCCGCGAGCGCCTTGCGCGCCGTGCTACCTAACCTCCGTGTCGCACCCCCCCCTGCCCCCCGTCGCGGCCGTCGGTCCGCTCGCGGCGCCGCCGCTCGGGCGCCCGATCAAGTTCTGGTACGGCCTCGGGCAGCTCGCCGAGGGACTCACGCACGAGGGCCTGAACCTCTTCCTGCTCTTCTACTACACCAGCGTGCTCGGCCTCTCGGGCGCGCTCGCCGGACAGGCGATCTTCATCGCGCTCAGCGTCGACGCCGTCGCCGATCCGCTCGTCGGCGTGTGGTCGGACCGGATCGCCTCGCGCTGGGGACGCCGCCATCCGTTCCTCTACCTCTCCGCGATCCCGCTCGGTGTCTGCTTCACCCTCACCTTCGTGCCGCCGCCCGGACTCTCGCAGGCGGGGCTCTTCGCCTGGCTCGCGTGCTTCGCGGTGCTGACGCGCGTCGCGACGTCGCTGTTCAACGTCCCGCACCTCGCGCTCGGGGCGGAGCTCTCGCGCGATTACGAGGAGCGCAACCAGATCTCGGCGCTCCAGTTCTTCTTCGAGCGCGCGGGTCACGGCATGGCCGGCATGCTCGCCTTCCTCTGGTTCCTGCGTCCGACCGACGCGTATCCGAACGGCCAGCTGAATCCGACGGCCTATCCGAAGCTCGCGATCGTGCTCGCCGTCTCGATGACCTTCGCGGTGCTGCTCTCCGCGTGGCGCACGCAGTCGCGCTCGCGCTTCCTCGGGACGGCCGATCCGCGCACGCGCGCGCGCAGCTTCGCGTCGGCGGCGCTCGGCGATCTCGTCGACTCGCTCCGCAACGTCTCGTTCCGCGTGCTCTTTCTCGGGCTGCTCCTGATCTATGCGGCGCTCGGCGTCGGGACTGCGCTCTCGCTCCATCTCGGCACCTACTTCTGGCGGGTCAGCACGGACCAGATGCTCCTGTGGGGGATCGTCTCCGGGTTCTCGGTGTTCGCCGGACTCGGCTTCTGGCCGCGCGTGGCGCAGCGCTTCGACAAGCGGCCCGTCTTCGTGCTCGGGATCGCGCTCTTCGCCGCATTCACGGCGCTGCCGGCCTTCCTCGTGATCGCGGGACTCTTCCCGTCGCGCGAGTCCGTGCTCTACCTGCCCGCCTGGCTCCTCACCACCGCGGTCGTCGCGCAGTTCGGCCTGGCCGCGACGATGGTGACCGGCCGCTCGATGATGGCCGACGTGACCGACGAGGACGCGCTCGCCTGCGGGCGGCGACGCGAGGGTGTGTTCTTCGGCGCCGCGTCCTTCTCTTCGAAGGCCGCGTTCGGCGTCGGCTCGCAGATCGCGGGCCTCTGCATCCAGTGGATCGCGCTCGCGCCGAACGCGCGGCCGGAGGACGTGGGCCCGGAAGTGGTGCAGGGGCTCGGACTCACGTTCGGCATCTCGATCCTCGCGCTCTGCGGACTCTCGCTCGCCTTCTTCTCGCGCTATCGCCTGACGCGCGAGCGCCACGCGGCGGTGCGCGCCGCGCTCGCCGCGCGCGAGCCGCGTACCGCGGTCGCGGGCTTCGCGCCGGACGCGTGAAGGTCGCGCTCCGGCGCGGGAGTCTCTGGCCGGCGATCCGCACGCGCACCGCGGCGGCGCTGGAGTCGGGCGCGCTCGTGCCGATCGGCGGCGAGCTCGACGAGATCGAGGAGCGCGGCATCCGCTTCCAGGTGCGGCTCGCGACCGCGCTCGAGCGCAAACGCGCGGTGCAGGCGACGCGCGCGCCGGACTTCGACCCGTTCCTGCCGGTCGACCCCGCGCTCTTCGTCGCCGACGTGAGCGAGGACTACGTCTGCGTGCTGAACAAGTTTCCGGCGCTGCGACACCACGCGCTGCTGACGACGCGCGAGTTCGAGGAGCAGGAGACGCCGCTGCGCGCGCGCGACTTCGAGGTGCTGTGGCTCTGTCTCGCGGAGCGCGACGCGCTCGCCTTCTACAACTCGTCCGCGAAGGCCGGCGGCAGCGAGCGACACCGCCATCTCCAGCTCGTGCCGCCGCTCGTCGCGGGCGCGGCCACCGTGCCGATCGACACGGCGCTCGAGGCCGCGCGCTTCGACGGACCGGTCGGCAGCGCGCCCGGACTTCCGTTCCTCCACGCGTTCGCGCGCCTGCGCGACCTCTCGGAGCTTCCGTGCGAGCGGGCCGCGCAGGCGCTCGCCTCGCTCTACCGCGAGATGGCGCGCGCCTTCGGCTGCGAGCGCCCGGGCCGCCCGTACAACCTGCTGCTGACGCGCGAGTGGATGCTATTCGTGCCGCGCGCGCGCGAGCGCTTCGAGGGCATCTCCATCAACGCGCTCGGCTTCGCGGGCGCGCTGCTCGTGCGCGACCGCGACGCGCTCGCGCGCCTGCGCACGGCCGGGCCGCTCGCGGCGCTGCGACAAGTGGGTGTTTCTGGTTAGGAGCCGAGCTTCGCGATCACCGCGTCCGTGAACTCCGCCGTCGACGCCTTGCCGCCTGCATCGCGCGTGCGCGCGCGGCCCTCGCGCCAGACGCCCTCGACCGCGGCGCGCATGCGCCGCGCGGCCTCGCGCTCGCCGAGGTGGTCGAGCATCAGGCACGCTGCCAGCATCAGCGCCGTCGGGTTCGCGACGCCCTGCCCGGCGATGTCGGGCGCGGATCCGTGCACGGCCTCGAAGATCGCGACGCCCTCGCCGATATTCGCGGCCGGCGCGAAGCCGAGTCCGCCGACGAGGCCCGCCATCTCGTCGGACAGGATGTCGCCGAACATGTTCTCGGTGACGATCACGTCGAAGCGCGACGGGTCGAGCACGAGCGCCATCGCGGTCGCGTCGATGATGCGGTCCTCGAAGGCGATCTCCGGGTACTGCCTCGCGATCTCGCGGCCCGCCTCGAGGATCAGCCCCTGCGTCAGCTTCAGGATGTTGGCCTTGTGGACGAGCGTCACCTTGCGGCGCGCGTGGCGGCGCGCGTAGTCGAAGGCGTAGCGGACGATCCGCTCGGCCCCGAAGCGCGTCACGATCATCACGGATTCTGCGGCAGCCTTGCGGTCCGAGCCGACGCCGATGTAGTGCTCGACGCCGACGTAGAGTCCCTCGGTGTTCTCGCGCACGAGCACGAGGTCGACGTCGGTGTAGCGCCCCGGGAAGAGCGTCCGCACGGGCCGCACGTTGGCGTAGAGGTCGAACTCCTGGCGCAGCGCCACGTTGACGGAGCGAAATCCTACACCGGACGGCGTCGTGAGCGGACCCTTCAGGGCGACGCCGGTGCGCCGGATCGAGTCGAGCACCGCGCGCGGCATCGGCTCGCCATGCGCCTCGACCGCGGCGAGGCCGGCCTTCTGCTCGTCGGTCGCGAGCGCGACCCCGGCCGCCTCGAGCAGGCGCAGGGTCGCGCGCGTGATCTCGGGTCCGATGCCATCGCCGGCGAGGAGCGTGATCTCGTGGGCCATTCTGGCTACGGGACAGCACGCTCGAGGATGGGAGCGGGGTCCAGCCCCGGCGCGAGCGCGCCGAAGCCGAGCCCGCGGTCGCCGCCGAGTCGCGTCGCGCAGAAGGCGTCCGCGACCGCGGCGGGCGCGCTGCGCACGAGCAGCGACGCCTGGAGCGCGAGCGCCAGCTGCTCGACCAGGCGCCGCGCGGCGGGCTCGAGATCGCCCGGGCGCGCGAGCCACCCCTCGACGCGCGCGGTCGCGGCGTCGAGGCGACGGTCGCCGCCGCGCGCCGCGCGCAGCTCGGCCAGCAGCGCCGGCACGCAGTCCGGCTCGCGCGCCATCGCGCGCAGCACGTCGAGGCAGATCACATTGCCCGATCCTTCCCAGATCGCGTTGACCGGCGCCTCGCGATAGAGGCGCGGCAGCGCCGACTCCTCGACGTAGCCGTTGCCGCCGAGGCACTCCATCGCCTCGACGATCATCGCGGGCGCGCGCTTGCATACCCAGTACTTGCCGACCGCCGTCGCGATGCGCGCGAAGGCGCGCTCGCCCGCGTCGCGCGGCGCCTCGTCGTAGGCGCGCGCGAGGCGGAGCATCAGCGCGGTGGCCGCTTCGCTCTCGAGCGCGAGGTCGGCCTGCACGCTCCGCATGAGCGGCTGCTCGCACAGGCGCTTGCCGAAGGCGACGCGGTGGCGCGCGTGGTGCATCGCCTCGGCGAGGGCGCGCCGCATCAGCCCGGCGCTGCCCGACACGCAGTCGAGGCGCGTGTGGTGGACCATGTCGATGATCGTGCGGACGCCGCGCCCCTCCTCGCCGAGCAGGCGCGCGCGGCTGCCCGCGAACTCGACCTCGGAGGAGGCGTTCGAGCGGTTGCCGAGCTTGTCCTTCAGGCGCTGGATGCGGAATGCGTTGCGCGTGCCGTCCGGCAGGATGCGCGGCAGCAGGAAGCACGAGAGGCCGCGCGGCGTCTGCGCGAGGGTGAGGAAGGCGTCCGACATCGGCGCCGAGCAGAACCACTTGTGTCCGACGAGCTCGTACTCGCGTCCCGGGCCCTCGCCGCCGACCGGGTGAGCCTGCGTGGTGTTGCTGCGGACGTCGCTGCCGCCCTGCTTCTCGGTCATCGCCATGCCGACGAGCACGGCCTGCTTCTGCGCGGCGGGCAGCAGGCGCGGCTCGTAGCGCGTGCCGCGCACGCGCGGCTCCCACTCGGCCGCGACGTCGGGCTGGTGACGCAGCGCGGGGACGCAGGCGAAGGTCATCGTCAGCGGACAGCACGAGCCGGTCTCGACCTGCGAGAGCAGCGAGTGGAGGGCCGCGCGCGCGACGTATGCGCCCGCGCGCGGCTCGCGCCACGGCAGGTTGTGGACCTCGTGCTCCATCGCGAGCGCCATCACGCGGTGCCAGGCCGGATCGAACTCGACCTCGTCGATGCGCGCGCCGGTGCGGTCGTGCGTGCGCAACTCGGGCGTCTTCTGGTTGGCGCGCGCGCCGAGCGCGAGCACGTCCGCGCTGCCGCAGAGCGCGCCGAAGGCGGCGACCTGCGCGGCGGCCCAGCCAGCGCCCTCGCGCTCGAGTCCTTCGCGCAGCGCCAGGTCGGAGCTGAAGAGGTCGACGTCCGCGAATGCAGGCGTCTGGTTCAGGACCTCGTGCGTGCGGAAGCGGTCGGCCTGCACTCGGCCGAGCCTACCGCGCGTTACTCGGCGCGTACAGCCGCTGATACGATGAGGCCGTGCAGCATAGGGAACGAGGGAGGGTTCGCGCGCGCCGACGCGTCAGTGCGTTCGCGTTGCTCGCATGCGGCTTCCTCGCGCCGCTCCACGCGCTCGCCGACGCGGGGCCGCAGTGTGGTCCAAGCGTCTCCGCGACGGCGGTGACCGCCGTCTCCGCGAACGACATCCCGATCGCCCACACGCCGCCCGGCGGCTATCGCGACCGCTTCCCCGCGCCGGTCCTCGCGACCTGCACCGAGCCGCTCGCGGCCGGCGCGCCGGACCTGCGCGGGCTCTGGCGCACCTTGCGCGCGGAACGCGCCTACGAGACCTCGTACGAGACGTCGTCGAGGCTCTACTCGGTCGCGCGATTCCTCTTCGGGCAGGCGCTCGGCAGCGAGGCGGAGCGCCATCCGGTGCCGGCGGGCCATCCGATCACGGTGTACGTCGAGCGGATCGAGCAGTGTGGCGACCGCATCGTCGACATGGGCGGCGGCACCATCGCCGACGCGCGCGCCGACGGAACCCTGGAGCGCGGCGTGCACGACGTCTCCGCGTTCGACTTCGAGACGCCGATCCACGCGATCGCGAGCTACGAAGACGGCGTGTTCGTGCTGCGGCCCCCGCGCATTCCGATCCGCGTGACGCGAAGGCTCGACGCGGATGGGCACATGCTCTGGCATCGCCCCGATCTCGGCGACATGATCGTGACACTCGAAAGGATCGGTGGACCGTGCGACACGCCGCCCGGTAAGGACTGGGTGCGATGACCCGGACAGAGGAGGTCCCGACGATGCAGGTCCTGCGCACGCCCGAGGAGCGATTCCAGCCGCTGCCCTTCCTTCCGTACGCGCCGCACTACCTCGAGGATCTGAAGGGCTACGAAGGTCTACGTCTCCACACCGTCGACGAAGGCTCGCGCGACGCGCGCGAGGTGTTCCTCTGCCTCCACGGCGAGCCGAGCTGGTCGTACCTCTACCGGAAGATGATCCCGGTCTTCCTCTCGACCGGCGCGCGCGTGGTCGCGCCCGACTGGTTCGGCTTCGGCCGCTCCGACAAGCCGACCGAGGACGAGGTCTACACCTTCTCGTTCCACCGCAACACGGCGATCCGCCTGATCGAGCGGCTCGACCTGCGGAACGTCACCTTGGTGTGCCAGGACTGGGGCGGTCTCCTCGGCCTGACCTTGCCGATGGACATGCCGGAACGCTTCGCGCGCGTGCTGGTGATGAACACCGGCATCGCGGTCGGCGAGCCGATCAGCGCGGGCTTCGCGGCGTGGAAGCAGTTCGCGGGGACCTATCACGACGTCCCGGTCGCGGGGCTGATCGCGCTGTCTTCACCGGGCGCGCTCAACCCCTACGACGCCGCGGCCTACGACGCGCCCTTCCCCGACGCGCGCTACAAGGCCGGCGTGCGGCGCTTCCCGCAGCTCGTGCCGGTGGAACCGGGCATGGAAGGCGTCGCGGAGGGCGTGCGCGCGCGGAAGTTCTTCGCGAACGACTGGCGCGGCGAGAGCTTCATGGCGATCGGCCTGCGCGACCCGGTGCTCGGGAAGCCGCAGATGGAGGCGCTGCGCGCGACGATCCGCGGCTGCCCGCCGCCGCTCGAGCTGCCCGAGGCGGGTCACTTCGTGCAGGAGTGGGGCGAGCCCGTCGCACACGCGGCGTTGAGGGCGTGGGGGATCACGAAGAGCTAGGAGCCTGACCCAAGACTCGCCATCTGGTAAGCATGGCGGTCATGGGGAGTGGGATCGAGTTCAAGGAGTACGAGCAGGACCAGGGTCAGCTGTTTCCGGCGCATCTGAGCGAGGCGCTGGATCCGAGTGATCCGGTGTTTTTCATCAGCGACCTCGTCGAAGGCCTGGACTTGGAGATCTTCGAGCGCCGCTATGCCGCGATGGGCGAGCATGCCTATCCGCCGCGGATGCTGCTGAAGCTCTGGCTGTTCGGAGCGATCGCAGGGGTGTACAGCGGTCGGGAGATCGCGCAGCGAGTGCGCTGGGATCTGCGCTTCCGTTACCTCGCTGGCGGCTTGTCTCCGGACTTTCGGACGATCAATCGCTTCCGCGTCCGCCACCGCGAGGATTTCGCGGAGGTCTTTCGGCAGACGGTACGTACGGCGCGGGCTTCGGGTCTGGGGAAGCTCGGTCGAGTGGCGATCGATGGGACGAAGATCCGAGCGAACACATCGCGTCACAAGGCGATGAGCCACGCGCGGATGAAGCAGGCGGAAGAGCAGCTGGAAGACGAGATCGCGCAGATCCTTGCTCAGATGGACGCGTGCAACGAGGCCGAAGATGCCGAGCACGGCGACGACGACGGCAGCGGAGGATTGCCGGCGGAGTTGCAGGATCGGGAGCAGCGCGTCGCGAAGCTGCGGGCGGTGCGAAAGCAGCTCGAGGCGGAACGTGGGACGGGATTGCGACCGAGCAGCCAGAAGAGCTTCGCGGACCCCGATGCGAACATGATGCTGACGGGCGAGGGCTCGCTGCAGTACTGCTACAACGCGCAGGCAGCCACGAGCGAGGATGGGATCCTCGTCGCTGCAGAGATCACGACGTCGCCGCGCGATGTCGGGCAGCTCATACCGATGCTGGAGGCGGTGAAGGCCAACACCGGGCGCCGCCCGGAGATCGCTGTGGCGGACAACGGATACCTGAGTGAGTCCAATCTCGAGCAGCTCCACCGGCGCCGGCAACGCTGCCTGGTGGCGGTCGGACGCGAGGGCAAGCGGCCCGACAAATGGCCCACCGGAAGTCTCACGCAACGGCTGCATCGGATCCTGCGGCTGCCCTGGGCGCGGCGGATCTACGACCACCGCAAGACCCAAGGCGAGCGACCTTTTGCACAGATCAAGCAGACGATGCGCTTCCGGCGCTTCTCGCTCCGCGGACGTGCGAACATCCAGGGCGAATGGAGGCTGGTGTGCGCGGCGTTGAATGCCTTGACGATCTACCGAGCGGCAGTGGCGTGAGGAAGCGCTCGACGAGCAAGAACGAGCCCGGCGCACTTCCTGCGCTCGCACGGCCCGCAAGCGCCAACTCCACCACGCGATGACTCACACTCTCAGCCCGTCCCCCGAGCTGCCTCTCAGGGCAACTCTTGGGTCAGCCTCCTAGCCGGGCGGAGACGATGTTGAAGGCGGTGCTCACGCCCGTGTCTCTCGCCCTTTGCATTCCTGCGGTCACTACATAGCCAGGTCGCATCACCCCGGCGCGCGCAGTCGATAGATCGCGCGCAGGCGCACGCTCGCACACGCCGCGTCGTCCTGCGCGCCGAAGACCGCGACGTCCACGTCGACGAACTCGTGGCCCTTCTTCTCGAAGAGGTCCGCGATCGCGGCTTCGACCACGAGCTCGGTGTCGCGCTCGATCGCGCGGAAGTGCTGTGAGGTCGTCTCGAGATGCAGCCACGCGGGCATGCGCACGTTGCGGCCGAGCACCCAGTTGCTCAGGCCTAACACGAAGGCCGGGTTGGCGAACCCTGTCTCGCGGAAGACCAGCGCCATCGCATTCGCGTCGCGCAGATAGCGAGTGATCTCCGCGGCATCGCTCCAGCGAGCGCGCAGTGCGCCAAGGCCGGCCGCGCGCAGGTGCTCCATCACCTCGCGCGCCGCGACCGGCCGCTCGGCGTCGCGTGCGAGGAACGGGTCTCCGCGGCGCGTGGGCGGCGCGGGCGCGACCGCGGGAAGCGAAACCTTGGCGGTCGCGCAGACCGTCTCGCGCGCGTCGACGACGAGGCGCGCCTCGTAGTCCGCGTCGCTCGCCCTCGCGACCTCGACGCGGAAGCGCTCGCCGTCGTAGAGCGGCGTGCGCACGACCACGTGCGCGTGCCCGCGCTCGAGCCAGTCGCGCCCCCACGCGACCGCCGCCGGGTGCAGCAGGCACGCCGACACCGACACGCCGGGAACGAGTCCGCCGCGAAATCCGTACGCGCGCGCGATCTCGTCGCCGTGGATGCGGTTCTCCGACTCGGGCACCTGATTGAAAGCCTCGGCGGAGAACGACGCGGGGGCCGGCACGGGCGCGAAACGTACTCGGCACGCACTAGACTGGCACGAGTGATCGACCTCGCGAAGACGCACCCCTTCGACCCCGCCGTGCTCGAGTCGCCGTGGGAGTACTACCGAGCGCTGCGCGCGCAGGCGCCCGTCTTTCGGGATCCCTTCACCGCCATCTTCCACGTCGCGAGCTACGAGCACATCCTCGAGGCGATCCGCGACTTCGAGACCTTCTCGAACCGCTTCGCGCCGGCGATGGGCGGAGGTCCGCAGTCGAGCGGCGACGCCGAGCTCGACCGGCTGCGCGCCGAGGCGGTGCCCGGCGTCGACACGATGCTGACGGCCGATCCGCCCGAGCACCGCCGCTTCCGCGGTCTCGTCAACAAGGCCTTCACGCCGCGGCGTGTCGACGCGCAGGGGCCGGGCATCGAGAAGCTGGCGGACGAGCTGATCGACGCCTTCGCTCCGGACGGCCGCTTCGAGGTGCTGTCGCAGTTCTCGGTATTGCTGCCGCTCAGCGTGATTGCGGATCAGCTCGGCGTGCCGCGCGCGGATCTCGCGAGGCTGAAACGCTGGACCGATGGCTTCACGGCGCAGCTCTCCGGCCTCGCGACGGGCGAGGACGCGCGCGAGGCCTTGCGCCGCATCGTCGAGTTCCAGCGCTACTTCGCGGCGCGCGTCGAGGAAGCGAAGCGGACGCCGCGCGAGGACATCCTCTCGGATCTCGTGCGCGCGCGTCTCGAGGGCGAGCGTCCGCTCGACCTGCCGGAGACGCTCTCGATCCTCCAGCAGCTCCTGGTCGCCGGGAACGAGACGACTGCGGCGGCGATCGCCGAGGGCCTGCTGCTGCTGGTGCAGCATCCGGAGCAGCAGGCACTCGTGCGCGACGATCCGGCGCTCGTCCCGAACCTCGTCGAGGAGGTGCTGCGGCTCGCGACGCCGACGACCAACATGTGGCGCAAGGCGAAGCGCGACGCGGTGCTCGGCGGCGTCGCGATCCCGGCGGGCTCGATGCTGCTGCTCCGCTTCGCGTCGGCGAATCGAGACGAGTCGCGCTTCCCCGATTCCGATCGCTTCGACGTGCGGCGCACCAACGCGAGCGAGCACCTCGCCTTCGGCCACGGCATCCACTTCTGCATCGGCGCGAATCTCGCGCGCAAGGAGATGCAGGTCGCCTTCCGCGCGTTGCTCGGTCGGCTCGACAGTCTGCGCCTCTCGTCGGGCCATGCGCTGCCGCGCCACAAGCCGAGCGTGCTGCTGCGCGGCCTCGCGGAGCTCCACCTCGACTTCACGCGGCTCGTGTCGTGAACGATCGCCCTTGGCCTAGACCTCCTCGAGCGCGAGCAGCTCCTCGATCGTCTGGCGGCGTCGGATCAGGCGTGTGCGGCCGCCGTCGAGGAGGACCTCGGGCGCGAGGCCACGCGTGTTGTAGTTGCTGGCCATCGTGGCGCCGTAGGCGCCGGCGTCGTGCAGCACCGCGTAGTCGCCGATCTGCGCGTCGGGCAGCTCGCGCGGCACGACGATGCCGCCCTCCTCCTGCGTGAAGACGTCACCCGACTCGCAGAGCGGTCCCCCGACGACGGTCGGCTGCGTGGTGCCCGCGGCCGGGCTGCCGTCGCGGCGCACGATCGAGATCGCGTGGTAGCTGCCGTACATCGCCGGGCGCATCAGGTCGTTGAAGCCGGCGTCGAGCAGCAGGAAGCGGTTCGCGCCGGTGCGCTTCACGGCGCGGATCTCGGCCACGAGCACGCCCGCCTCGGCGACGAGGTAGCGGCCCGGCTCGATCTCGAGCGACACCGGATGGCCGACCATCTTCGCGACGCGTCGCCGCGCGGCGTCCCAGAGCGCGTGCAGCGCGGTGGTGTCGAAGGGCTCGTCGCCGCTGCGGTACGGGATCGGCAGGCCGCCGCCGCCCGAGATCGCGCGCACGTCGACGCCGAGCGCGCGCACCTGCTCGACCATCGCCTCGCACACCTGCTTCAGGTGCTCGAAGTTCGTGCCCGAGCCGATGTGCATGTGGAGGCCCACGAGGTCCAGGCGGTACTTCTCGACGTGGCGTAGCGCCTCGTCGAGGTACTCGTGCCAGACGCCATGCTTCGAGAGCGGTCCTCCCGTGTTGGTCTTGCGGTTGTGGCCGTGGCCGAAGCCCGGATTGACGCGGATCCAGACGCGATGGCCCGGTGAGCGGCGTCCGAGCTGCTCGAGCATGTCGGGAGAGCCGGCATTCACCGGGATGCCGAGCTCGACGATACGCGCGAGCGTCGCCTCGTCGAGCACGTCGGCCGTGTAGACGAGGCCGGCGGGCTCGCCCTGCGCCGTGAAGCCCGCGCGCAGCGCGCGCTCGATCTCCCCTCGCGACACCGCGTCCACCAGGGCGCCCGCCTCGCGGAAGAGGCGCAGGACGTGGACGTTCGAGCAGGCCTTCTGCGCGTAGCGCACGACGTCGAAGCCCGAGAGCCGCGCCAGCCGCTCGCGCATCACCCCGGCGTCGTAGAGGTAGTACGGCGTGCCGGTCTCGCGGGCGACGCGGGCGACGCGGGTGGGGTCGACGGGGTGCACGTCGCGCAGTCTACCGCGGGGGTATCGGCATCGGCCCGTAGGCCGGCAGAGCTAGGCCGGCTCCAGTCGCACCGGCAGCTTCGTCACCGCCTTGAAGACGGGGCTCGGGTGCAGCGGCAGCGGCGCGGCATCGGTGCGCTCGAAGCTCGACGTGCGCGCGAGCAGCACCTCGAGCGCGACGCTGGCCTCGAGCCGCGCGAGGTTGTGGCCGAGGCAGTGGTGCGTGCCGTAGCCGAAGGAGATGTGCGGGTTCTTCTGGCGCGTGATGTCGAAGACGTCGGGGCGCTCGAAGACGCGCTCGTCCCGGTTCGCGGAGCCGAGCCAGCACAGCACCAGCGTGTTCTCGGCGACCTTCGTCCCTGCGATCTCGGTGTCGCGGTTCGTGCGGCGCGGGTCGAACTGCACCGGAGACTCGAAGCGCAGCACCTCGTCGACGGCGCGCGGCAGCAGCGACGGATCGTCGCGCAGGCGCTTCAGCTCGCCGGGATGATCGAGCAGCGTGAGGACCGCGTTGCCGATCAAGGTGGTCGTCGTCTCGTTACCGGCCACGAGCAGCAGGGTCAGCATCGCGAGCATCTCGCCCTGATCGAGGTGCGTGCCCTCGTACTCCGCCTGCACGAGGCCGGTCAGGAGATCGTCCTTCGGCTCGCGCCGGCGCGCGTCGGCCAGCGGCACGAAGTAGCGATTCATCTCGTCGCGCAGCGCGAGCTGCTGCTGCATCTGCTCAAGGGTCGGCGGGGCGAAGAAGCCGGTGCCGAGCGTCGCGACCGCCTGATCCGACCACACCTTGAACTGCTCGCGATCCTCCGGCGGCACGCCGATGATCTCGGCGATCGCGACGACCGGCAGCGGATAGGTGAGCGCCTGCACCAGATCGACCTCGCGCCGCGCGAGCGCGTCGTCGAGCAGCGCGTGCGCGACCTCGCGCAGCCGCGGCCCGAGCTGCCGCACGATGCGCGGCGTGAAGGCCTTGTTGACGAGGCTGCGCAGGCGCGTGTGGTCGGGGGGATCCATGCCGAGCATCGAGGGCGGCGCCTGCTCGGCGATCTTCTGCACCTCGGGCGGCAGCAGGCGGCCGCGACCGAAGTCGTTCGAGAAGAGCGACGCGTCGCGCAGCACGCTCTGCACGTCGGCGTAGCGGAAGACCGACACCAGCGAGACCGGCAGGCCCACGTGTTCGAAGGCCGGATGCTCGCGCCGACCGCGCTCGTAGAGCGCGTAGGGGTCGCGACGCACGGCGGGGTCGATCGGGTTGAAGGAGAAGGGCGTGCTCATCGGAGTCTCCGCGGGCGCGGCGCGTGACGAGAGACGGTATCAGGCGGCGGGGCGCTGCGGACCGCTTGCGGTCGCGCCGGCCTCGTCGACGTCCTCGGCGAGCCACGTCCGGAGCAGCGTCTGGAAGAGCACGAAGATCACGGAGCCGACGAAGAGCCCGATGATCCCCATCGAGAGGAAGCCGCCGATCGCGCCGATGAAGATCACGAGCATCGGGGCGTCGACGCCGCGGCCGAGGAGCAGCGGCTTCAAGAAGTTGTCGAGCAGCCCGACGAAGGCGCACCAGATCAGGAAGAACACCGCGGTCAGCGTGGAGGCAGTGGCGAAGATGTAGATCACCGCCGGCAGCAGCACGAGGATCGGTCCGACCTGGATGATGCAGAGGAAGAGCGTGACCAGCGCCCACAGCCCCGCGCCAGGGATGCCGACCGCGACGAGGCCGATGCCGGCGAGCGTCGCCTGGATCAACGCGACGCCGACGATCCCGGTGGCGACGCTGCGGATCGTCGACTCGGCGAGCTGCACGAAACGGTGTCCGTTGGCGCCGACCAGCCGGTGCATCACCTGCTCGGCTCCCGCGCGCGAGCGCGCGCCGTTCGCGAGCAGGATGCCCGCGATCACGAGCGAGAAGATGAACTGGAGGATGCCGAGACCGACGTTGGCGGCCGCGGCCAGCATCCAGGCGCCGACGAGCTTCAGCTGGGGCGAGAGGGCCAGGAGCGCCGCCTCGAGGTTGCTGGCGGACAGCGCCCAGAAGTCCGAGAGCCGCTTGCCGATCAGCGGCCACTCCGCGATCTGCGGTGGCGGCGGCGGGATCCGGAGCTCGCCGGTGCGGAAGGATTCGGCGAGCTCGTGGATGCTCGCGACGAGCGTGCCGGAGAGGTTCACCACCGGCGCAATGAAGATGGCGAGACCGAGCAGCACGAAGAGCACCGCCGCGAGCTTGTGTCGCCCGCCCATGGCGGCCGCGGTCCAGCGATAGGCCGGGCCGGCGGCGATCGCGATGATGAGGCCCCACAGGATCGGCGTGAGGAACGGGCGCACGATCGTGAAGCACCAGACGAGCAGCAGCAGCACCAGTCCGATGCGGATCACCGCCTCGAGGGCGTCGTGGAAGACGCGGGAGCGCGGAGGGGTGGTCGGATCAGCCATGTGTGGGCGGGACGAACGGGCAGCCCGGATCGCCAGGGCTCGCTCCGGGGGCCGTCAGGATCGTCGCATCCAGCGATGGAGGATGCGAGAAGTTGAACAGGTCCTCGAGCGGGTCCGCGTCGGCGTCGCGCAGCGTCAGGTGCCGGACGTGCGAGTTGCCGTTGCCCTGGTCGTTGCTGAGAAACCGCTTCTCGATCAGCGCGAGGATCGAAGTGTGGTCGCCGACCGTGTGCGACACATAGCCGGGCTTCGCGAACGGCGATACCGCGATGAAGGGAACGCGGAAGCCGAGCTGATCGAAGTGCGCGCAGTCCGCCGGGTAGGGGCCGGAATTCGTGAAGCCGGGACAGATCGCCAGCGCATCCTTGCGGCTCTCGGTGCACTGCGCGCCGTTGCCGGGTGTCTCGCTGGCGGGCGGATTCGACAGATCCGCGCACTGACCCGGATCGATCCCATCCGGGCTGAGAGCGCCGCGCTGCGGCGCCGGCGCGGGAGCGACGTGGTCGTAGGAGCCGCCGTGCTCGTCGTAGGTGACGAAGACGATCGAGTCCTTCCAGTTCGGACCGTTGCGGACCGCGTTCACGATCGTCGAGACGAAGGCCTCGCCCTTTCGGATGTCGGTCGGAGGATGCTCGTCGTTCTCGTTCGCCTGTCCGAGGAATCCGAAGTTCGGGTCGACGAACGCGACCGGCGGCAAGGTGCCGGCCGCCGCCTGCGCCAGGAACACCGAGATCGGTTGGGAGTGGGGCGTCACGAAGGGGAATGCGCTCAAGCGGAAGATGGCCGAGATCGGGACGTCGGAGAAGTAATCGACCCACGAAATCCCGTTCGCATCCAGCAGATCGTAGATCGTGCCCGTGATCGGCTTGTAGCCGGTGCCCGGCGGCAGGATCTCCGCGGTCGTCAGATGGCCGAAGGAGGTCGCGGCGGCCGCGTAGGCTCTGTTCGGGAAGGTCGGCCCGATCACCGAGGAGAAGTAGCGATCGTCGATCGCGAAGGTCTGCGCGAGGCTGTAGTAGAACGGCAGGTCCGCCTGCGTGTAGAAGCCCATCGTGTCGTCGTCTTCTGGTGTCTCCGCTCCGTCGTCCGGCTGCTCGGTCGCGTCGTTCTGCCGCACGAAGCCGTCGTTGGGGCTCGACGCGAGCGTCGCCGCGGGGTCGGAGTAGTTGGCCTCGAGATGGCTGCCCGGCCACGAGTGATCCAGATCCGGACCGACGCAGTAGCGCGCCTCGTGGAAGGCGAAGACGGTGCTGCCGTCGTCGTCGAGGTTGGAGTCCGAGCAGCGCAGCTCGCCGGCGCCGCCCTGCGTGCAGCGGAGTCCGTCCACGCATTGGTGGTCGTTCTTGCGGCAAGGCCCGCCGTGGTACGGACCGCCCGGCACATAGGGCAGCGCGCCGAAGTAGTTGTCGAAGGAGTGGTTCTCCTGCATCACCACGATGATGTGGTTCACGTTGTGGAGATTGCCTTCGGCATGCGCCGCCGCAGCCGCGATGCCGAACGCCGCAAGCCAGCCGATGTGCTGCTTCATGGAAGACACCTCTGGCCCAATCTCGATCCAACGAGCGAACGATGTCAAGTTGGAGGGCGGGCGGAGTATGCTGCTCGGAGATCCCACAGCGAGGAGAACGCGAATGGCCTTCGACCCGAACCAGCTCAAGATCGCGCCGGGCGACATCGTCGGCTGGCCGATCCTCAAGATCGACTACCCGACCGACGCGGCGAAGCTCGCGTCGCTGCTGCCGCCGGGGCTCGACCCGAGCGGCGAGTCGAACGTCCACCTCTCGATCTACTGCTATCCCGTTCCGGACGAGCCCGAGTACGGAATCGTCGTCGGCGTGGACGCGAGCTACCGCGGGACGAAGGGCGTCTACGCGCTCGCGTACGGAATCGACCAGGAGTCGGCCGTCTACATCAGCAAGGACATGAACGGCCAGCCGAAGTTCCTGGCCGAGATCGAGTACTACCGCGTGGGCCCGGCGGTGCGCGCGCGCTGCAGCCACCACGGCTACACGTTCGTGGAGTTCGGCGGGAAGACGGCGGGTCCGCTGCCGCTGCCGGAGAGCCAGGTCGAGCACGAGTGGTGGATCAAGGTCTCGCGCGCCGTCGGCGGCGCCGAGAAGAGCTACGACTTCCCGCCGCACGTCGTGATGGTGAAGGCCGCCTATCGACCGGTCTACCGCGAGCGCATCGACGGCGAGCTGCGCCTGCTCGCGAGCCCGTGGGATCCGATCGCGGAGCTGCTGCCGATGCGCGGCGCGGCTTCGGCCTGGCTCTCGTGGGCCGTGCCGACTGCGCGCGAGATCACGCTCGAGGGTCGTCTCGATCCGGACGCCTTCTGGCCCTTCGTCGACACGATCGGAAGCTCGCGCTGGCCGGGCACGATGGGAGGCCCTCGGCGGCGGGCCTGAGCAGATCCGACGCTTCAAGGTGACGGCAAGGTGACGACCACCGTTCCGGTGGCGTGATCGCCGAGGTCGTTGGCCGCGCGCACGGCCAGCTCGAGCACGTACTCGCCGCCTTCCTCGCGCCGGCCCGCGACGCGGCCCGTGAAGCGCAGCGGCTTGCCGGGCACCGCGGGCGCGCCGAGCCGGATCTTGATGTTCCGCACCATCGCCTCCGGCCCGGCCCAGTCGGTCACGTAGCGCGCGACGTAGCCGTTCGTGGTCAGGATGTTCATGAACAGGTCTGGCGCGCCCTGCGCTCTTGCGAAGACGGAGTCGTGGTGGGCCGGCATGAAGTCGCGCGACGCGATCGCGCCGGCGACGATGACGGTCGACGTGACGGTCAGCTCGAAGAGCGGCAGCTCGTCGCCGACGGCGATCTCCCGGGCGGGACGCGAAGGTGCGGCCGTCATCGCGCGCCCCCGAGCCGCGAGAGGTCGATCGTCTTCGGGTCGAACTTCAGGATGCGGAAGAGCTGGCGTCCGACGATCTCGCCGGCGTCGGTGCGGTACGTGTTGATCCAGGTCAGGAAGTAGCCCTTGCCGAGCGCCGTGCTCTTGCGGCTCGAGATCGACTCGACCTCCGAGGACACGTGCAGCTGCTCGCCGAGGCGCAGGTAGCGCACGAACTCGAGCTCGGAGTTGGTCGCCAGCGTGCCGACGTAGCCCGCGGCGTCGAGCGCGCGCACCGGATTGTCGGAGCGCATCTCGTCGGGCGCGCCGCCGCGCTCCGCGATTCCCTGGATCTTCGGGCGCGGCATGCCCCAGGTCTGGAGCATCGCCGGCGGCGCGACGATTCCGCGGAAGCGTGTGCGCGCCGCGAGCGCCTCGTCGAGATACACCGGATTGCGATCGTCGAGCGCGTCGACCCAGTGCCGGATCATCGGCAGGTTGACGGGGTCGGGCGCGACCGTCCCCGGGCCCATCGGCTGCCCCACGTACTTCTCGAGCGACTCGCGCAGCTCGTCCCGCTCTTCGCTTCCCGACATGTC
>Ga0335082_10001027_pt1 | contig 29624 bp, 24 predicted proteins | sample Lox_Sample_41_FD_206718 | JGI IMG/M metagenome (GOLD analysis project Ga0335082, IMG submission 206718) | Soil microbial communities from Loxahatchee National Wildlife Refuge, Florida, United States - Lox_Sample_4.1 | ecosystem: Environmental > Terrestrial > Soil > Wetlands | place: USA... | reverse complement strand
GCGATGCGCACCGCCTCGTCGTCGTCGCCGAAGGGGATCACGGCCAGCACCGGGCCGAAGATCTCCTCCTGGGCGATCGTGGCGTTCGGGTCGACGTCGACGAAGAGGGTGGGCTCGACGTAGTAGCCCTTCGCGAGGTGCTTCGGGATTCCGCCGCCGACCAGGCAGCGGGCGCCCTCGCGCTTTCCCTTCTCGATGTAGCCGAGCACGCGCTCCTGCTGGCGGCGGCTCACCTGCGGGCCCTGCAGCACGGAGGGATCCGTGGGGTCTCCGTACTTGAACGCCTCGAAGGCGCTCCGCAGCGTCGCGACCGCCTCCTCGTACCGGGAGCGCGGGACCAGCATGCGAGTCGTGATCGCGCACCCCTGACCGCCGTGGGTGCAGGTCAGCGCGCCGCCCGCGAAGGCGCCCGCCGGCGCGTCGTCCAGGATCACGTTCGCGGACTTGCCGCCGAGCTCGAGGAAGATCTTCTTGACGGTCGCCGACGCGAGCTCCATCACGCGTCGGCCGGTGGCGGTCGAGCCGGTGAAGGTGACCATGTCGATGCGCGGGTCGGACGCGAGGAGTTCGCCCAGCCGGTGCTCCGACGACGCCACGATGTTGACGACGCCGGACGGGATGTCGGTCTTCTCGGCCACCAGCCGCCCGATCGCCGTCGCGCTCCACGGCGTGTCGGGCGCCGGCTTGAGCACGATCGTGCAGCCGGCCGCGAGCGCGGGCCCGAGCTTCGTCAGGTTCAGGTAGAGCGGAAAGTTCCAGGGCGTGATGGCGCCCACGACGCCGGCCGGCTCGCGGCGCAGGATGCGCCGCTGCGGCGCTCCCATGAAGGAGCCGTCCGCCATCCTCTCCTCGTAGGGGTACGATGCCGCGAGCTCCGCCCAGTAGCGCATGTCGTCGACCGAGCTGTTGAGCTGGACGCCGTAGGTCAGCAGCACTGGCGAGCCGGCCTCGGCGACGACGATCTTGCGCAGCTCCTCGCGAGCCTCGACGAGCGCCGCGTGGAGCTGGGTGAGGCAGCGGCTGCGGAACGCGGGGTCGCCCGACCAGCGTCCGTCGTCGAAGGCGCGGCGCGCCGCGGCGACCGCCGCCTCCATGTCGTCCTTGGTGCCGTCGGCGCAGACCCCGATCACCTGCTCGGTCGCGGGGTTCACGTTCTCGAACACGGCGCCGCTGCTCGAGTCGACGAGCCGACCGTCGATCAGGTTGCGGCGTTCACCGAAGGGCGAAGACGGAGCAGACATGGCAGCCTCCCGCGCGGCGAGTTTCGGATGGCCGGCGAACCTATCGGACCCGGAGCCGCGATGCACGGACTGCGAGACCTGCGCGTCCTCGATCTCTCGGCCGGGATCGCCGGCGCCTACGCGACGAAGCTCTTCGCCGACGCCGGGGCCGACGTGGTGAAGGTGGAGGCGCCGGGGGGCGACCCGTTGCGGCGCTGGTCGGCGTCGGGGGCCGATCTCGGCGGCGAGGACGGCGCCCTCTTCCGCTTCCTGCACCACGGGAAGCGCTCCTGGATCGCGGAACCGGGGAACCCGGCGCTGCTCGAGCGGATCGGCGCCGCGGACCTGGTCGTCGAATCCTTCGAGAGCCAGCTCGACCTCGGCGGGCGCTTGCCGGGCGTGGTGGTCCTCTCGATCACCCCTTTCGGCCGGGGGGGACCCCTCTCCGGACGGCCGGCGACCGAGTTCACCCTCCAGGCCGAGAGCGGCTCGATCGCGACGCGCGGCCTGCGCGGCCGCGAGCCCTTCCAGGCGGGCGGCCGCATCGGCGAGTGGGTCGGGGGCACCTTCGCCGCGGTCGCGGCGCTCGCGGCCGTCGCCCGCGCGCGGACGACCGGCCAGGGCGAGCGCATCGACTTCTCGCTCCTCGAGTGCCTGCACATCGCGGCGAGCAACTACCTCGAGCTCTTCCACGGACTCCTCGGACGCCCGCCCGTGCGGGGCCTGCCGCAGAGCGTCGAGACGCCGTCGATCGAGCCGACCGCCGACGGCTGGGTCGGCTTCTGCACGAACTCCGCGCAGCAATTCTCCGACTTCCTGCTCTTGATCGAGCGCCCCGAGCTGCGCGACGACGCGGCGCTCGCGCAGGTCGCCGGTCGGCTCGCGCGCTTCGAGGAGTGGCAGGCGGCCGTGCACGCCTGGACGCGCGCCCACTCGACCGCCGAGATCGTCGAGCGCGCCTCGCTCCTGCGCATCCCCGTCTCGCCCGTAAACGACGGACGCGGCGCGCTCGCGAGCGAGCCGCTGCGCGCGCGCGGCGTCTTCGTCGACGACCCGGCCGGCCGCTTCCGCATGCCGCGGCCGCCTTGGAAGATCGACGGCGAGAGCCCGCCTCCGCCGCGGTGGGCACCGCGCCTCGGCGAGCACGGCCCGCCGGTCGAGTGGACGCCGCGCGCGCGCCGCGCGGCCGGCGAGCCGCGCCTCCCGCTCGCGGGGCTGCGCATCCTCGACTTCACCGCCTGGTGGGCGGGCCCCTCCGCGACGCAGATGCTCGCTGCGCTCGGCGCCGACGTGATCCACGTCGAGTCGATCGGCCGGCCGGATGGGATGCGGATGATGGCGGGAGCGTTCCGCAACCGCGCGCAGTGGTGGGAGTGGAGCCCCTTCTTCCTGGCGTCGAACTCCAACAAGCGCGGCCTCGCGCTCGACCTCGGCGACCCGCGCGGCCGCGCGCTCGCGCTGCGGCTCGTCGCGCGCGCCGACGCGTTGGTCGAGAACTTCACGCCGCGCGTGATGGAGGGCTTCGGCCTCGACTGGGCGGCCGTGCACGCCGCGAACCCCCGCGCGCTCTACGTCCGCATGCCGGCCTTCGGCCTGGACGGGCCGTGGCGCGATCGCACCGGCTTCGCGCAGACGATGGAGCAGATGACGGGCATGGCCTGGATCACCGGCCACCCAGACGACCAGCCGCGCATCCAGCGCGGACCCTGCGACCCGCTCGCGGGCATGCACGCGGCATTCGCACTGCTCGTGGCGCTCGCCGAGCGCGAGGCGACCGGGCGCGGCCACCTCGTCGAGTGCACGATGGTGGAGGGTGCGCTCAACGCCGCGGCCGAGCAGATCCTCGAGTGGAGTGCCTACGGCGCGCGGATGGAGCGCATGGGCAACCGCTCGCCCGAGGCGGCCCCGCAGGGCCTGTACGCCTGTTCGGGCTCGGCGCCAGGCGAGGAGCGCTGGCTCGCGCTGGCGGTGGCGAGCGACGCGCAGTGGCGGGCGCTCGTGGACGCGCTCGGGCGGCCCGCCTGGGCGCTCGACGCGGCGCTCGCGACGCAGGCGGGCCGACGCCGCGCCCACGACGCGATCGACGCCGCGCTGCGCACCTGGTTCGCGGCGCACGAGCGCGAGGACGCGGTCGAGCGGCTCGCCGTCGCAGGCGTCCCCGCAGCGCCGGTCTTCGATCCGCGCGAGGCGAGCCGCCACCCGCAGCTCGCCGCGCGGCACTTCTTCGAGGAGGTCGCGCACCCGGTGGTCGGCGCCGTGCGCCTGCCGGGCCTCCCCTTCCGCTACGCGAGCGTCGAGCGCTGGATCCGCCGGCCGCCGCCGACGCTCGGCGAGCACAGCCGCGCGCTGCTCCAAGAGCTCCTCGGCCTGGACGAGGACGAGCTCGCCGCGCTCGAGAAGGCGGGCGTCATCGGCACGCGGCCGAGGGGCGCATAGCGTCGACGGGAGAGAGCACGGCCTGGCGCTCGCCTCCCTCCACCACGCAGAAGCCGCCCTCGCACGCGAGCACGCGCGCGCCGGCGGCCGCGCCTTCGAAGCGCAGTGCCTGCGCCGCTACGTCGCGGAGCGAGAGGTCGACGAGCGCGCCTCGCCCAGTCGCGAGGCACGCGAGCGCCGCCACCGCCGCGTGGAGCCCCGCGAGCGGATCGGCGATCGCGTCGCCGCAGAAGAGCGGCCCGTCGCCTCCGCGCCCGGCGAGCACCGCGAGGCCGGCTGCGGCGGCCGCGTCGTCGCCGAAGGCGACCCACCCGGCGCCGGGCTCGCGGCGCCCGTGGCCACTGATCGCCACCCACACCAGGCCCGGGCGCTCCGCGACGAGCGATTCGGCGTCGATCCCGAGCTGGGCCAGCGCGCGCGGCCGCGCGCTCTCGACGACCACGTCGGCCCGGCCAAGGAGCTCGCGCAGCGCGGCGCGCCCCGCCTCGCTCGCGAAGTCGAGAGCCAGGAGCTCCTTGCCCGCGTTCAGCCGCTCGAAGAGCCGGGGGTGCGCGCGAGCGCCGTCGGGACGCGAGGCGCTCTCGACCTTGACGACGCGCGCGCCGGCGAGCTGGAGCAGGCGCGTGCAAAGCGGCCCCGCCCAGAGCGAGCTCAGGTCGACGACGAGGGGGGGCGCGCCGCGTCGGTGCACCGCTCGGCCGTGCGCCGCCACGCGCATCCAGACCGGCGCCGGGCCGACCAGATCGCCCGCCGCAGCGACCGCGAGCCCGAGCAGGCGGCCGCGCGCCACGGCGTCGGCGAGCGACCACTTGCGCAGCCGATCCGCGACGAGGCTCCAGGGGTCGTCGCCCGGCCCCTCGCCGAGCCACGCGGGCAACGACTGGAGGTCGTCCGGCCGCGCGAGCGTCACGGCGACCCACCCGTCGGCGGCCTCGAGGAGACGGCTCGCGCCGCCGGCCGAGGTGCGGCCGCGCCGCGCGAGCCCGAGGAGCGCCGCGCGCTCGGCCAAGAGCGCGGGCCCGTCGATCGCGAGCGCGACCCCTAGGCGCGCGGCAAGCGCCTTGAGCGCTCGTTCCGCGCCCCGCGCGACGAGGGCCACGCCGGCGGGCTCCGCGCGCGGAGGACCCTCTGCGAAGCCGGTGAGCGCCATCGCACCCGAGGCGGCCCACGCTTGCGAGGCTGGGCGGTCGGGGGGCCCTTCCGCGCGCACGGCCCGGCAATCGAGCGACCCGAGCAGCTCTCCCGCGTAGTCGCTCGCCGGACCCGCTCCGGGGATCTCGAAGGCGGCTTCGACCATTGTCCTCATGAACTTCGCTCGCCTTCGGCTCGCTGCGCGCCGCCTCCGGCGGCTTGCGGCTTGGCGAGTCAACGGCGCTGGGGAAGAATAGGACGCCGCACCCGGCCCGAACGAGAGGTTCCCGTGCCCGTCCTCAAGCCCGGCACCCGCATGCGCAGCGCCGTCTGCACCACCGAGGTGATGGTGATCCAGGCGCCCGCCGCCGACCTCGAGCTCACGTGCGGCGGAGCCGCGATGCTGCCGCTCGGGACCGAGCCCCAGAGCCCCCGAAGCCCGGCCCCCGGTCTCGACGGCGGAACCCTGATCGGCAAGCGCTACGTGAGCGCGGCGGGCGACCTCGAGCTCCTCTGCACCAAGCCCGGGGCGGGATCGCTCGCGCTCGGGAGCACACCGCTCGCTGTCAAGAGCGCGAAGCCGCTCCCCTCCTCCGACTGATCCGACGCGATGAATCTCGCCGTCCTCCTCGAGATGGCCTCCGCGAGCTTCGGCGAGCGCCCCGCGCTCTCCTGCCAGGGCTCGACGCTCCGCTACGCCGACCTCTTCGCCGCCGCGGGCGCGGCCGCCTCTGCGCTTCGCGCGTCAGGAGCGCGCCACGCGGCGCTCCTCGACCTGACGAGCCCCGCGTTCCCGGTGGCGCTCTTCGCGAGCGCCTGGGCCGGGGTTCCCTTCGCGCCGCTCAGCTACCGGCTCACTGATCCCGAGCTCGACGCGCTGCTCGATCGCCTCGCGCCGGCGTTCCTCGTGACGGACGACGCGCGCGCCGGCCGCCTCGCGGGCCGCGCGCAGCTCATGCCGCTCGCGCGCGACGCCTTCCTCGCGCGCGCGCGCTCGGCGCCGCCCGCGGCCGCCGAGTGGGAGGTCGATCCCGATGCGATCGCGGTCCTGCTCTTCACGAGCGGGACCACGGGGACGCCCAAGGCGGCCGTCCTCCGGCACAAGCACCTCGTCTCCTACGTGATCGGGAGCGTCGAGTTCGGCTCCGCCGCGGAGGACGAGGCGACGCTCGTCAGCGTGCCGCCCTACCACGTCGCCGGCATCGCCGCGATCTTGAGCTCGGTCTACAGCGGGCGCCGCATCGTCCAGCTCCCCCACTTCGACGCCCGCGACTGGATCGCGCTCGCGCGCGGCGAGCGCGCGACCCACGCGTTCGTGGTGCCGACGATGCTCGGGCGGATCGTCGCCGAGCTCGAACGCGAGGGCGGCGGGCTTCCCGAGCTGCGCGCGCTCTCGTACGGCGGCGGGAAGATGCCGCTCGCCGTGATCGAGCGCGCGATGCGGTGCCTCCCGCAGGTCGACTTCACCAACGCCTACGGCCTCACCGAGACCAGCTCGACGATCGCGCTGCTCGGTCCCGAGGACCATCGCGCGGCCGCGGCGAGCGACGATCCTGCGCTGCGGCGGCGGCTCGCCTCGGTCGGTCGGCCGCTGCCCGGGGTCGAGATCGAGATCCGCGACGCCGAGGGCAAGCCCGTCGTGTCCGGCGAGCGCGGCGAGATCCACGTGCGCGGCGAGCAGGTGGCGGGCGAGTACCTCGAGCGGGGCAGCCAGCTCGGCGCGGGCGGCTGGTTCGCGACGCGCGACGGCGGCAGCCTCGACGCGGAGGGCTTCCTCTTCGTGGAGGGGCGCACCGACGACGTGATCGTGCGCGGCGGCGAGAACCTCTCGCCGGGCGAGATCGAAGAGGTGCTGCTCGCCCATCCCGCGGTCGCCGACTGCGCGGTCGTCGGCGTCCCCGACGAGCAGTGGGGGGAGGCGGTCGCCGCGGTCGTCGTGCCACATCCTGGGGCGGCGGTGGGCACCGAGGAGCTGCGCGAGTGGGTGCGCACGCGGCTGCGCTCGTCGCGCACGCCCGAACGGATCGAATTCCGCGGCGAGCTCCCCTACAACGAGACGGGCAAGCTGGTCCGCCGCCGCCTGCGCGCCGAGCTGCTCGAGGGTGCGTGAGCGGGGCGGGCGCGCCTGCCCTGCCGCTCGCCGAGGCGGTCGAGCGCCTGCGAGCCCCCGACGCCTTCGAGTGCTGGTCGCCGCTCACCGGCGAGCCAGTCCTGGTCGTGGACCTGACGACCGAGTCGGCGGACGAGCCCGGCCCCGCGCGGGCGGCGCTGGCCGCGCTCCCCTGCCCCACCGTCGGCTACGCGCCCGAGCTCGCCCCTGGTGCGGCGGCCTGGGCCCCGCGCTTCGACGCCCTCGTGCAGGAACCCTCCGATCTCGAAGCGCTCGTCGCGCGCGTGCGCCGCGCGCCGCTCGCCGCGCAGGCGCTCGTGCAGATCCTGCGCGGCTCGGAGCAGCGCGATCTCGAGTCCGGGCTCGCCGTCGAGTCGTTCGCCTACTCGGCGCTCCAGGCGGGTCCCGAGTTCGCCGCCTGGCTCGCCGCGCGCGGAGCACCCCGACACGCAGCGGAGTCGCGCGCCGACGCGCCGCTGCGCGTGCAGCGCGACGGGCCGCAGCTCCACCTCACGCTCGATCGCCCGGCGCGGCGAAACGCCTGGTCGGCGGCGATGCGCGACGCGCTGGTCGAGGCGCTCGAGCTCGCGCTGCGCGACGGCTCGATCCGCGAGATCGTCCTCGATGGCGCCGGCCCCGCCTTCTGCGGCGGCGGGGATCTCGACGAGTTCGGCTCGCTCCCGGACCCGGCGACCGCCCACGCGATCCGCCTGACGCGGAGCCCCGCCCGGCTCGTCGCAGCCTGCGCGGCGCGCCTGCGCGCCGAGCTGCACGGCGCCTGCGTCGGCGCCGGGATCGAGCTGCCCGCCTTCGCGGGGCGGATCGTCGCCCGCGAGGACGCCTTCTTCGAGCTCCCGGAGCTCGGCCTCGGGCTGGTGCCGGGCGCGGGGGGGACGGTGAGCCTTCCCCGGCGCGTGGGGCGCCAGCGCACCGCCTGGCTCGCGCTCACGGGAGCCAGGCTCGACGCGCGGAGCGCGCTCTCGTGGGGCCTGATCGACGAGATCCGGCCCGATAAAACAGATTGACGATTTTTGTCCGATCTGTTCCAATCCAGGCATGAGCGAGCCTTCCCGGGGCGGGGAGCTGCGCGCCCGAGGCCCAGGTGACGGCACCCGCGCCCGCATCCTCGAGGGCGCGGTGCACGCGGTCGCCCGCCACGGCCTCGCCAAGCTCGCGATGAGCGACGTGAGCGACAGCGCCGGCGTGTCGCGGGGAACGCTCTACCGCTACTTCCCCACCCGCGAGGCGCTGCTCGACGCGCTCGCCGAGCGCGAGGCCGAGCGCTTCTTCGAGCGCGTGCTCGAGGCAGTGCGCAGCGCGCCCGAGGGCGAGGCGCGCCTGCGCGCGATGGTCGATCACGCGATCCGCGCGGTGCGCACGCACCCCGCGTTGCGGCGCCTTCGCGAGAGCGATCCCGCGCTCGTGCTCGAGGGCCTCCGCGCGCGGCTCCCCGCGCTGGTCGACGCCTTCCACGAGCCGCTCGGCGCCATGCTCGCGCAGAGCGCGCCGGTGCGGAGCGGAGCCGTCACGAGCCGCCAGCTCGTCGAGTGGATGACGCGGCTCTTCGTCTCCTTCTATCTCTTCGAGGACCCGTCGCCCGAGGCGACGCCCCGCGCGCTGACCGCGCTCTATCGCCTGCTCATCGGCGCAGGAGAGAACCCATGACCCCCGAGACCGTCCCGAGCGCCGAGCTCTTCGGCGCCTCCGACCTGATCCAGCTCCGCGATCCCTACGCCGTCTATCGGAACATGCGGCGCGAGGCCCCGGTGCTCCCGGTGGGCTGGATGGTCGGCGAGACCTGGTTCGTGACGCGCTACGACGACGTGCGCGAGGCGCTGCGCAACGACGCGCTCTACTCGAACCGCTCCAACGCGAAGACGATCAGCCTGGTGATGGGGCGCACGATCGTCGAGATGGACGGCAAGGAGCACCTGCGGCACCGCGGCCTGGTCACGCCCGCCCTGGCGCCGCGCGCGCTGCGCGGCGACTTCCCCGAGCTCGTGGCCTCGCTTGCGCACGAGCTGATCGACGGCTTCGCGACGCGCGGGAGCGCGGACCTCGTGGCCGAGTTCAGCTTCACCTACCCGCTCAAGGTCTTCGCGCGCATCCTCGGGCTGCCCGACGAGGACTGGGCGCAGGTCCACCGCTGGGCGATCGACCTGATCGGCATTCAGCGCGACCCGATCCGCGGGCTCGCCGCCTCGCGCACGCTGGCCGAGTACCTGACCCCGTTCCTCGCCGCGCGCCGCGCCGAGCACACGGGCGATCTGATCAGCCGCCTCGCCCACGCCGAGGTCGAGGGCGCGCGCCTCACCGACGAGGAGGTGGTGAGCTTCCTGCGCCTCCTCGTCGTCGCCGGCGCCGAGACCACCTACCACCTGATCGGCAGCGCGCTCTTCGCCCTGCTCACCAATCCGGAGCAGCTCGAGGAGGTGACCGCCGATCGCTCGCTCCTGCCGGCCGTGTTCGACGAGGCGCTGCGCTGGGAGTCTCCGGTCCAGATCGTCACCCGCGAGACTCTCGCACCCGTGGCGCTATCCGGTGTCGACGTGCCGGAGGGTGCGCAGCTCACGCTCGCGGTCGGCTCCGCCAACCGGGACGAGAGCCGCTTCCCCGATCCCGACCGCTTCGACCTGCACCGCGCCCCGAGCGAGCACATGGCCTTCGGCTACGGCAAGCACTACTGCGCCGGCTCGCGGCTCGCCGAGCTCGAGGCGCGCGTCGCGCTCGACGCGCTGCTCGAGCGGCTGCCCGGGCTGCGGCTCGAGCCGGGCGCCGACTGCGGCATCGTCGGCCTCGCCTTCCGCGGCCCCGACCGGCTGCCGGTGCGGTTCGACCCGCCGCTCGCGGCACTCCACGCGGCCTCCGGGCTCGCGCAGCCCGCGCGCGCGCGCCTCGCATCGGGTCGCTGATGGAGCTCGATCCCTACTCCTACGCCTTCCACGAGGACCCCTACCCGACCTACCGATGGCTGCGCGATCACGCGCCGGTGTATCGCAACGAGCGGCTCGGATTCTACGCGCTATCGCGCTGGCGCGACGTGGTGGACGCGTCGCTCGATCCCGCGACCTACAGCTCGGCGCGCGGCACGCTGCTCCAGGACATCGAGCCGACCCTGCTCGAGGCGATGCCGATGATGATCTTCATGGATCCGCCGCGCCAGACGCGGCTGCGAAAGCTCGTGGGCAAGGTCTTCACGCCGCGCGCGATGGCCGCGCTCGAGCCCGAGATCCGCGCGCTGGCCGTGCGCCTGATCGAGCCGTTGCGCGAACGCGGCGCGTGCGAATTCATTCGCGCGTACGCCGCCGTGCTGCCGATCGAGGTGATCAGCGCGATGCTCGGCGTTCCGCCCGCCGATCGCCAGATGGTGCGCGAGTGGACCGATGCCTCGCTGACGCGCGATCCGGATTCGGCGGCGCTTCCGGCGGCGGCGCTCGAGGCGCACGCGCGGATGCACGCCTACTTCTGCGCGCTCGTCGCCGAACGGCGCCGGCGGCCGGGCGACGATCTGGTGTCGGGGCTGCTCGCCGCGGAGATCGAGCGCGACGACGGTGGCGGGCGCACGCGCCTCAGCGACGGCGAGATCGTGGGCTTCACGGGGCTGCTCTCGGGCGCCGGCAACGAGACGGTCACCAAGCTGCTCGGGAACGCCGTCGTCCTGCTCGGCCGCCACCCCGCGGTGCGGGACGCGCTCGTCCGCGCGCCGGGCCGCCTCCCCGGAGCCATCGAGGAGGCGCTGCGCTACTGGCCGCCCTCGCAGTACCAGGGGCGCACGCTCACGCGCGACGTCGAACTCCACGGCGAGAAGCTGCCGCGCGGCGCGCGCGTCCTGCTGCTGACGGGCTCCGCCTGCCGCGACGAGCGCGAGTTCCCGGACGCCGACCGCTTCGACGTCGACCGGGCGATCCCCTTGCAGCTGGCCTTCGGCCACGGCGTCCACAAGTGCCTGGGCGCGGCGCTGGCGCGCCTCGAGAGCCGCGTCTCCCTCGAGGAGTGGCTGGCGCGCATCCCGCGCTGGGACGTGGACGAGGCGGGCCTCGAACGCGTCCACATGACCAGCGTGATGGGCTTCGCGAAGCTGCCTCTCCGCTGGTGAGGGCGGGGGCGCGTGGCTACTCTCGGCTCTTCCTCACGAACCCGGAGAACGGCATGAAGGTCCAAGACAAGCTCTACATCGACGGCGCCTGGGTGACCTCGAGCGGCCGCGGCTCGATCGACGTGATCGACGCCTCGACCGAAGAGGTGATCGGTCGCATCCCGGAGGGAACGCCCGAGGACGTGGACCGGGCCGTCAAGGCCGCGCGCGCGGCCTTCGAGGGCTGGGCGCAGACGCCCCTCGAGGTGCGCGGCAAGTACCTCGAGCAGCTCTCTGCGGGGCTCGGCGCGCGCATGGCCGAGATCGGCCAGACGATCTCCCGCGAGGTCGGCATGCCCGTCAAGATGGCGATCGGCATCCAGGCGGGCCTCCCGACCGCGATCTCCGGCACCTTCGTCAAGGTCCTCCAGGAGTTTCCGTTCGAGGAGCGCGTCGGCAACTCGCTGGTGGTGCGCGAGCCAGTGGGCGTGGTCGGCTGCATCACGCCCTGGAACTACCCGCTCCACCAGGTGATCGGCAAGGTCGCGCCGGCGATCGCCGCCGGCTGCACGGTGGTGGTGAAGCCGAGCGAGGTGGCGCCGCTCAGCGCCTTCACCCTCGCCGAGATCCTTCACGGGATCGGCCTCCCGCCCGGCGTCTTCAATCTCGTGACCGGCTACGGCCCGGTGGTCGGCGAGGCGATCGCGAGCCATCCCGACGTCGACATGGTGTCGTTCACAGGCTCGACGCGCGCCGGCAAGCGCGTCTCCGAGCTCGCCGCGCAGACGGTGAAGCGCGTCACGCTGGAGCTCGGCGGCAAGTCGGCCAACGTGATCCTCGACGACGCCGACCTCGAGAAGGCGGTGCGCGCCGGCGTGAACGACTGCTACCTGAACTCGGGCCAGACCTGCAGCGCCCAGACCCGGATGCTGGTGCCGCGCGCCCGGCACGACGAGGCGGTGCGCATCGCGAAGGAGGCCGCCGAGTCGTTCACGCTCGGGCCCGCGCTAGACGAGAAGACGCGCCTCGGCCCGCTGATCTCCGACGTCCAGCGCGAGCGCGTGCGCGGGTACATCAAGAAAGGGATCGCGGAAGGCGCCACCCTCGTCACGGGCGGCCCCGAGGCGCCCGCCGGGCTGCCGAAGGGCTACTTCGTGAAGCCGACCGTCTTCGCCAACGTGCGCAACGACATGACGATCGCGCAGGAGGAGATCTTCGGGCCCGTGCTGTCGATCATCCCCTACGAGGGCGAAGAGGACGCGGTGCGCATCGCGAACGACACGATCTACGGCCTCGGCGGCGGCGTCTGGTCCGGCGACCCCGAGCGCGCCAAGCGCGTCGCGCGCCGCCTGCGCACCGGCCAGGTCTCGATCAACGGAGGCGGCTTCAATCCGCTCGCGCCCTTCGGCGGCTTCAAGCAATCCGGCCGCGGCCGCGAGTTCGGCCAGCACGGCCTCGAGGAGTACCTCGAGATCAAGTCGATGCAGCTTTGAGCGGCCCTCCCCGCTGACGCGGGGGCTGCCGGCTTCTCCAAACGCCCTCCCTGCTCTCCCTACAGCAGCGTCCCGCGCAGCACGACCTGCGCGACGCTGAAGTAGATGACCAGCCCTGAGACGTCGACGAGGGTGGCGACGAACGGGGCCGAGGCGCTCGCGGGGTCGAAGCCGAGCCGCCGCAGCAGGAACGGCAGCATGGCGCCGGCGAGGGTGCCCCACGCCACCACACCGATCAGGGCGAAGCCGACGGTCATCGCGATTCCCGGTGGATACGTCTGGATCCCGAGCGCCTGCCAGACGTTGATCCGGATCACCCCGATCGTCGCGAGGATCATGCCGAGCACCAGCCCCGAGGCGATCTCGCGCTGCATCACCCGCAGCACGTCCCGCAGGCGCACCTCGCCGAGCGCCATCGCGCGCACGATCAGCGTGGAGGCCTGCGAGCCGGAGTTGCCGCCGCTCGAGATGATGAGCGGCAGGAACAGCGCCAGCACGACGGCCTTCGAGATCTCGTCCTGGAAGCGCGACATTGCGGTCGCGGTCAGCATCTCGCCGAGGAACAGGATCGTGAGCCATCCGGCGCGCTTGCGCACCAGCGTGCGGAAGGCCGTCTGCCAGTAGGGCAGATCGAGGGCCTCGCTGCCGCCGATCTTCTGGATGTCCTCGGTGGCCTCCTCGCGCACCACGTCGACGATGTCGTCGACGGTCACGATGCCCTTGATGCGGCCTTCGCCATCGACCACCGGGACCGCCATCAGGTCGTGCTGGGCGATCACGTCGGAGACCGCCTCCTGGTCCATGTCGTCGGGCACCGTCACGACCTGCGTGCGCATCACGTCGCGCACCGTCTTGTCGGGCGGGGCGGCGAACAGGTCGCGAAACGACACCACGCCGATCAGGCGCTGGTCGGCGTCCAGCACGTAGATGTAGTAGATGGTCTCGAGTCGCTCGCGCGCCTGGCGACGCAGGTAGGAGATCGCCTCGTCGACGGTCATGTCGGCGCGCAGGCGCGCGTAGCGTGGGCTCATGAGGCCGCCCGCGTCGTCCTCGGCGTAGGCGAGCAGCGCCGTCACCTCGCGCCGCGTATCGGGGTCGATGAGAGCGAGCACGGCCGCGCGGTCCGCCTCGGGTGCCTGCTGGATCAGGTCGGCCGCATCGTCGGGCGGGAGCTGGCGGATCCAGAGCTGGCGCTCCGGAGGCGGAAGCCCGAGCAGCAGCTCGGTCTGCTCGGGCGCGCCGAGCCCGAGGAACAGGGACTCGGCCTCCGCGGGCGGAAGCATCCGGAAGCCCTCGACCCGCTCCTCCACCGAGAGAAAGGGCCAGGCGTCGACGAGCTCGTCGGCGGCGAGCGCGTCCGCGCTCCGGGAATCGAAGTCGGGCGCCGTCATCCGGTCGCCTCCCCGCGGCGCTAGTTGATGGCGCCGGCCTGCTTGTGCGTTGCAATCTCGTCCCAGGAGAGGCCGAGCTCGAGCAGCACCTCCTCGGTGTGCTGCCCGAGCTCGGGCGCGGGCCCGAGCTCGAGCGGCGTCTCGTCGAACTGCACGGGGTCCGCCACCAGCGCGAAGCGCCCCTTCTCTCCCCCGTCGACGGGCCGCAGGTAGCCGTTGGCGCTCGTCTGGGGATCGTCGTGGAGCTCGGCCGCCGTCTGCATCGGCGCCCATGGCCCGTCGAAGCCGGCGAGGCGCTCGCGCCACTCGGCGAGGGTGCGCTTGGCGAAGAGCGCGTCGAGCTCGGCGATGCACGCGTCGCGGTTCTGGAAGCGCCTCATCCCGTCGGCGTAGCGCGGATCCGCGGCGAGCTCCGGGCGGCCGACGCAGGTGCAGAAGTCCGCCCAGTAGCGGTCCGGCTGCAGCATCATCAGGAGGAGCCAGCGCCCGTCGGCGGTCCGATAGGAGTTGGCGATCGGATTGGGCGCCGCGCCGCGCCCGAACGACGGGATACCCCTGCCGGGTCCGAGCAGCTTGCTCGCGACGACGTCGGGCGCCATCACCCACATCGCGGTGGCGAGCAGCGAGACGTCGACCACCGGCGCGACGCCGGTCCGCTCGCGCTGCAGGAGCGCCGCCGCCACCCCTCCTGCGATCGTCATGGCGCCGATCGAGTCGCCGAAGGCCGGCCGCTGCATCGTCGGAGCGTCGGCGTCCGGACGCGAGAGCGCGGCGGCGATCCCGCCGCGCGACCAGAACGCCGTGGCGTCATAGCCGCCCTTGTCGCGGTCGGGGCCGCGCGGACCCTGGCCCGAGCCGCGGACGTAGACGACGTGCGGGTTGTGCGCACGGATGTCGGCAACGTCGATCCGCAGCCGCTCGCGCGCGCTCGGCAGGAAGTTGGTGAGGAACACGTCGCTACGCGCCGCGAGCCGATACAAGAGCACGCGGCCGGTGTCGGTCGCGATGTCGATGCCGACGCTGCGCTTGCCGCGGTTGCTCTGCTGCATCATGAAATCGACGCCGCCCTCGGTCATGCTGAAGCCCGCCGCGGCGAGCCCGCGCTGCGCGTCCCCGCGCACCGGATGCTCGATCTTGATCACCTCGGCGCCCCAGTCGCGCAGCACCGCCCCCGCGGCGGGGACGAACCACCACTGCGCGACCTCGAGGACCTTGATTCCGTCGAGCGGACCCTGGGCCATCGCTGCCTCCCGGCCGTCGCGGCGCCGGAACGATTACCGCCAACCGCTGCGGAAAACCAGGGCGGCCGGCGGGGTCGGGCTGCTACCGTGCGCTGCGCGCACCCGCTCGCCCGGAGGCGTGTCATGGCCGAGCCCCTGCACCTGAATCCGCTCGATCCGGCGTTCCGCCGCAACCCCTACGCCGCCTACGAGCGCGGCCGCCGCGAGTTCCCGGTGCTCCCCCACGCAGGTCTCCCGCTACGCGTGGCCTCGGTGTTCCGCTACGAGGACTGCCAAGCGATCCTGCGCGATCCCGACCAGTGGTCCAACGAGTTTGGGTTCCGCGAGGTGTTCGGCGAGCCAGCCGACGTGCCGCCGCCCTCGATGCTCGGCACCGACCCGCCGGCGCACACGCGGCTGCGCAGTCTGGTCAGCAAGGCCTTCACCCCGCGCATCGTGCAGCGCCTCGAGCCCCGCATGCGCGAGGTCGCCGGCGAGCTCGTCGACGCCGCGCTCGAGGCCGGCGAGGTCGACCTGGTCGAGGCGCTCACCTACCCGCTCCCGGTGGTGGTGATCGCCGAGATCATCGGCATCCCCGCAGCGGACCGCGCCCGCTTCAAGCGGTGGTCCGACCATGCGATCGCGAACCTCGGCCTGGTCTTCTTCGGCGGCCTCGATGCCGAGCGGGTCGCGCGCCAGCGCCACCTCCTCGACGAGATGCGCGAGTACTTCGTGCCGCTCGCGGAGGAGCGAAAGCGCGCGCCGCGCGAGGACCTGCTCACCGGCCTCGTGCTCGCCGAGCACGAGGGATCCAAGCTCTCCTACGACGAGATGCTCTCCATGCTCGTGCTGCTGCTGGTGGCGGGAAACGAGACGACGACGACGCTGATCGGCAACGCCGCGCTCGAGCTGCTCGCCCATCCGGACGCCGAGAAGCGGCTGCGCGACGACCCGAAGCTCCTGCCGAACGCGATCGACGAGGTGCTGCGCTTCTCCTCGCCGGTGCAGTTCGATCCGCGCCGCGCCCGGCGGCGCGCGGAGCTCCACGGTGTCGCGATCGAGCCCGAAGACGTCGTGCTCTGCTGGCTCGGCTCCGCGAACCGCGACGAGCGCGTCTTCGAGCGCCCCGACGTCTTCGACGTGGGGCGCGAGCGCAACGCGCACCTGGCCTTCGGCTTCGGCCCCCACTACTGCATCGGGGCGAACCTCGCCCGGCTCGAGGCCCGCGTCGCGATCGGGGAGCTCCTGGCGCACACGCGCAGCTTCGAGCGGGTCGGCGACGAGCTCCTGCCGCTGCATCCGAGCCCCGTGTTCCGCGCCGTCACGAAGCTGCCGCTGCGGCTCTCCCCCGCCTGAGCGACCAGCCGAGCCCGAGCGGGGCGACCAGCGTCGTCGTCATCACCATCAAGACGACCGCCGAGAAGGCGGCGTCGTCGATGACGCCGAGGCCCTTGCCGATGCTCGCAAAGATGAGGCCCACCTCGCCGCGCGGCACCATGCCGATACCCACCGAGAGCCGGTCGCTCCCCGCCCCGGCGGCGAGACCCGCCACGAGCTTGCCCAGGATCGCGGCGACGACGAAGGCCCCGCCGAGCGCGAGCGTGGCCGGATGGGCGAAGGTCGCGAGGTCGACCTGCATCCCCATGAGCACGAAGAAGATCGGCGCGAAGATCGCCTCGAATGGCGCGAGGATCTCGTGGAGCGTTCGCTCCTCCCCGCCGATCCCCTCGAAGAGCTGCTCGCGCAGCACCAGTCCCGCGCCGAAGGCACCGACGATCGCCGCGAGGCCGATCTCGCTCGCGGCCCACGCCATCAGGAAGGCGAAGACGAGTGGCATCAAGAGCTTGACCTGCCCTCTCTCCAGCGCCGCCAACAGCCGCGCGCCGCGGCGCGCGAGCCGCTCGCCGACGAGGAGCAGCGCGCCCAGGAAGAGCGCGGAGAGGGCGGTGATCCGCGCGATCGCCGCCGGATCGACGCGCCCGGTCTCGGCGATGGCGACCGCGATCGCAAGAATCACGAGCCCGAGCACGTCATCGATCACCGCGGCGCCGAGGATCACGCGCGCCTCGAGCGACTGGAGGAGCCCGACGTCCTTGAAGACGCGGGCCGTGATCCCGACGCTCGTCGCAGTCAGGGTCGCCGCGTAGAACAGGTGAGCGGTCCCGGAAGCCTCGGGCAGCAGCCAGGACGAGGTCGCGTAGCCGAGCGCGAAGGGCGCCGCGATCCCGACCACCGCGACCGCCGCCGCGCGCGCCCCGACCTTCAACATGCTCTCCACCGTGGACTCGAGCCCCACCATGAAGAGCAGCAGGATCACGCCGAGGCTCGAGAAGATCGAGAGCGCGGTGAGGAGCGTGAGGAAGCGCGGGCCGCTCGGACCGGCAAGGAGCGCGACGAGCCTCGCGTCGGGAGTCCCGGGCGCGAGCTGGGCCGCGCCCATCACGTGGTGCGCGGCTTCGGCGATCGAGCGCCCGGACACGAGCGCCTCGCGCACGACGTCGTTCGCGGTGCTCCCGTGCATCACGACGAGCTCGAGAGGGTTGCCGAGCTGGTAGAGCGCGTTGCCGATCGCAACACCGATCGCCAGCTCGCCGACCACCGACGCGACGCCGAGCCGCCCCGCCGCCCAGCGCCCGACGAGCGCCGACGTCAGCACCAGCGCGAGGATGGCGAGGATGCCGGCGAAGGGATCTTCGTGCCCCATGGGGCTCGCAGCCTGCCCGATCCCGCTCGCGTCAACAAGGCGTCCGCGCCGGCCTTGAAGCCCGCCCTCCGTCCTGCCGAAAGGAGGGAAGCCCCTCGAGGAGGAGCGCCATGGCGGTCTCCGCATGGGTGCGTCGGCTCGCGGCGGTGGGCTCCGTCCTCGCCCTGTTCGGCTGCGTCGCCAAGCGGCTCTCGCCGGGAGCGGAGAGCGTCCGCCTGGTCCACACGGCGCCGAAGGGCTGCGAGCGGCTCGCCGACGTGCGCGGCCATCAGGGCAACACGCTGACCGGCGACTTCACGCCGATGGCCGACCTCGAGGAGGGCGCGCGCAGCGACCTCATCAATCACGCCTACAAGGTCGGCGCAAACACCGTGCAGCTCGTCAGCCGCGAGGGCAAATCCAGCGACGCGTGGGCCGGCGACGCCGAGCCGAGCACGGTGACCTACACGGGGATCGCGTGGCGGTGCCCGGACGCGAGCCTCAGTCGAGCTCGCTGAGGCGGCGGCCGCGGGTCTCGGGAAAGGTCCAGATCCAGATGCCCGCGGCGAGCGCGAAGAGCGCCGCCAGCGAGATGCCTCCCGCCAGCCCGTAGCGCGCCGCGACCAGCGCGATCGCGAGGGGCGTCGCGAACTGGACGCCCCTCGCCAGATTGAAGGCCGAGCCCATCGCCGTGTTCCGGATCGAGGTCGGGAACAGCTCGGCGAAGAGCGGCCCGAATCCCGCGAAGAGCCCCGTCCCGAATCCGACCAGGAACATGAAGCAGAGGACGACGGGCGGCCGCTCCGCGATCGCGTTCCACAGGAGCGTCACCATCACCAGGCCGATCGCCATCAAGAGCGCGTAGATGGAGACCGAGGGCCGCCGGCCGAGGGCGTCCGCGGCGAACCCGAAGCTCAGATAGCCGAGCAGTCCCCCCGTCTGCGTCACCAGGATCCAGGACGCCGACCTCGCGAGCGTGAAGCCGCGCTCCTCGTGCAGGTAGCCCGGCAGCCACGAGTAGGTGAACCAGTAGGCGGACATCGTGAAGACCGCGAGCACGAGCGAGCGCGCGAAGAGGCCGCGGTGACGCGGTTCCAGCAGCTCGCGCAGCGCGCCGCTCTCGCCGCGGTGCGCCAGCCAGAGGTCCGACTCGGGCAGCGCGCGGCGGATCGCGACCACGAGCAGCGCCGGTGCGGCCGAGAGCAGGAAGCAGGCGCGCCAGCCGATGCGCGGGGCGAGGAAGCCGCCCACCAGCGAGGCAAGCGCGATGCCAACGGGCGCCCCGGTCTGGAGGACCCCCGCGTAGCGACCCCGGTGCGCCGCCGGAAAGGTCTCGCAGACGTAGGTCTGCCCGGTCGCCCACTCGCCGCCGACGCCGAGGCCCGTGAGCACGCGGAACGCGAGCAGCGGGCCGAAGCCGGTCGCGAGCCCGCAGAGGAAGGTGCCGGCGCTGTAGGCGAGGATCGTCCACTGCAGGACGCCGCGGCGGCCGAAGCGATCGGACGCGACGCCGAACGCGACGCCGCCGACCGCGGTCGCCGCGAGCGAGCCCCCGAGCACGAGCGAGAGCTCGACCCTGCCGAGGCCGAGCTCGTTTCCGATCGGGATCAGCAGGAACGAGTAGAGGATCAGGTCGTAGAAATCGAAGACCCATCCCGCCCAGGAGAGCAGGAGGATCCGGACGTGCGGCGCGGAGAGATCCTCCTGCTCGCTCAGGAGCGGGATCGCAACCCCCGCCTGCGGGAGAGCAGCGACAGCGACGCGACGGCGGCCAGCCCAGCCGCCGCGGCTGCCGGCTCCGGAACCGGCTGGATCACGCCGAGCTTGTATGCATAGAAGTCGACGTCGACGGCGCCGAAGCTGCTCTCCGAAGGAAGGCCGAAGCACAGGAACTGACCGGGCGCAGGGAACTCGGCGCCGATCGAGCCCTCCGCCATGAAGGTCGTCGGGGAGGTCACGCCGTCCGTGTAGACGTCGACCCGGTAGATCGGGTAGTTCAAGATCCCGCCGGTCGTCCCCGTCCCCTGGATCGTGATCCAGAACTCGTGCCACTGGGTGAGGCTCGCGTCGCTGAAGGGGACGATGTTCTGCTGCGCGGGCGAGCCCACGTGATCGGTCCCCGGCAGGTTCGCCGGCGGAGCGTTGTCCATGATGAGCCCACCGCCCACTCCATCGATGGTGTCGATGTCGAGCGCCAGGGCGAAGCCCATGGCGTGGGCGCCGTCCTCCTGCACGGTGAACATCCCCTTCGCGTCGTCCTTGACGTTGTAGCCCTTGCCGACCGCCGGCCACGGCGTGATCTCGGTGAGCGCAGGGAACTCCGGCTCGTTGTCGACCAGGTCAGGATAGATCTCGTCGAGGAAGAAGGGGTCGTTCGGATCGGTGGCGGTCGACGTCGAGATCCGCGCCCGGAACGAGATCGTGATCCCGTGGGTCAACGGCGACGTCAGGTCCGGGTGCTCCGTCATCATGTCGTGGCCGAAGTAGAAGCGTCGGTTGCTCGGATCGGGGATGCTCCAATCCTTCGGGTTGCCGGTGTCCTGCAGGCGCAGGTACGTGGTGTCACCCTCGGTGAGGGATACGATCCCTCCCGGTGCATTGCTCGGTCCCAGCGTGCCTCCGGGAGCCGAGCAGTCCCATTTGTCGGATTGGTTGTGCTGCCAGTTCCCGTCGAGCGCGCCGATCCCGAGGTTGGCGACGTCGCCGCAGGCGGCGGCGTCGCCGGTGTAGATCAGGTCCCAACCTCCGGTCGGGTCCTGGTACAGGACCCCGGCGCGCGCCGCCGGTGTGCTGGCGAGCAGCAGCACGGCGGCCGCAAGCGCAGCGAGGGGCTCGCGGATCGGAGGGACGCAGATCGGATGCACGGTGAGCCGCAATGAGTTCTTCATGGCGCGGGATTCTACACCGGCGCGGGGCGGAGCCGAGGGCTTTCCTGTCGCGAGAACGAGCGACCCCGAGTGTGCCGCGCCCCCCCTCGGGTGACCGCCCGCGGCGGCCGATAAGAAACCGTCGCGATCGAGCTCGGGGGGAGGGATGCGAGGCAAAATGGCGCGCGCCTGGGCCAGTCTGGCGTTGCTTGCAGGAATGGTGAGCGGCGCGGCGCTGGCTCGCGCCGCCGGTCCCTGCGCGCCGGCGCTCCCGCTAGCCGACACGAGCGCGCCCCAGGCGGTCGTGGGCAACGGGACTCCGGCCAGCTGCACCGAGGCCGCGCTCGCGAGCGCGCTCGCTGGCGGCGGCATCGTGGTCTTCGACTGCGGGCCGAACCCGGTCACCATCCCGATCACCTCCCCGAAGTCGATCCCGATCAGCTCCACGATCGACACGGTCGTCGACGGCGGCGGCCTCGTGACGCTCGACGGCGGCGGCACGAGCCGGATCTTCGAAGTCCCGTCCTCCTTCGAAAGGGGCTGGCCGACGCTCACGGTCCAGCGCCTCGCCTTCGTCCGCGGCAGCAGCGCGGGAGTGTCGGGCGACGACACGGCGCGCGGCGGCGGCGCGATCTGGGTGCGGGGCGGAAGCCTGCGCGTGATCCAGTCGAGCCTCGTCGACAACCACGGGCCCATCGTCGGCCAGGACGTGGCGGGCGGCGCCGTCTACAACGTGGGAAGCGGCTCGGTCACGATCACCGACAGCGCGTTCTCCGGCAACTCGGCCTCGAACGGCGGCGCGATCGGCGTCCTGCACGCGGATCTCATCGTCGCCAACACGGTGATCACGGGCAACGCGGCGAGCGGCAACGGCGGCAACCCCGGAAACGGCGGCAACGGCGGCGGCATCTACAGCGACGGCGTCGACCAGGTCGAGTCGCTCTGCGGCGTCCGCATCGAGGGGAACCTGGGCCACGCCTTCGGCGGCGGGATGTTCCGCGTCTCCAACGACGGCGTGGGTCCCATGGCGATCGACCGCACGAGCGTGCTCTCGAACCAGATCCCGAACCAGTCGCCGAGCATGGCCGGCGGGATGTACCTGCAGGGCGTGCAGATCCAGATGACAGATTCGACGGTGGGCTGGAACCAGGCGTCCTTCGCGGGCGGCCTCTTCATCGGACCGCAGGCCACCACGCTCGAGATGAGCAACTCGACCGTCGCCGAGAACGTCGCGCTCTCCTCGCTCGGCGGCGGCGTGGTGATCGACAGCGTGGTCACCGGCCACATCCGCAACTGCACGCTGGCGCGCAACGCGGCGCCCGGCCCGACCGCCTTCGCGGGCGCCACCACCGGCGGCACCGGCGTCGTGCTCGCGAACACGATCGTCGACGGGAACAGCGCCGGCAACGGATACAACCCGATCAGCTGCAACAACGCGCTCCAGGAAGGGGGCGGCAACCTGCAGTGGCCCGTGGCACGCGCGGGCGGTGGGTCCGACGTGCCGGGTGCGCTGTGCAGCCCCTCGATCACCGTCACGGCTTCGCTGCTCGGCCCGCTCCAGGACAACGGCGGCACGACGCCGACGATCCTGCCGGGTCCCGGCTCGCCGGCGATCGGGCACGGAATCGGATGCCCGGCGACCGACCAGCGCGGCCTTCCGCGCAATCCTTTGGCGTGTACGTCGGGCGCGGTCGACCCCGCGCCCGAACCCGCGGGAGCGGCCTGGGGCGCCGCGCTCGCGCTCGCTGCGCTCCGGCGACGGCCCGCCCGGACCCGCTAGAGCCGTCCGCCTCTCGAGCGGCCGCCCCGCTGCGATCGGGCGAGGGCTCCGAGCGCGGCGAGAAGCCCGAGCGCAGACCCGGGAGGCCCGGGCTCGGGGACATCCACCGTCCCGTCCGCGCCGGGAGAGCCCGAAGTGCCGAAGATCCCGGGGAGTCCGTCGGTCCCGGCCACGGCCCCTTGGCCACCCGAGCCGCCCGGTCCGCCCGCGCCGCCCGCCCCGCTCTGACCTCCGCCGACATCGACGGTTCCATTGTTGGCGAAGCTCGGCGCCCGGATCACGATCGCGCCGCCGGCGCCTCCGTCGGCGCCGTTGCCGCCCGGTCCGCCGTTCCCGCCAGGACCGCCTCCGAAGAGGCCGAGGCCGCCCGTGCCTCCTGCTCCTCCATTCCCACCGGCGCCTCCGTCGCCGCCCGACGCGTCGAGGGTGCCGGTGAGCGTCAATCCCGCCGTGGAGAAGAGCTCGAGCGCGCTGGCGGCTCCTCCCGGCCGCCCCGCTGCTCCGAACCCGCCGTTGCCTCCCGGGTCGCCGGAGGGGCTGTTTTGCTCGCCGGCTCCTCCCGCCCCACCGTCTCCTCCCTTCCCACCCGCGCCGCCGCCGACCCGGATCTCCCCGCCGATCGCGAGCGCGCCGACCGCGTCGACCTCGGTCGCGACGCCGCTTCCGCCGGCCGAGCCCGGGCTGCCGCCGATCCCGGACTGGTCGGGCCCGCCCACCGGACCGCTCGGCCCGGCGGCACCGGCCGCCCCGCGCGCGTCGAGCATCCCGTCGATGCTGGCGCCGTCGCGCGAGAGCAGCGCGAAGCCGCGCGCGCCGGAGACGAACAGCGTCAAGCCCTGCGCCAGCGCGACCTGGTCGAAGTCGAAGACGGCGAGCCCGCCGGCCTCGACTCCCACGAATGTCACCGCGCCGCTCATCGACAGCTCGTCGGTGTCGACGGTCACGTCGCCGGCGGGATCGAAGCTCCCGAGCGAGTCGAACGCGTTGGGATTGAGGAAGGCGCGCCCCGTCAGGGGCCACGCGAGCGCCCCGGCGACGAGCAGCGCGGAGACCAGCCTCGGTGTCATGGGATCTCCTTGGCGTGCGGGCCGCCATGGTACCGTGGGGCCGGAGTTTGCCGCGTGCCGAGTCGCCGACGTCTCGAGGTCGAGTTCTTTCGCGCGCTGAACCGCGTGGTCGCCCCTGCGGTCCGCGCGGGATTCGCCTCGCCGAGGCTGGCGCCCGGCGGGCTGATCCTGCTCGAGACCACCGGGCGCAAGAGCGGCCTCCCGGTGCGCGTCCCCCTCGCCGCGACCCGGCTCCAGGGACACGTCGTGGTGGCGACCTTTCGCGGGGGCCGCTCGCAGTGGGTCCAGAACGCGCTCGCGCACCGCGAGGTGCGCTACTGGCTCGGCGGACGGCCGATTCCCGCGCGCGCGCTGGTGCTCCAGCGGGGCTCGAGCAGGCGGCTCCCGAGCACCCTGCCCACCGCCGTGCGCTGGTTCGCCTCGCTCCTCGTTCCCTACACCACGGTGGGTTGGGCGTTCGCGATCCTGGTCCCGCGGCCCGGCGCGCGGGCGGCGGGATCGCCGCGTTTTCTACAATCGAGGCGCGCCGCCGGCGCCGCGCCATCGTGACGTCGCACCCGCCCGATGGCACGATCGTTGCTCCACGGCCGTACGCGCGAAGGAGCCAGTCGATGATGCGAGCCGCTGCCTTGACCGCCGCCTTCCTCGCCGGAGCGCTCGCTGCGGGCGCCGCGCGAGCCCAGGGTCTGCAGACCGACGTCGACCAGGCGACGGCGATCATCCAGCGCTTCGGCGACATGCCCGAGAAGTCGATCCCCGACGCGGTCATGAGGCACGCGCGGGGCATCGCAGTCCTCACGGTCTTCAAGGCGGGCTTCGGGCTGAGCGGCCAGGGCGGCAAGGGGCTCGTGATCGCGCGCACCGGCTCCGGCTGGACGGGGCCCTCGGCGATCGCGACCGGCGGCGCTGGCTTCGGCTTCCAGATCGGCGCGGAGATCACCGAGTTCGTGATCATCCTCAACACGCCCGAGGCCGTCGACGCGTTCGCGCGCGGAGGCAACGTGACGATCGGCGCCGACCTGAGCGTGGCGGCGGGGCCCGTCGGGCGAAACCTCGCGGCCGGCGTCACGCCGATGGCGGCGATCTACACCTACAGCCTGAGCCAGGGGCTCTTCGCCGGCATGTCGCTCCAGGGCGCCGTCATCATCACGCGCGAGGCGTCGAACCGGGAGTTCTACGGGAAGCCCGTCGCCCCGGCCGAGATTCTCTCGGGCAAGGTCGCGCCGCCAGCGGGGGCGCAGAAGCTGATCGACGCGCTCAAGCGTTACTGAGCGAGCGAGCCGGGAGCCGCTCAGAGCGGCTGCCACCCCGTGGTGTCGTCCGAGCCGGCGCGCGGCTGCGACGGCGCAGGCGGAGCCGGGTTCGAGCTCGTCCCATGCTCCGCGTCGTGGATCCGCGCGTCGACGTCGGCTTCGCGCGCCGACTCTTCCGCGGCGTCCGCAGGACCCGCTGCGACGCCGCCCGGCCAGCCCCAACCCCATCCCGAACCCGCCGGATGGAAGAAGCCGCCCGGCGATCCGAACGCGGGCCGAGGGCCGCCGAAGGCGCCGGGGCCCACCACGACGAAGCTCCCGATCGGCGAGCCGGAGTGGCCTCCGCCGTGGCCGTGCCCGTGTGCCCAGGCGGCGGAGGGAGCGAGGCCGATTCCGGCGAGGAGGGCGCCTGCAAGAAGAAGAGCGAGGATCGCGACGTTGCGCATCGGCGGAACCTGTTTTGATGCTACATCGCGCGCGGCCGATGGCAATCCGCTGGCGAGCGTGGGAGCATCGGCCTCCAGCAGGAGGTCCGATGAAGGCGCTCCAGCTCACGCGCAACGGCCGGCCGAGCGAGGCGCTCGAGATCGTCGAGCTCGATCCGCCGCAGCCGGGACTCGGCCAGGTCCGCATCCGTGTCGCCGCGGCTTCGCTCAACTTCAACGACATCGACCGCTGCTACGGGCGCACGACCACGGTCCCGACCCCTCCTCCCTTCGTGCTCGGCATGGATGCGTGCGGGACCGTCGACGCGGCGGGCGCAGGCGCCGAGAGCTGGGTGGGGCGGCGCGTCGTCGCGATCACGCTGATGGCGCGCGGAGGGCTCGCGGAGCAGGCGCTCGCGCCGCTCGACTCGCTCTTCGAGGCGCCGCCCGAGCTCGACGACTGCGAAGCTGCAGCGCTCGTGATCCCGTACCACACCGCGCACCTCGGGCTCTTCGAGCGCGCGGCGCTCCGCGAGGGCGAGACGCTCCTCGTGCACGCGGGGACGAGCGGGGTCGGGAGCGCCGCGATCCAGCTCGGGCGCGCGCGGCGCGCCCGCGTCCTCGCGACCGCGGGCGGGCTCGAGAAGGCGCGCGTGTGCCGCGAGCTCGGCGCGGAGCTCGCGGTCGACCACACCGCCCAGGACTTCGCCGAGGTCGTGCTCTCGCACACGCGCGACGCCGGCGCCGACGTGATCTTCGACCTCGCGGGCGGGAGCTTCGTCGAGCCCTCGTGGCGCTGCATCGCACGCGGCGGCCGCTACGTGGCGGCCGGCTTCGCCGACGATCCCGAAAACGGCAAGACCGGCCGCGCGCTGCGTCCCGCCTGCGCGGGCAACTTCTCGATCCTCGGCGTGATGGCCGCCTACATGAGCCAGGTGCCGCCGATCGTGCGCCGCATGGGCCTCAATCCGTTCGGACGCGACGTCGCGGAGCGAACCCACGCCGATCTCCTCGCGCTCGTCGCCAAGGGCGAGATCCGGCCTCTCGTCGGAAGGCGGATCTCTCTCGCCGAGGCCCCGTGGGCGCTCGAGGACCACGAGCAGCGCCGCACGCGTGGCCGGACCGTGGTGCAGCTCTAGCGATCCGATCCCTGGGGGATCGGTTGCGAATAGCTGCCGCGCCCGACCGTCTCAATCACGATGCTGGGGAAAGCGCTGATCGCGGCTGCAATCGCGCTGGTCGTCTGCGTGGCGGGGAGGCCCGCCCTCGCGCGCGGCGAGACGGGGCCCGATCCCACGGCGGACGCGAAGCGCTCCGATCCCACGTGGAGGCTCCACATTCCGCTGGCCCCGCCGGCCGCCCTCCAACCCTACGCGGCGGTCAATCGCGACCCGGCGGACGTCGACCGAGGCTCGGTGAACCGCCGCGCGGCGGGCGTTCCCGACCCCGGCCGCACGGCGATGGGCACCGGTCTCCGCTGGAGGCTCGCGGGCGGCACCGAGATCTTCGGCGAGTACGACTTCCTCTCGGTCGCGAGCCCGGATCTCGCCACCCCGACGACCGAACTCGAGGTCCGGCCCGGGCTGCGGGGCGGCTTTTCGATCCCGTTCTGAGACGGCCCGCTCGCGGTCGCCTAGGCGACGGCGCCTCAGACCGAGATCTCGCCCTCCACCACCGTCACGGCCTGCCCGCCGATCTCCGCTCGTCCGCTCGCGTCGAGCACGCGCACGAAGACGCGCCCGTCGCGCCCGAGCTCCCTGCCCTGCGTGGCCACGTACTCGCGGCCGGTCCGCTCGAGCAGGCGGTGGCGCGCGAGGTAGGCCGGCAGGCCGGCGTTGGCGCTCCCGGTGACGGGATCCTCCGGCACGCGGAAGGCCGGGGCGAAGCAGCGGATGTGGACGGCGAACTCCGCGTCTTCGACCAAGGCGAAGGCCGCGACGCCGCTGACCTCGTGCTCGCGGCTCAGCTTCGCGAGCGCCGCCATGTCGGGCTCGAGCGCCGCGATCTCGCTCGTGTCTTCGAGGCGGACGAACATCCAGCTCGGCCCGTTTCGGAAGACCGTCGGCGGCTGCGAAGGGGCGATCTTGCGCCCGAGCGCCGCCGAGATCCGCTCGGCCTGCGCCGGCAGCTCGCCGATGAAGCGCGCCTCGGGAGCCTCGACGGCGATGCGCCGCCCCGTCCCCTCCCCTTCCACGCGCAGCGGAAGGTTTCCGGCGCCGCACTCCTGCACGAGACGGCCGCCCTGCGCCTCGACGACCCCGGCCTCGAGGACCGCGTGACAGGAGCCGATCGTCGGATGCCCGGCGAAGGGAAGCTCGTGGCCTGGCGAGAAGATGCGGAGCCGATAGGCCGGCCGGGCGATCGTGGGGCGGAGCACGAACGTGGTCTCGGAGAGGTTCGTCCACGCGGCGATCCGCTGCATCTCCTCCGCGGCGAGCCCGTCCGCGCCGAGCACGACCGCGACCGGATTCCCGAAGAGCGGCCGGGCGGTGAACGCATCGACTTGCTGGAACCGGTAGGTCGGCATGCGAACGCTCCACGCGCCGGCGCGAGCGCGCCCGTCCCGTTCCCCCGAATCTCCGACTAGCATAGCGTGATCGGGAGGGGTCTTCGTGAACGCGCTCGAATCGAGGCTCGCGGCCGCCGTCCTGCTGCTCGCCGCTCCGACGGCCTCGGCGGCTCTACAGAAGCTCTACCTCGTCGAGGTCGTGGTCGCGCCCACGCAGGCCGAGTACGTGGCGATCTACGACCCGAGCGACACCGCCGTGGATCTCAGCGATTACTATCTCGCCGACTCCGAGACCTACTACCAAGTCGTGGCGGGCGTGGGGCCGGCGCTCACCTCCGACTTCGTGGCCCGCTTCCCGCCGGGCGCGCGGATCCGGCCGGGTGAGACCCAGTACGTGTCTGTCGCGGGAGCGCAGTGCTTCCACGACGCCTGCGGCACCCAGGGCCCCTTCACGGGCTTCGGCGTGGACCCGACGTACGAGCTCGCGCATGGAAATGTCGCCACCGAGAGCGCCTCGGTCCCCGACATGGTCGAGCCCTTCGCCGGAGCGCTCGGCTCCGGAGCGACGCTCACCAACGGCGGCGAGCCGATCGTCCTCTTCTACTGGGACGGCGTGACCCCCCTCGTCACCGACGTCGACTACGTCTACTACGGCACCTCGAGCGTCTCGAATCCGGTCGTGGACAAGACTGGCGTGAGCATCCTGAACGCGAGCTACCTGCCCGACACGCCGCAGGCGTCGCAGCAGTTCGCGCCGCTCTCCACGAGCGGCGTCACCGACAATACCTGCCGATCGACTCCCTACAACGAGGGAACCCAGGCGACGGCCGGCGGAAACGGGATCGGCGGAAGCGACGAGACCAGCGAGCCCAGCGCGACCACGTGGTTCGCCTGCGCGGAGGTGCACCCGGTGCCCGAGCCGTCCGGCTCGATCGGCGCGGCCGCCGCGTGCGCGGCACTCGCCGCGCTCTTCCGCGCGCGCGCGCGGGGCTTGATCCCGATCGTCGCCTCTTCTGGCGACACCGCGCCTGTCAGGACGCGCGAGACTGTCGAGGTCCGAGCAAACGAGGAACCCACGATGGGAAACCGCACGCGTCGATTTCGCGGGGCGCCGCTCGTCGCCCTCCTCGCCCTCGCCCCCCGTCTTGCGGGCGCGAGCAGCGCGCCGGCTCCGTTCGTCTACGTCACGGGCCTCGCCCAGGCGAGCACCGCGATGACCGTTCAGCAGACCTTCAACCAGTTCTCGGCGACCGGGCCCGTCTCCGGATCCGCCTTCGACGCGGACGGCGCCTCGGGCCAGGCGCACTCGACGCGGGGCTCCGCGATCGGCCTCGTCGACTACGGGCGGATCGGAGTCTCCTCCTTCGGGGAGGCGACCGGCCCGGCGACGGTCGCGGACCAGGACCAGATCCTGGGCTCCGGCGACGCGGTCGCCGAGTTCAAGGACAGCTTCACCATCACGGCGCAGGACCCGGCGCTCTCGGGGCAGCCGGGCACGCTCACCTTCAGCGTTCCCCTGTCCGAGACGGTCAGCGTCGACGACGGCGGCTCGGGGAACGGGCTGATCGCCGTCGTCTACCGCATGGAGGTCGACGCGGGCGACTGCGGCGACGCGTGCACCTTCATCCGCCAGGGCACCTGGCACACGGGCCAATTCGACGGGGACCCGGCGACGGGCCTCTCGATGGTCTCGGTTCCGTTCCGATTCTCGGTTCCGCTGATCCTCGATGTGACGCTCGACGTGGAGGCGCAGGCGGTCATGGGAATCGACCCGCTCGACGCGAAGGCGAGCGGCGAGTTCCGCCACTCGCTCACCTGGGGCGGCTTCGACGAGGTCCAGGATGGCCAGGGCAACGCCGTGACGAGCTACACCGTCGCCTCGGACTCCGGGTTCGACTACGCGCTCCCCGCCGCCGAGCCCGCCGCGGAGCCGGCCTTCGCGGTCGCGACCTTGCTGGGAGTCG
>Ga0335082_10001026_pt1 | contig 29637 bp, 31 predicted proteins | sample Lox_Sample_41_FD_206718 | JGI IMG/M metagenome (GOLD analysis project Ga0335082, IMG submission 206718) | Soil microbial communities from Loxahatchee National Wildlife Refuge, Florida, United States - Lox_Sample_4.1 | ecosystem: Environmental > Terrestrial > Soil > Wetlands | place: USA... | reverse complement strand
GCCGCAGCTCAATGGCGTGTTCGTTCCTCCGAACGGCAATGCCGTTGCGGTCGGCAACGGGCTCTCGGTCGCCGCGCGCGACAGCTCGGGCTGGACCCTGGTCAACGACGGCACCGCGGAGACCCATGCCCGGGACTTTCACGGCACATGGATCGACGGCGACGACGGCATCTGGGCGGTTGGCGGCGACCTGAGCGCGTTGACCAACGGGATCCTGTCCTACGGCGGCCCGCAAGCGGTCGGCAGTGGACCCGTCCAGTAAGGGCCGGTTCTCGGGCCCAGCTTGACTCAGTCTGCCGGCGAACGGAATCTTCGAACCGTGGCCCTGCGCGTGGTCGTCGCCCTCATTGCGGCACTCTCCGTGGCCCGCCCGTGCCTGGCGGCTGCGTGTCCAGGGGACTGCAATGGCGACGGCGTGGTGGCGATCAACGAGCTGATCAACGGTGTCAGCATTCTGCTCGGAGCCGGGAACGTCCAACAGTGCACTGCGTGCGATCTCGACGGCAACGGAGTCGTCACGGTCGACGAGCTGGTCGAGGCCGTGCGGGCCACGCTGAACGGCTGCCCGGCCACCCCGACCCCGACACCCACTACGGTACCGCCGACGCACGCCCCGACTGTGACGGCGACGCATGCCCCAACCGCGACGGCGACGCCGCTCAACTGTCTGGTCGACGGAGTGATCTGTACGGTGGCCGGCACGGGCATGGCCCAATGGGACGGCGACGGACGCCGGGCGCTCGACACCTCCTTCTATTTTCCGATCGCCGTGATCTTTGATCGCGACGGCCAACCGCTCATCCTCGATTGGAACAACCTGCGGCTGCGACGAATCAACCTCGACGGCACGGTGGTGACCGTGATGGGCACCGGCGCGGAGGATTTCGCGCTGCCGATCGACGGCACGCTGGCGATCGATACGTCGCTGCACCATGCCAATGACGTCGAGTACGACGCGAACTGGCGGCTCTATCTCTCGGGCGACCATCTGCCCGCGGTGTTCCGGGTCGATGCGGACACCCGCGTGTTCACGGTCGCCGGCACGCTCGACTACGGCTACAGCGGTGACGGCGGACCGGCGTTGCAGGCCGAGCTGAGCACGCCGTACGGCGTGCTGCCCGACGCGGTCGGCGGCTTCTACATCAGCGACGTCGACGCGAACGTCGTGCGCTACGTCGATCCGCTCGGCATCATCAATACGGTCGCGGGCACAGGCGACGGCGGCTACACGGGCGACGGCGGTTTGGGCACGGCCGCGACCCTCTGGGGGCCGTCGCGCCTGAAGGTCGGCCCGGACGGCTCACTCTACTTCTGCGAGACCAAGAACCACGTCATCCGCCGGCTGCACGCCGACGGGACGATCGACACCTTTGCCGGCACCGGGACGCGCGGGTACAGCGGCGACGGCGGCCCTGCCAAGCAGGCTCAGTTCGACACCCCGTACGACGTGCGCTTCGCCCCCACCGGGGACGTCTACGTCGCGGACACCGGCAACAACGTCATCCGCCGAATCGACGGGAACGGCATGATCAGCACGGTGGCCGGGAACACGGTGCCCGACTTCGCCGGAGATGGCGGGCCGGCGGCTGCCTGCGAGCTCCATCGCCCCTCGGGCATCATCTTCGATGCCGAGGGCTCGCTGTGGATCTCCGACACGTCGAACCAGCGCGTCCGCCGGGTGTGGCATTTCCTGAACACCGTCGCGCCGCCGTCCTGATCGGAGCCGCTGCCCCGCGCTCGCCGCGAATGGGGCGGTGGCGGTCCGCTCGAGCGAAATCTTCGATTGCGGAGCCGCCCGGCCTCGGCTACCTGTCGCGCATGCAGGACCGCCCCACCATCGCCGAGCTGCTCGACGCCGTGCGGGGCTTTCTCGAGGCCGACGCCATCGATGCCCTCGAGGGCACCGCGAAGTTCCACGCCCGAGTCGCTGCCAACGTGCTGGCGATCGCGGCGCGCGAGCTGGCGCTCGAAGGAGAGCAGCTCGCGGCCGAGTGGCAGCGGCTCGATGCGCTGGTCGGTGCCGTTCCCATGCCCGCCGACGTCGCCGCGCAGCGTCAGGGGGTGCGCGACCGAACCGAAGTGCTCTGCGAGCGCATCCGCCGCGGCGACGGCGACGACGGCCCGTTTCGCGCCGCGGTCCTGGCCCACGTGCGCGCGACCGTGTGCGAGAAGCTCGCCGTCGCCAACCCGAAGCTGCTCGCCGCCGAGAGCGCCCGGCGATGACCCTCGCCTCCCAGCGCGGGCTGGGCGCGATCGCGGTCATCCTCGCCCTGCTCATCATCGCGATCCTCTACCTGGGCTACTTTCAGATGCAGTCGGCGATGAGCGAGCAGAAGAAGACCGTCACCGCGATCGACACGACCCGCGCCTTTGCGTGCCGGACCAACCGCCAGACCGTCGAGCGCGAGATCCAGATGTGGCTGGTCAATCACCCGGGCGAGACGCCCAGCTTCGCGGCCCTCGAGGCCGACGGCGCGCACGTCGCGACCTGTCCGGAGGGCGGGACGTACTCGCTGAGCGGCCTACACGTGCTGTGTAGCAAGCACGACTGAGTGAGCGCGGGTGCGCGTGGGCGGGTTCGTTGCGCCGCGGCGGAATCTTACGCGTCCGCGCACAGGCGCGCGCTACTCCGCCACTCCCACGGCGTTCTTCCGCGTCCGCTTGACCGCGTACATCGCCTGGTCGGCGGCGCGCAGCAGCGCGCTCGCCTCGCTGGCGTGGTCGGGAAAGGCGGCGACGCCGACGCTGGCCGTGATGGCGGAGATGTCGACCTCGGTGCCGTCGAGGCGCTGCGCGCCCTCGATGGCGGCGCGCAGCGCCTCCGCCATCGCCAGGCCCGCGTCGACCCCGCTGTCGGGCAGGATGATCGCGAACTCGTCACCCCCGAAGCGCGCCGCCGCGTCGCCGGGGCGAAGTACCTCGGCCATACGCTTGCCCAGGAACGCGAGCGTCTGTCCGCCGATCAAGTGACCGTAGGTGTCGACCACCTGCTTGAAGTTGTCGAGGTCGAGGACCAGCAGGGCCAGCGGACGTCCTTCGCGGAGGAGCTGTGGCAGGAGCTGACTGAGGTGGCGTGAATTACCCAGGCCGGTGAGGTCGTCGGTCACCGCCGCGAGTTGCGCCTGTCGATAGAGCGCGGCGTGCTCCATGGCGATGGCGGCGTGATCGGCGAGGATCTGCACGAGGCGCAGCTGGTGTCCGTCGAACGCCTGCCCGTCGAGCCGGTTCATGACCTGGATGACGCCGTGCAGGACGTTGTTGCTGATCACTGGCACGCACAGCATGCTGCGCGGCCGGAAGCCGGTGGTCGCCTCGAAGGTGCGATTGTAGCGCGGGTCACGGCTCGCGTCCTCGAGCAGCAGCGCCTCGCGGTGGTGTGCCACCCACCCCGCAATGCCTTGGTTGGCCGGCATGCGGAGCCCGTCGACGACCCCCGCCTCGAGACGGCGCGAGGCGGAAAACACGAGGCCGCGTCCGCCCGGATCGAACAGCAGCAGTGCCGCCGCCTGTGCCGGCACGACGCGGACGGCCTCGGCCAGCAGCTTGCGCAGCAGCTCTGGGTCGTGCGCCAGGCGTTCGGGCTCGACCAGGCCCTCGAATCCCGCCATGGCGCGCTCCAGTCCTTCCTGATCCGCGGCGCCGAACGGCTTTCGATCGTACCGGTCGGCGAGCTCGATCACGGCCACGACGCGGTTGCCGTGCCGTACCGGGACCGCCAGGAGCTGCTTGCCGTCGCAGGCCGAGAGCGCACCACCCGACCCGCAACGCGAGTCGGCACGACTGTCGTCGACGATGGCGCTGCGCCCGGTGCGTGCCACCCAGGACGCCAGACCGCGCCCGCGGCCCATGTCGGCGCCGCTCAGGGTCGACTCCCGCAGGGTCTCGGTGGCGGCGAACACCAGCTCGTCGCGCTCGGCGTCGTAGCGCAGCAGCGAGATCGCCTCGGCCGACACCAACGTCTTGATCCGTGCCAGCGTGGTGCGGATGACCTCGGCCAGATCGAGGGTCGACGTCACCGCTTTGGTGACCTCGTTGATGACGTCGAGCTCGTGCGGCAGGGCGCTGTCGGCCGGGCTCGTCATCGTCACTCGGCCCGTAGCACTCGGCGGGTTGACCCGGCAATGGGGCAACCCGGCGCGCTCACGGGCGCTGCGGCGCTCGCCACGCCGCCCGGCCCCGACGGCGCTGGGGCGACCTGCGAGATCCCGTACGCTGTCGCAGGCCGCCGCGGCGTTACGCGGGGCCCTTGGCGATCCCGTGCATGGCCAGATCGCTGAGGGAGCGGGCGACCTCTTCGATCGACACCCCCTCCTGGTCGATCCACCAGGATACGACTTGCAGGGACATGCCGGTGAGGGCGTGCGCCCAGACGGCGGCGTCGGCGGAGCGGAACGTCCCGCGCGCCATGCCGACCTCGAGGCTTTCCTGCATGTCGCGGATGAAGCTGTCCTGGCACCGGCGAACGACGTCGTGAAACGAGGCGCCGTGGCCGAAGACGATGCGGAACAGCTCGCGATTGTCGCTGGCGAAGCGGAAGAAGGTCAGGGTGCGGGTGCGCGCCTGCTCGACCGGATCGGTCACCGTGGCGCGGACCAGGTCGAGCTCGACCTTGAGGCGGACGACGGTGTCCTCGACCAGCTCCAGGAAGAGCGCCTCCTTGGTCGGGTAGTACAAGTAGAAGGTGCCGACGCCCACGCGCGCCGCGCGAGCGATGTCGACGATCTTGGTTCCGTGGTATCCCTTCGCGGCGAGCACGTTGCGCGCGGCTTCGAGGAGTTGGCGGGCGGTTTGCTCGCGCCGCCGGTGGGCGCGCTCGCCGACGCTGGCGTCTTCGGCCTTTCGAGGCATGGGGTAACAACACGAACCAGAATTCGGTACACTCCGCAAGGGCTGGATAGCGAATCGACGGCATGAGCTTGGCGGACATCCGGGCACGGCTGGCGGCACACCGCCCGGTGCGCATCGCAGAGGCGAAGGTGGCACGCGCCTCGGTGGCAATGGTGATGGTCGAGGGCGCCTCTGGGGTGGAGTTGTTGCTCATACAGCGGGCAACCCGTAACGACGATCCGTGGTCAGGACATATGGCGCTGCCGGGCGGGCGGCGCGATCCGAGCGACGCCGACGAGATCGCGACCGCCGTCCGGGAGACGCGCGAGGAAGTCGGGATCGACCTGACGGCGGACGGCGAGTCGATCGGTTACCTCGACGAGCTGCGGGCGATCGCCCGACATCGGCCGCTCGATTTGGTGATCTCGCCGGTCGTGTTCGCGCTGCGGCGGCCGGTGGTGCTAGCGCTCAGCGCCCGGGAGGTCGAGAGCGCGGTGTGGGTACCGCTCTCGTTTCTCGCCTCGCACGAGGCGCACGCCACCCACCGGCGCAGCCTCGACGGCATGGACAGCGATTTCCCCGCCTTCCGCTATCAGCAGTACACGATCTGGGGGCTGACCCACCGGATCTTGGACGGCTTTCTGCAACTCGTGCGCGGGTGACGGGCCGGCATCGGCCGGCACCGCGCGGGCTCAGCGCTCGTTTCCGAGAATGCTCACGCAGGCGACCGCGCCCGGGCCGCCGAGGTTGTGCGCGAGCCCGAGCCGCGCCCCCTTCACCTGCCGGGCGCCGGCCTGGTCGCGGAGCTGCACCGTGAGCTCCGTGATCATGCGGACCCCGGTGGCGCCGACCGGGTGACCGAACGACTTGAGGCCGCCGCTCGGGTTGACCGGCTTCTCGCCCTCCAGGGCCGAGCGCCCTTCCTCGATGAAGCGCCCCCCCTCGCCGCGCTGGCAGAACCCGAGGTCCTCGTAGTTCAGGATCTCGGTGATCGTGAAGCAGTCGTGCACCTCGGCGAAGTCGATGTCGCGCGCGGTCACGCCCGCCTGCTCGTACGCCACCGACGCCGCGCGCTGGGTGGCGGGGAAGCTCACGTAGTCGAAGGTCGGCTTGTAGTACGGCTGTCCCGACATCACCGCCAGCCCGATGCCCTTGACGTACACGGGATCGGGGCGGAACTCGCTCGCACGGTCGGCCCGGCAGAGCACCGCCGCGGCCGCCCCGTCGGTCGTCGGGCAGCAGTCGAACAACCCGAGTGGGCTGTAGATCAGCGGCGCCTTCAGGACCGTGTCCTCGGTGATCTCCATGCGGAGGTGCGCCTTGGGCGAGAGCGTGCCGTTGTGGTGGTTCTTCACGGCGACCTTGGCGAGCGTGGCCTTGGAGGCGGAGTGGCGCTTGAAGTAGCGGTTCGCGGAGAGCGCGAAGATGTGGGGAGCGCGCTCGCCACCGTCGATGACCGGGTGGATGCGCCCCGGGCGGTGATAGCCGCCGTCCCGCATCTTCTCGAACCCGAGGACGAGCGCGACATCGTACACCCCCGAGGCGATGGCGAGCGCCGCGTTGCGGAAGGCGTCCATCCCCGAGGCGCAGTACATGCTGACCCTGGTGATCGGAATGCCGTGCAGCTTGAGCGGGTCGCCCAGCGCGTCGCCGGCGAGCTGAGACATCACCGTCCCCACCCATGCCGCTTCGATCTGCTCCGGTTGGACCTTTGCGTCGGCCATCGCTTCGAATGCGGCTTCGCAGATGAGCTGCTCCGCGCTCGCCTCGTAGAGCTCGCCGAAGCGCGTGCAGCCGACGCCGATCACCGCCACCTGATTTCGAAATCCGTCTCGCATGATGGTTCCTTGGGCTCCGGCCCCTCTAGCCTTTGATCACGCCGAGCGGATAGATCTGCTTGAACTTCTCCTCGAGCCAGCCGGGTCCTTGGTCGGGCGGCACAAACCAGTCGGTCGGGCACATGGTGAGGATCTCGACGAAGGAGAAGCCCTTGCCCTCGAGCTGGCAGCGAAAGGCGTCGAGCAGGTATTGGCGCGTCAGCTTGATGGCCGCCGGGGTGTGGACGGCGGCGCGCGCGACGTAGGCGGTGCCGTCGAGCTGCGCGATCAGCTCGCTGATCTGGATCGGGTTGCCGTGCAGCTCGCGACTGCGCCCGCCCGGCGTCGTCTTCGTGTGCTGCCCGATGACGGTCGTCGCCGTCGCGTGTCCACCGGTCTCACCGAACACGCCGTTGTTCAGCACCACGGCGGTGAATTGCTCGCCGCGGGCAGCGCTGTGAATCACCTCCTGCAGGCCCTCCGAGACCATATCGCCGTCGCCCTGCATCGTGAACACGAACGCGTCTGGGCGTACGCGCTTGGCGCCGGTCGCCACCGAGGGGGCGCGGCCGTGCAGCGCCTGCAGCACATCGAGGTCCATGATCATCGGGAAGGCGGTGTAGCAGCCGATCCCGGCCACGCAGATCGTGCGCTCGCGCAGGCCGAGCTCCTGGATGAGCTCCAGCATGATCCGCAGCGCGATCGGCTCGCCGCAGCCGGGGCAGAGCGAGTGCTCGGTGCGGAGCAGCAGCTCGGGCTTGTCGAAGACCTTGCGCATGTCGGGGCTGGGAGCGAGCGGCTGGTTCATGGGCGAATCCTCTCACGCCGCTGCGCGCGGGTAAACATCGCGGATGCGCGCCAGGATATTCTCGACGGTGAGGGCGGGACCGACGCCGAAACCGGAGTGGTCCTGACTGATGCCGCCGATGGCCTGCACCGGGACGCGGCCGAGCACCGCCAGCTGGACGTCCTCGATCATCTGTCCCGCGTTGAGCTCGAACACGGCGATCGCTTTGGCGCGGCCCGCGGCGTCGGCAATGGCCTGTGACGGGAACGGCCACAGACTGATCGGGCGGACGTAGCCGACGCGCAGGCCCTGTTCGCGCGCGAGCTTGACGGCGTATTTGACGAAGCGGCCGGGAAACCCGAAGGCGACGACGACCAGCTCGGCGTCGTCGACCTGCCCGCAGTCGACCCGGACCTCGGCGGCTCTGATGGCCGGGTGCTTTTCGGTGACCTGTCCGAGCGCCTTGGCGAGGTCAGTGGAGAGCTTCTCTGAAGGTCCGAGCGGCGAAAGCGTGATCCCGCGTCGCCCGCGGGCGCCGGTGGTCGCCCAGGTCTTCGGCGGCAGCGGCGCCTCCTCGGTGGTGTGAAACTCCACCAGCTCGGACGTATGGGCGAGCAGGAAGTCACCCATGATCAGCACCGGGTTGCGCCACTTGTCGGCGAGATGGAAGGCCTGCTGGCAGAGATCGACCGCTTCCTGGGCGCTCGACGGCGCCAGGACCACGAAGCGATAGTCGCCGTGCCCGCCGCCGCGCGTGGCTTGAAAGTAGTCCCCCTGGCCCCGGCACATGTTGACCGCGACGATGGGGATCTGCGCGTTGGCCAGCTCGGCAAAGCTTTCCTGCATCAAGCTGATGCCCTGGCCGGTCGAGGCGATCATCGCCCGCACGCCGCAGCCGGCGGCGCCCCACACCATCCCGATGGCTTCGATCTCGCTCTCGGCGTTCATGCACACCCCGCCCACCTGCGGCATGCGCACCGCCATGTACTCGAGGATCTCCGTCGACGGCGTGATCGGATAGCCGGCGTAGAACCGGCAGCCCGCTTGGATGGCCGCCTCCGCCATGGCGCACGAGCCTTCCATCAGCACCCGGCGACTCATGCGTGCGCCCTCGGCCCCGGCGGCTCACGGTACACCTCGAAGCAGAAGTCCGGGCACACCTTCGCGCATAGCTCGCACCCGGTGCAGCCCTCGAGCAGGATCGGATAGCGATAGCCTTTGCCGTTCACCGGCTCCGACATCACCAACACGGCGGGCGGGCAGACCGGCACACAGAGCGCGCAGCCCTTGCAGGTCTCCACGTCGATCGTGACCGTGGCGCGCATGTCACCCCGCCGCGTGGCGATCGGGGGCCGCCGCTTGGACGGCTCCCGCGGCGCGCACGTGCTCGGCACCCATCGCCAGGAAGCGGGCGTTCTCTTCCGCCCGTTGGCGGCGGTGCGACGGCAGCACGCCGCGCATCGCCTCGACCAACGTCTCGTGACCGACGATGCCAGTGGCCGCGACCAGGCCGCCGAGCGCGACCATCCCCGCGCCCGCGACGTTGCCGGCCTGCTCCGCGAGGCGGGTTGCCGGCAGGAAGAGAACGCGCACGTCGTCGCGCGGCGATGCCGTCACCAGCGTCTGGTTGGCCAGCAGCAGGCCACCGGGGCGCAACTTGCGCGACAGCACGTCGAGACCCTGTGCGTGCATCGCCACCACGGCCCAACAGTGCGGGATGATCGGCGGCGCCTGAATCTCGCCCTCGCCGATCACCACCGTCGACTCGCTCGGTCCACCCCGCATCATGCCCTGGTAGACGCCGAACAGCATGACGTGCTTGCCTTCCGTCGTCGCCGCCTCGGCGAGCACTTTGGCCATGAGCTGAATGCCCTGCCCGCCGAGGCCAGTGAAGATCACTTCGCGCTCGCCCGTCGTCATGTCGATTCGCACCGAAGCCGTCGCCATTCGCCCAGTGTGACCCGCAGGGGACGTCTCCTTTGTGGCTGGGAGGATGCGCTCGCTGGTTGATTCAATCAAATGCTTGAAATATCCCCCTCCTAATTTCAAGCGTTCCACGCTGTCAATTTGAATCGGGAGGATCGGCGATGCGGTTGCAGGACACAGTGGCGATCATCACCGGCGGCGGGCAGGGCATCGGCCGCGCCTATGCTCGGCGCTTCGCGCGCGAGGGTGCGCACGTGGCGGTTGCCGACATCAACGGCGCCAATGCCGCCGCGGTGGCGCGCGAGGTGGAAGGGCTTGGCCGGCAGAGCGTCGCGATCGCGACCGACGTCAGCGACGAGTCGAGCTGCGCCGCGCTGGCCCGTGCGGTCGAGGAGCGCTTCGGCCGCATCGACGTTCTGGTCAACAACGCGGCGATCTTCCACGGCCTCGACCGGCAGGACCAGTCGCTGGCCTACTTCAACCGCATCCTCTCGGTGAATCTCACCGGCGTGTGGCTGATGACGCGCGCCGTCGAGCGCTACATGAAGCGGCGACGCCGCGGCAAGATCATCAACCAGTCGTCGACCGCGGCGTACCTCACCAACATCGGTCCGGTCGACACCAGCGACCCCGACCGTCCGTCGCCGCCCTTCCACTACAGCGTCGCCAAGCTGGGCGTCAGCGGCCTGACCAAGTACTTCGCCGGCGCGCTCGGCCCCTGGGGCATCAACGTCAACGCCATCAGCCCCGGCGTGACGATGACCGACGCCACCAAGGCCGTCGTGCCGCCCGAGATCCTCAAATCGATCGTCGGCGCCACGGCGCTGAAGAAGGCGCTCGAGCCGGAGGACCTGACGGGAACCGCGGTGTTCCTCGCATCGACGGACAGCGATCTGATGACCGGGCAGGTCCTGGTGGTCGACGGCGGCATGATCATGCTCGGGTGAGGATCGTTTCCCGTTGTCCGTTGTCCGTTCGGGGAACCGACAAGGGAAAACGGCCAACGTCCTCAGCGCTGGCAACGCGGGCAATAGAAGCTGCTGCGGCCACTCAGCACGATTCGCTTGATCGGCGCGGCGCAGACTCGGCACGGCTCGCCGGCGCGATCGTACACGGCGTGGCGCATCTGAAAGAAGCCGGGCCGCCCGTTGGCGTCGCGGTAGTCCGAGATCGAGCTGCCGCCCAGGTCGACGGCTTCCTCCAGCACGTGGCGCATGGCGGTGCTCAGCCGTTCGAGCTCGGGACGGTGCAGGCCGGCCGCGCGACGGCGTGGGCGGATGCCAGCGCGGAAGAGCATCTCGTTGGCGTAGATGTTGCCGACCCCGCCGAGGACGCGCTGATCCATCACCAGGTTCTTGATCGGCAGACGGCGGCCGCGCACCAGCGTGCGCCACTCGTCGGGCGTGGGGGCCGCGGTCAGCGGATCGCGTCCGACATTGTCGAGCTCGGTGAAGTCGGCCGTGCGGCCCAGGCGGAGCAGACCGAAGCGGCGCGGGTCGTTGAAGACGAGTACCCGGGCGCGGTCGAGGGTGATGGCGACGTGGTCGTGCGCGGCGAACGCGCGCCCCAGCGGGGCGAGCTCGAGGCTGCCGCTCATGCCGAGGTGGACGAGCAGCGCGCGTCGGTCGTCGAGCCCGAACAGCAGATACTTGCCGCGCCGCTCGAGCGCCACGAAACGCCGACCGCGTAACCGCGCTTCCAGGTTGGCCGCGATCGGCCGCCGTAGGCGGCGTTCGCGCACCGTGACGGCGGTGACACGGGCACCGATCACGTGCGGAAGCAGCGAGCGCCGAATGGTCTCGACTTCAGGGAGCTCGGGCATGGGGCCAGCAGAGCCAACCACAGATGAACACGGATCACTACTGCGGTCCGCCCGTTTCGGGTAGGGCACGAAGCGGGCGGCGCGGTGCGTGCCTCCAGGGTCAGCCGCGTCGTTCGGTGTTTCGCTCCGTCGTCAACGCCGCGGTCAGGCGCACGAAGTCGGCGGGGGACAGCGTCTCGGGCCGCTGGCGGGGGTCGAGGCCGAGCGCCGCGATGACCGCCCCTGGGTCGCGGGCGAGGGGGGTGAGCACGTTGGAGAGCTGCTTGCGGCGACGCGAGAAGGCGGTGCGGACGACGCCGCGCAGCGCGCGCCGTTGCGCCGCGTCGAGCGGGGCGGGGCGGCGCGGCTCGATGACGACCACAGCGGACTCGACCTGCGGCCGCGGAGCGAACGCGGTCGGTGGCACGTGCAGCGCAATGCGCGCCTCGGCGACCACCCGAACGACGACCGACAGCGCACCATAGGCTTTGCCACCCGGCGCGGCGCACAGACGCTCCGCCACCTCGCGTTGCAGCATCAGCACCAGCCGGTCGAAGAGCTCCGGCTCGCCGAGCAGCTGCATGAGGACCGGGGTCGAGATGTTGTACGGCAGGTTGGCTACGACCGTGACTGGCGCCAGTCGGTCCAGCAGCGCGTGCAGGTCGACGCGCAGCACGTCTCCCGTGATCACCTCGACCGTCGGCCGGTCGGCGAAGGCGGCGCGCAGCGCTTCGCCGAGGTCGCGGTCGACTTCGATCAGCAGCAAGCGTCGACAGGATTCGGCCAGGCGGTGGGTCAGCGCTCCGCGCCCCGGGCCGATCTCCAGGACGACGCTGTCGTCGTGCAGCCCGGCGAGCGCGACGATGCGCTCCGCGATCGCGGAGTGGACGAGAAAGTGCTGGCCGAAGCGCTTGCGCGCGGGGAGCGGGGTCACCGCGGTACGTCGTCCGGCCGCGGTTCGTCGAGATCGGCCACCGCGGCGGCGTTGAGCGTCAAGTCGTCGCGCTCGCCGCGCGCCAGGCGGTAGGCGGCGACCAGGCCGATCATGGCCGCGTTGTCCGTACAGTAGCGCACCGCGGGAATCACCACCTCGATGCCCGACTGTGCCGCGCCCTCGAGCGCGCGCTGGCGCAACCGCGAGTTGGACGCGACGCCGCCGGCAATGACCAGCCGCTCGACGCCCGCCTGGCGCGCCGCGGCGAACGCGGTGTCGAGCAGCATGTCGGTCATCGCCTCCTGAAAGCTGGCGGCGATGTCGGCGTGCGCCGCGGGCTCCGCGCCGTGCTCGCGCACGTGCAGGGCCACGGCCGTCTTGATGCCGCTGAAGCTGAAGTCGAAGCGGTGCCGCTCTCCGACCGGCTTCAGGCGCGCGCGGGGGAAGCGCAGCGCGTCGGCGTTGCCGCGCTGGGCGAGGGCATCGATGAGGCGGCCGCCCGGATAGCCGAGCCCGAGCAGCTTGGCGACCTTGTCGAACGCCTCGCCGGCCGCGTCGTCGCGGGTCGAGCCCAACAGCGCGTAGTTGCCGAGGGCGCGCGCCAGATACAGGCTGGTGTGTCCGCCGGAGGCGAGCAGCGCGACGTACGGGAAGTCGACCGGGCGGTCGAGCTGGACCGACAGCAGATGACCCTCCAGGTGGTTCACACCGATGAACGGCAGATTGCGGGCGTAGGCGATGGCCTTGGCTGCGCAGAGGCCGACCAGCAGCGAGCCGACGAGACCGGGGCCGAACGTCGCGGCGACGGCATCGACGTCGTCGAGCGACGACGACGCCTCGCGCAGCGCGCGCTCGATCGTCGGGGTCAGCGCGCGCATGTGGCTGCGCGACGCCAGCTCAGGCACCACGCCTCCGTACGGGTGGTGCACGGCGTCCTGCGACGCCACGACGCTCGAGCGCACGGTGTCGTGATCGAGCACCGCCGCCGCGGTGTCGTCGCAGGAGCTCTCGATCGCGAGCACTCTCATGGCTGCGCGACCGGCGGTCCCCCGACGCGCGCCAGCCCGACCTGCGCGGCGAGGTTTCCAGGCGCGGTCTGGATGGCGCGCGTGTACGCGCCGCGCGCGTCGGCGAAGCGGCCGGCGGCCTCGAAGGCGTTGCCCTGTAGCGTGTACGCGCGGCTGGCCCACTCCGGCGCGCGCGCCTCGCTCAGGCTGGCGGCGCGGTCGGCGAAAGCGATCGCCTGGTCGTAGGTGCGGTGAATGAGATGCAACTGCGCCAGGTAGTAGTAGGCGTACGGGTTGCCGGAGTCGATGGCGATGGCGCGCTCGAGCTGCTCGAGGGCGGTCCCGTAGTCGCCCGCGGCGATGCTCGCTCGCCCCGCGTCGACCAGATGCGTGGCGGCCGCCACGTTGGGGGCGGTGCCATTGTCGATCGTCCCGACCAGCGGCGGCGGCTCGACGGTCAGCCCGGCGGCGGTGGCTGTGTCGTCGGTCGATGGCGCGGCGCCGACGTCGTCGGGCAGCGTCTCCTCTTCGATCTTCGGGACGGCGCTATCGTCGGCTGCCGGCGCCGGCGGCGGCTCCACCGCGGGCGCGTCCCGCTCCTCGGGCGAGTCCAAAGGCATTGGGGGGCGCGGCGCCGTACAGGCGCTGGTCGCGACCGCGAGCCAGCACGCGAAAGCGGTGCGAACGATCCCCCGGCCTACGGCGAGGCCGCCGACACGTCGTCCGGCTCGGCCGCGGGCGGGTGCTGCGAATGGATGGGACATGAGGCGGTCGGTTCCTGGCCCCTCCAGAAAGCTTCGAGGATGGTCTCTGGACAGGCCGCTGTGGCGATACCACCCGTGTACGGGTCGATGCGCACCAAGGCAACACCGGTCGGCGGTTGGAACTGGGCGGGCGGCGCGGCGGCGCTGGCCTGCTGCATGAAGGCCGTCCAGATCGGCAGGGCGGCCTCGGCGCCGGTGAGACCGAGCGGATCCGTGTCGTCGAACCCGACCCACACGACGGCCAAGAGATCGGGGGTGAAGCCCGCGAACCACGCGTCGCGCGCGTCGTTCGTCGTTCCCGTCTTTCCCGCCGCCGGACGGGTGAAGCCGCGCTCGCGCACGCCGCGCCCGGTCCCGCGGTCGAGCACGCCCTCCATCAGGTGGGTCACGAGATACGCGGCTTGCGGACTCACGGCGCGGTCGACGGCGACCGGGCGGCGTTCGACGATCTGGCCCTGGCGGTCGACGACCTTCGACGCGCCGCGCACCACCGCCTTCAGCCCTTGGTTGGCGATGACCGCATATGCCTGCGCGACCTCGAGCGGGGTGACCTCGGCGGCGCCGAGGATCACCGACGGGTAGGGAGGCAATGGGCTCTCGATGCCGATCCGGCGGGCCGTGTCCAGGATCGGCTCGAGGCCGACGCGGTAGGCGATGCGTGACGTCGCGGCGTTGAGCGAGAGTTCGAGCGCCCGGCGTGCGGGGACCTGTCCGAAGTACTCATCCCGGTAGTTCGACGGCTGCCACGTGCCGCCGTCGTATTCCCACTCGAACGGCTCGTCGAGTACCGGCGTGGATGGTGTGATGGGGTCATCGGCGGTGCGCGCTGCCTCGAACGCCGTCAGGAAGACGAGCGGTTTGAAGATCGAGCCGGGCTGCCGGCGCGCGTGCACGGCGCGGTTGAACTGGGTCGTCTCGTAGTCGCGGCCGCCGACCATGGCGACGATGGCCCCGGTCTGCGGGCGCACCGCGATCAGCGCCGCTTGCACGCGGTGGTCCGGATCGCGATTCGCCAAGCGCGGATAGCGGTCTTCGAGCTCGGCGATGCCGTTGCGGACGGCGGTGGCGGCGGCTTGCTGGAGCTCGAGATCGAGGCTGGTGAAGATGCCCAGTCCTTCGGAGGTCAGGACGTCGCGCGGATAATTGCGCCCCAGATCCTCGCGCAGGAAGTCGACGAAGTTCGGCGCCAAGTTGGTGCGCGTATGCGTCGCCGCGAGGTGCAGCGGCTCCGCCCGTGCGGCGTCGTACGCCGCGCGGTCGATGTCGCCGTTGTCGAGCAGGAGCTGCAGGACGGTATCGCGGCGCTCGCGGGCCCGGTCCGGCCGGCGGAAGGGCGAGCAGGCATTGGGGGCGCGGATCAGGCCGGCCAGCAGCGCGATGTCGCCGACCGACAACTCTTCGGGCGGACGGGCGAAGTAGAACTGCGAGGCTTCCCAGACACCGAAGATGCCTTCCAAGCCGTTTTGCCCGAAGTAGATCTCGTTCAGGTAGTTCTCGAGGATCTCGTCCTTGCTGTAGCGCTGTTCGGCCAGCACCGCCATGACCGCCTCCTTGACCTTGCGGTGCATGGTGCGTTCTTCGGACAGGAAGAAGTTCTTCATGAGCTGTTGTGTCAGCGTGCTGCCGCCCTGCACGACACCGCCGCTGCGCAGGTTGGTGACCAAGGCCCGCGCGACCCCGATCGGATCGACGCCGCGGTGCGAGGCGAAGCGCCGATCCTCAGTGACGATGACCGCCCGTACCAGTAGCGGCGGCAGCTGCGACAGCGGTACCTCGCGGCGCTCCTCCCAAGCGGACTTGTACAGCCCAGTGATCAGCTCGGGCTCGAGCTGCAGGGCGTAGAGCGCCTCGCCTGAGCGCAGGTCGCGCATCGCCACCACCACGTCGCCGTTCAGCTCGAGGTGCACTAGGCGGTCGTCGACGTGTTGGCCGGGGTAGGAGAAGTCGCGCAGGAACAGGTCGAGGCCATCCGGGGTCCGCCGGACATCCCCCTTGCGCAGCGGCTCGGTGTCGGCGAACCGATAGTTGAGCCGGCGCAGGCGGTCGTCGAGGCCCGCGGCGCGGAGATCCAGGCCCGGGTAGATCAGGAAGGCGTCGCTGTAGATCCGCGACGGGAAGTTCCACCGCCGTCCGTTGAACTTCTCGACCAAGACCGCGTCGAGGTGCCGAAGGGTGCGGGCGACGGCGGCGGCGCCCACCGCGGCGGCGGCGAGCCCGAGCAGAGCGAGGAAGAGGGTCGCCCGGCGCAGCATGGCAAAAGGGGGACCGGAGCTGGCTCCGGTCCCCCTGCGCCGATTCGATGGAGCTGGGTGGCTATTCCTTCGGGGACTTCAGCGCCATGAAGATGGTGTTGTCCCCACGCCGCACCAGGAGCAGCGCGGTCTTGCCCTTCTCGACCTTGGTCAAGGCCTTCTTGTACGAGGTCTCGCTGTCGACCGCCTGGCGGTTCACCTCCAGCACCACGTCCCCGCGCTGGAGCCCGGCTTCTTCGGCGGGGCTGCCCGGCTCGACGCCGGCGACGACCACGCCTTTGGTCTTCGGGTCGATGCCGAGGCTCTCGGCGATGTCGGGCGTCAGGTTCTGCACCGTCAAGCCGAGCTCGCTGCTCCCGCCGCCGGCCACCTGCACCTCCTCGTCCTTCAGCTCGCCGATCTTGACCGTGACGGACTGGACTTTCCCGTTGCGGACGATCTTCACGTCCGCCGCCTTGCCGATCGGGGTGCGCGCGACGATCAGGGGCAGGTCGGTCGACTCCTTGACGGCGTGACCGTCGAACTCGACGATCACGTCGCCGACTTCGATGCCGGCCTCGGCCGCCGGCGTATCCTTCATCACGTCGGCCACCAGTGCTCCACGGGCCTTCTCGAGCTTGAGGGAGTCGGCGATCTCCGGCGTGACGCGCTGAATGTACACACCGAGCCAGCCGCGTGTGACCTTCCCCTTCTCTTGCAGTTGCGGCAGGAGCTCCTTGGCCAGATTGATCGGAATGGCGAAACCGATGCCGATGTTGCCGCCCGAGCGGCTGAAGATCGCCGAGTTGATGCCGACGACCTCGCCCTTCAGGTTGACCAGCGGGCCGCCGGAATTCCCGGGGTTGATCGCCGCGTCGGTCTGGATGAAGTCATCGTAGCTGCCCTGGCCGATATAGCGGCCCTTGGCGCTGACGATCCCGGCGGTGACGGTGTTGCTGAGCCCGAACGGGTTCCCGACCGCGAAGATCCAGTCGCCAACGCGCAGCTCGTCGGAGTTGCCCAGGATGACCGGCTTCAGATCGTCGCCGTTGTCGGCGTCGATCTTGATGACCGCGAGATCGGTCTTCGCGTCGCGCCCGACGACCTTGGCCTTGTACTCCTTGTCGGAGGCCGTCTGCACGATGATCTCCTCGGCGTTCTCCACGACGTGATTGTTGGTCATGATCAGACCGTTGCTGTCGAGGATGAATCCGGAGCCGAGGCTGCGTTGCTTCTGCTGGCGCGGCATCGGACCGAAGTACCGTTCGAAGGGCTCCCAGAAGTCGTGGTAGGGGTCGCCCTGTCCTTGGCCGCCCGGCCCTCCGCCCTGTCCAGGCGGGGTGAACTGACGGGGGCCGCCGCCGGGCCCCATCCCCAGGTGCGGTGGAGCTTCAACTGGCGAGGTGGTCGAGATGTTCACGACGGCCGGCCGCAGCGCTTCGGCCAGGTCGGCGAAGTTCGGCAGCGCGGCAGCGGCGGCGGCCGCCCCTTTGTTGGCCGGAGCGGCGGCTTCGGGAGCCTTCTGCTCCGCCGGCTTCTCTTCCTCCTGGCCCCAGAATCGAATGGCGCGCACCGGCGGTGCGAACACGAGCGCGGCGGCGAAGAGCGCGAGGATCAGACCGATGCGCCGCGCGACTGTGCGACGACGCGGGCGCGACTGCGAGTACATAATAACGCTTTCTCCTTATGATTGCGGAACGTGGGATGGTCGGATGTGATGCCGAGCCCTACCGATGGCGCGAGCGCTCGACGTAGCGCATGCGCAAGTCATACAGCGCGCTGTCGAGCAGTGCCGCCTCGTGCGGGTCGAGGTTCCCGCGCGTCTTCTCGGCAAGGAGGGCGAGAATGTCGATGATCTGTCGGGCCCCCTCGAGCTGGATGTCGGTGGTACCGCCAACCGGGTCCGGGATCTCGCCCAAATGCACGAGCGCTTGGGTGCTCAGGCTGAGGACGAAGGTTTCGAACTTGATCTCGCCGCCGGCGTCGAGCGCGTGGGCGGGGTCGGGGTCGGCGACACGCGGAGCCGCGGCGGACGACGCCGATGCGTCCGAACGCTCGTCGTCGGCGGTCCCGTCGCGCGCGTCGCCGCTGGAGGAAAATCGGCGCCGGTCCTGAACCTTGAAGGCCGGCTGCCGATCGCTCTCGTCACCTTCCATGGCGGTGTGTGCTGCTCCGGCGCGGGCTCATACGGAGGTCATCGCCCGCAGTCGTCGGATGCGTTCTTCGATCGGTGGATGGGTGGAGAAGAGACGAGAGAGCCCGGCAGCGCTCAGCGGGTTGACGATGAACAGGTGGGCCGTCTGCGGTGTGCTCGGCATCGGCGCCTGCTGGTTCGCCATCTCGAGCTTCTCGAGCGCCGAGGCGAGGCCGAACGGGCTGTGGACCAGATGGGCTCCAGTGGCATCGGCCTCGTATTCACGGCTGCGCGAGATCGCCAGCTGAATCAAGGTGGCCGCCAGCGGCGCCACGATGGTCATGGCGAGCAGGCCGAACAGGCCACCGCCGCGGTCGCGCTCGTCGCTCCGCATGCCGCCGAGAATGGCCGACCAGCGCAGCATGTTGGCGATCATCATGATGGCGCCGGCCAGGGTGGCCGCGATCGTGCTCGTCAAGGTGTCGCGGTTTTTCACGTGCGCGAGCTCATGGGCGAGCACGCCTTCGAGCTCTTCGGGTCGCAGCAGCTGGAGGATCCCCTTGGTGACGGCCACCGCCGCGTTCTCCGGGTTCCGGCCGGTGGCGAACGCATTCGGCGTGTCGGTCGGGATGATGTAGATCTTCGGCATCGGCATCTGGCTCTGGGCGACCAGGTTGCGCACGATGCGGTACAGGTCCGGCGCCTGCGTCTCGTCGACTGGCTGCGCCGAGTACATGCGCAGCACCATTTTGTCGGAGAACCAGTAGGCGCTAAAGTTCATCGCGGCGGCGATGAGGAAGGCGAACACAATCCCCTGGTTGCCTCCCAGAAAGCGGCCGATGGCAAGGATCAAGCCGGTGAGAAGGCCGAGAAGGAGCGTGGTTTTGACGCCGTTCGACACGAAATCACCCCAAGTGTGCGCCTTAGACGTCGCGTCGCCGGAATTTATTTAGCCGGCTCGCCATTTTGCCGCACAGTATACGTAAAACTTAGTGGGACCCCCGTACCCTGTCAAGGAAGGGGAGTGGCTCGCCCGCGGCGAGGCACGCCACGATCACCCGGCGGCTGCGAGCTTGAGACGCGAGCTTCAGACACACACCGATGCTGAGAGGAATCCGCCCGCTGCGGGCGATTGCGGCGCCGGCCAACCGGGAGCGCCTGTTGTGGGCCGTCCGGGTGCGCTGGCTGGCGATCGGCGGCTTTTCGGTGCTCGCCATGCTGGCCTGGCGCGCTGGAGTGTTGCTCGCACTCGACGCCAGCGCGGTGGCGGCGCTGGCCTCCAGCGCGCTCAACGTGGTCAACCACTGGTGCGTCTCCCGATGGCGCTGCATCCGCGCCGTCACGGCGCTGGCGATCCCCGCCGACGTGCTGCTCATCACCTATTTGATCGCGCACACCGGCGGGACGCAGAGCCCGTTCCTGATGCTCTACGTCGTGCAGGTGGTGGCGACGGCGATGCTGGTGGATTTCCTGGTCGCCGCTGGCGCGGCCCTGGCGTCGGTCCTCTGCCTGGTGACCGCCCTCTGGCTCCACCCACTCGCAGCCGGTCCGGCGGCCGCAGTGACCCCGCACGATACGGCATATCAGGTGATCTGGGGGCTCTTCCTGCTCTATTGTCTCGCGCTGCTCACGTTTCTCGGCGGCTACATCGCCGAGCAACTCCGGCAGAGCGAGGGGGATCTGGCCGAGCGCAACGACTCCCTGCGGCGCGCGTTGGCGTCGGCGGAGCACACCCAGGCGGACCTGCAACGAACCGTGGAGCGGCTGACCAGCACCGAGGCCCAGCTGGTCCAGTCCGAGAAGATGCGGGCGCTCGGGCAGTTCGTCGCGGGGATCGCGCACGAGCTCAACAACCCGCTCGGCTTCGTCTCGGGCAACCTCGAGCACCTGCGGCGGGCGACCGGGGCGCTCGAGCAGATGCTGGCGGCCTACGCGCAGGCGCCGATGGGATCGGATGCCGCCGGGCAGCTGGCGGCGACGCGCCGCACGCTGCGGATCGATCCGCTGCTGCGCGACCTCCCCGGCGTCCTGCAGGATTGCGAGGAAGGCGCGCGCCGCGCGGGAGAGATCGTCGCTGCGCTGCGCGCGTTTGCGCGCGCCGACACGCCCGACGCGTGGCGGCCGGTCGACCTGCGCGAGCACGTCGAGCGCACGCTGGCGTTGCTGCGCCACCGGCTCGCGGGTGGCGTGCGGATCGAGCGCGACTACGGCGACGTCCCGCCGGTCGAATGCGTCCCCGGCCAGATCGATCAGGTCCTGCTCAACGTGCTGACCAACGCCCTCGACGCCGTGGGGGGCCGCGGCACGTTGTGGGTGCGCACCCGGCTCGTGCACGCGACGCCGGGCGGGCCGCATGCGCTGGTGTCGGTACGCGACGATGGGATCGGTATGGGCCCGGAGATCCGTGCCCGGGTGTTCGACCCCTTTTTCACCACCAAGCCCGAGGGTCAGGGGATGGGTCTCGGCCTGAGCGTCTCCTACGGGATCGTCGAGCGCCACGGCGGGACGGTCGCGATCGAGTCGTCGCCGGGCGGCGGGACGACGTTTACCCTGTCCCTGCCCCTGCGGCGGGCGATGCCTGCTGTGGCCTGGTCCGGTCAGCCGGGAGCATTCCGCGCTTGACTGCGCCGGAGTGCGGTCGATAATTCCGTTCTGGCGAGGCTGCGGTGATGCGGATGTGCGATGCACGGGTACGAGGCGGGTGGACCGCCGCCGGGTTGGTACTGCTCGCCGCGCTGTGTGCGGGCGCCCCTCGTGCCGCTGCAGAACCCGACTTCACCATCCCGCCGGCGCTGCGGCCGCAGGTCGATTTCTGGGTGAGTATCTTCGCGGTCTACGGCAAGCGCCAGATCGTCATTCACGACACCGACCGGCTGGACCGTATCTACAGCATCCTCGACTTGAGCGATCTCGACCGCGAGGGGGTGACCGAGATGCAGATCCAGGTCACCATGAAGGTCGAAGAGGACGCCGAGAAGGCGCGCGTTCGCGCCATGTTGCGTCGGCTCGACCAGGTCGACCCGCGCACCGACTCCCTCAATGCCGAGGAGCAGCGCCTGGTCGCACTGTTTGCGGACGATCACTCCCCGACGAAGTACGCAGATGCCGCCGCCGAAGACCGCGTCCGCGGACAGGTCGGCTTACGCGAGCGCTTCGCCCACGGCATCCAGGTCGCGCACGCGTACTTCCCGTACATGGAGCAGATCTTTCGGCAGGAAGGCGTGCCGGCGGAGATCACGCGCCTGCCGCTGGTCGAGTCGTGCTTCAATGTCCACGCTTACTCCAAGGTGGGCGCCGCCGGGGTGTGGCAGTTCATGCCGGGGACGGCGCGCAACTTCATGCGGATCGACGGCACGGTCGACGAGCGGCTCGACCCGATTGTCTCCACCCGTGCCGCGGCTCGCTTCATGCGGCAGAACTACGCACAACTCGGCACCTGGCCGCTGGCGATCAAGGCGTACAATCACGGGCCGGCGGGGATCGCGCGCGCCGTGCGCGAGACCGGGACCACCGACCCGGCGACGATCATCCAGAACTACCATGGGCCGGCGTACAAGTTCGCCTCGCGCAACTTCTATCCCGAGTTCCTCGCGGCCCTGCACGTCGAGCGCAACTACCGCAAGTACTTCGGTGACCTCCCGCTGGACCCGCCGCTGACCGCCGAGACGATCAACCTGACCCGGCATACCCCGATCACCGCGATTGCGCGCTGCGCGGGAACCGATCAGTGGGAGATTGCGTCGCTCAACCCCAGCCTCCTGGCTTCGGTCCATAGCGGACAGCGCCCGATCCCGCCCGGCTACGAGCTGCGCCTGCCGCGCGGCACCAGCGACCGCGTCCGTACGTGCGTCGCCAGCTTGCCGCCGCCCGCCGTGCTCGGCGCGTCGCCGCGCCGCGCCGATGTCCGCGCCGCCGCGCGCCGCACTGTCCCGGCAGGCAAGGCGCAGACCGCGCACACGGTGCACAAGGTCAAAGCCGGGCAGACGCTGGCTGAGATCGCGAGCCTCTACGGTTGCTCGGTCGAACGGATCCGCCGCGACAACAACATCAAGGGCAACAAGATCCACGCCGGCCAGACGCTCCGCATTCCGACCAGCTGAAGCGACCCGCCGCGGTGACTCAGGTCGACATCCGCTCGAGGTCGGCGCGCAGCATCGAGCTCTTCAGCCGTCGCCCCTGGTAGGCGGGGCAGCGGACGATGCGCGCGTGGATTCCGGCCTCGCGCAGCGTCTGTTCCCACGACGCCTTCTGGTCGTACCCGAGCACGATCAAATCGGGGTTCACGCGCCGCACCGACTTGATGAACTCGTTGGGCACACCGACAAAAGCCTCGTCCACCGCGCGCAGCGCGGCGACCAGCTTGCAGCGCTCGCGGTGGCTATGATGCGGCGCGCGGTGCTTGATGCGCCGCACGCTTTCGTCGCGCGCCACCACGACGCTCACCCGCACCCCCTCGCGGCCGAGCTGCCGCGCCAGCCCTAGCCCGCGCCGCCGCGCGAATTCGAGCAGGAAGACGTGCCCGAGGTGCAGCCCGTCAAACGTCCCGCCGACGAAGACCCGGACCGGTTCGGCTGCGGGTGAGGTCGTCATACGGGCGTCCAGCGTGATGTCCTGCGCGCGATCCGCCCTCTCTACCAGACCGCGGATCGGCTGCAAGCGCACCGGGCGACGCGGCTTGACAGCGGCGGGCGCGGTCTGCGAGCAGGCCGGCATGCAGCGCCCGGCGATCCTGGTGCACGGCGGCGCTGGGCGGCGCGCGGCGGACAGCGATGCGGCCGCCGACGCGGGCTGCGAGCAGGCCGCCGCCGCCGGCTGGGCGGTCCTGGCGAGCGGCGGGGGCGCGCTCGACGCCGTGCTGGCGGCGGTGGTGTCGATGGAGGACGATCCGGTGTTCAACGCCGGGGTCGGCTCGTGCCTGACGACCGACGGGACGGTCGAGATGGATGCGTCGATCATGGACGGCGCTCGGCTCGTCGGGGCGGGGGTGGGGGTCGTGACCAGCGTCCGCAACCCGATCCGGCTCGCCCAGGCGGTGCTGGCCGACGGACGGCACGTCCTCCTCGCCGGGGCCGGCGCCGAGGCGTTCGCCCGCCGCTGCGGCCTGGCGACGGCCGCGCCCGAGTCGTTCATCACCCCGCGCCAGCGCCAGCGCTGGATGGCGCGGCAGCCAGGCGCCGGCGGTACCGTCGGCGCGGTGGCGATTGATTGCTCCGGTCACGTCGCGGCGGCGACGTCGACCGGAGGCGTGGCGGGCAAGTTGCCGGGGCGCATCGGCGACTCGGCCATTCTCGGCGCCGGCACGTACGCGGATGATCGCGCTGGAGCCGCGTCGGCGACCGGGCAGGGTGAAGCGATCGTGATTGCCGGCTTGGCCAAGGCGGCGGTCGACGGCCTGCGCACCGGGCGCCATCCCACGGACGTCGCGGCCGCGGTCCTCCGAGGGCCCGCGGTACGCGCCGGTGCGGAGATCGGGATCATCGTCGTCGATCGCTTCGGTCGCTTCGGCGCCGCGCACTCCGCCGAGCGCATGCCGACCGCCGCTGGTCCGCCGACGGCGTGACGCCCTCCCGCGCGCCGCGATGGCTTGCGCCACCTCGCTCCATCTGGTCAACTTGATACTCACGGCCAGGATCGACCGGAAACCGGCGGTCGAGCACCCCCACGCAGCATGCCGAGGAGGATGAGTGACGATGGCGAAGAAGCCGTCCGCAAAGGTCAGCAAGAAGTCGGTGAAGCGCACCAAAGCCGCCGCGCGCGTCGCGCGGCCGGCAGCCGCGGGGAGCAAAGCGGCCGCCAAGGGAAAGTATCAGGAGTCCGGGGCGCCGTGGTGGAAGCAGTTCCTCCCCGGCTGAGCGCGCGGCGCACGCGTCCGCGCTGGGCGGTCGCGGCGCTGGCATTCGTTGCAGTGGTGCTGCTCGCGCCAGGCGCGCCGGCGACGATCGTTGTCGCGAAGGACTTCGCGGCGCTCTGTGCCGAGGCGGACCTGGTCTTCGTCGGCACGGTGACGGGGGTGCAGTCGCGTTGGAGCGACCCATCCAAGCAGGCGATTGAAACAGTGGTGACGTTTGGCGACCTCACGTGGCTGCGCGGGGCACCGCGAGCGTCGGTCGCGCTGACGTTCGGTGGGGGCGAGATCGACGGGTTGCATGAGGTGGTCGCCGGCGTGCCACAGTTCAAGGCCGGCGAGCGCCGCGTCATCTTCGCGCACGACGGAAACTTCGTCAGCCCGCTGGTCGGCTTCGACCAGGGCGCGTTCTCCGTCGTCGACGGCGCCGATGGGCCAGTGGTGATCGGGACGACGGCAGCCCCGGTCGCGAGCGGCGCCTTGCGCTTGGGCACGCCGGACAACACGGGCGGCCAGCCAGTGCCGCTCGATGCGTTTCTCGACACCGTGCGGCGGCAGCTCGCGAGCCCGAGCGCGGGCGCGCCATGATCAGGCGGCTGCTCATCGTCGCGGCGCTGTTCACCAGCGCCGGCGGCGCGCAGGCGTACGAGCTCCTGCGCGTCAACCATGACCCGTGCGCCCGCAACGACCAGAACCTCTTCTGGTCGGCCGCGACGGTTCCGGTGAGCGTCGGCACGCTTGGCGACCCGTACCAGGGGCTCGCCGTCGAGGCGTGGCAACGGTGGAACATGAGCCTGGCGCGCTTTCGCTTCAGCGCCGGCAGCGGCGCGCCGTGTACGCGCGACGGCGTGGCCACGATCGCGATCGCCGACCAGCCGTGCGGGTTGGCCGCGTTCGGCGACGCCCTGGCGATCACGCGCAGCGTGTGGAACGGCGACGGCACCTTGGTCGATGCCGACGTGACCTTCAAGTCCGACACGTTCGTCCTCGACGACGACGACCGCTTCCGGCAGGTCGCGATGCACGAGCTCGGGCACGTGTTGGGGCTCGACCATTCGGACGCCTGTGGGCGCTCGGGCGACGGCACGTTGATGAAGGCCGTGCTGTCCGGACCGGTCTTGGAGGCTCCCCAGGCCGATGACATCGACGGGGCCGACTTCATCTACCCAGGATCGGGCTCCGGTGGGGGCGATGGCAGCGTCCCGGAGGGCGCCAATAGCTGCGCGATCGCCCCGCCGCGGGACGGCTGCCCGGTCGCCGCCCCGTTCGTGGTGATGGCCGCCCTGCTGTGGCGGCGCGCACGACGCGGCAATTGACGCACACGCGATTCTCCTCTAAGGGTGAACCGTAGGGACGCGAGCAGGACAAGGCAGTCGTTGACTGCGTCGTCCGCTCAAGACGTTGGACGGCCCGGGCGAAACCGGGCGCAGCGTCGATCGCCACCCGTTCCCGCTCATCCAGCGCCGCGGGTGGTGTTCGACGAGAGGGCAAGGCAATCGAGAAGCGCTGACTCCAGCGCGGATGGTCTGTGCGCGAGCCATGCACCCGCACAGGCGCCGCCCGCGGACGGTCCGATCGGACCGCCGGAGTGACGCGGGCACCGCGTCACCGCCAGCGCACGGTGGAAGCGACGTGACAGCCGAGACGAATGATATCCCCGCGCCGCGCGGCAGCGAGGCCAGCGATCAACCGGGAACTGCGCCCGTCGCGTCAGGTGACAACGGCGCTCAGAGCGGGCGTTCCGGCCATCCCCCCGGGCGCCCCAACAACGGCGGTGGCTCGCCCGGCCATGGGCGTCGGCGCCGGCGCCGACGCCGCTCCGAGGCGCAGCGCGGCGGGGGCGCCGACCTGCGCGAAGGGCTGACGCCAGTCGATCTCGCCGCCCGGCGTCTCGGCATCGCTCGGCTCTACGAGGAGCAAGAGCGCGTCATCGCCAACGCGATGGCGGGCAAAGATCTGCTGGTCGTCCTACCGACCGGGTTCGGCAAGTCCGCCTGCTACCAGATCCCGTCGATGATTCTGCCCAAGCCGGTGGTGGTCATCTCGCCGCTGCTGGCGCTGCTGCGTGACCAGCACGAGAAGCTGCTCAAGCGCAAGATCCCGTGCGTTCGGCTCGACGGCACCGTGCGCGGCAAGGCGCGGCGCGAAGCGCTGGAGCAGATCGCGCGCGGCGGCTCGCTGCTGGTGATGACCACGCCGGAGACCCTCGGCTCACAGGAAGGGCAAGCGGCGCTGCGGCAATCGGGGGCCAGCCTCGCCGCGGTCGACGAGGCGCACTGCATCTCCGAATGGGGGCACGATTTCCGCCCCGCCTACTTGCAACTCGGCGAGCGCCTGCGCGCGCTCGGCGCGCCACCGGTCATGGCGCTGACGGCGACGGCGACCGCCAACGTGCGCGCCGATATCGTGCGCTTCCTCGCGCTGCGCGAGCCGGTGGTGGTGTCTGGCTCCCCCCACCGCGCCAACCTGGCCTTCGAGGTGCTGCACAGCCGCGGCGACGCGCGCCTCCGTGCGCTCATCCGCTTTGCCCGGCGCCTGCGTCGCCCCGGCATCATCTACTGCACGACCACGCGCGAGGTCGACAACGTCTTCACCGCGCTGCAGATGTTGCGCATCCCGGCGCATCGCTACCACGGCAAGATGGCGTCCAACGACCGCAATCATCAACAGGAGATGTACATGAAGGCCGGCCGCCGCACCGTGATGGTGGCGACCAGCGCCTTCGGCCTCGGCATCGACAAGCCCGATATCCGTTACATCGTCCACTACCAGTCGCCCGCGTCGCTCGAGCAATACGTCCAAGAAGCCGGGCGCGCCGGGCGCGACGGTCAGAAGGCCAACTGCATCCTGCTCTACGACGAAGACGACCGGGCCATCCACGAGGCCTTGCTGCAGAAGAGCCGCGTCCGTCCGGATCAGCTGTACAAGCTCGGCCGCGCGCTCGCCGCGTGGGCGGCGGAGGGACGGACGCCCAACCTCGAGGCGCTGGCGTTGTCGGCCGGGCAGGGGCCGCGCATCACCGGCGCGCTGCTCGCGGTTCTGGCGGAGGCGGGGTTGGTGGATCTCGGCGAGGATGGGTCGATCACCATCCTCGAACCGGCCGAGTCGATCGAGGAACGTTCGCGCAGCCTGGCGGGACAGTTCGAGACCCTGCGGACCCAGGACGGACGCCGGATGGACTCGATCGCTGAGTACGTCTTCACCGGCGAGTGCCGTGCCGTGCTGCTGCGGCGCTACTTCGGCGAGGCGGACGGGGCCCCCTGCGGGCTCTGCGACGTCTGCCGCGGCCGCCCGGAACGGCCGTCGAGCTTCTGGGAGCCGATCGCCCAGCCGGAGCGGAAGCGGAAGAAGAAGCGCCGCGGCAACCGCCGCCGCAACAAGAAGAAGGGCGGGCCCGCAGTCGCCGCCGAGGTGTTGACCTCGCCGCTGGAGCCGGCTGGCGACGGCGGCGAAGCGCTTCTGCCAATCGACGAACTGCCCCTCCCGGCAGACGATTGAGCCGGGTCCCCCTCGCCGGGGAGCCGCGCCCGCAGCCTCGCGCTCCGAACCGAGGCCCCGATGCCTGTGCCCGGCGGCCTCTCTCCACTCGGGTGAGACGCCAGCCTTGTGTCGTCAGATACTACTATTGTAGACCTTCGGTGTGATTAATGGATACACCGTGCTGGCGGTCGACGACGAGCCGGCGAACCAGCGCGCCGTCTGTCGGGCGCTGAGCGACGACTGCCGGGTGCTGACGGCCGGCTCGGGCCGTGAGGCGCTGGCGCTCATGGCCCGTGAGCCGGTGGCGCTGGTGATTGCCGATCAGCGGATGCCGGGAATGAGCGGCGCCGAGTTCCTCGCCGAGACCGTCGAGCGACACCCGGCGGTGATCCGCATCGTGCTGACCGGCTATACCGACGTCGACACGCTGATCGATGCGATCAACCGCGGCCATGTGTACCACTTCCTCAGCAAGCCGTGGGAGGCGCGCGAGCTGCGCCAGGTGGTGCGCCACGGGCTCGAGCGCTTCGCCGCTGCGGCCGAGCGCGTGCGCCTTCTCGACGACCTGCGCACGGCCTGCGTCCGGGCCCAGCGCGAGATCGAGCAGAAGAGCCGCCTGTTGGCGCTGACCGCGCACGAACTCGGCACCCCGCTGCACATCCTGCTCAACGTCGTCGCGCTCTTGCGCGACGACGCACTCCCGCCCGCCGCGGAGGGGTGGCTCGACGCAGCCGAGCGCGCCGCCGCGTGGCTGGTGCGCGGCGTGGGTCAGCTGCACGACGCGGCCCGCGCTCGCACGCGGCGCTTTCCGTTGCGGCCGCGGGCGATCGAGCTGCCGTCGCTGCTCGACACGACGACCGCCGAGGTGCGGGCGGCGGCCCGCGCTCGCTCGGTGGACGCCGCGGTCGAACCCGGCGCACCGCCGGTGACAGTGTGGGCCGACGGCCACTGGCTTCGCCAGGCGCTCGGTGAGCTGGTCACCAACGCCCTCCGCTTCACGCCCGACGGCGGTCGGGTCCGCATCGGCGCGCGGCTCGATGGCGAGTGGGTCGAGATCGCGGTCGCGGACACCGGCATCGGGATCGCGCCCGAGCACCTCGCGGAAATTTTCGAGCCGTTCTCCGCCGCGGGTGGCGACCCGTTGCGGCACGGGTCGGGGGACTTCGCCTTCGGCGCGCGTGGGCTGGGGCTCGGCCTCGCGGCGGTCCGCGGCATCGTCGAAGCGCACGGGGGCAGCGTCGCGGTCGAGAGCGCGCCCGGGTGCGGGAGCCGCTTCGTCGTGCGCCTGCCGCGACATTCCGGGTAGCTCGATGCAGCGGGGGCGCGTAGTATGGGGAGCCGATGCCTCCACGCGAGCTGGTCCGATCGGTCGAGCCGGTGCTGCGTTGCGACCACTGCGGCCGCTCCGTCGGTGAGACGCGGCACACGCGGACCTCCTACGCAGTCGACTACTACAGCGTGCACAGCGGTCGCGGCGAAGTCTGCACCTTCACGGGGGAGGACGGGCTGCGCAACGCGACCTATGTGAAGCTCCTCGACCGCTTCGACATCACGACTTGCGCCGAGTGTTACCGACAGCCAGCCGTCCAAGCCGAACGCGACCGCCGCTTCCAGCCCGAGCGCGAGCCGGAATCCCCGCAGCGGGGCGAAGCATGAGCGACGCGGAGAGCCTCGAGCAGTTTCCCTGCGAGTATACCTTCAAGATCTTCGGCCGCCGTTCTGACACGTTCGTCGAACGCGTGCGCGAGATCATCGCCGGCACCCTCGGGGCGCTTCCGCGCGACGCGGTGTCGGTGCGCGAGAGCCGTCAGGGCCGCTATCTGAGCGTGACGGTACTCACGCACGTGGACAGCCGGAGCCAGCTCGAGCGCGTGTACGCCGATCTGCGTGCCGAGGAGCAGGTGCTGCTGTACATCTGAGCCGGAGGCTCGATTCGCGCGTTGTCCCCTCCATCAGCTTGGGTTATAACGGACGCGGTTCACGGACACATGGAACGGGCACTGACCGAAGCGGCGCGATCGCGCCGGCCCGACCCGCAGGGACGTGGGCGCGGCCGCGGCCTCTTGCTGCTCGAAGCCATCGGC
>Ga0335082_10001024_pt1 | contig 29641 bp, 27 predicted proteins | sample Lox_Sample_41_FD_206718 | JGI IMG/M metagenome (GOLD analysis project Ga0335082, IMG submission 206718) | Soil microbial communities from Loxahatchee National Wildlife Refuge, Florida, United States - Lox_Sample_4.1 | ecosystem: Environmental > Terrestrial > Soil > Wetlands | place: USA... | reverse complement strand
AAAAGTGGAAAGTCCAACGGGCCCATTGTCTCTCGATCGGCCGAACCAAAGCAGTAACAAGTGGAATGCAGCTGATGTCCGTGGCGCTCGCTCCCCCGCTCGCTTCATCCCGCTTGGACGAATCGAGAACGATAAGTGGGCGGAATATCGCGAAAGGAGATATATCCGCCAAAATCTCTACGGACAAGTCAGCAGTGCCGTCCCAGTAACGCGGCCACAGCCGCCACCGCAGGCGTTCTGTGCGCCGCAGAGGCCGCCGCCGTCTGTATTCATGCCGTATGCCCAAACAAAAAACGTCCCTGACGCGCCACCCGCACACTGTGCGACTCCCGTTGGACTGACGGTGACCTCGGTGGTGCTGAGGCCCAAGGCATCGCACGCACCCCAGGTTGCGCTGAAGGGTGTGACTGGCGACGGTTTTGAAGTGTAGGTAGCTGTGGCAACGAACGGGACCTGACCGTTGGAATAGTCGGTGGCATCGGCGATCGGCGGACTGATACTTACCGACATCAGCATGCGCCTGGAAGTTCCGCAGGAGAGGAGTAGAAGGGCGACGACGAGAAGCGAAAAGAGGCAGGTCTTCACGGCAGACCTCCTTACTGAGAGGAGCGATCGGGCGCGAGCGCTCCCAACCTCTAATTCTATTCCCGTTCAGTGAAGAATCAAGGGAGCGTTCTTGGTGCTGGCTTCCCTGCAGCCCCCTTGAAATCTTTGGGATAGACCACCAGGCAGCGGTGCGCGCCTTCCCCTTCGCTCTCGGTGCGGAGATCGGCTTCATCGCGCAGCGCCAGATGCACGATGCGGCGCTCGCGCGACGACATAGGGTTGAACTTGTAGGGCGTGCCCGTCTTACGGACTTTGTCCGCGGCGACGGTGGCCGCTGCGCGCAGTTCCTGGATGCGCATCGACCGGCGGTTCTGGCAATCAAAGCAGATTTTCTCGTGCTCGCCCGAAGGCAGGCGCAGCATTTCGAGCGCGATAAGTTCCAAAGCGCGCAGCAGTTCTCCGCCGCGGTCAAGCAGCAGAGGAGTGTCGGGACCGGCGAAGTCGACGAGGATTTCAGGCTTCTCCCAGTCGCGGTTCTCAGGAAGCGGCGGATCAACAATGATGCGGTATTTGAGGTGAAGCCCGCCGTGGGTAACGACGGCCTGCAGGAAAGTGTTGATCTTATTGGCTGCGGCGACTTTGTCCATAAACCAGCTTTCAGCTGTCAGCCGTCAGCTTTCAGCTGAACCGGCTCGCTCTCATTAGTAACTGCTCGGGCTAAGAGCCCCGAATTATTTTCGCGGTGAACGCGGCGCTTGAGGCGCCGTGCTCTACACACCGACGGCTGACAGCTGGAGAGCTGACAGCTATTTTTCTTTCTTTCTCGCGCGTTTGGCCATCATCTCCCGCATCTCTTTTCCGAGGTGCGTGCGGTTCATGACCATTTGCTGCGCAATCATAATCAAGTTGCTGACGGCGTAATACAAGTTCAATCCGGCCTGCAGGCGGAAGAAGATGAAGCCCATGAACAGCGGCATCATGATGTTCATCATGCGCTGTTGGGCGGGATCCATCCCGGCCTGCGGCGTCATGCGCTGATTGATCAGGCTGCTCAGCACCATCAGCACCGGCAGGATATAGGGGAACGGCTCGGCCGCCGACAAGTCATGAATCCACAGGAAGTGCGCGTGGCGCAGATCGAGCGCCGTCCCCAGCATACGGTAGTACGCGATGAGGAACGGGAACTGGATCAGCATCGGCAGGCAGCCGCCCGCGGGATTGACGCCTTCTTTTTTGTAGACGGCGGCGATCTCCTCGTTCTGGGCGGCCTTGCGCGGATCACGCAGGCTGTACTTCTTATATTTCTCCTGGATTGACTTGATCTGCGGCGCGACGCGCTGCATCTTCAGCATCGACTTCATCTGCGTGATGCGCAGCGGCATCAGCGCCAGGCTGAGGATGATCGTCTGTAGGATGATCGCCCATCCCCAGTTGGGGACGACGTGGAAGTAGGTCCACTTCAACCACACGAAGAGCGGTTTGGCGATGATGCCCCACCAGCCGAAGTCGACCAGTCCGTTGAGGTCGTTATCAGCCCCCGAAACCCCGGGGATAGAAATCTTCTGCAGAACCTGCAACTCTTTTGGGCCCGCGAAGAGACGGACCGAGGTTGCGCCGTGCAGATTGCCGACCGCCGCGCCAAGCACGTCGACCGGAACCGTTTCCTTGCTGTCCGCGCTCTTGGGAATCGGAATGTTGTGATTCAGAGTCACCATCGAGACGGCGGCGGGATCGTCTGGGATGAAGACTGCCGCGAAATATTGATCGGTAGGGCCCGCCCAGTGGAATGGGCCGGGTACAGTCGCGCCGCCGACGACCTGGTTGCACTTCGAAAACCAAGAGAATCCGCACCGAGGCTGAACCCGCTCGATGTTCTTGTTGTACTGATACGCGAGCAATGAACTGGCGTAAAACGCCGGTGAAGTCTGGTCGCCGAATCCCGCCGGCCACGCCGGCAACGCTTCCTTCTGAGTTCCCTGGTAGGTGACGCTGGCTTCAATCTTCGCGACGTAGGTATCGTCGAACTTGAAGACCTTGCGAACCGAGAGATCCGGATCGGAGTACTCGAAGGTGACTTGATTCCCCTCGCGCGAAGCGACGTACAGTGCCGAATTCACGCGTCCGCGCAGATCTTCATCATAGGTCCACAGCGAAAGCGGGTAGCCGAATTGGGCAGCGGTCGCGGGATTGACCAGATCGAGCGGGCCGGTGCCCGCGTCGTTGTCGAATTTCTTCAGGATCCACGACTTCACCTGCGCGCCGCGGTTGGTCAAAGTAATGCGATACAGCGGACTCTCGATGACAGTTTCGGATTCACCCGCTGCTTGCCTGGTGACGACCGGCGCGGCAGCCGCGGCAGGAGCAGTGCCTGATTTGCTCACAGGAGGAGGCGGTTGGGACTGCGCCTGCTGGGCCGGCTGCTGCTGCGGTGGGGGTGGTGTGGGGAAGTATCTCTTAAGCAGTGGCTGCGCCAACAGCATGACTACAAACGAAACCAGAAAAATCAACAGCAGGCGCTTCTCGCCGCCTGGTTCGTGTTGAGGATTTTGATAATCGGCCAAAGTGTCAGGTCCCTCAGATTGTGTGACGACAGGTCGTTGGATGATCGTCGTGCGTGCCGGCTCGACGGACCACCGGGTCGTATCCGCCCTTGGCGAATGGATGGCAGCGCAACAGGCGGGCGGCGGCCATCAACGTGCCGCGCAGCGCGCCATAACGCTCCACCGCTTCCATCGCGTATTCCGAACACGTCGGAACATAACGGCACGCGGGCGGAAACATGGGCGAGAGGAAGCGCTTGTAGGCTCGCAACAACTGCAGTGCGGCGCGTTGGACGATGTTGCTCATGTTTATCGGCTTCCGGCTCCCGGCGTTCGGCGTCGGGGATTCTCCGCGCCACCGAAGCCTTGTTTCCCTGTGTCTCCCGCGAACTTCCTCTCTATCACTACGAAAGCCTGGCGGACTTCGTTCCTGACCGCGTCGAAGTCATTGGTTAATAGTGACTTCTTCGGGTTGATGACGACGTCGACATTCATCCCGGGCGCGGGCCTGGTCAGCCGCACCGCCTCCCGGAGCCGGCGCTTCATGCGGTTCCGCTGAACGGCGCCACCCAGCGCGCGGCCTACGGTGAATCCGACGCGCAGCCCGGATGCCGCCGGCAATTTCGCCGCACCCGTATCCGACCGTTCCAGGTAAAACACGGTCATTGAAGGCGAAAAGTGACGCCGTCCCTGCTTGTAGACGCGCTCGAAATCGGCGTGACGCAACAAGCGCGCGCTACGGGGAAACTTCGCTTTAGCCCGCATCGGCTCGACACCCTGATTCGATGCTTCGGGCACACTGGCGGTCACAGTGCCTCTAAACTCGCGGTTGACTCAATGGTCGGGCGGACAAGACAGCCGCCACTCTCAGGACGATTCGCGGAGTCGGTTCGCGGAATCCTATTCTCTGAAACCAGGTTTCACAGAGACCCGCTTGCGCCCCTTGGCGCGGCGGCGCGACAAAACCTTCTGGCCGCCCTGGGTCTTCATGCGCGTGCGAAATCCGTGCTTTTTTGATCGCTTGCGCCGGTTGGGTTGGAACGTACGCTTAGGCATGAAAAGTAGCTGCTCCTGATTCGTTCGACGGTCTTAGGGCAAACTGAAAGTATAAATCAGGGGGGGCGTCCGCACAAAGCCGGGGCTGGGTAGACCGGACCAGCGTACACCGAGTGGAAGGTTCTATACTCCACTGGCAGCGGTGCGGGAAAGTGAACACAAGGGATAGCAGGGGGGCGAACCAATGCCAACGATCGAGGGCAAGCAAGCCGGGATATGGATCAACGACTACGTGCAGAAGGCGGGGGAGTTTGCGGCCGTCGCGAAGGCGCTGCGGGCGCTGGTGAAAAAGTCGGTCAAGGGGGTCGAAGAGTACGTGAATCCGTGGAAGATTCCATCTTTTGATTCGAACGGACCACTGTGCTGCTTTCTCGTCGGTAAACAGCATGTGACCCTTGCATTTTTGCGCGGTGCGGTGCTGCCAGACCCGGAGAGGCTTCTCGAAGGAACCGGCAAGGGCGTGCGGAATGTCAAACTGCGGAGCGTTGCCGATGTGAAGAGGCCGGGAGTGAAAAAACTGATCACCGAAGCCGCGAAGCTGAATAAGAAAGATCCGCCGTCAGGAATGATGGTCGGCATGGAAAAGAGAAAACGCAAAGCCAGCTGAAGCGGTAGCACCGAGCCGCGGCGAATGCCGACGGCGACGCGCAAGCACACCTTGTAAACGCCATCTCTAACCCAATTCCTCAGCATGTGCGTCCCCGCGGGCATTAGAATATACGCGGGTCCTCTAAAGTCCTTGAATCAATCTACGCCGCAGTCGGAACAGCCATCGGGGGCGGGGGCTTCCGAACACGCGCGGGCAAGCGACGTCGCGAATGAGGTCGTCCCACGCCTGCAGAACGCGGCGCCCGATCCTCTCGACCGCGACACAGAAGTCAACCGGGAGCTCCGGCGCCTCAACCGTGCGCTGCGGGCACTGAGCGAGTGCAATCAGGCACTGGCGCAGGCTAGCAGCGAACAAGCACTCCTGCAGCAGATTTGCGAGATCATTGTGCGCGTCGGCGGGTACCGCATGGCCGGCATCGCCTACGCCGAACAGGACGAAGAGAAAACCGTCCGCCCCGTGGCGCATGCAGGATATGACAGCGGGTACCTGGAACAGATTCAGTTGAGGTGGTCCGACACTCCGGCCGGCCGGGGTCCCGCGGGCACGGCAATCCGCGAAAACCGGACTTGCCTGTTCAGCGACACCGCGTGTGATCCGCTTTTTGAGCCCTGGCGCGAAGCCGCCTTGCAGCGCGGATACGCCGCGGTGATCTGCCTGCCGCTACGGGTTGCAGGACTTGCCTTCGGAGTGATCGCGATTTACTCCGAGCTGGCCAACTCGTTTGAAAAGTCGGAAGTCGAGCTGCTGACCGAAATGGCCAACAACCTCGCCTTCGGCATCACGGCGATGCGTTCCCAGGAAGAGACCCGGCGCGCCGCCGCCGCCTTGCGCGAAACCGAGGCCAAGTACCGACAGCTTGTCGAGGAAGTTCCGGCGATTTCTTACGTGGCCGAGAGCGGCGCGTTTGGTGCCTTCCTCTATATGAGTCCGCAGGTCCGGACCATTCTCGGGTATAGCCCGGAGGACTGCCTTGCCGACCCGAAATTCTGGTGGGACCATCTGTATCCCGAAGACCGGCACAAAGCCCTGCTCGAGGATAGCTGGGAAGAAGGACGCCTGTTTCAGGTCGAATACCGTATGCGCAGCCAGGACGGGCGCGAGGTATGGGTTCGCGATGAAGCACTTATCTACCGCGATCCCGCGACCGGCAAGCGTTTGACGCGTGGCCTTCTGGTCGACATCACCCACCAGAAGCGCGCCGAGGAGGCCCTGCGAGATAGCGAGGAGCGGTACCGCACTTTCGTCTCGCAGACCTCCGAGGGGATTTACCGCACGGAACACGATTCGCCCGTTCCCTCCGACCTTCCGGTCGAGAAGCAGATCGAACTCAGCGTAGCCACGGGGTACATTGCCGAGTGCAATGATGCGATGGCCCGGATGTACGGGCTTAATTCCGCTGGCGACATGCTGGGAAAGAGGCTCTCGGAATTCCTGATGGTCGACGATCCCGTCACGAGGGAGTTCATGACGACGTTTATCCGAGCGGGATACCGGATCACCGACTGGGAGTCGCACGAGCGCGACGCACAAGGACGCATGAAGGTTTTTCGCAACACGATGGTGGGCATCGTCGAGAATGGCTGCCTGGTGCGCACCTGGGGCATCCAGCGCGACGTCACCGAACGCCTGCACCTCGAAGAGCAGCTCCGCAACGCACAGCAACTCGAGGCGGTTGGCCGGCTTGCCGGCGGCGTCGCCCACGACTTCAACAATATCCTCAGCATCATCATGGGGCACGGCGAGTTGCTGCTGATGAGCGGCGGCGCGGACGAAAAGACTCGAAACGGCGTCGAACAAATCCGGCGCGCCGCCGACCGTGCCGCATCGCTTACCCAGCAGTTGCTCGCCTTCAGCCGCAAGCAGGTGCTGCAACCCAAGGTGCTCGATCTGAACGAGACCGTCGCCGACGTACAGAAGATGCTGGCGCGCGTGATCGGCGAAGACATCGAGCTGATCGCGAAGCTGCATCCCGCCTTGATGAGCGTGAAGGCCGATCCCGGCCAGGTCGAGCAGGTGCTGGTGAACCTGGCGGTCAACGCGCGCGACGCCATGCCGCAAGGCGGCAAGCTTGCCATGGAAACGGCGAACGTGGAAATCAACTCCGAGCAGGCACGCGATCTTGATTTGTCGCCCGGGCGCTACGTCATGCTCACAGTCGCCGACACCGGCCATGGCATGGATGCAGCCACGTCCTCACACATCTTCGAGCCGTTCTTCACGACCAAGCCAAGGGGCAAGGGCACTGGCTTGGGTCTGGCGACCGTGTACGGCATCGTGAAGCAAAGCGGCGGCGCTATCCACGTCGACAGCGAAACCGGCCGCGGCAGTTCGTTTCGCATCTACCTACCCGCAACCGAGGGCGAGGGGCGACTCCACCCGGACCATAATTCCGTGCAGCAAATTGCGGGAGGCTCCGAGACCATTCTCATCACCGAAGACGAGCCTGACTTGCGCGAGCTGACGCGAATCTTCCTCGAAGGTTATGGCTACAAAGTGCTCGAAGCGGGGAGCGCCGATGAGGCTATCCGCGCCGCGGAGCGTTGCACGGATGTCATCCATCTCCTGCTCACGGATGTGATCATGCCGGGCATGAGCGGCCGTCAACTGGCGGAGAGAATTCAGGCCAGGCGTCCGCAAATCAAAATCGTCTACATGACCGGTTATACCGACGACATGGTGGTGCAGCATAAGGTCCTGGAGCCGGGAGTGCAACTACTGCAGAAGCCGTTCTCGAAGGCCGATCTCGCACAGAAGGTGAGATCGACGCTGGACAGCAGGGGCTAGGGCTGGAGGTCAGGGGGCAGTGTTGAAAACCCGGGTACCCATTTCTCGCGCGGGCTTTTGCCCGAGAAGCGGGGATTTTCCCGAGGTTCGACTGTACAATCCGTCCTCTCACGGCTGAAGTAGAATTGTTGATTCGTGGTTTCCCAATTCATCGAAGGAAAGAACGGAATTCATGACGCAGCAGAGTCACGGCATTGCGAGTGAAACAAGAATCTGGGTTACGTTGACGGGATTGCCGCTCACGATGAAGCTGGATTGGCCGTTTCATCAATCGACCTCGGGCGCCGATTTTTGGGTGCTTCATGGAGATATACGCCTCGAAGGATCCGAAGGACTGCACGCGCCGGTCGCGGTGAACATGTCCTTGACCGTGCGCGAAGTGATGCCGTCGCTCGAGCCCACAGACGCCGAGGCTCCGGTGATCAATGCGCTGCGGAAGGAAGTCGACCGCCGGCAGATCGAGTTTCTGAAGTCGGGCAAGTTGCTGCCCGTGCCGTTTTCCAGCCGTCACTACGATTTCAAGCGGCAGCAATGGGTGTTTGGCAAGGCCACCGATGAAGCCATGGCGGAATTCATCGAGCGCAAGGTGTATTGGCAGACAAAGCTCGGCGGAAATTCGCGTGTGTGGATCGCCGACCCCGCCGAAGCACAGTACGTGCAGACAACGCCAGCGCACCTGCTCGAGATTGCGGCGCGGTTGGTTGCGGCTCAAGGCTTGTTGCGAATCGAAGGTGACTACGCAGAAGCGACACAGGGCCTGATGAATCAGGCAGAGCGCTTTGAGAAGCAGCGCCTCGCGGCCGTCGAGGAGTTGGAGAAGAAGCACGCCTTCGAACGGGGCTAGTTAGCACCGAGTTGCGAGTAACGAGAATGATCCGCTGGTTTCCAGGCGCAGCAAGAAATCCCTACCTAAGCCTCACACTCTGTCCGGCAACACGGTTGTAGAGGGATGGCATCGAAGCAGAGTCCAACGTTGCGCGGACCGGGGGCAAAATCGTGTTGACGAAAGTAGTTGCGAACAACATTCCACTCGCGTACCGCATCGCGACCGTGTTTACGCTTTGCATCGTCAGCGCCGCGCTCCTGCTCGCGCAAGAATCGAGAGAGACTCCGCCTGAGCCGCCCACCATAGCGAGCCCCGCGCAGGCTGCCGGCGAAAAAACGAAGGAGTTGACGCTTGAGGCTGGTGGCCCTGTCAAGAGGCCCGGAGCATCCGATCTGTTCAAACCAGGGCATTGGGAAGCCGGATGGTTTACCGGCGTGTTCATCGCAAAAGATCAGGAACGCATTCCGCTTAGGGGCGCAGAACGGCGGGAACTCTACCTGCAGCAGACGCTGACCACTCCCGGAGCCTACGCCAAGAGAATGTTCACGGCAGGAATCGATCAGGCCCGCGGTGTTCCCCGCCAGTGGCAGGGTGGATGGGGAGGATACGGCGAGCGATTCGCTTCGCGCGAGGGACAGTTCATCGCGGCCAACAGTCTGGCTGCCCTGGGTAATGCTGCCCTGAAATACGAACCGCGATACGATCAGTGCCAGTGTGAAGGAGCGTGGCCGCGCACGCGGCACGCGATTCTGCGCAACTTCGTCACCTACAATGCACAGCAACAGCTAAGGCCGCAGTGGGCGCTCTACGGAGGCTCGTTCGGTGGTGGAGTGATCTCGACCGCGTGGAAGCCCCATCCGCGCAACGCATTCGCCGAAGGCGGACGAGCAATGTTGGGCCAGGCGGCGTATGGGGCCTTACTGAATTTCTTCATCGAGTTCGCAGGCGAGATCGACCGCAAGATCGGGGCAAGGTGGCACCGGCAATAGAGGCACTAATGGCTCTCCCGCGTCCTTGGAGGCGAGCGCTAGGCCCTGGCGGGTTTTCGCACGGATTGAAAGATGACTGTCCCGAGGTTCAGCAGACACATCAGCGAAATGATGCCGAGCGAGATCACGCAGTAAATGCACCACACGCCCAGGATGTCTCTCTCGATGTGCGCCAGATAAAGGGAAAACGCCACGCTGCCCACTGTGAGAAGAAGCAGTAGCCGGTACCAGCGGCGAAACGCCACCACCGCCATCACGATGTAGCCGAGAATTCCCGCCGTGGCCACCGGCAATGCGCTGACAACCGGAATGCGCGTGTGGATTCCCATCTGATCAAACACTCCGCCCAGCAGGGCAAATGGGCTGTGATTCACCACGCCGCAGTCCCAGCGGTCGTTGATGCTGCATGGCGAGTCGCCATATTCGCGGTAGTGTTCGCGAAGGGCAAGCGACGCTACGGTAATCCCAAGTACGGCGAAAATGATCAGGACGTATTTCATGAATTCCTCTTGATGCGCGGCGCGATCAAGCTCTGGAAGGGCGCGCGCCAGCGGCGTCTTTTATTAAATCAGAAACCTGCCAGTCGCCGCCGTGATGCCAGCTCACAATCTTGCCGTCGGGACCGATGACCGCCGTGCTCAGGTTGTGCGTGATCAGGCCACCTTCGGGCTTGACGGTCAGCGCGAAGAATTCCGCAATCTTCGGCAAGTCCCTGGTGGCAGGCACCGCGAACTGCCACCGGCGAAAGAGCGCGGCGTCATGCGTGTGCGCCACCGAGAACCCGTAATCGCGCAGCACCTTCGGCGTATCGTGTTCCGGGTCGAAGCTGATGCTCAGCAACTCTGCATTCTCCAGCGCAGGATTCGCGGCGATCTGCTTGTAGATCTCGGCGAAGTTGCTGCTCATGCGCGGACAGAAATCCTGAAACGGACAGCGCGTGTAGATGAACGTGACAAACACAACCTTGCCGCGAAATTGCGAGAGAGAAACGCGCTTGCCGTCCTGATTGGTCAAAGCAAAGTCAGGCACGGCGTCTCCAGGTGACGGCATGTGGAACGAATTGGCGGCGCCGGCCGGCGGTTGCGCGGCATGCGCGGTCACCTTCACGTTTTCCAGCCAATACTCCTCGGGCGTGCTTTCGTCGCGCGGATCATGATCCACAACGATCAAATCCGCGGCGATCGAATCACCGGGAGAAAGCTGCCGCAGCATCGACGCTGGCTTCACTTTGTACGTCATGTTCATGGCTTCCATATAGCCCTGAATCAGATCGCCATCAACATTGGCTGATTGCCTCTGCGCGTCGATGGAAACCACACGCGCGGTGAACGGATATTTCTTCGTGGCTTTAGGTTTCGCGCGATGGCACGACGATCCGAGAATGCCGAACAGTCCCAAGAAAACAAGAAAGAAAACGCTTGCAGAAATGCGAGTTCGAAAGTTCACGATACTACCACTCTAACTCCAGCGCCCGCTGCTCTGCCATGCCGGAAGGGTTGTTTGCGGCCATGGTTTGTGCCATCCTACGCGACTGTAGTGCAACCACTCGCGAGGGATGTTCCATGGCATGCAATCCTGAAGTCTTGAAACACGTACCGCTGTTCGCGCTGCTCGACGACGAAGAAACGGCAGTGCTCGCTGGGCAGGTGCAGGTGAGGACATTCGCGCCACGCCAGCGCATTTACAAGATGGGCGATGCCGGCGGACGCGCATATGTTGTGGTATCGGGACGTGCGCGGGTGTCGACCGTCGATCAGGACCACCAGGAAGTCGTCATCGACGAGCCCTCGCACGGGGAATTCTTCGGTTTCGCCTCGATGCTGGAACAAACGCCGCATCAGACTGACGCAGTGGCGGTCGACGAAGCCGTGTGCATCGAGGTGGATCGCGAGGATATCCAGATCCTGCTGCAACGCAAGCCGCTCGCGGGCATGGACATGCTTGCCGTGCTGGGCCGCCAGTTTCACGGATCGCAGCAGCTGGTGCGCCTGCGCGCGAACCGCCATCCCAACGAAGTCATCGAAGAAGACGCGACGTTCGGAGAGCGCATCGCCGACATGGTGGCCGGATTCGGCGGATCGTGGAGCTTCATTCTTTCTTTCCTCGTGGTTCTCATCGTCTACGTCAGCATCTCGGCGTGGATGGGGAACCACGCGTGGGATCCCTATCCGTTCATCCTGCTCAATCTGTTCTTGTCGATGCTGGCCGCTATCCAGGCGCCCGTCATCATGATGAGTCAGAACCGCCAGGACACGAAAGACCGGCTGCGCGGTGAATTGGATTTTGACGTGAACCGCCGTGCCGAAGCCGAAATTCAAGGCCTGTCGCGCAAGATGAACCTGATGGGCGAGAAACTCGGCGATGTGGAAGAGCTACTGCGCGAGAAGCTGGGGCGCGCCTGAAGCCACAGATCGCGCGAACGATGCGATAGTTCGTGGCAGCGATCTGCTCGGCCGCCTTCAGGTTTCTTTCATATTCAACGTGTAACCTTTTGCTGTTCCCGCCGAATTCTTGTGCCGGAGGATTCTCATGCACATTCGCAAAGCATCCGCGTGTCTGCTCACCGCGCTCGTCGCAATCACTCTGAGCGGACGCGCTCTCGCCCAGGGCACCTGGGCCGTTGAAAGGATGTTTCACATTGGCGGCGAAGGCGGATGGGATTACATCACCGTCGACGCCAGAAATCACCGCCTTTACGTCCCGCGCAGCACTCACACGATGGTGATCGACTCCGATACCGGGAAGACGATCGCCGACATCCCCGGCCAGAAGCACAATCACGGAGTCGCTCTCGCTCCCGACGCTGGACGCGGATTCATCACCGACGGCGCCGGCTCGATCGTCGTTTTCGATCTCAAGACGAATTCTGTGTTAGGAACGGTCGCCGCCAAGGACGATGCCGACGGCATCATCTACGACAAGAGCACCGGGCTGGTGCTGGCTTCTTGCGGCGATGCAGGCGTGCTGGTCACGCTGAAGGCTGATGCCGATCCGAAGATCGCGAAAATTGATGCGATCGAACTGGGCGGTAAGCCCGAATTTCTGGCGTCGGATGAAGCGGGAAAGGTTTATGTCAATCTGGAAGATAAGGACCAGATTGCCGTAGTCGACCTGAAAGCGAAGAAGGTGCTGGCGCACTGGCCCGTCGCCCCTGGCGGATCTCCCGTGGGCATGTCGATCGACAAGGAGAAGCACAGGCTTTTCGTCGGATGCCGCAAACCGCAGAAGCTGATCGTGATGAGCGCCGACGACGGCAAAGTGCTCGCCGATCTGCCCATCTCAGCCGGCGTGGACGCGACCCGCTTCGACGGCCAGCAGGCGTTCGCGAGCTGCCGCGATGGCAAACTTCATGTTGCCGCGGAAAACGGCGGCAAGTTCGAAATCGTGCAGACTGTGACCACACCTGTCGGCGCGCGGACGATGGACATCGACGCCGCGAGCCACAAAATCTATTTACCAACCGCAGAATTCGAGGAGCAAAAACCCGGAGCGACGGGGCGTCCCGCAGCAAAGCCCGACAGCTTCATGATCTTGGTGGTCGCTCAGCACTAGGCCCGCTCCTTTCCGCCGCGCACAGCGTAACTTCCCGGTCGGTCAGGAATCAGACAGACTGGCCGGAATGTTCGGACCGTGTCATCCATCAAGAATCGAATAACAAAGACAGCGTTAAAGTGTCTTGACTCGTGAACTTTCGACTCTACCGGGTACACAGGTTCGCTTGATAGGATTTCCGACCGTTGTGCAAGGAGGAGATCACTGGTGCTCCCAAGCAAGTCGCTCTCAGGCAAGTTGTTCGCACGTGCGCTCGTCCGTGTTGGCGCATGTTTTGTTTTTCTCGTGCTGTTCTGTTTCTCGGCAACCATTCCCTCGCAGGCGCAGGTTCCTCATGCTCCCAGTTGGGCCAAGCTGAATCCCACAAACTCATTCCCCGCCCGCACCGCATTCGCGTCGGCGTATGATCCCGTCAGCAAGAAGATTGTCGTCTTCGGCGGCTCCGATGAAGTGAGTCAGCTCGGCGACACTTGGACCTTCGACGGCACCACTTGGACGCAAGTCGAGACCAGGGTCAGCCCCGGCGCGCGCGCCGACGCGGCGATGGCCTACGACGCCAAGACTCAGAAACTCGTCATGTTCGGTGGCTTCGTCGGTTTCACCCTACTCAATGACACCTGGCTTTGGGACGGTGCGACGTCTACCTGGACTGAGGCCGCTCCAACCACAGTACCGAAGGCCGCCACGAATCCGTCTCTGTTTCGCGATCCTCTCAACGGCCGTGTCGACATGTTCGGCGGCTATCAGGGGCAGTTCTATTCCCGCAGCATGTATCAGTGGACGGGAAGTGATTGGCTGCTGCTGAATCCGTCGACGACTCCGTATCCGCGCGCGGGAGCGGTCGCCGCGTACGATCCCATTCATCACAACGTAGTTATGTTCGGCGGCATCTCCGACAACTGGGTCGTGCAGAACAGCTGGACATGGGACGGCAACAACTGGACGGAACAGAGTCCCGCCACCCAGCCGCCGCCGCTGTACTTCACCACCGGAGCTTACGATCCTGCGATCGGCGTGGTGGTCGTGTTCGGCGGAGGCAGTGAGGCCGTCGACCAAAATACGACTTGGACGTGGGATGGAAAAACCTGGAGCCAGGCATTTCCACTGATCAATCCGGCGGCGCGCGAACTGTTCGGGACGGTGTGGTATCCGCCGAAGCATCAGTTCCTCGTGTTCGGCGGAGATCGGTTCAGCGATGGCAAGCTCTATGGAGACACCTGGTCACTGGGGAAGAACTAAACCCTGCCAAGTTTCCGTGGAAGATCCCGGTCATGCGCCGGGATCTTGCATTAGAAATGAAATCGATAGCGCAGCTCGACGAAAATCTCCCGCGGATTGTTCCAGTGGAATCCGCCGAAGGTGACGCTGTTGTCGAATTCTACGCGACGGTTGGACACGTTCAGCGCGGTCACAGATGCCGAGAGTCGTTCACCAAACTCCTTTCCCACAGTCAGATCGAAAGTGGTGTGCTGCGGCAGATAGTCCCCAGGATACGGCTCATCCGGGAATGCGTTGGCGAAGCCAGATCCGTAGTAAACGTTGGTGGAGAGGTATGACCGCCACGGCAGAGTCACATCTCCGCCGATATTCAACGTATTGCGCTGGTCGTGATCCAGCGTGCAGAAGCTGCCCTCGGGCGCAGGATCGCAGATATTAGTCGTGAAATCGGTCAGGCCGCCGGTGATCCCGCCTCCGCCCTCTGCGATCTGGTTGGAATACGCCAGATGAATCTGGGCGCGGTGGCCCAGCCGCGGCGAGCGCAGAGTGACTTCCCATCCGCGGATCAGGGCTTTGTCGATGGTTAATGGAAAGAAGAGATTCGATTCGCCGATAACGTCGTGATCGAAGAAGTTGCTGGCGCGGGTGCGGAAGGTGTCGGCGTCGAGCGTCCAACCGCGAAACGGAATGCTGACGCCGAACTGGGATTCTTCATCGCGCTCGCCTTGGAGCGTAATGAAGCCGCAATCACTTTCATTGCAAAAGTTGATGAGGGGGCCGGAGGCGGTGACCAGCGGCGGCGCCTGATAGTAGTGTCCGTAGAATCCGCGGAACGTCCATCGCAGGCGCGGAATCGTCAGGGCCGCACTGAAGCGCGGACTGATCGCGGACTCGGCGAATCCATTCGCACCGGAGAAATGCGTGGGCCGCATCCCTGCCGTCAGGTTCAGCCAGGAGAATGGCTTGAATGTATCGTCGACGAAGAATGCCGCGAGGCCGCCGGTGGGGCTTTCGGAATCCAAGAACGGCGGATTGACGCTCGCGCCGAAGGTCTCATGGTTGGACTGATAGAAGCTGTATACGCCCGCCTGAAAATTGTTCTTTCCAAGATTCGCGCTGAAGCTGGCTTGGCCTCCGGCATACGCGGAGCTGCGATCCTGATTGGCGGCGACGGGCAAATCGAGCGGCGAACTCGTGTAGTTCGCGGCATTGTAATGATAAAAAGGCGAGACCGTGAGCAGCAGTTTGGAGTTGAAGGTATGAACCCACGAGAGATTCACTGCCACATCCGATTCGTGGTCGTTGTCGCGCAGGCAGATCGAAGGGTACTGCGCATCCTCGTCGCTGGCCGTGCAGGAGGATGCTCCGTTTTCGAGGTCGTTGGGAAATGGATCGTAGGGGATTTGGTAATAGTCCTTCCGAAGAGACGTGACAAAACGCAGCTGGTTCGATGGGTCCACGTTGAAGATGAGAGAACCGAATCCCCCGTAGCCGTTCTCGGCATCGTGGACTACTTGTGGAACCGGCGTCTGGATTCCGAGGTTGCTGCGATTGGCGTTCATGCTCGCGTAGTAGGCGAAACGTTCGGTGTGGCTGCCTAAGCTGAACTGGTCGTTCGTCTGATAGAAGTTTCCTGCGCTAAGAACTACTTCAGCCTCGCGGTTGCGCTCAAACCCCGTGCGCGGCACAACGTTGAAGACGCCATACGTACGGTCTCCCATCTCCGCGCCATAACTGCCGCGGCTCACTTCGAGATAGTCGATGTCCTTGGGATCGAACTGCGGTCCCATGTTTGACGCGATGTTGGTGTTGGGGACGGGAACGCCGTCGACCAGCCAACTGGTCTGGTGGCCGCCGCGAATGTGCAGCTGATCGTGTGTGATGTACGCTCCGGGAACATAGTCGGTGATCATCGCAAGGCTGTTGGTCTGCGCCGCGCCGGGCGTGCGAGCGATCTCCAGCCGGTTGACCACCGTGGTCGGCGTGGCGGTATCGGTGGGGACTTCCTCCGCCTCGCCCGAAACGTTCACCGTCTCCTTCGCGCCCGCGACGTTGAGCGCGAAGTGCAGCACGGGCTGAAAGCCGGAAACAATTGTGACGCCCTGCTCGGCTTGTTCGAAGCCCACTCCCGCAACGGTAACCACGTACTCTCCCAGCGGCACGGCGGTGAAGATGAAGTTGCCGCCGGCGTCGGAGTTCATGGTTGCATTCCAGCCGGAATTCTTTGCCTTGATCATCACCATCGCGCCTTGCACGGGGCGGTGCTGGGGGTCATGGATAACCCCGCGAACGGACTCAACGACCGAGGCAAACGTGCGCAGAGAGAGCAGGGCAAGCAACATCGCGCACGCGACGCGGCGCGTCACTCCGGGACAAATTGTGGCGGTCAGAATTTTCAGTGCGGGCATCGTGATAGATTCCTTCCCTCGTCCGATTACGGGTGCTGCGCCGGCGTGGCCACGCCAATCTTGATTTCGGCGGCGTGATACTTGTCGCCGTTCTGGTGCGCGTGGATCACCACGCGGCTTCCCACCACCACATCCTTCACGGCTGCGGGTGCCTTGCCTTTCAGAAAGTGCGTCTCCGCGTCGATGGCGACAACTTTGACGGATCCATCGGCAGTCTTCACCGAGACGGAGTGATCCGTGACTTCCACTACCGTTCCGAGGATGTGAGCAAGATCGCCGTGCGCGAACACCAGCGCGCTCAGGCAAAGGATTGCGAGCAGAGTCAGGCAGGGCTTCTTCATTTCGTTGGCTCCGAATGTGGTGTGGTTTTGGAGTTTGCCGGCGCCGGACCGCCGTTCAGGAAATCTTCTTCTTCTTTTTCCTCTTGCTGATCGGCAACGCTTCGCGGATTGAAACGTCCCATGTCGCGCAACTCGTCAGAAGTTAGCTGCGGCAAGTGCCGGATAAATAGCACCAGCTTCCAGCTGTCCATGTCGTGATCGGGATCGCCCCAGGCCGGCATTCCCGTCCAGCGCACACCGTTGTGAATGATGTAGTAGAGTTCCCCGTCGCTGAGCTGCTGTGTCGCGTCCGCGCGCATGTCGGGCACGCGCGGAAAGAAGTTGCGTCCCATCTCCGTCGCGCCGTTGCCGTCATTGCCGTGGCACGAAGCACAGTGATCGGCGAAGTGACGCGCCGACTCTTTCAACAGCTCCGGCGAACTCGTGAACGGATTGTGCGCGTTGCGCGCGCTCCGCGGAACAGCCCACTCGCGCAAGGTCCGCGCCAACACGACTTCCATGTAGCTAGGAGCGCCGCGCGCCCCGGGATAGCTCCCGAACAAACGCGAGACGAGGAATATGGCTCCCGCCAGAAGCAGAACCACCAATCCGAATTTCAGTTCGCGTGACATACGTGAGTTCATGACCGGAGAACCTCCGGACGACAACCGCCGCGAGTAGCGAGTACTCGCTCGACACTCAGATGGATCGCAATAGTCCGCACCGCAGCAGCGCGCGCATGCAGGGTCATTCCCAATCGCAGGAATATTTACGGATGCAGAGTGTCAGCAGGCGGGAGGAGCGCGGGTCGAGCGTGAAGAGAAGAACAGCGCAGAGACAGCCGCGACGTGCGAATCAACCGCCCGCGCAATCACCGGCTGGGTCGAGACCGTACTGCTCGCGGGCTGAGGATGCGCCCAATGCGAAGTCGTGACAGCGCGGCCGCAATCACCCCGGCAGCATCCGGGGTTGCGGACGACGGTTTCATCGGATGCCGGCGAATCCTGGCAATGATGCACGCCCGTTCGCCGGCAGCAGGCATGAACCGGCGCAGCCGTGGCCTGCAGCGCGAGCGGGAGGAATGTCCCGACGACCGCCAACAGCAGCAGAATTCTCGCTGTCCAACGCTGCATGAATCCCCAGTAAAGCAGAACCCCAAGTTGGCACGAGCATAATGCACGACCGGCATGACGGGCAAGCCGGAGACAAAAGTTTTACAGACCGTGGCGTCCAAAATCCCTGCTTCTCTCGCGGAGGGAGACCTTAGTCCGCGGCGCCGCGCCTAAGAGAATTAGGCATTTGGGTGCCCCATTTCTCGCGCGCCTCTTGCGTGAGAAGTGGGGATTTTTTCGCTAGTGCCCATAGTATCTTAAGCGCGTCTTGGCCAAGATTACGCCTTGCCGTTGATCTTCGCCCACCACCAGCGCACGCCGACAAACAAAAACCGCCAGTCGTGAAAGAACTCCGGAGGCTTGCCTTCAAACGCGTGCCCGACAAATTGCAGCACCCATCCGAAAACGAAGAGGGCCAGCGCCACATACCAGAGGCGGTGCAAGAAGAATCCGGCAACAGCAACTGCAAGGGAGACAAGAATGGTCGGAATGCCAAAGGTGTGACAGATCCGGTTGATGGGATGCTGGTGGCTGGTCGCATATTGCGCGATCCATTGCTTGGAGGTGCGATTGCCCAACATGCCGATGAGATGATACTACGGGTCGCGGCCGAACTGACAACGTGCTCGATTAGCAATCACCCCAGTGATGGTTCTCCATACTCTGACGATTAGATTGGGCCGATCATCATCAGGCCGATCATCGAGCAAGGGCCCTCCGCGGTTGTGACCCCCTCTCCCCGCGTGGTAGCATCCTAGGTTTTGGCAGGTGATCTCGGGCTGGCCTGTTCCTGTCCTTTTTCTTCTTCTATGGGCCGTCCTCAACCCGCGCCCTGCCTGAAGGGAGCCCAACTTGAAAGTCTATTCTGGAGCAAACATAAGGAATGTAGCGTTGGTCGGCCACGGACACGCGGGCAAGACGTCCCTGGTATCGGCCATGCTGTACACCTCAGGAGCCACCCAGCGTCTGGGCCGCGTGGACGACGGTTCGGCAACCACCGACTACGACGACGAAGAGATCGCGCGCAAGATGTCGGTCTCGACCGGCAGCGCGGTCGTCGAATGGGGCAACAGCAAGATCAACATTCTCGATACGCCCGGCTTCAACATGTTCGTGCATGAAGCGAAGATGGTGCTGCCCGTGGTCGATGCCGCGATCGTGGTGGTCGATGGCGTGGCCGGCGTGGAAGTCGTTACACAGCGCGTGTGGAATTACTGCGAGGAATACAAGACGCCGCGCCTCATCGTGGTGAACCGCATGGACCGGGAACGCGCCGACGCCGCCCGCGTGCTCGAATCCCTGACGGCCGCGTTCGGGCGCGATGTGATTCCCATCGAGCTGCCGATTGGCGCCGAGAAGAGTCTGTCGGGCGTGATCGACCTCGTCCGCATGAAGGCTTACACCTACGAGATGGGTGGCAACGGCAAGGGGAAGGAAACCGAGATTCCCGCGAACTTGAAAGATCAGGCTCTCGAAGCGCACGAGCGGCTGGTCGAGCTGGTCGCCGAAGGCGATGACAAGCTGATGGAGAAATTCTTCGAGGCGGGAACGCTCGCGGAGCAAGACCTGGTGCCGGCGCTGCACAACGCGATTCGCGAAGACAAGATTTTCCCCGTCATTTTCAGTTCGGGCCTGGGCAACATCGGCGCAGATCGAGTTATGGATTTCATCGTGGACTACACGCCTGCGCCGTCGGAGCACGAATGGGTGCAGGGTGAAGCAGGGAGCAACGGCGACGCACCGAAGCGTCATGAGACCGACGAGGAGCCGGTGTCGGTGTACGTGTTCAAGACGGTGTCGGACGCGTTCGCGGGCCGCATCACCTACTTCAAAGTTTTCTCCGGCGTACTGAAGAACGATGCGACACTGCTGAACTTCAGCAAGAGCTCGGCGGAAAAGTTTGCTCACATCCAATGCATGCAGGGCAAAACGGCGGTTCCGGTGAACGAACTGCACGCGGGCGACATCGGCGCAGTCGCGAAACTGAAAGACACCCTCACCGGCGATTCGCTAGGCGACAAGGCGGCCCCGATTCAGTATCCGCGCGTCAAGCTGCCGGAGCCGGCAATCACATTCGCCATCGAGCCCAAGACCCGCGCCGATGAAGACAAGCTCGGCCCGGGCCTGCACAAGCTGATGGAGGAAGACGCGATGCTGCGTTTCTTCCGCGACCCGCAGACGAAGGAATTTCTTATTGCGGGCACAGGCCAGCAGCACATCGAAGTCACGGTCGCGAAGCTGAAGAAGCGCTACAACACGCAGGTCAACCTGAAAGCGCCTAAAGTTCCGTACCGTGAAACGATTCGCGGCAAAGCCGACGTGCAAGGCCGCCACAAGAAGCAGACTGGCGGCCACGGCCAGTACGGCGATTGCAAGATCAAGATGGAGCCGCTGCCGCGAGGAGGCGAGTTCGAATTCGTCAACGACATCTTCGGCGGCGCGATTCCGAAGAACTACATTCCTGCCGTGGAAAAGGGAGTCCGCGACGCTGCGGCACGCGGCTATCTCGCCGGGTTCCCCGTCGTCGACTTCCGTGTTGTGCTCTACGACGGGTCCTATCACGACGTCGATTCCAACGATCTGTCGTTCCAGATGGCGGGCCGTATTGCCTTCAAGAAGGCGATGGAGATCGCAAAGCCGACGATCCTCGAGCCCATCATGCAGGTAGAGATCACCGTCCCGGACGACTTCGCTGGGTCGATTATGGGCGACCTCAACAGCAGACGCGGACGAATCCAAGGCATGGACAACAAAGCCGGCAACACCGTGGTGAAGGCGGAAGTGCCGATGTCAGAGATGCTGACCTACGGTGTCGAACTGACCTCGATGACGCAGGGCCGCGGCAGCTTCAACATGGAAATGCATCACTACGATGTCGTGCCGGGGCAATTGCAGGAGAAGATCATCGAGAAGGCAAAGGCCGAGCGTGGCGAGGTGAAGGAAGAGGAAGAGTAACGAGCCGTCGGGCACAGCTCTTGGGAAGCCCTTGCTCGTCGTAGCCTACGATTTCATCCGGGCTACGGCGAGCGAGTTCAGGCAACTGGCCCACACGGTCCAGGATCCCATCCAGTGGGTCACTGACAGTTTGGTTTTGCTGTTTGTTCCGTTTTTCTTTGGAATCCATCAGCTCGATTCCACCTCCAACCAAGGTATATCCTACAAGGGCGCGAGGTCCTTATGAATCGTCTTTTGCCTTTCGTCGGGTATGTCTTCGCTTCTCTGTCCTTGTGGACACCGCTGGCAGTCACCGCCGCCGAGCCCCAGGTGTTCCCCACATCCGCCGGCCCGGTCAAGATCACCCCCCTGAACCATGCCAGCACGCTGATCGAAGCCGGAGGCAAGACCATCTACCTCGACCCGGCCAAGCCCTCGAAGTTCGTGGGTCTGCCCAAGGCCGACCTGATCCTGATCACCGATATTCACGGCGACCACATGGATCCCGACTCGATCAAGGAAGTCAGCAAAGCCGACACGGAGATCATCTCGTCGGCAGCAGTCGCGCAAACCGTTACGACCGCCAAGCCCATCGCCAACGGCGAATACAAAACCTGGGGCAGCTTCACGATCGAAGCGATCGCCGCCTACAACCTGAAGCGCGGTCCGGGTCCGGGCAAGCTCTTCCACGACAAAGGACGCGGCAACGGATACGTGCTCACCTACGGCGGGAAGCGCTTCTACTTCTCCGGAGATACCGAAGGCGTCCCGGAGATGCGCGCGCTGAAGAATATCGACGTCGCGTTCGTGTGTATGAATCTGCCCTACACCATGCCGCCGGATGAGGCCGCCGACGCGGTCAAAGCGTTCCACCCGAAGATCGTGATTCCCTATCACTATCGCGGATCGGATCTGACGGTGTTCCAGAAAGCGCTGGAAGGGACCGGGATCGAAGTGCGCCTGCTGGAGTGGTATCCAAAATAACGGTCGAAAGAGTCTACGGTTCGGGTGCCCCATTTCTCGCGCGCCTTTTGCGAGAAGTGGGGATTTTGACTTCCTATGAAGCTTTAAAGATCTCCTCCACCGGCTTGCGAAACAATTTGGCAATCTTGAACGCCAGCGGCAGGCTGGGATCGTACTTCTCCGTCTCGATCGCGTTCACCGTCTGGCGCGAGACGCCAAGCCTCTCGGCCAGATCCGCCTGTGTCCAATCCAGCTGTGCCCGCATATCGCGCACGATGTTCTTCACTCGTACCTCCGCCGGGCGATCCCGACGCCTACTCCCCACAGCGCAATCAACAGCGGCGCCACCCAACTCACATCGAATCGGGGCAGGCCGGCATTCTGTTGGAACGCCCAAGTCAGCGTGATCAGGCAAGTCGCCAGAAAGCTGAAGGCGACCGCTTCGAGTTGTATGCGGCGCTGCAATTCATCCAGCCCACGGAAGAAGCGCAGGAACGCCCACATGGCGAAGACCGACGGAATGATGGGCAGCAGAGCGATGACACATCCGAGCACAGTGTGCTCATGCCCGCGCAGCAGGCGGACCGATGCGGGAACCATCAGCGTGTAACCCGCCATCGCAGTGAGGAATTCTTTGAGGTAGCGTTTGCCATGGGCATCCATAGGGGCACTCCGAGTAAAGCATACTTGACATCAAGGTCAAACACAATTTTGCGGATAGCAGGACTCACTTAGGGAAAGACAGGGAAGGCGGGCGCGTTTGGAAACAAGAAAGCCCCACTTCCGACAAGAGAAGTGGGGCACCCTCACAGCTTTTCCGCGATTGCTTTACTGCGCGAACAGATCCGCCATGGCGGTCGTGCTCGAGTCGCAAGCGTGGTTCAGGCAGGGCAGCTTGAATGCTCCTTCCAGGGTACGCAGAAGCGAGTAGTGATCGTAGAACACGTTGCTCGACAGCTGGTGGAAGCCGTAGTTGGTGTCGACGATCGTGAGCACCTGATTGGTGACCGGCTGAACGGAGTAATCGTTTTCGTCCCAGGTAACTACGATCGCGTTCTTGCCTTTTTTCCACACAGACGAAGCGTGAATCGCGTTGACGATCTTCTGAACGACCTGATCGCCTAGGGCGATCAGAGCCGGATTCAGCCCGTTCTGCGTTCCGCTATCCGCCGGATCGAAGGCGCAGAATGCGGTGCCATTGCCGCGGCCATGCTGGTCGTTGCACTGATTGGGAACGATGAACGAGAAGGCTGGCGGTTTGCCGGTCGCCAGATCCCAGTACAGTCCCCCGGCGCCATCGAATCCCGCAACCTGCGCGTAGCTGACCAGCGGGTTAGTCCCGTTCTGTACTTCCTGGAAATATACGAACGGATTGTGCTTGGAGGCATAGAGTTGCACGATGTCGCCAGTGTTCAGCGTCGGATTGCACAGTGGGCACGGCGGGAACGTCGAGTTGTTGGTAAAGTTCCCGTCACTGTAATTCACCGTGTCGGGTCCCGTCTGCGGCAAACTTTCCTGATAAGTTTTCCAGCTCTTGCCGGCATCCGCCAGCTGATCGGCGATCGTGATGCCGAGAACAGTCGTGGAGGCCGGGTACGAGAAGACGCCGTCTAGGTTCATTTCGCACGGCGGTCCGCTCACTTCGTTCGTGCAATCAAGGGCGGGAGTGGCCGCTTCCGTGCCGCTGCCCGCGATCGGGCAAATCGGCGTCGAGGTCGACTCACCGGAGGTGAGTCCGGTCGCCAGGTTCGGTTCGCACGACGCATCGTGCCAGTCGGGCGCGTTGTCATCCAGCACGCCGAAGTTCGAGCCGCCAACAACCTCGAGGTAATTGGTGAGGCTCGGGTGGGCGACGGCGAAGTAGTTCGTCGCAACGTTCGACGATGCGGCGTATGAGTTGACGAACGGCGCATTCGGATTGTTCACGATCTCGCCGTAACCGTGGTTTTCCATGTAGATGACGAAAACATGGTTGAGGGCGGGGATCCCCTTTGGAACCGCACCCTGTTGTGCGAACACGGTGCCCGTGAACGCAAGCAGACACAGAACCAGCGCTTTCTTTGTCATAGACGTCCTCTCTTTTGGACTTCGGTTTGCACTACAGAATCGGCGGCTCTTGATTTCGTCCCCAGCCCGCCGCGACTGCTGACACGAGTCGCCGGAACGCGAATCCTGATGTCTGGGCGGGAGGATGGGAAAAAGGTAGCGGCGCTCTGTTACGTCGGAGTGACAGTGGAATGAACCTTCCGTGAAATTCGTGTTACTGCTGTCTGAAATTGACCCCGGCAATCGAGTCGCTAACCCGCATAGGTAAAGAGATCCTAGCCGCTGCAGAAGACGTTTGGACGAGTCGCCGCCCCGCGCCCGCACTGTGCAAATTCTTGCGCGTTGACCCGTGTCTACTACCGCGCTATAGTTGGCGACCTGTTGACCAGTCTCCTTATTTGGCAGGTGTTTTGGAGACTCCTCCGCTGCTTTGCACCGGAGAATTCAGACCGATGGAGATAACCTTGCCCAAACTGACCCTAGATATTCGCTCGGCGTCGACCTGCGGTGTGCTTGTCACGCTGCTCGCGTTCCTTCTGACCGCCGGCACGGTGACTGCCCAGGTTCCTCTTACCCAGATCAGCAACGACACTTTTACCAACACCACCAGCCAGCACGAAACGGAAGTCGAGCCAGCCAGTTATTCGTTCGGCGCGACCATCGTCACCACTTTCCAGGTGGGCCGCTTCACCGACGGGGGCGGCTCCGACATTGGCTTCGCGACCTCAACCGATCACGGGACCACGTGGACGCACGGCAACCTTCCCGGCATCACTAAGCTGGAAGGCACCGGAAACTACGATCGCGCCAGCGACACGTCGGTCACGTACAACACGAAATTCAAAACGTGGCTCGTGGAGACGCTCGCTCTCTCCGAAGCAGGCGGCGCGCACGGACAGGCCATCCTGATCAACAGCTCGAAAGATGGCATCACCTGGAACATGCCCACGACTGTTTCGGTCGCCGAGCGCAATGGTTTTTATGACAAGCCCTGGATCGGCTGCGACAACACTGCCACTAGCCCGTTCTATGGCAACTGCTACGTCGAGTGGGACGACTTCAGCCTCGGCGATCAGTTTGAAATGAGCACCTCGACCGACGGCGGCGCAACCTGGAGCACGAAGAAGACCACCGCCGGAACTCCGTTCGGCACCGGCGGTATTCCACTCGTGCAGCCAAACGGTACGGTCATCGTTGCCGCCGACGATGAGTTTGCCGCGAGCGTGCAGGCGTTTCGCTCGACCGACGGCGGAAACTCCTGGACCGCCCCCACGTTCATTACCTCGATCAGCGAACACGGGGTCGCCGGCGGAATGCGCGCCGTACCGCTGGTGGGCGCTGCGATCGACGCGGCCGGCAAGGTCTACATCGTGTGGGCCGATTGCCGCTTCCGCAAGAACTGCGCGTCGAACGACATCGTGATGACCTCGTCGAGCGATGGCGTCACCTGGTCCGCTGTAGCCCGCGTGCCCATTGATCCCGTCGGCAGCACCGTCGATCACTTCACCCCGGGCTTCTCCATCGCACCGGGGACGTCGGGCAGCACCGCTCGCCTGGCGCTCACCTACAACTTCCTTCCGAAAACAAACTGCGGAAGCGTCTGCAACGTGGGCGTCGGCTACATCGAATCGACGAACGGCGGCTCCACATGGGGAACGCCCAAGGTGCTGGCGAAGGGGATGAACACGAACTGGTTGCCTTCGACCACATCCGGCCAGATGCTCGGCGACTACCAGACCTCGGTGTACTCGGGCCCTCGCGTTCACGGGATTTTTGCCGCCGCATTTTCACCGGTCGGCTCAACCCTGAATGAGCCGATCGACACCAACTCCATGGGCCTGACCGCCGCCGACGATGCCTTCGAGCCGCAATTCAGCTCGGCGAACGATAAGCCCGTGCCCAACGCCCACTCCGACGTCCCCAAACGCACCAAGCCGCACCGGGATGACGGCGAGGACGAACGATAAGGAACGGTTGAAGCATCCGGGTGCCCCATTTCTACGGCGTTCTTTGCGGCAGAAGTGGGGCCTTGGATTTTCTCAGCGCCCCCTGCGGTTAAGAGCCTCCTCACAAGGTCAAGCAAACCCCTAGCGACGCGTTCGTGCGAACTGTTACTATCGCGCCAGTGGCTGCCGCGAAGCACAATCCCAATCTCAACGACGACCGCGAACGCCTCGTCTCTGGCGCCCCAGTCGGCGACGACTCTTCCTTTGAATTAAAGCTCCGCCCACAGCGCCTCGCGGAATTCATCGGACAAAGGAAGGTCAAAGAGAACCTGGCCGTCGCGATCGAAGCCGCGCGTTCCCGTGGCGAGGCCATGGACCACGTCCTGCTCTACGGCCCACCCGGACTTGGCAAAACCACGCTCGCCAATATCATCGCCAATGAACTCGGCGTGCACTTCCAGCCGACTGCCGCGCCTTTGCTGCAGATCAAGGGCGATCTCACCGCGATCATCACGAACCTGCAGGACAAGCAGGTGCTGTTCATCGACGAAATTCACCGCCTGCAGCCGGTTCTCGAAGAGCTTCTCTATTCCGCACTCGAAGACTACAAGCTCGACATCATCATCGGACAAGGTCCCTCGGCGCGCACGCACACACTCGAAGTAAAGCCGTTCACTTTTGTGGGCGCGACCACCCGCGCGGGGTTGATCTCTGCGCCACTGCGCGCGCGATTCGGAATCGTCCTGCGCCTCGAGTTCTATACGCCTGCGGATTTGCAGATCATCGTCGAACGCTCCGCCGAAATTCTCGGCGTCGAAATTGATGATGCCGGCGCGAAAGAAATCGCCAGCCGCTCCCGCGGCACGCCGCGAATCGCGAATCGCCTGCTGCGCCGCGTCCGCGACTACGCTCAAGTCCGCAGCGCAGGCAAGATCGACGCTCCCACCGCCAAGGCCGCGCTCGAGATGCTGGAAGTCGATCAGTACGGATTTGACGAAGTCGACCGCCGCCTTCTGCTCACCATCATCGAGAAATACCAAGGCGGCCCGGTTGGCGTGAACACCCTAGCCGCCGTCCTGGCCGAAGAGCCCGACGCCATCGAAGAAGTCTACGAGCCGTTCCTCATGCAGATCGGCTTCCTGAACCGCACCCCGCGCGGTCGAGTCGCTACGCAACTAGCGTACGAGCATTTCGGAATCTCCCCAAACCGCCGCCAGGCGTCATTGTTCTGAAGCCAATCACCGAATCTGTCATCCTGAGGCGCGTTTGTTCTGCGCCGAAGGACCTATGCATTTCGGTGGCCTCAAACTCCACGATCGGAGCGCCCGAGGGATGTCCCACTGGGTACTAGGTACTGGGTACAGACTTCGGTTACTAAAGTCCCACACCTATCCTGACCTACCCATCCCTGCACCAATCCCGCACCATATAAAGGATTAGAAATCTCTGTCTCCCCCAGATCGAGAACATGACTGTGAAAAAACTGTCACTGGCCTTTGTGTTTTCAGCCGCCGCGACTCTTGTCTTTGTACAAACGACGTCCGCGCAAACTCAACCCGCTCCCTCGTCGAGCTACAGCACCACGCAGACCGTCACCACGACGACGGTAACGAACTCGTCGAGCGGAACGATCGCGCCTGCTGCTCAGGCCGCGCCCACGATCACCCGCACCATCAAGGCGATGCACTACCGCCTGCAAGGTGGGCAGACCAAGATCGATTTCCGCGGCAGTGATCTCATGCAGCACGCCACCGGCGACGCCAAGGTTGAAGGCAAGAAGGTCAACTTCCAGATCGAAGCCAAGTTCGCAGGCTTTGAAGACGCCACCAAGTTCGGCCTCGAATACCTGACCTATGTTCTTTGGGCCGTCTCGCCGCAGGGACGCCCGGTGAATCTCGGCGAACTCACGCTCGATCACCACGGCAACGCCGAGATCAAGGCCTACACCGACCTGCAGACCTTCGGCATGATCGTTACCGCCGAGCCGTATTTCGCCGTGACGCAGCCCGGCAACATGGTCGTCGCTGAAAGCAATACGGTCAGCGGCGCTGCCACAGAAAACATCGACGCGAAATACGAACTCGTCACCCGTGGAACCTACTCTGCCACGAACGCGCACATTCAGGACGCGATCTTTGGCATCGACAACAAGACGCCGCTTGAGCTCTTTGAAGCGCGGAACGCCGTCCGCATCGCGCACATCGCCAACGCCGACAAGTATTCGCCGTCGATTCTGTCCAAGGCCGGACAGCAGTTGCTGAACGCTGAAAGCCTCTATCGCCAAAAGCAGAAGAAGGAAACCGTTTCCGTCGCGGCCAAGGAAGCCACGCAGACCGCCGAAGAAGCACGCGTGATGGCCGTGAAAGCGAAGGCGGAAGAGGAAGCGCAAGCCGCCGCCGCCGCAGCAGCAGCGAAAGCCCGCGCTGACGCCGAAGCTGAAGCCAGGCGCCGCGCTGACGCCGAGGCCGCACAGAAAGCCGCCGAACAAGCCCGCATCCAGGCAGAAAAAGATCGCGCCGCCGCCGAACAGGCTAAGGCCGAAGCCGAGCGCATGAAGCAGGAAGCCCTCGCCGCCGCGCAGGAAGCCGCACGCCAGAAGGAAGCCGCCGAGCAAGCGAAAGCTGAGGCCATCCAGCAGCAGCAAGCTCTCGCCGCCGACGCCGCCCAGGCCCACGCCGATGCCCAGAAGGCAGAAGGTCTCCGCCAGCAGGCCGAGCGCGAGAAGCAGGAACTGCGCGAGCGTCTGCTGCAGCAGCTCAACCAGGTTCTCGCCACCCGCGATTCCGCCCGCGGACTCGTCGCCAATATGTCCGACGTTCTGTTCCGCAGCGGCAGCTTTGAACTCGCTCCCGGAGCCCGCGAGCGACTCGCGAAAGTTTCCGGAATCGTCCTCGCCTACCCGAGCCTTCATCTTTCGATCGAAGGCCACACCGACTCGGTCGGCGGCGATGAATACAACCAGAATCTTTCCGAGCAGCGCGCGCAAGCCGTCCGCGACTACTTCGTGCAGCAGGGAATTTCCAGCAGCACGATCGAAACTCACGGCTACGGCAAGTCCGCCCCGATCGCCAGCAACGACAGCCCCGAAGGCCGCCAGCAAAACCGCCGCGTGGAGCTGGTGCTCTCCGGCGATGCCATCGGCAACCAGTTCGGTGCTACGCCGGGCCCGGCAACAAGCGCGTCAGCAGTCCCGCGCCAGTAAGCGTGGGTAGTTAAGATTCTCGTAAGGGTGCCCCATTTCTCGCGCGGTGTCTGCGCGAGAAGTGGGGATTTTCGTTTGTAGAATCTCCCAAAAATCCAGATGTCATCCTGAGGCACAAGCCGAAGCGAGTGCCGAAGGACCGTACGAAACTTACCCCGTCTCTGCTGCCAACGGGAATACCCAGACGGCCAGCCTCTCGCGAAGCGCTCACCACAAAAGCGCTAAACTAACCCATCCTCATCTGGAGACCCGCCATGCCCACAAAGAAAGACCCCCACGCCGCACTCCGCGAACATTTAGACGAACTCCTCACCGGAGGCCACGCCCACGCTACCTTCGCTGACGTCATCAAAGATCTCCCGCCCAACCTCCGCGGCCAAAAACCCCCCAACTACCCGCACTCCGCTTGGATGCTCCTCGAACACCTCCGCCTCGCGCAATCGGACATCCTCGAATTCAGCCGCGACAAGAACCACAAATCCCCGAAGTGGCCCGAAGGCTATTGGCCGAACGAAGCCGCCCCGCCCAGCGATGCCGCATGGAAGAAGAGCGTCGATCAATTCAACGCAGATCTCAAAGCGATGAACGA
>Ga0335082_10001023_pt1 | contig 29666 bp, 13 predicted proteins | sample Lox_Sample_41_FD_206718 | JGI IMG/M metagenome (GOLD analysis project Ga0335082, IMG submission 206718) | Soil microbial communities from Loxahatchee National Wildlife Refuge, Florida, United States - Lox_Sample_4.1 | ecosystem: Environmental > Terrestrial > Soil > Wetlands | place: USA... | reverse complement strand
CTGATCGTCACGTCCGCGCTGAGTCCGCTTTCGGCACCGAGCTATCTCGCTGAGCGAGACCTCTAGTTTTGCGGCCCCGGATCGCTCCGGGTGTGCTCTTATCGGGCGGTTCGCTAAATCAGGGTACTGGCGATTTCAGTTGTCGCCCTCTATACAGCCAGTCCGGTGCCAGCGCCGTAAATCCTTGTCCCATAATGACTTGCAAAATGCATCGTGAAGGCTGCAAGACCTTCAGTATGGTGCGCCGCCACACCTCTGGCGGATCGGAGGGACAATCTGCCGCTCACCTCGGGCACCCGGGCGCGGCTGCCCGGTTTCCCGGATGAGACTACATTGGGGCCATGCCGAGCCCTGCCTGGCTTCGCCGCGTCCCCCGCTCGGGGTTGAGTCTCGCCGCGGGGCTCCTGGTGCTGGCTCCCACCGCCGTCGATCCGGCGCTACCCAAACTCTCGCTGGTGGTCGTGTTCACCGTGGATCAGTTCCGTGGGGACTATCCGGCGCGTTTCGGGGACCAGTGGACGGGGGGCCTGGCCCGCCTGACCCACGAGGGGATCGTGTTCCCCAACGCCATGCAGGACCACGCGGTGACCGAGACCGCGCCCGGCCATTCCACCATCCTGTCGGGACGGGATCCGGCCCATACGGGAATCGTCACCAATACCCTCGGTGTCGCTGACCGATCGTCTCCCCTGCTCGAGGTCACCGGGCCGGGCGCGTCACCGGCCCGGTTCGTCGGCACCGCCTTGTACGACTGGATGCGCACGGCGGACCCCGACGCCAAGGTGCTCTCGGTCTCCCGCAAGGATCGCGGAGCCATTCTCCCGGTGGGACGGGCGAAGGCACCAGTGTTCTGGTATCAGAGCGGGCTTTTCACCACCTCCCGGTACTATGCCGACACTCTGCCGCCCTGGGTCGAGGCCTACAATGCTCGTCCCTGGTCGGCGGCTCTGGCTGGAAAGGCGTGGACCCCGTTGCTGCCCGATTCCGCTTATCCCGAGCCCGACTCGATGGGCTACGAGAACGGCGGGCACGACGTCACGTTTCCCCATCGCTTTCCGGGCACCCCCGATTCGGTCGCCGCCTTCCTGCCATCCTATCCCTGGATGGACTCGCTCACTCTGGACTTCGCCCTCGAAGGGGTGCGGCAGTTGGGCCTCGGTCGCCGGAGCCGCCCTGATCTGCTGGCCATCTCGCTCTCCGCCACCGACTACGTCGGGCATGCGTTCGGCCCCGACTCGAAGGAGCTGCACGACCAGGTGCTGAGGCTCGACCGCTGGCTGGGCGGGTTTCTCGATTCGCTGGATCGCCTGGTGCCTCGCGCGCGCACCCTGTTCGTGCTCACCGGGGATCACGGGGTGACCTCGTTCCCGGAATTGGCGGTGGCACAGGGACGCAAGGGTGGGAGAGTCGGGGTGGATAGCCTGCTCCAGGCGCTGGCCGGCGGGCTTCAGGCGCGAGCCAATGACTTCTTCGAGCTCCGTCAGGAGAGCGGCTTGTTCTCCGCCGATGTCGCGGCCATGGCTAAAGCCGGGATCAACGTGGATAGCGTTTCGGATGCGCTGGCCCAGTCGCTGGCACGGCTTCCTGGAGTCACCAAGGTCTTCACTCCCAAGTCCCTCAAGAAGGCGCCGGCCTCCGATCTGGATGCGGCCCGCTGGCGCCGCTCGCTGCCGGAGAACTTCGGCTGGCTGGTCTGTGCGTCGGTGGCGCCGGGGTACCTCTGGACCGGTGAAGGGGGATGGACCACCCACGGGACGACCAATCCGGACGACGCGAGTGTGCCCATCATTTTCATGGGGCCCGGGATCCACGCTGGGGTCTCCCCAACGGCCGTGCGAACGGTCGACATCGCACCGACCCTGGCGGCTCTGCTCGGCCTCGAACCGAGTCAAAAGCTCGACGGTCAAGTGTTGACCGAAGTGGTCGGCAAGCGGCACTAGGCATGCGCCAAGCTCTCGACACTCGTCGGCGGTCCCCGGCCCGAGTGCTGTTCCACTTCACGTCCCTCTTCTTGAGCCTCGCCATGCCCCTCGCCGGCCAGACCGATCCTGCCCTCGAGCACGCCAGAAAGCTCCTCAAGAAGACCATTCTGATCGACGGACATAACGATCTCGCCTGGGTGATCCGGCGGTCCAAGGAGCATCCACGGGATGTGGCCGCGTACGACCTTCGGACCACGACTTCCGGACACACCGATCTGGCCCGGCTTCGAGCGGGACTGGTGGGAGCTCAATTCTGGTCGATCTATGTTCCCGGTGAGATCAAGGACAGCGGGTTCGCCAGGGTCCAGCTCGAACAGTTCGACATCGCCCGGCGCGCCATCGCCCGTTATCCCGACGACCTCGAGCTGGCGCTCGGCGCCGAGGACGTGGAGCGCGCCTGGCATCATCACCGGATCGCGTCGTTGCTCGGCATGGAAGGGGGCCACGTCCTGGAGAATTCGTTGGGTGCGCTGCGCTCCTACTATCAGCTCGGTGCCCGCTACCTGACCCTCACGCATAACGTGACCCTGGACTGGGCAGACGCCGCGCTCGACACCGCCCGGCACGGCGGTCTGACACCGTTCGGCAAGGACGTGGTGCACGAGATGAATCGCCTGGGGATGCTGGTGGACATCTCCCATGTTTCGGACGGCGTGATGAGTGACGTGCTTTCGACCGCCCAGGCACCGGTGATCTTTTCCCATTCGGCCTGTCGCGCCCTGGTCACTCATCCGCGCAACGTGCCCGACTCGATCCTGGCTCGGCTACCCGCCAATGGCGGGGTGGTGATGATCGCCTTCGTGCCGCAGTTCGTCTCTCCGGCCGTGGCCGAGGCGGATATGTCCGAGCGGGCTGCCTTGGCCCGGGAGCTGGAGCGTGTCACCGATCCCGAGGAGCAGGATCGGATCGAGAAGGAGTATCGAGCGGCCCACCCCTGGCCCCGGGCCACCTTGGCCGAGGTCGCCGATCACATCGAGCACGCCCGGAGTGTGGCGGGGGTCGATCACATCGGCATCGGGAGCGACTTCGACGGGATCGATGAGGTGGTGCTCGGCCTCGAGGACGTTTCCAAGTTTCCTGACCTCTTCGCCGAGCTGATCCGCCGGGGGTGGAAGGATGAGGAGCTGAAGAAACTGGCGGGAGGGAATGTGCTCAGAGCGCTGAAGGAAGCTGAGAAGGTTGCCGGGCAGTTGAAGGGGGAGGAACCGAAGTACTGAGTACTGAGTACTGAGTACTGGGTACCGAGTGGTCGACAGGAGCAATTCCAGGCACTCACTTGCCTGCGGCCTTGGCGCGCTTTCGGGCGACGGCTGCCCGAAGCGCTCCCAGGATCTTGCCAAGCTCCGTTGCCCCCTTCATCAGCTCTCCTAAGTCTGAGGGCTGCAGATAGCCCACGCCGCCTGCCAGATACAGGTGAGATCGGAGTTCAGCGCAGGAGCCCTTGGCAATTGAAACGTACTGGTGGAACTCGGTCATCTTCCCGCGTTCAAAGCCCTCGGCCAAGTTGGCCATTATCGAACACGCAGACCGACGGACCTGCCCGCGTAGCGCTGGATCGCTCAGGAAGGGTCCTTCCCCCGTTACCTGATACAGCCTTACGGCAAGAGCTCGCGCCTTTTGCCAGGCGATCAAGTCTTCGAACCGCTGGACCTTGGACATGCCCTGACAGTATCAGGGGGTTCGAAAGGAGGGATGACCTAATTGCTCCGGCGGAGATCTTTTTTCCGCAACTCAGTACTCAGTACCCAGTACTCAGTACTTTCTCGCCAATATCGCCCCGACCACCAACGCCGTCACCCCAAACGCCGTCCACTGAAACGCGTAGCTCAAGTGGGGGCCGTCGTCGAGCGGTGGCGGCTCCAACCGGAACATCCTGCCTCCCGTAGACTCGCTTCGCGCCTGAAGCACGTAGATCTCTCGCACTGGATAGGGGAGGAAGCGGCTCATCTCGCCGCGATCCAACCGACGCCAGGTGAGGAGCCCACGGTCCTCCAACCGGCCGCCGCTGTCCGAGGTCTCCGGAATTCTGAACGCCACTCCCTCGACCACGACGGGTCCTGGATCCGGCAGCAGGGTCAGGTCCACTCGGATCCCGTCGGCGGAAGGGAGAAAGCCCCGCAGCACCAGCGTGGCCGTGTCTCCCTGGGTGGGAATCAGCGGCATCACCACCCGCACACCGGGTGCCCCCTCGTGATAGAACTGCCGGAGCAGGATCGGGTGGGCCAGGTCGTAGTGCCCTTCCAACCGGACTCGTCGGTTCTCCCATGACCCACTGGCTCCACCGCCGAGTTCGATGGTGGGGAGTTCGCGCTGAGCCAAGGCGGCCGCGTTGGCCCGCCGGCGCGCTTCCAGTCGCGAGAGTTGCCAAAGGGCCATGCCGAAGCAGGTGAGCATGGCGAGCAGGGTGAGTCCCCAGAGGACTCTGCGGGGGGGGACGGGTCGGGGCATAACCGTAAGCTAAGCCGTGTGGGTGAGGTCTCCTGTTTCGTCGCTCCGTTGCCCAGGTCGGTAAGTGTAGCGGCGACGCAACCGGTTCCAAGCCGGAACGTTTTCTAAGTCCTAGCGGTTTAAGTTGTTGGCCTGTAGCATATTGGTCCCCGCTTCGGCATGGGGCCTGCCCCTTCCTTAGCGGTACTCCGGCTCCTTGGCTCAGGGGCCGTTTTTGACTTTACCCACTTCCCCGGAACCCAGGTCGGTTTGCTCGCGTGAGCTCACTCCGCCGTCTGGTCCGCATCGCCTCCTACACCTCGCTTGCCGTGGCCAGCGCGACGTGCAGCCAGGATAGCGGCGTCATCCTGCCCAGTGAGGGGGTGCCGGCGAGTATGAGCGTGGTGGACGGCAACACACAGACCGGAACCGCCGGCTCACCGTTGCCGATACAGCTGATCGTCGGGGTCACCGATGCCAAGAACCGCCCGGTCGTGAGCCAGGCGGTCGAGTTTAAGGGCACCTCGCCTTCGCCGGGACAACTGATCCCCGACACGGCGTTCACCGACGGTGACGGTAAGGCGAAGTCTCAATGGGTGCTGGGCTCGCACGCCGGTACCCAGACCGTGCGCGCCCGGGTGCTGGCCTCTGGGCAGGCGGGGCAACTGGTCAAGGACTTCAGCGCCACGGTGATGCCCGACGCACCCGACACCCTGCTGGCGGTGGTCGGGCAGAACCAGACCGCGCCGGTCGGCTCTGATCTCGCCGATTCCCTGGTGGTCCTGATTACCGACCAGTACGGCAATCCGATCGTCGGCCAGACGGTGAACTGGGCGGTGCCGACCGGGCAGGGAAGCATCAGCGCCAACATCACGACCACCGGCATCGACGGCCGTGCGGCGGTGAAGCGAACCCTCGGCCCCACTTCCGGGCCCCAGACCGCGACCGCGACCGCCGGCACCCTCAAGGGTTCCCCGGTCACCTTCATCAGCACCGCATCGGCCGGCGGCCCCGCCGCGCTCCAATTGACCTCGGGGAACAACCAGGTCGCTCCCGCCGGATTCGTCCTTACTGACTCGATCGTGGTGCGCCTGGTGGACGGCAACGGGAACGGGGTGCCCGGCCGAGTGACGACTTTCGCGGTGGCGAGCGGTGGCGGGTCGGTGCTGCCCACCGGTGTGACGACCGACGCCAACGGGTACGCCTTCACCAAGTGGACTCTGGGTCCCACCGCCGGTCCCAACACGGTGACTGCCTCCGCGGCCGGATTCTCGGTGCTCTTCTCCGCCACCGGGACTGCGGCAACGCCCACCAAGATGCTGGCCAACTCGGTGCTCAGTCAGAGCGGCACGGCCGGGCTCCCGGTCACCGCCAAGCCTTCGGTCAAGATCACCGACCAGAACAACAACGTGGTGCAGGGGGTGACCGTCACGTTCCGGGTGACGGGTGGTGGCGGCTCGGTGCCGGACAGCACGGTGACCACCGATCTCAACGGCATCGCCACCGTGGGCGACTGGATTCTGGGTGGGGTGGCCGGGGCGAATAGTCTCGAGGCCAGTGCCAAGAAGGCCGACGGCACCGCGCTGACTGGGAGCCCGGTGACCTTCACCGCCAACGCCGGTGTGGGTATCGCTGCCAAACTGGCCTTCTCGCAGCAGCCGATCAACGCCGTGGCCGGAGCGGCAATCTCGCCGGCCGTCACGGTCCTGGTCCAGGATGCGAACGGGAACACGGTGACGACGTCGAACGCCGCGGTGACGGTGGCGTTGGGCGCCAACCCCGGGAGTGGAGTGCTCAACGGCACCCTGACCCAGAACGCGGTCAACGGGGTCGCGACCTTCTCCGGACTGAGCGTGACCAAGGTGGGGATCGGCTACACCCTGACTGCGGCCGCTACCGGCCTGACCGGGACCACGAGTAGCACGTTCAACATCATCGCCGCGGGGGCCACGCAGCTCGCCTTCACGGTGCAGCCGACCAACACGATCGCGGCCCAGCCGATCGCGAACATTCAGGTGACGGTCCAGGACGCGAACGGGAATCCGATTACTACCGGCGCGCCGGCCACCGCGCAGATCACCCTGGCCATCGGAAACAACGCCGGGCCCGGCGGCACCCTGTCCGGGACCGCCGTCGCGACCGCCGTGGCCGGCGTGGCCACCTTCGCGGGGCTCAGTATCGACAAGGCCGGCGTGGGTTACACCTTGAGCGCCACCTCTCCGGGATTGACCCCGGCGACCAGCGGCGGATTCAACATCGGCGCCGGCGCGGCGGCCAAGCTGGCCTTCGTGGTCCAGCCGACCACGGTAGCCGCCGGGTCGTTCATCGCGCCGGCGGTCCAGGTCGCGGTCCAGGACGCGGAAGGGAACCTGGTCACCACCTCGAACGCGCCGATCAGCCTGGCGATCGGCAATAACCCGGGCACCGGAACCTTGACCGGTGGTGGGTCGGTCAGCGCCGTCGGCGGGATCGCGACCTTCTCCGCGCTTTCCATCAATAAGACGGGTACCGGATACACGCTGGTGGCCACGTCGCCGCCACTCAATAACGGCACCAGCGCCGCGTTCGACGTGACCCCGGGCAGCAACCAGCGCCTGGTCTTCACGACCGAGCCGGTCAATATGGTCGCAGGCACCGTGGCCCCCGCCATCGTGGTCACGGTCCAGGACGCCAATGGCAACACCATTACAGGGAGCACGGCGTCGATCACGCTGGCAATCGGAACCAATCCGGGAACGGGAACACTGACGGGCGGCGGGCCAGTCGCAGCGGTGGCCGGGGTCGCCACTTTCAGCGGTGTCGCTATCAATAAGAGCGGTAACGGTTACTCCCTTACCGCCTCGACCACCGGTGCCTCCGGCGCTACCAGCACGCCCTTCAACGTCGCCCCCGGCGCCGCCAGTCGCGTCGTCTTCACTCAGCCTCCAACCGGCGCCACCGCCGGCGTGGCTATCGCTCCCACCGTCGCAGTGAGCATTCAGGATGCCAATGGCAACCTGGTCCCCACCGCGACCAACGCGGTCACCCTGGGCTTCGGGGTGAATCCCGGGGCGGGCACCCTGACCGGTGCGGGGCCGGCTACGCCCACGGCAGGGGTCGCGACTTTCCCCACACTGAGTATCAACAAGTCAGGTGTCGGCTACCGGCTGACTGCGTCAGGGGTGGGCCTCAGCGGGACCGATACCAGTGCGGTGTTCAACGTGACTGGGGCGGCCCCCACCCAACTGGCTTTCGTCCAGCAGCCGACCAACGTCGTGGCCAATTCATCGATTGCCCCGGCCGTGACCGTAACGTTGCTCGACCAGTTCGGAAACCTCTCTCCCACGGCCACCAATTCGATCACCATCGGGCTGGCTAACAATGCCGGGGCTGGAGCCCTGGCGGGTACGGTGACCGTTCCCGCCGCTGGTGGGATCGCGACCTTCGCCAACCTGAGCATCAACAAGGTCGGCACGGGGTACACGCTGAGCGCCAGTGCCACCGGTCTGAGCTCCGCTACCAGTTCGGGCTTCAACGTTACGCCGGCCGCAGCGGCCCAGGTCGTCTTTATCCAGCAACCCACCAGCGCAACCGCCGGCATTGCAATCGCGCCGGCCATTACGGTGGCTGTCCAGGATGCCGCCGGCAACCTGGTCACCACGTCGACGTCGGCAGTCACATTGGCGATCGGCGCGAATCCGGGCGGCGGCACTCTGGGAGGAACCGCTACCCAGAACGCGGTCAGCGGTATTGCGACGTTCTCCGATCTGAGCATCAACAAGGCGGGTAGCGGATACACCTTGACCGCGGGGAGTGGGAGCCTGAGCGGGGCGACCAGCACACCGTTCCCTATCGCCCCGGGGTCCGCCACTCATTTCGTATTCGTAGTGCAGCCCAGCGCCAGCACGGTGGGCGGCTCGCCCATTACGCCGCCGGTGCAGGTCGCGATCCGGGATGCCCAGGAGAACACCGTTACCAGCGCCACCACACCGGTCACCCTCACTATCGGGAACAATCCGGCCAGCGGAGTGCTGACCGGTGGTGGAGCCACGAACGCCGTGAGCGGCGTCGCCACGTTCAATAACCTCCGGATCGACAAGGCGGGCAGCGGCTACACTCTGCACGCCGACGGCGGGGGCCTGCCCCAGGCCACCAGCGCTTCGTTCAGCATTCTGGTGGGCACCGGAAACAAGCTGGTCTTCCTGGTTCAGCCGACCAGCACCACGGTCGGGGCCAACATAACGCCGCCGATCCAGGTCCAGATTCAGGACGGCTCGGGCAACCTCGTGCCAACGGCCACCGATAGCGTGTTGCTCACCGCCAGCGTCCCGGGCGTGCTGGGTGGCGTCGTCCGGGGCGCGGCGGTGGGTGGACTCGCGACGTTCGCCAGCGTCCGGGTGAACGCGGCGGGCACCGGCTACACTCTTTCGGCCTTGCCCATCGGTACCGGCCTGATCGGTGCGACCAGCACCGCCTTTAATATCACGCCGGCGCCCACTACCACCGCGATCACCTCCGACACCCCCGACCCGACGGTAGTGGGCCAGGGCTACACCGTTGCCTTCGGCGTCACTTCGACTGGCGGCACACCTACCGGCACCGTGACGGTCACCGACGGCACCGAGACCTGTGTCGCTGCGGCGGCGGCCACCTCCAGTTGCGTCCTCGCATCGAGCACGGCGGGAGCCAAGAGCCTGTCCGCGACCTATTCGGGTGACGCCAACTTCGCCGGTAGTGTCTCCTCCGTGGCCTTTCCCCACACGGTCAACAGGGCCAACACGATTACCCTGATCACCAGCGATGCCCCCGATCCGTCGGTGGTGGGCCAGACGTTGATGGTGAACTACACCGTGGCCGTCGCTGCGCCTGGCGCGGGCACCCCGGCTGGGAACGTCGTCATCACGGTCAACGACGGCAGCGGGGCTACCTGCTCCGCCTCTGTGGCGGCAGGCGGCTGCCAGATCACCTTCAATTCGGTCGGCGCCAAGACCATCACGGCGACCTATGCGGGCGACGCCAACTACAATGGAAGCGTCGACACCGAAGCCCATCAGGTCAACGCGGCTAGCACGACCACCACCATCACCAGCAACACGCCCAATCCATCCAACGTGGGCCAGCCGGTGACCTTCAACTACACCGTGACCGCCAACCCGCCCGGCGCGGGGACACCGGCCGGTAACGTCACCGTCACCGACAGCGCCGGCACCAGCTGCACCGCCACGGTCGTGGCCGGATCCTGCCAACTGACCTGGACCACCGCCAGCGCGACGCCGCGAAATGTGGTCGCCGTCTACGCTGGGAACGCCAACTTCGCTGGCAGCAGCTCGGTCGGGACCCCGCAGACCGTGAACAAGAGCGTCAGCGCCACGGCGGTCGTTTCCTCGCTCAACCCCTCGACCTACGGACAGCCGTTGACCCTGACCGCCACGGTAAGCGGCGCGGGGACCACGCCGACCGGTAGCGTGCAGTTCCTCGATGGCGGAGTGAATCTCAACGGGCCGGTGACCCTCACCGCCGGCTCTGCCAGCCTGGCCCTCTCGGGGACGGCGCTGATCGGCGGAGTGCATGCCATCACGGCCAACTACAGCGGGGACGCGAACTACGACACCAGCGGTGGGGCGTTGGCTGGAGGCCAGACGGTCAATAAGGCGGCGAGCACGACGGCGGTGACCAGTTCGAGTAATCCATCGGTCTTCGGGCAGGGGGTGACCTGGACGGCGACGGTGACGGCAGGGGCAACCGGGACGGTACAATTTGCGGTCGATGGGGTGAACCTGGGGTCGGCGGTGACCGTGGTTGGCGGAGTCGCCATCAGTCCCAGCCGGAGCGATCTGTCGGTCGCGAACCACACGATTACGGCCAGCTACAGCGGTGACGTTAACTTCACCGCGAGCATCGGGACCCTGGCGGGCGGTCAGACCGTCAACCCGGCCTCCACCACGACGACGCTCAGCTCCTCGTCGAATCCCTCGGTCTTCGGGCAGTCGGTGACCTTCACGGCCACCGTGGCTGCGGTGGCGCCGGGAGTGGGCACGCCCACCGGGTCGATCTTCTTCGCGATCGATGGGATCAACTTCGGCTCCCCGGTGACCCTGGCGAGCGGTACCGCCACCAGTACTGCCACCACGACGCTGGTGGCGGGGAATCATGCGGTGACGGCGATCTACGCCCCCACCGGAACCAGCTTCGGTGGGAGTAGCGGGTCGCTCACGGGTGGTCAAACGGTCACAGCGGGCGGGACCACCACGGTAGTGACGTCGTCGGTCAATCCGTCGGTCTTCGGCCAGTCGGTGAGCTTCACGGCCACCGTGACCTCGACCAGTGGCACCCCGACCGGAACGGTGCAGTTCGCGGTGGATGGGACCAACACCGGCGTCCCGGTACCCCTGTTCGGCGGCATCGCGTCCGCCCCTGCGATCACGTCGCTCACCGCCGGGAACCACCCGGTGACGGCCACATACATCCCGAGCGGGAGCTTCGGCGCGAGCAGCGGCTCCCTGACCGGGGGCCAGACCGTCAACCCGGCCTCCACGACGACCGCGGTCTCGTCGTCGTCGGCGTCCTCGGTATTCGGGACGTCGGTCACGTTCACGGCCGCGGTGGCCGCGGTAGCCCCCGGATCCGGTACGCCAAGCGGTACGGTCCAGTTCGCGGTAGACGGCACCAACTTGGGCACGGCCGTAACCCTGGCTGGCGGGGTCGCGACCAGTATCGGCATTTCAACGCTGAACGTTGGCAACCACCCGGTCACGGCAACGTACACGGCGACCGGCAGTTTCTCCGGCAGCACAGCAACCCTGGCCGGTGGTCAGACGGTCACGCCAGCTTCCACTACCACGGCCGTCGCCTCGTCGGTGAATCCGTCCGTCTTTGGCCAGTCGGCGACCTTCACCGCCACGGTGACCTCGCCCGGCGGCACGGTGAATGGGACGGTCCAGTTCTCCGTGGATGCCAGCCCGTTCGGTCCGCCGGTGACGCTGGTGGCAGGGGTAGCCACCAGCCCGGCCACCTTGGCGCTCACGGTCGGGATTCACACCGTGTCGGCCTCGTACGCCGCGACGACCAACTTCTCCGCCAGCAGCGGCTCGCTGAACGGAGGGCAGGTGGTCAACAAGGCCAACACCACCACGGCGCTCTCCTCATCCCAGAACCCCTCGAGCTTCGGGCAGTCGGTCACGTTTACCGCCACCGTTAACGCCACGGCGCCCGGTGCCGGCACGCTCACCGGCACGGTCCAGTTCAAGGTGGACGGGGTCAATCTCGGCACGCCGGTGACGCTCACTGGCGGGTCCGCTACCAGTCCGGCGACGACCACGCTCGCGGTGGGGACTCGGGTGATTACCGCCGATTACTCAGGCGACACCGGGTTCAACACCAGCACGGGTACGATGAACCAGGGGGTGGGCGCTAACGCTTCCGCGACAGTGATCGCTTCATCCAGCAATCCGTCGGTCTTCGGCCAGTCGGTCTCCTTTACCGCTACCGTGGTCGGATCCGGCGGTACCCCGACCGGGACGGTGCAGTTCACGGTGGATGGAAGCAACCTGGGAGGGCCGGTCCCCGTCACCGGCGGCGTAGCCACCAGCCAGAGCACGGCGGCCCTGGCCGTAGGGAATCACTCGGTGGGCGCCACCTATAGTGGAGACGGAAGCTTCAACGGCAGCAACGGGACGCTGTCCGGTGGCCAGGTCGTCAACAAGGCGGCCAGCGGTGCCGCGGTGGTCAGTTCGGTCAATCCTGCGACGTTCGGACAGTCGCTAACCTGGACGGCTACAGTGACGGCCGTGGCCCCGGGAGCCGGCAGCCCGACGGGCACCGTCCAGTTCGCGGTGGACGGGCTGAACTTTGGAACCCCGGTGACCTTGGCAGGCGGAGTCGCGACCAGCGCGGCCCGGGCTGACCTGACCGTGGCCAGCCACACGATCACCGCCAGTTATAGCGGGGACGGCAGCTTCAATAGTGGCGTAGGGACGTTGGCTGGTGGTCAGATAGTCAACCCGTCGGCAACGACGACCGTCGTGACCTCTTCGACCAACCCGTCGGTTTCCGGTCAGTCCATCACCTTCAGCGCGACGGTCGCGGTGATCGCGCCCGGAGTGGGGACGCCGACCGGATCGATCCAGTTCCAGGTGGATGGGAGCAACTTCGGGACACCGGTGACACTGGTGAGCGGAACCGCGAGCAGTCCGGCGACTGCTGCGCTGTCCGTTGGGAATCACCCGGTCACCGCGATCTATTCGCCGAGCGGAGGCAGCTTCAGCGGGAGCAGCGGAACCGTGGCGGGTGGGCAGACGGTGAATGCGGCGAGCACTACTACGACACTCGCTTCGTCTCAGAACCCGTCCACCTTCGGCCAGTCCGTCACTTTCACGGCGACGGTAGCCGTGGTCGCCCCGGGCAGCGGCACCCCGACCGGCACGGTCCAGTTCGCCGTTGACGGATCGGCCTTCGGCGCCCCCGTGCTTCTGGTCGGTGGGGTTGCCAGCAGCCAGGCCACCGCAGCGCTCGCGAACGGCAACCATCCGGTGACGGCCACCTATACGCCGACCGGAACCAGCTTCAGCGCCAGCAACGGAACCCTGGCTGGCGGCCAGACGGTAGGCGGCGCGAACACCACGACGACGGTCGCTTCTTCGCTGAACCCGTCCGTCTTCGGCCAATCCGTCACTTTCACCGCTACCGTGGTGGTGGTGGCTCCGGGTACCGGCACGCCGACCGGAACCGTTCAGTTCGCGGTTGACGGCTCCAACCTCGGCACACCGGTGACGCTGGACGGTGCAGGGCATGCGACCAGTCAAGCCACTTCCAGCTTGGTCTCAGGCAACCATCCGGTGACGGCCACCTATACGGCGACGGGCGGCTTCACCGGAAGCAGCGGAACGCTGGCGGGCGGGCAGAACGTCAACGCAGCGAGCACCGCCACGGCGGTGGCTTCCTCTGCCAACCCCTCGGTGTTCGGGCAGGGTGTGAGCTTTGCGGCCACCGTGACCGCCGTTGCCCCGGGCTCCGGGACCCCGACGGGATCGGTGCAGTTCAGTGTGGATGGAAGCAACCTGGGCACGCCGGTGGCAGTGGATGGCACGGGGCACGCGACCAGCGCGACCACCTCCACTCTGGCCGTTGGGAATCACCCGGTCCAGGCGGTCTACACGGCGACGGGGAGTTTTGCCGGCAGCAGCGGGACCCTCACAGCTGGTCAGACGGTGAATGCGGCGGGCACGACCACGGCCGTGGCGTCCTCGCTCAACCCCTCGATCTTCGGACAATCGGTCACCTTCACGGCGACGGTAGCGGCGGTGGCGCCTGCATCAGGGACGCCCACCGGATCGGTTCAGTTCGCGATCGACGGGACCAACTTCGGGTCGCCGGTGACGCTGGTGGCTGGAGCCGCGACCAGTCCCGCCACCGCAACGCTGACCGCCGGGAATCACCCGGTGACTGTGGCCTTCACGCCGACCGGGAACAGCTTCACGGCCAGTACCGGGACCCTGGCCGGCGGCCAGACCGTGAGCGCGGGCGGGACCACGACCGTTGTGACGTCATCGGTGAACCCGTCGACCTTCGGGCAATCGGTGACCTTCACCGCCACCGTGAATTCCACCAGCGGCACTCCGACTGGGACGGTGCAGTTCGTGATCGACGGGACCAATTCTGGGGCGCCGGTAGCGCTGGTGGCGGGAGTCGCCACGCAGACGACGGCAACGCTCGCGGCCGGAAACCACCCGGTGACCGCGAACTACATCCCGAGCGGCAGCTTCACCGCGAGCAACGGGTCCCTGACCGGGGGACAGACCGTCAATCCGGCCTCCACCACGACCGGCGTCTCTTCGTCGTCGTCGGGGTCCACGTTCTTCGGGACCACGGTGACCTTCACGGCGGCGGTGGCGGCGGTTGCCCCGGGAGCCGGAACCCCGACGGGGACGGTCCAGTTCGTGGTTGATGGAACCAACCTGGGGACTCCAGTAGCTCTGGATGGGACTGGACACGCCACCAGCCAGGGGATCGCGACCCTGAACGCTGGTAATCATCCCGTCACAGCTACTTATACGGCTACCGGCAGCTTCTCGAGCAGCAGCGGGACTCTCCCCGGGGGCCAGACCATCGTTCAGGCGTCAACCACCACGGTGGTCGCCTCCTCGGTGAATCCGTCGGTCTTCGGGCAGTCGGTGGCCTTCACGGCCACGGTGACGTCGGCCGGTGGCACGGTGAATGGGACGGTGCAGTTCTCGGTGGATGCCAGTCCGTTCGGGGCCCCGGTGACGTTGGTGGCCGGCGTCGCGACCAGCCCGCCGACCTCGGCGCTCACGGTCGTGAATCACTCCGTGACGGCCTCCTACGCCGGGACCACCAACTTCACCGCGAGTAGCGCTCTCCTGGTCGGTGGGCAGACGGTCAACAAAGCCGGCACCACCACGGCCGTCGCTTCGTCGCAGAACCCCTCGAGCTTCGGGCAGTCGGTCACGTTTACCGCTACGGTGAGCCCCACGGCGCCGGGCACCGGGACCCCCACCGGCACCATTCAGTTCAAGGTGGACGGGACCAACCTCGGTACCCCGGTGACGCTCAGCGGCGGGTCTGCCACCAGTCCGGCCACGACCACACTCGCGGTCGGAACTCGAGTCATCACGGCGGATTATTCCGGCGATGCTGGATTCAACACCAGCACGGGGACCGTGAACCAGGGAGTGGGGGCCAACGCCTCGGCCGTGGTGGTCGCCTCATCCAACAATCCATCGGTCTTCGGCCAGGCGGTCTCGTTCACCGCCACCGTGGTCGGCTCCGGCGGGACGCCCACCGGGACCGTGCAGTTCACGGTGGACGGTACCAACCTGGGGAGCCCAGTCACCCTGTCCGGTGGCGTCGCCACCAGCCCGAGCACGGCAGCCCTCGCCGTCGGCAATCACCCGGTGACCGGGATCTACAGTGGCGACGGCAGCTTCATCGGGAGCACCGGCACGCTGGCGGGCGGTCAGGTCGTCAACAAGGCAGCCAGCAATTCCGTGGTAGCCAGCTCGGTCAACCCGGCGGTCTTCGGACAGTCGGTAAGCTGGACGGCCACCGTGACGGCCGTGGCTCCGGGAGCTGGCAGTCCGACCGGCACTATCCAGTTCGCGGTCGACGGCGTGAACTCCGGGACTCCGGTGACCTTGGTGGGTGGCGCGGCGACCAGTCTGGCCCGTGCTGACCTCACGGTGGGCAACCACACGATCACCGCCGGCTACAGCGGCGACGGAAACTTCAATAGCGGCGTGGGGACGCTGAGTAGCCAGGCGGTCAACTCGGCCGCCACCACCACCGCGGTGGTCTCTTCCCTGACGCCGTCGGTGTTTGGTCAGTCGGTGAGCTTCACCGCCACGGTGGCGGTGGTGGCACCGGGAGTGGGGACGCCGGGCGGATCGATCCAGTTCCAGGTGGACGGCAGCAACTTCGGGTCGCCGGTAGCACTGGTGAGTGGGGCCGCGACCAGTTCGGCCACCACGACGCTGGCGGTGGGGAGTCATCCGGTCACCGCGATTTACACCCCGACAGGGACCAGCTTCGCCGGGAGCAATGGATCACTGGCCGGTGGGCAGACCGTGACTGCGGCCGCAACGGCCACGGCGGTCGCCTCCACGGCCAATCCATCCACCTTCGGCCAATCAATCTCGTTTACGGCCACCGTGACCTCGACCGCCGGGACTCCGACGGGGACCGTGCAGTTCCAGGTTGACGGGAGCAACTTCGGAACCCCGGTGACCCTGATCGGCGGTGTCGCCACCAGCCAGGCCACGAGTGCCCTGGTGGCCGGGAACCATCCGGTCACCGCCAACTACTCGGGGGCCGCCAACTTCAGTGCGAGCAGCGGGACCCTGGCCGGCGGCCAGACGGTGAACGCGTCCGGAACCACGACAGTGGTGACCGCCTCGCCGAGCAGCACCACGGTCTTCGGACAACCGGTGACCTTCACCGCGACGGTAAGCTCGAGCGGCGGAACTCCGACCGGCAGCGTGCAGTTCGCGATCGACGGGACCGACTTCGGGACCCCGGTGACGCTGGGGGGCGGCGCCGCGACCAGTTCGGCCACGGCTGCCCTCGCGGTCGGGAATCACGCGATCACGGCCAGCTACACGCCGACCGGCAGCTTCAGCGCGAGCAACGGGTCCCTCTCCGGTGGGCAGACGGTGAACCCGGCGAGTACCACGACCACCCTGGCCTCCTCGGCCAATCCATCGGTCTTCGGCCAGTCGGTCGCCTTTACGGCCACGGTCGCTGTGGTGGCGCCGGGAAGCGGCACGCCGACCGGCACAGTGCAATTCGTGCTCGACGGATCCAGCTTCGGCACACCGGTAACGCTGGATGGGACCGGACACGCTACCAGCCAGGCCACCACGACCCTGTCCTCGGGGAACCACTCGGTCACCGCCAACTTCACCGCCACCGGAGGCTTCAGCAACAGCGCCGGAGTCCTGGCCGGTGGCCAGAACGTGTCGGCGGGCGGGACCTCGACCGCGGTGGCTTCATCGGCCAACCCGTCGGCCTTCGGCCAGTCGATCACCTTCACCGCTACGGTGACCTCGACCAGCGGGACTCCGACCGGCACGGTCCAGTTCCTGGTTGACGGTGCCAGTTTCGGCGCCCCCGTCACATTGGTGAGTGGAGAGGCGAGCAGTCAGGCCACGTCCGCGCTGAACGTCGGCAACCACCCGGTCTCCGCGAACTACATCCCGACCGGAAGCTTCAGTGCCAGCAGCGGCTCCCTGAACGGCGGGCAGGTGGTGAACTCCGCCAACACCACCACCGCGCTCGCTTCGTCGCAGAACCCCTCGACCTTCGGCCAGTCGATCACCTTCACGGCCACCGTGGCGGTGGTCGCGCCTGGGACCGGGACGCCGACTGGCAGCGTCCAGTTCGCGGTAGACGGGGCCAACCTCGGCACGGCGGTAGCCCTGGTCGCCGGCGTGGCCACCAGTCCGGCTACCACCGCTTTGGCGCAGGGGACCCACGCCGTCACGGCGACCTACTCTGCTACCGGTGGATTCTCAGGGAGTAATGGAACGCTCGCCGGCGGACAGACCGTCAATGCCGCCAGCACCACCACGGCACTCGGTTCCTCGGTCAATCCCTCGGTCTTCGGGCAAGGGGTGAGCTTCACGGCTACGGTGAGCCCGGTGGCTCCTGGCGGCGGAACTCCGACCGGAACGGTGCAGTTCGCCGTAGATGGGGCCAGTCTCGGAACCCCAGTCACGCTGGTCGGCGGGGCCGCCACCAGTCCGACAACCGGGGCGCTCACGGTCGGCAATCACGCTGTAACGGCGACCTACACTGCGACCGGCAGCTTCACCGGCAGCAACACCAGCCTGGCCGGCGGCCAGACCGTCAACAAGTCCAATACGACGACCGCGGTTGCCTCCTCAACCAACCCGTCGAGCTTCGGCCAATCGGTCACCTTTACGGCCACCGTGACTGCGACGGCCCCCGGCACCGGTACCCCCGCTGGCACCGTCCAGTTCAAGGTGGATGGCACCAACTTCGGCTCGCCGGTGGCCCTCGTTGCCGGCAGCGCCACGAGCGCCGCGACCACGACGCTCGCGGTTGGGACGCGGGTGATCACGGCCGACTACAGCGGCGATGCTTCCTATAACATCAGCACCGGGACGGTGAACCAGGGCGTTGGGAGCTCGGCTACCGCGGTCGCCGTCGCCTCCTCCGCCAATCCGTCGCTCACCGGACAGGCGGTGAGCTTCACAGCCGCCGTGAGTGGCTCCGGTGGCACCCCCACAGGGACGGTGCAGTTCACGGTTGATGGAACCAACTTCGGGACTCCGGTCACGCTGGTCGCCGCCAGCGCCACCAGTCAGTCCCTCTCGACCCTGACGGTGGGGAACCACTCGGTCACCGCCATCTATAGTGGAGACGGGAGCTTTACCGGAAGCACCGGGACGCTGCCTGGTGGCCAGACGGTCAACGCCGCGGCGACCACTACGGCGGTGAGCTCGTCGGTTAACCCGTCCACCTTCGGCCAGTCGGTGACCTTCACCTCGGCGGTGAGCGTGACGGCGCCCGGATCCGGTCCGGCCACCGGTACGGTGCAGTTCGCGGTGGACGGCGCCAACTTCGGCACCCCGGTGACGCTGGTGAGTGGGGCCGCCACCAGTCAGGCCACCACCGCGCTGGCGGGCGGGAGCCATCCGGTGACTGCGACCTATACGCCGAGCGGAGGATTTCTCGGGAGCAGTGGAACCCTGGCCGGCGGACAGACGGTCAACAAGACGGGCAGTACCACCGCGGTGGCCAGCTCCGTGAATCCGTCGGTCTTTGGGCAGGCGGTCAGCTGGACCGCGACGGTGACCGCGGGCGCCACGGGCACCGTCCAGTTCGCAGTGGACGGGGCGAATCTGGGCGCCCCGGTGACGCTGGTGGGTGGGGCGGCAACCAGCGCCTCTCGGAGCGATCTGACCGTCGGCACTCACACCGTCACTGCCAGCTATAGCGGAGACGCCAACTTCAACACGAGTTCGGCAACGCTCGCCGGTGGGCAGGTGGTGAACGCGGCGTCAACCACGACCGCGCTCAGTTCGTCCCAGGACCCCTCCACCTTCGGGCAGTCGGTGACCTTCACCGCGACCGTGGCGACGGTAGGACCGGGGACGGGGACCCCGGCCGGATCGGTCCAGTTTGCAATCGACGGGACCAACTTCGGCGCCCCGGTGACGCTGGTGGCTGGAAGCGCCACCAGTGGAGCGACCACCTCGCTGGCAGCCGGGAATCATGCGGTCACGGCGACCTACACCCCGACCGGGACCAGCTTCAGCGGGAGTAGCGGGACCTTGGGTGGTGGGCAAACTGTCAACAATGCGGCAACTACGACCTCGGTAGCTTCCTCCGCCAACCCGTCGACCTTTGGCCAGTCGATCACCTTTACGGCGACAGTTGTCGCGGTCCCGCCGGGTGCGGGAACCCCGACCGGCTCCATACAGTTCGCGGTGGATGGTAGCAACTTCGGCACGGCGGTGACCCTGGTGGGCGGACAAGCCACCAGTTCAGCGACGGCCGCACTCGTCGCGGGCGCCCATACGGTTACCGCCACGTACTCCGCGACCGGGAGTTTCACCGGGGGCAGTGGTACGCTGGCGGGGGGCCAGACGGTAAATGCGGCGGGGACCGCGACGACTGTCGCTTCGTCCCAGAATCCCTCGACCTTTGGGCAGTCCGTCACCTTCACCGCCACGGTGACCTCGGGCGGCGGGACGCCCACCGGGACGGTGCAGTTCGCGGTCGACGCGACCAATCTCGGCGCCCCGGTGACCTTGGACGGCACCGGCCACGCCACCAGTCCGGCTACGGCAGCTCTGGCGGCGGGCAACCACGCGGTCACGGTTACCTACACGCCGACCGGCGGCAACTTCAGCGGGAGCAGTGGCACACTGGCGGGTGACCAGACGGTGAATGCGGCGGGGACCACGACCACGATCGCGTCGTCCCAGAACCCATCGACCTTCGGGCAGTCGATCTCCTTCACCGCCACGGTGACTTCAGGTGCCGGGACGCCCACCGGGGCGGTGCAGTTCGCCGTCGACGCCGCCAATCTGGGGGCGCCGGTGACCCTGGTCGGCGGTCAGGCCACGAGTCCGACGACGGCTGCCCTGCTGGCGGGCAACCACGCGGTCACCGCCACCTACGCACCGACCGGGAGCTTCAGCTCGAGCAACGGGACCCTGGCAGGGGGGCAGACGGTGAATGCGGCGAGCACCACGACCGCGGTCGCCTCCTCGCAGAATCCCTCGACCTTCGGGCAGTCGATCACCTTCACCGCCACGGTAGCGGCAGTAGCCCCGGGGGCCGGGACACCGACCGGGTCGGTGCAGTTTGCTGTGGATGCCATCAGTCTGGGGACTCCGGTGACTCTGGACGGTACCGGTCATGCGACCAGTCCGGCTAGCTCTGCGCTGACGGCCGGCAATCATGCGGTGACAGCTACCTACACAGCGACCGGCGGGAACTTCAGCGGGAGCAATGGGACGCTGGCGGGTGGCCAGACGGTCAATGCGGCGGGCACTACGACCGCGCTCACTTCGTCCCAGAACCCCTCGACCTTCGGCCAGTCGATCACCTTCAGCGCGGCTGTGACCTCGGGAGCGGGGATCCCGACCGGGTCGGTTCAGTTCTCGGTGGACGGCAGCAACCTGGGTAGCGCCGTAGCCCTGGACGGCACCGGGCACGCCACCAGTCCAGCCACCGCGGCGCTCGCAGCGGGTCTCCGCACGGTGGCGGCCAATTTCCAGGGAAGCGCCAACTTCGCCTCGAGCAGCACTTCGCTGGTGGGCGGGCTGGCGGGACAGCAGGTCAACCAGGCCACGACCACGACTGCCATCACCGGGAGCTCGCCCAATCCGTCTACCGCCGGCGTGGCATTCACGGTGGACTTCGCGGTTAGCTCAGGAACAACGACGCCGACCGGGAATGTGACCGTGAGCGACGGGGTCGACGACTGTGTTGGGACGGTGGCTGCGGGCAACTGCTCCTTGACCCTCTCGACTGCCGGTACCCGCACGCTGACCGCGAGCTACCCCGGGACGACCAATATCCAGGGCAGTACCTCGGCCGGAGCCTCCCATGGTGTAGTCCCAGCGGCGGCCAATGCCGGTCAGTCGACGGCCACCGTCCCCGATGGGACCGCCACGCAGACGACCACCATCACGGTTCAGGCTCGTGACGCCTTCGGGAATCTCCGGACCAGCGGTGGCAACACCGTCCTGGTCACGGTGAGCGGAACCAACGCCACCGGCCCCATCACTGCCACCGACAACGGGGATGGAACCTATACGGCGACGTACGTGCCGGGATCGCCCGGGACGGACAGCGTTGACATCACGCTGGACGGGGATCCGATCGGTGGCAACCCCTACACCAGCAACGTCAATCCCTGAGTGACGCTATCTGGAGACGGTGTCGGGTTGACCGCCATTTTTTCGATGGCTAACTTCCCGCGCGCGCCCTGGTGGTGAAATTGGTAGACACGCTATCTTGAGGGGGTAGTGCCGAAAGGCGTCGCGGTTCGAGTCCGCGCCAGGGCATCGCGAACGCCACTGTAGCTCAGTGGTAGAGCTCTCGATTCGTAATCGAGCGGTCGTCGGTTCAAATCCGACCAGTGGCTCTGGCGGGATGGATTCGAAGGCCTCTGCGGCTCTCACCGAACAATCCAGGTCCCAGAAACGAACGAGGACGGCAGGCTTGGCCTGCCGTCCTCGTCGTGTTCGCGTCGCCGTTCGCTACACTTCCCGTTCAACCATCCGCTTGTACAGCCAATATTCCGGCCCGGCCATTTCCTCCGGCCAGTCCGCCATATGGGACGCGCCGCGCCACGACTCGTCACCATCGCTATCCGCTGAATCGAATTCGATCTCCTGCTGCTCCCACGGGAGCGGCTCGTGCTCGAGCCAGGGCAGATCGCCATCGGTCTCCCAGGGCTTCAGTTCGCTGTCGCTCTCCCAGAGCATGTGGACCTCCTCGACGACCACGGGGATCGGGTGGCCGCAACCCGCTGCCTGCTCACTCCGCACCAGGCCAACCAGAGTCGTTCCGGTGCTGCCCTTCGGCCCCTATTCCAACGCACACTCCGGGCCATGATGCTGGCGTGGGCTGTAAGTGCTGCGATGCAAGTACTTAGGGAGAGATGTTCGATTACCGGCAGTGACCTCGAGGCGCCCGCAAACGTCCCAAAAGGCCGGATGGGACCAAAGGACGCGGTATTCCAGCCAGCCCCACTCGGTTCCACGGCGGCAAGATGCGATGCAATGGCTCTTGGGGCGCTGCTGAAGCGCATGCCTAAGCCGTTGTAATGAAATGCGTTACGGTGCAAACCCGAAAGCGGCACACCATGTGCAATCCATGCACACGTTGAGCTCCAACTGAGGGTGGTCAATGGTATTGCCGCTTCGAGCCTTGAGCCCCGCCCAGCGGTGGTCAGACGAAGGGTACAGCTACACGGTCATGATGAACCGGACCGTGGGGATCATCGTGCTCGAAGTGTCCCGGCAGCTGATCGCTGGCCGTATGTCCCCCATCGTGGGACGCCGCGCCTTCGTGCAAGACGAGGAGCCCCTCCTCGGCGCCATTCTCGGTTCCAACGGACCCGCCCGCACGCTTCTCGTGGATCGGATCATCCGCGGCGGGCCCCTGCTGCTCCACGATGTCCTCAAAGAAACCGCATGCGAGGCTGACCTCGGGTAAAACCAGGTCCCTTATCGGTGTCGATGCTTGAAGGGTGCATCGCTCGATCGACCCGAGGTTGGCCACGCGCCACATAGCAGAACGGGGACGGCCGGTCTGAGACCGCCGTCCCCGTTTTTCGTTTCTTCTGGTCCCTGGTCCCTGGTTCCTGGTTCCCTCAACTTCACCTTTCCCCTTTCCCCTTTCCCCTTTCCCCCCTACTTTCCCCCGCTCACGACGGGATCCCTCCCCTCCCTCCGGTTGGGTTCGGGACAGGCTCCGCGCAGTTCGGTCGCTCTGGGAGTAGCCGTCGAAAGGCCGGTTGAACGGGACGTAGCGCAGCTCGGTAGCGCACCTGAATGGGGTTCAGGGGGTCGCGGGTTCAAATCCCGCCGTCCCGATGGCGGTCCAACGCAAGAAGCCCCGCGGCTCAGTGCTGCGGGGCTTTGTCTTGACCAACGCCCACCTCTTGACTCACTGAGCCCTCCTACGGCGCTTTGGCGAATCGCATCGCCACCGAGTTCATACAATAGCGCAGCCCCGTTGGCTTCGGCCCATCGTCGAACACATGGCCGAGATGCGCATCGCACCGGCGGCAGGAGACCTCGATCCGCACCATCCCCAGGCTGGTGTCGGTTTTCTCGACCACATTCTCCTTGGCGATCGGTGTCCAGAAGCTGGGCCATCCGGTCCCGGAATCGAACTTGGTCCGGGAGTCGAACAGGGCGGTATCGCAGCAGATGCAGCGGAAGACCCCTTTGCCGTGCTCCTCGAGCAGGGGCCCGCTGAAAGGCCTCTCGGTGGCGGCATGACGAGTGACCTCGAACGAGGCAGGCTGAAGCTGCCGTTTCCATTCCTCCTCGGTCTTCGTGATCTTGGTGACCGAAACCGTGCGGGTCCGCTCGCCTGAGTCGGTGAACTCGACGATCGTGACCATCTCGGTGCTTCCGAGTGGCAGCATCTCCGCCACTCGCCACCGCCGGTCGATGAAGCGAAAGCCGAGGCCTGCTGCCGCAGCACCCAGGACCAGGATAAACGATCGCCGCTCCAAGATTGCGCCGGTTGGATCTCTTTCACTCATGGCGATCTCAGCTCCCTCTCATCCGAACGTGAACGCGAACGCCTGAACTCCGGGATCCAGGAACTCGATCTCGAAGGTTCGATCTTGGATCGCTCCCTTCTGCCGAACCAACTGATAGAGCCGGTATTCGGTCACCACCCCGGTTCCGGCCTCATCGACATCGGCGCCGTGGTCCGGTCCCGGAGTCGCCCCATCGATCCGCACCTTGAACCGGATCGGTTTCCCATCGGCTCCGGGGCCCAGCACCAAGTGCAGGTCTCGCGCGTGGAACCGGAAGACCACCTTACCCGGTGCCTTGACCAGCGACGCCTGCTCACCACCCACACTCCAGGACCCCGCCAGCCCCCACTGATTGGTGGAGAGCTGGACTGGCCCGGTATAGGTCTGCGGGCGGTCCCTCGCGACGGACTCCATCGATGCGTAGTTCCGCTGCCGCAAGTAGCCGAGGTAGGTCTCGGGGGAGCGAACGTTGCTGAAGTCCGGCGCTGCCTGGGAGCCGGAGGCGTTGATCTGGACCAGCCCGCTGGCCTTGAGTCCCTCATTTCTCTCCCGGAGCAGCTGCTGGATCACCATTTCGGATTCGTCGTAATGCCCCTCACCGAAGTGGTGATAGCGAATCGTCCCTTCCGCATCGACGAAGTAGTGGGCCGGCCAGTACTGGTTGTGAAACGCATTCCAGATGGCGTATCGGCTGTCGATGGCCACGGGGTAGCTGATCTTCAGGTCGCCGATCGCTTTGCGGACGTTGGCGGGATCCTTCTCGAAGGCGAACTCGGGCGTGTGCACCCCAATCACCACCAGGCCATCGTCCTTGTACTTCTGCGCCCAGGCCTCGACGTAGGGGATGGCGCGCAGGCAGTTGATGCAGCTGTAGGTCCAGAAGTCGATCAGGACCACCTTGCCTTTGAGCCCTGCGGCCGTGAGCGGCGGTGAATTGAGCCAGCCTTCTGCCCCATCCAGACCGGGGAAGCTGCCCTCGTTGGCCAGAGCCATTTCCTTGGGCGCCGACGCCGGGGCCTGGCTCGCCCCGGCAGTCGCGGGGCGAATCCGATCCACCAGGCTCTGCTCGATCCCCGACGTACTTGCGAGAGAGATTCGCCGCAGGATTCCGGTGTCCCAACCCAGCCCGATCGCAATCACTCCGACCAGCACCGCGACTCCCAGCCCCCGTCGAATCCAGACCTCGGCGGCGAGCGACCGCTTCATCAGGGCGAACACCCTCCCCCCGGCCATCAGGGCCAGGGCCAGTGAGAGTGCCGCACCCGCGGAGAACGCCAGCAGGAGGAGCGTGGTCCTGGTACTCGGCCCCTCGAGCGCGGCCCCAGCCAGGATCAGTCCCAGAATTGGGCCCGCGCAGGGCGCCCAGAGCAACCCAGTAGATACGCCCAGCAGCACCGATCGTCCGACGCCGGGTGCCTCAGGACCCGCCGAGCCCTCGACCCTGGCTCCCAGTCGAACCAGGGGGAAGGTGAGATACTGGGCCACCTTGGGGAACAACAGCGCCAGACCAAACACCGCGAACACCGCCATGGCAATCCATCGGCCGATCTGGTTGGCCTGCACGATCCAGCCCCCGGCATACGTGGCCACGCTGGCGACCAGCGCGAAGGTGCCGGCCATTCCCAGGAGCAGTGGCAAGCCGCTACGGCGGAATGGTTGATCCGCTCGGGAAAAGACCAGAGGCAGGACAGGCAGGATACAAGGGCTGACGATGGTCAGGACCCCGCCCAGGAACGCCAAGAGGTAGAGCCACATCTTCCGATTGCCGGCGGCTAGTCGCGGTACAGCGCCGGGAACTCGCGCTGCAAGTGGTCGAGCTTGGGGGCGTCATTCACAACGATGTATGGATTGGTCGGGTGCTTGGCCATGAACCCCTGGTGATACCCCTCCGCCGGGTAGAACGCCTTAAGGGCCACTACCTGAGTCACAATCGGCTTGTTGTACTTTGCAGAATGGTTCAACTCGCCAATATAGGACTCGATGGCCTGTTGCTGTTCGGCGTTGCGATAGAACGCGATCGACCGGTACTGAGTCCCCCAGTCGGGGCCCTGGCGATTGAGCTGAGTCGGGTCGTGGGCCACCGTGAAGAACACCTGCAGCAGCTGCGTATAGCTGATCTTGCCCGGATCGTAGATGACCTGCACCGACTCCGCGTGGCCGGTGTTTCCCGAGCTTACCTGCTCGTAGGTGGGCGAAACCGTTGTGCCGCCGGCGTATCCCGCAACCGCGGAGGTGACTCCCCTGAGGTGCTCGAACACCGCCTCGACGCCCCAGAAACAGCCGCCCGCAAACACCGCGGTATCGGCTGCGGCGACCGGCGGGGGAGTGTCTGGATCATGAGAGGCCCTGGGGGCCCGTGCGTCCGCCATGCCCATCGCGAAGACCAGGGCCAGGCCGCCGACGCCTCGATAAGTTGTCTGCCGAACCACTATAGGAATCCCTGCTGGAGTCACCATACTAACGCCGCCTGAGGCAGGATGGTTCCACCGGCTCCAACTCCATTTGCTACAGCATACTAGCTCTCCCGTCCGGGGAAGAAGACCCTGGCAGCCGAAGAGTGTGTTCGCTGGCGTTTTGGTGCTCGGGGCGACAATCTGCTGGCATGCGCGTCCTCATCCTCTCTGACATCCACGGGAATGCAGCCGCCCTCGAAGCGGTCGTCCGGGAACCGCATGACGTGGTGGTATGCCTCGGAGACGTGGTGGGCTATGGCCCCGAGCCGGGCACGACCAGCCGGTGGATCTTGCAGCACTCCGAGGTGACGGTCCAAGGGAACCACGATCGGGCCCTGGCCGCCGGGATCCCACCTCGCTGCCGGCCCGCGTTCGAGTGGCTTGCGACGGCGCTTGCGCCGCTCGGTCGCTCCCAGCTGAGTCCGGACGAGATCCGGCAATTGGGCGAGTTCCCCCTGACCGCGTCCCGCACCTTTGACGGGATGCGCTGCCTGCTGGTCCACGCCACTCCGGCCGACCCGCTCTATCGCTATCTCGGTCCGGAGCGGGAGGCGTGGGCCGGCGAAGTGGCTGGCGTGGACGCCGATCTGGTGCTGGTAGGCCACACCCATCTGCAGTTCGAAGTGACGTGCGGTCGGACTCGAGTGGTCAACCCCGGCAGCGTCGGACAACCCAAGGATGGTAACCCGGAGGCGGCCTACGCCCTCCTCGACAACGGCGCCTTGACCCTCAAGCGGGTGCCCTACGACGTCCAACGGACCGTTGCCGCTCTGGAACGGTCCGGAGTGAGCCCCGCGGCGATTCGAGACCTTGCTCAACTGCTGAGAACCGGCACCAACCCTCCTCCACGCTCGGCGGCTTGACGCCGGCAGGGCCGCGGAATTAGGGTTCCATCACCAACCCTGGCGATGGAGTTCGCCCGGAACCGCTGCACCCCGGTGCAGCTGATGACTCCTGCAAGGCCCCTGAGCGGCCGGCAGGAGTTTTTTAACGCCCGCCGTGCGCTCCGCCCCTGACGGAGGTGACCGGTGGATTCCAATGTCTGGTTGACTGCGGCTGCCTGGATGGCCCTGGCGCTGCTGGCGAGCCTGGTTTCGATTCGGGCAGGGATCTCGGTAGCGTTGATCGAGATTCTCATCGGCGTTGTGGCGGGCAATTTCCTGGGCGTCCACACCACACCATGGATCGATTTCCTCGCCACGTTCGGTTCGGGCCTGCTCACCTTTCTGGCCGGGGCCGAGATCGACCCTGATTCGCTTCGCCGCCATTTCAAACCTGCGGCGGCGATTGGAGCCGTGAGCTTCTTCGCCCCTTTTCTGGGAGCGGTCGCCTTCGCGCATTGGGTCGGGGGGTGGGACCGGCAGGCGGCCTGGATCGCGGGGATCTCCCTGTCCACGACCTCGGTCGCCGTGGTCTACGCGGTCATGCTCGAGACGGGTCTCAATCGGACCGAACTCGGCAAGCTCATTCTAGCCGCCTGTTTCATTACCGACCTGGGAACGGTGCTCGCCCTGGGCGTGTTGTTCGCCAACTTCAACGCCTGGCTGCTCCTGTTCGTGGCGGTGACTGCTGCGGTGCTGTGGCAACTTCCCCGTCTCACCAAGCTGGTGATTGCCCGGGTGGGTCATCGGGTCAGCGAGCCCGAGGTCAAGTTCATCTTTCTGGTTCTGTTCCTCCTCGGCGGGCTCGCCAAGCTGGCCCAGAGCGAGGCGGTGCTCCCGGCCTATCTGGTAGGCCTGGTCATCGCCGGCGTGTTCGTGCGCGACCGCGTGCTGATGGACCGGATGCGCGCCATCGCCTTCACCATGCTCACCCCCTTCTACTTCCTGAAGGCGGGGCTCTACGTGGCGCTCCCGGCCGTCGCGGCCGGCGCCCTCCTGATCGCGGCTCTCTTGCTGGTCAAGATGGGTAGCAAGATCGTCAGCATCTGGCCCCTGACCCGGCTGTTCCGATTCGGTCAGCGGGAAGGCATCTATACCACGCTGCTGATGAGCACCGGACTCACGTTCGGTACCATCTCGGCGCTGTTCGGCCTCTCCAATCACATCATCGATCAGGCTCAGTACACTGTTCTGGTCACCGTGGTGATCGGCAGCGCCGTCATTCCGACGCTGATCGCCCAGCGCTATTTCGAACCACCGCGAGCTCAACCCGTGACGGAGCCGCCCCCCGCTGGCCTGGCGGTAGCGGCTCCGGTGGCGGAGGCCTGAGACGAAACAGGGGGCTAAACGAATGTTCCACAGGATCCTGGTGGGCCTGGATGGGTCCGACGGGGGGCAGCGCGCGCTCGAGAGCGCAGCCGAGCTCGCCGGGCTCTGCCGTGCGGACATGTTGGTGATCTCGGTTGAGGAGAAATTGCCGGCCTACGCCGCCACGGTGGGAGAGGTAGAGGACGAAGAACGCTACGAACACGGCTACTTCCAGCAACTTCATGACGAAGTCCGGCGACTCATCGAGTCCCGTGGCGTGTCGGTGCACCTGGAGGTGGTGCCGGGGCATCCGGCACTGGCCCTCGCCCGCCTTGCGGCCGAGCGCGGCTGTGATCTGATCGTCCTGGGCCACACCGGGCATTCCCGCTTGCACCACCTGTTTCTGGGGTCGACGGCAGACCGGGTGGTGGAGCGGGCCCATTGCGCCGTCCTGGTGGTTCGATGAACGAGGCGACTCTGTCCCGGTTGCACGACCTGGCTCGGGAAGCCGGCGCGGCCGATTTGGCAGCCGACGCCGCGGCGCTGGCGGAGCGGGTTGGGGGACATCGCTTCCATGTGGCCTGCGTAGGGCAGTTCAAGCGGGGCAAGTCTACGTTGATCAACGCGCTGCTGGGCCGGTCCATCCTCCCAACCGGGGTCGTTCCGGTAACCTCGATTCCTACAGTGGTCCTGCACGGGGAATTGGGCGCTCGGGTCCGCGGCAGAGATGGGTGGAAGCCGATATCCGTCGAGAGTCTCGCGGAGTACGTGACCGAGCAACGAAATCCTGGCAACACCAAGCACATTCAACTCGTTGAGGTGCGCGTTCCGGCCGAGCTGCTCGAAGGTGGGTTGTGCCTGGTGGATACGCCGGGTCTGGGCTCGATCTGGGAGAGCAACGCGACCGCCACCCGGGAGTTCGTCCCCCAAGTCGATGCAGCCTTGGTGGTGCTGGGTGCCGATCCACCGCTCTCGGGCGAGGAACTCCATCTCATTGAGGCCATCTCGGCGGAGGTCGAAGACCTCGTCTTCGTCATGAATAAGGCGGACCGGGTGAGCCCCAGGGAGCTGGAGGAGGCGGGCGTCTTCGTTCGTGAGACCCTCAATACCCGGCTTGGACTCGGTCCCGACCGGCTCTTTCAAGTAGCGGCCGTGAACCCCGGACTCGGGGACTGGGACGACCTGGTACTCCGGCTCCGGTCCCTTGCTCTGACGAGGCGGGACGGGTTGGTGCGACAGGCGCTGCGACGGGGAATTGCCCGCATAGGAGCCAACCTGACCCGAGGCCTCCAGGAACGCCGAGCTGCCTTGGTTCGGCCGGTGGACCAGGCCGAACGGCGTGTCGATGAGCTACGCCGGCTGG
>Ga0335082_10001022_pt1 | contig 29673 bp, 23 predicted proteins | sample Lox_Sample_41_FD_206718 | JGI IMG/M metagenome (GOLD analysis project Ga0335082, IMG submission 206718) | Soil microbial communities from Loxahatchee National Wildlife Refuge, Florida, United States - Lox_Sample_4.1 | ecosystem: Environmental > Terrestrial > Soil > Wetlands | place: USA... | reverse complement strand
CAGCCGCTCGATCGTTCGGGCGTGGCCGGTAGCCTCATCGCAATCCACCACCACAGCACATAGCCGGACGTCGCTCGTAGCAGCTTCGAATCGCGTCGGCATGTTGGTGAGAAACTTGCCCACAATCAACTCTTTCCTCACTCCGATCACGCTGTCGTAGGGGCCGGTCATCCCGACGTCGGTGATGTAGGCTGTGCCGCTGGGAAGCACGCGTTCGTCGGCTGTCGGCACATGAGTGTGCGTGCCCACAACCAGAGTCGCCCGGCCATCAAGATACCAGCCCATGGAAACCTTTTCCGAAGTGGCCTCGGCGTGAATGTCCACAATCACGATCTTGGCCTTGACTTCTTTCAGCAACTGATCGGCGATGCGGAACGGATCGTCATTCGAGGCCATGAAGACCCGCCCCTGCAGATTGAGGACGGCATAGGGCACCTCTCCCTTGCGCCCCTGGTGCAAGCCCCAGCCAGGCATCCCTGGAGGATAGTTCGCCGGACGCAGCAACCGGCGGGCAGGACTGTGGGGATTGCCATTCGCCGCTTCGAAATACTCGATAATCTCGCGCTTGTCCCAGATGTGATTGCCGGTTGTGAGTACGTCAATGCCCATCTCGAACAGCTCTTCGGCGAGGATCGGCGTTATTCCGAAGCCCGCAGCTGCGTTCTCTCCGTTGGCGATCACGAGGTCGATGGTGTGGTTTTTGACCAGGCCGGAGAGCTTTTCCTTGACAATTGTCCGCCCCGGCCTGCCGAAGATGTCACCGATGAAAAGAATGCGCATGGCGTAATCTTCGATGGTACCACGCACGAATTTCTGGGAATGGAGGACGGCGTCCCCCGCCCGTCAAGGCATGAGCTCTACCGTCTTCAGAAAGTCAAAGTTCCCGGGAGGATTGAGCGTAATATTCTGTACCCGCTTGGAGTGTACGAGCACGTTGTCCTGATACCAAAGATTGATATAAGGCACGTCCTCTGCCAGAACCTGCTGAACCTCGTCATAAAGCTTCTTGCGGGTTTCCTGGTCGAGCACGCTGCGGGCCTCATTGATGAGTGCGTCCACCCGCGGGTTGGAGTAGTAGGTGCGATTGGCTCCGTTGGGCGAGAACTTGTCGGAGTGGAAGACATACTCGAAGATGTCCGGGTCTTCATTGCCGCCCACCCAGCGCAAGGAGTGCACCTGATACTCGCCGCGCGTGACATCGGAGAAGAAGGTGGCAAACTCGTAGGTGCGGATGTCGAGGACCACGCCCACGTCGCGCAACTGCTGTTGCAACACCGCCGCCAGCAGCCGCGTCTCCTCTTGCGTAGAGGTTTTCATCGTGAGGTGAAAGCGCACCCCGTTCAGCGCGCGATAGCCCGCCTGGTCGAGTAGTTGCTTGGCCTTTGCCGGATCGTGATCGTAGTGAGGAACGTCCCCGTCATAGGCCCAGCTTTCGAGAGGCAGCAGGCTGTACGCCGGCCGGGCAAAGTCCCGCAGCAGGTAGTGAATAAACGGCTGGCGGTCGATGGCATAAGCCAGCGCCCGGCGTACGCGGGCATCCTTCAGGATGGGATCGCGCAGGTTAAAAGCGAAGTACGACAACACGGTTCCCGGGGCGTGCAATACCTCAAGCGTTGGTTCCCGTTCCAGCGCCAGTACCATGTCCCCCGTAAACGCGTTGATGGCGATATCGGCGCTGCCCTTGCGCAACTCGAGTGCCCGCGTGGTCATGTCCGGTACCACCATTAAGCGGACTCGCTTCACATGAGCCTTTTCACCCCAGTAGTCGTCGTTGCGCTCGAGGATGACTTCCTTGTCCTGCTCTGCGCTGATGAAGCGGAACGGACCGGAACCCACGGGATTGCGGCTGATCTCATCGCCACTACCGTAGGGCACGATTCCCATAGCGCCGTCGGACAGGTTCCACAACAGCGTGGCGAAGGGTTGCTTCAAATGGAAGATGACGGTTTCAGCGTTTGGCGCCTCTACCGAGTCCACAAACCGGTAGGCAGCGGTCTTGGTACTGCGGACTTTGCCCTGGAATAGCGAGTCGAAGGTCCACTTTACATCCCGCGAAGTCACCGCTCTTCCGTCGTGGAACTTCACGCCCCGGCGCAGGTGGAAGATGTATGTCAGCGGATCCGGAATCTCCCAGCGCTCGGCCAGTTGCGGCTGCACGTTCAGGTGGTCATCGCGGGTGAGCAGGTCATCGAACAGCAGGCCGTCAATGCGCTCGGAGTACGCATCCAGCCCCACCCGCGGATCGAGATTGGTGGGACTGCTCTCGATAATCATGACCAGCGTTTCGGGATCGGGTTTGGCAGAACAGGCCGTCAGCGAGAGCAGCCCAGCAAGCGTCAGCGTCACGGAGAAGATCAGCAGGGCAATGCGCTGGCGAGCGCGGTCAGGCATAGGAGATCTTTCCCAGGACCGCCGGCCTGCGTGCTCCGGTTGCCGCCGGCACATTGGATGGCCGGCGATGCCAGGTCTCGTACGCCAGGAGTGCAAAGGCAACGGCTTCTTTTGCCTCGGACGGCAGGCCAAACTCATCCGTCGTTCGCAGTTGCAGGCCAAGTGCAGCCAGTTGGTTGGCCAGCATGTTCATGAGGGTGGAATTCTTGCTTCCTCCGCCCGATACGATGAACTCGCCGTACTTGCCTCTCCGCAGCACGAAACGGCGAAGGGCGTCGGCAATCGAGGCGGCGGTCAAGGCCGTGGCTGTGGCCACGATGTCACGCGGCGCTGCCCCAGGGCACCGGCGCATCAACCTCTGCGCGAACTCACGCCCGAATTCTTCGCGCCCTGCGGTCTTCGGAGGTTCCCGCCGAAAGAAGGGCGCACGTAACGTTTCCGCAACGACCCGATCCAGGCTTCTTCCCGCAGCGGCAATCTTTCCGTCGCGGTCGTAGGGTTTATGGAAGAGGCGCTCGGTGACCGCGTCAATCACCATGTTGCCGGGCCCGGTGTCGAAGGCCATGATCTGCTTCAACGACGCTCCCGCCGGAATCGCTGTGAGATTGGCAATGCCGCCGATGTTCTGCACAATCCTTCCGATGTGGGCATCCCGATACAGCTGCAAATCCAGATAGGGAACCAGCGGTGCGCCCTTGCCTCCGGCAGCCATGTCTGACGGGCGAAAATCAGAAACCACGGGCACACCCATACGCGCCGCGATGACTGCGCCCTCTCCTGTCTGCCATGTCGTGGCGACGCTCCGGCTTAGGAACGGTTTGACCTCGCCCTGATGGTAGATCGTCTGACCATGGCACCCCACCAGACCGACGCGCGTTCGGAACTTGCGTTGCGCGGCCAGCACGGCATCCGCATAAAGCTCCCCGAGGAGCACGTTCAGCCGCGCCAGGTCCGCTACGCTGGCACGCCGGGCATTCATGGCCTCAAGCACGGCCTTGCGCACCGCATTGGGGTAGGGAAACTCCGCGTGCCCCAGAAGCTTGAACAGACGGGGGCGCGGCGAGCCCTCGTCTTGCATTCGAACGAAAGCTACATTGATTCCGTCCGCCGACGTCCCGCTCATAACTCCGGCTACGATCATGCCGACTCGCGCTCCTCGACTTTGATCGCCTCCAACCGAATCTGCTCGCTGAACTCCCACAACTGGCGGGACAGGCGTTCCACCGTGCGCGAATCCGGCAAGGCCACGTGTCGGCGCAGTTCTCTGTGTCTCTTCTTAAACGCAATCACCCGGGCGGTCGATTCCCGGCAACGGTGCGCGAATCGCCGATTCCGGTCCGTTTCGCGGACCAGGGCCTCGTAGGCCCGCACGACGTGCTCTTCTACATGGCAGATCAGGCAGAGGTCGCCACCAGCGCGGATATGCTCGACCGCAGCCTTCTCAATCGGAGCTGCGGCCAGCACCCCGCCCATTTCCAGATCGTCGGAGACGACCAGTCCGCGAAATCCGACTTTTTTTCTAAGAACCTCCGTGATCCACTTGCGAGACAAGGAGGCTGGCGTCCGGTCACGGGTCACCGTCGGATAGGCGGCATGGCTGACCAAAACCATCGGGGCGCTTCGACGCAACACGCGATAAGGGGCAAGGTCCTGCGCCCACAACTTCTTCCAGGATTTCTGCACGCTTGGCAGTTCGTGATGCGTGTCGAGCTTGGCTTCACCGAGTCCAGGAAAATGCTTGATAGCACCCATGGCCCCTCCCGAACCAAGCCCAGCAAGGAATTCGCGCGCATAGCGCGCGGCGAGCTTGGGATCGGCAGAAACCGCCCGCGAGGTCATCACGGTGCGAGAGGCCGGGAAGGCCAGGTCAACCACCGGCGCGAAATCGGTGTTGAACCCCAAAGCACGGCAGGAGTCGCCAATGAGCTTTCCGTGTTTGCGAAACAATCTGAGGTCGCCAGTGGCAAATACATCGGCGGCGGATGGGGTTGGACCGATGACATTTCGCAAGCGGTCCACCGTGCCGCCTTCCATATCAATGCAGGTGAACAGAGGTGTGGCCACGCAGGCCTGACAATCGCGCAACAGCTTATGCGTCTGCGGAGCGCTTTTGATATTGCGAGCAAACAGAATCACGCCCGCCGGCTGGATGTGGCGGAGCAGAGAAGCGAGCTGCGACGACATCTCGGTGCCGTCGAAGCCAAGAATGATGAGCTGGCCGGGCTGCAGACTTGCGCCATCCTTCATTCAATCTGCCTTTTTAACTCTGCCAGCAAGTTTAACGCCTCCAGAGGGGTGAGGCGGTTCAAGTCCAATTCACGGAGTTTCTCCAGCACCGGCTGCGACAAGGGGGTGAAGATGGTCAACTGGGCCGGAGGACGAGGCTGCAACTCATCGGCCGCCAGATGGTCGGTTACGCGCTGCTCGGCCGTCTCATGCTCCGCCAATACTTCGCGCGCCCGTTCTATAACCTGGTTCGGAAGCCCCGCGAGCTTCGCAACCTCAATTCCATAGCTGCGATCCGCTGCCCCAGGCTCGACTTTGCGCAGGAACACAATCCCATTGCCGGTTTCTTTGACCGAAACGTGGTAATTCTTTACTCCGGAAAGGCGCTCTGCCAGTTCCGTCAGTTCGAAGTAGTGGGTGGCGAAAAGGGTCTTGGCCCGGGTCCGGGTGTGGATGTATTCAACCGCCGCCCAGGCGATGGCCAAGCCGTCGTAGGTGGCCGTGCCGCGCCCTACCTCGTCCAGCAGGATCAACGATCGCGGCGTGGCGGTGTGCAGAATGGCCGCGGTCTCCGTCATCTCGACCATGAAGGTTGAGCGGCCCCGTGCCAGGTTGTCGCTGGCCCCGATGCGGGTGAACACCCGGTCTACGATTCCGAGCCTGGCGGAGTTGGCAGGCACGAACGACCCCATCTGCGCCAGGATCACGATCAGCGCCGTCTGCCGCAGGTAGGTGGACTTCCCGCCCATATTTGGTCCGGTCAGCACCAGCACGGTATGCGTGGTCGAATTGAGATAGAGATCATTCGGGACGAAACGCTCCGTGCCAAGCTCCTGCTGCTCGATCACAGGATGCCGCCCGCCCACAATTTCAATGTCCAACGAGTCGTCGAATTTCGGCCGGCAGTAGTTGCGCAGTCCGGCGATGTGGGCCAGCGCAGCCAGCACGTCGACTTCCGCCAATGCCAGCGCGGTCTGCCGGATGCGGCGCGCCTCCGCGGCGATCGCGGAACGCAGCTCGGCAAACAACCGCCGCTCGATTTCGACGATCTTCTCCTGCGCATCAAGGATCTTCGACTCGTATTCCTTCAGCTCCGGCGTGGTGAATCGTTCAGCATTGACCAGAGTCTGCTTACGCTCGTAGTTGCCCGGCACCAAGTGCAAGTTTGGCTTGGAGACTTCGAGGTAGTAGCCAAATATCGAGTTGAACTTGACCTTCAGGGAAGAAATCCCTGTCCCCTGCCGCTCGCGTTGCTCCAGTTGGGCGAGGTACTGCTTGCTGTTGCGGCTCAAATCCCGGAGGTCGTCGAGTTCTTTATCCACGCCGTTCCGGATGACTCCGCCATCGCTCAAAGAGAGGGGAGGCTCGGGCACGATGGTCTTTTCGATTCTCTCCCGCAGGTCGCCAAGCTCGTCAATGTTCGCCTGCAGTTGACGCAGGCGATCTGCCGTGAAGCGGGTGAGCCCTGCGCGAAGAGGGGGAATCTTTGCAATGGACGCTCCCAAGGCGAGCACGTCACGTGGATTCGCAGTCTCGAGAGTCACGCGGCTCAAAAGGCGCTCCAGATCGAGGATTCCGTCCAGCGCCTTCCGCAGTTCCTCCCGCGCCACCAGGTCTTTGACCTGCGCCTCCACTGCATCAAGACGATGCGTGATCTCTGCAGGTTCGATGGAAGGGCGGAGCATCCAGGAGCGCAACAGACGCTTGCCCATGGGGGTAACCGTGGCGTCGATCGAACGAAAGAGGGTTACGCCCTCGTCCGTTCCGGCGAACAATGGTTCGCTGAGCTCCAGGTTCCGCACCGTTACGGCATCGAGCACCAGGCAGTTATGCCGCTCGTAGAAGCCGATGCGGTCGACGTGGTCGAGAGTTCCTCGCTGCGTGGAGCGGACGTAGTAGAGGATAGCGCCCGCAGCCGCGGCCGCGGCAGGTTTCCCAGCCAGGCCAAATCCCTCCAGCGAGAGCACTCCGAAATGATTTTCAAGCAGTGGGATGGCGTGGTCCGGTGCGAAAATCCAGTCATCGAGAGGAGTTTCCGCGTAGCCCGCAGCCCCGGTCGACGCAGGCCGTTGTCCGGCCTGCATGACCGCACCACCCGCCCCGCTCCGGCTGTTTCCATCGAACAGCGGCGCCGACGATGCATACAACAGCTCTTTCGGGCGAATCTGCTGCAACTCTTCCTGAATCCGCCGGCTTGCGTCCTCCCCGCGAAATTCCGTCGCCCGGAATTCACCAGTTGACAGGTCCAGGGCCGCAAATCCCACGCGATCTCCCGACTGGGCCAGGGCGGCCAAAAAGTTGTTCTCCTCCGAACTCAAAGATGAGTCCGCCGCGGTCCCCGGAGTGACTACCCGCGTCACCTGGCGCCGTACCAGTTTCTTGGCAAAGCGTGGGTCTTCCATCTGTTCACAGATCGCCACCTTGAAACCCCTGCGGATCAGCTTGGAGATGTAGCCTTCGGCCGCGTGGTAGGGAACTCCGCACATCGGTACGGCCACGCCCTTCTCTTTATTGCGGGAGGTGAGCGTGATCTGTAGCTCACGGGCTGCCAGGATGGCATCATCAAAGAACAGCTCGTAGAAGTCCCCTAACCGGAAGAACAGCAAGGCTGTGGGGTGTTCCTTCTTGATCGCGCTGTACTGGCGCATCAGCGGAGTGGACGGCTCGGTCATCGGCGGGGCTTCGTGCGCGGATTATAACAAACGGCCACCGCACATTCTTGTGTGACGGATCACAGTTGACGGCAATCGTCCCAAGATGGTCTCCTTAAGCGCATGGAGCTCCGCAAGGATCCGATTACCCGCTCCTGGGTAATCACCGGCGACGACATTCCGGACATCACGCCTCGTTCAGAAACTGCCTGTTATTTCTGTGTCGATGCCACGCAGCCGCCGCAGCTTGTTGCTAGTGTCTCTGGGATTCAAGGCGTTCCCTGGTCGGCGCGGGCGGTGGTCCACCCTACGGCGCTCTATCACATTGAAGGGGAACCGGCACGGCGGGGCGACGGGATTTACGACCGCATGCGCCCGATCGGCGCCCATGAGGTGTTGGTGGAGAACCCCCGCCACGAACGCAACTTATGGATTGCCAGTGACGCGGAAATCGAACAGTTCCTCCTGCTGGCGGCACAGCGCATTCAAGACCTGAAACGCGACGGGCGTTTTAAGTACGTCGGAATTTACAAAGACTATGGAAACAGCGCCGGGCAGGAATTCAGTCACGCCACCTCGCAACTCACCGCCACCACGTTCGTTCCACGGCGGGTGTTGTACGAGTTAAGAGCCAGCCGCGAGTACTTTGCCCAGAAAGAGCGCTGCGTATTTTGTGACATTGTGGCCCAGGAAACCAGGCAAGAGTCGCGTGTTGTCGAGGTTCGCGGCGACTTCATCGCTATGGGACCCTATGCTCCACGGGTGCCCTATGAGACCTGGATCTTGCCCCGAACCCATGAGGCCGCATTTGAGCGCATGGCGCTGAACCGCCAAGGATTGATGCGCGACCTGGGCGCGCTGCTAAGGCGTACACTGCTGCGTATTCGGACCATCACCGAGGAATTTCATCTCGTCCTGCACACGTCTCCCAATAGCCAGCACCAGTCTGGAAGCCTTGGTTATTGGAGGACCATCGACGAGGATTATCACTGGCACATCGAGATCATGCCGATCCTCGCGGCCAAGTCGAAGTCGTACACTTTCAAAGAGGTCTACTATTCTCCGCTGGCTTCAGAAACTGCGGTCAAGCGTCTGCGCGAAGCCAAAGTTGAATAGCCGGTAGCTGCCGCATGACCATTCGTCGGATGAAAACTTATGCCGGGGGGCAGGGGTATGTCTACCAGTATTACTTCGTGGGAAAGCGACCGGCAGTTGCCGCGGAAAGCCCCAGTACAGAATACGTCTTCGACGTGAGTTCTGACCGCAAGACTACCTTCGCGGTCAGCGTCTTTCTCCCGGAGAAAGCGGTCCAGGGCTGGGCCGTGGGCCATCACCGTGACCTGACCGAGGCAGAGCAGTACGGCGCCGTTAAGATGCGCCTGTTTCAGGCTTTTGACGAGATCGAAAACCTCAAGGCAGAAGGCCGCCAACTCTCTCTGGACACCGCTCTGTTGGACAGCCTGTTGGATGCTCTCGGGGTGGATTGACGCCGCTTGTTCCGGTAAAAGAGCCGTTGTGATCCTCGTCACATCCAATTGTGATAAGACCCGCTGCCTTCTTTCTCCGGCAGCGGGCAGACTATAATCACGATGCGTGGGGATGCAACGATCCTTCGACTTCGGGTTCTCTTATGTCCATACTTTGGTTACGAGTCGCGCTAGGCTGTTACGCGGTAGGACTGCTGTATGCGCTGGTGGCTCTTACCCGTACCAGCGAATGGTTGAACCGGGTCGCCTTGCATGCGGCTTATCTGGGGATGGTGTTTCACTTCGTCTCGCTGACCGAGGCTTTCCGCAGTTCTGGGCAAATTACCCTGGCCTCCATTCATAATGCGGAATCTGTATTGGGATTCCTGGTGATGGTCATCTTTCTGTTGGTCTATATGCTGTACCAGACCACCTCCCTCGGAATCATCGTGTTCCCGCTGGTCTTTCTTCTGACTTTCATTGCCGCTACCGGTCAAGCTCCGTTCCTATTTACGTCACCGGGGTTGCGGACCGGCTGGCTGTTTGCGCATATCGCGCTGATCTTTACCGGCTACGCTGCACTGATTCTCAGCTTCGGCGCCAGCGTGCTTTACCTGATTCAGGAGCGGTCGCTGAAGTCCAAGAACTCCGGCATTCTGTCCCGGCTGCCGGCGCTTGAGGTTATCGATCAAATCGGTTTTCGCTCCCTGTTGCTCGGGTTTCCTTTCATGACGCTGGGGCTGATTGCGGGAACGATCGTAGCTCAGACCACCTACGGACGAGTCAATCTGCTGGATCCCAAGATCCTGCTTTCCATTTTGATGTGGCTGGTGTATCTGATCCTGTTGTACACGCGGTGGAACGCGGGCTGGCGGGGTCGACGCGCCGCCTATCTTGCCGCCGGAGCTTTTGTCGCCGCCATCATTGCCTGGGCGGCCAACTACTTCAGCACGATTCACAGGTTCGCGCAATCATGACCTTCCAGCTCATCGGCGTAAATCATAAGAGTGCGCCGGTCGAGGTGCGAGAACGTCTGGCCATTTCGGAATCCGGCCTGCCCGAGGCGCTGAAGTGTTTTACTCGGCACCCTGGCGTCGAGGAAGGCATGATCCTGAGTACTTGCAACCGCGTGGAGCTGCTGGCCCGAACTCAGAACGGAGGCGCGGACCTTCGCCGCTTTCTTGGCGAATACTTCCAGATGGACCAGGGCGTCATTGATCCACACCTGTATGAGTATCGCGAGAAGGACGCCATCCGCCATCTCTTCCGCGTGACCTCCAGCCTGGATTCCATGGTTGTGGGCGAAGCCCAGATCCTGGGGCAGGTGAAGGAAGCCTACGCCACCGCCCGGGCGGTGGGAGCGGTCAACTCGCAGCTCGATCAGTTGTTAACGCGCGCCTTCGCCGTGGCGAAGCGGGTGCGCACGGAAACCGCCGTGGGCTCGTCGGCGGTGTCAGTTGCCTCGGTGGCCGTCGAACTGGCCAAGAAAATCTTCGGCTCGCTGAATGGCAAGAGCGTCTATCTGGTCGGGGCGGGAAAGATGACGGAACTCGCGGCCCGCCACCTGCTGGCTCACGGCGCAACCTCGCTGTTTGTGGCCAACCGCACCTACGACCGGGCCATCCGCTTAGCCCAAAAGTTCAGCGGCCAGGCCATCGAATTCCAGCGGCTCTACGATACCTGCGACCGTGCGGACATCGTCATTACCTCCACTGGCGCACCCCACGCCATCTTCCGCCGCGAGCATGGCGAGCTTTTCCTGAGTCGTCGCAAGAACCGTCCCATGTTCTTCATCGACATCGCCGTGCCCCGCGATGTCGACGCAGAAATGAACAAGCTGGACGGCATCTTCGTCTACGACATCGACGATCTGCAGCAGGCCGTGGCCTCGCATGTCGCCGACCGCAAGAAAGAGGCCGAGCGCGCTGACGAGATCATCAATGTGGAAGTCGACCGCTTTCAGGCCAAGCTGCTGACTCTGGATGTGGTGCCGACCATCGTCTCGCTGCAGGACCATCTCGAGACCATTCGCCAGGCAGAAATTGACCGTGTGCGCGGCCGGCTGGGGCAACTCAGTCCGGAACAGGAACTGGCGGTAGAAGCCCTGACCAAAGGCATCGTGAACAAGATTATGCACACTCCAGTGACTACGCTCAAAAGCGCTGCCCGGGAATCCGAGGCAACCACCGTGGTGGACGTTGTGCGCCGTATCTTCAACCTGCAGGACAAGAAAGCCGCCAAGTCGGGCGGAGACTCCGGGGGCAACGCCTGATGGCGCGCCTGCGCATCGGTTCCCGGGGATCCCAGCTCGCTCTCTGGCAAGCCAACCATATTGCCGCGTTGCTGCGTGATCGTGGACATGAGGTTGCGCTCGAGATCATAAAGACCACCGGCGACAAGATCACCGAGGTGGCCCTGGCCCAGGTTGGCACCAAGGGCATGTTCACCAAGGAAATCGAGGAAGCCCTGGCGGAAAACCGTGTCGACCTCGCCGTCCACAGCTTGAAGGACCTGCCGACTGAGGTTCCTCCGGGTTTTGAGATCGCTGCCATCACCCAGCGGCAGAATCCGCGAGATGTGTTCTGCTCCCTCAAATACGTAAGCATCGAGAAGCTGCCACAGAAGGCTCGGGTGGGAACCAGCAGCCTGCGGCGTCAGGCGCAGCTGAAAGCGGTGCGCCCGGATCTGGACATCCATCCTTTGCGCGGCAATGTGGACACCAGACTGCGCAAGCTGGAGGCGGGCGAGTACGACGCCATTATCCTGGCTGCGGCAGGCCTGAACCGATTAGGAAAAACAGAGCTAATCAAGCAAGTCATTCCGGCCGAGGTGATGTGCCCGGCGGCGGGGCAGGGAGCACTGGGGATCGAGATTCGGCGGGGAGATTTCGTGATGCGTGGGCATCTAGCATTCTTGAATGACCCATCGGCGCGTGCCACCACGACCTGCGAGCGCGCGTTGCTGAACAAGCTTGGTGGGGGCTGCCAGGTGCCGATCGGGGCCTTCGCCGAGATTCGAGAGGAATGCCTGCATTTGACGGCGATCGTGGCCCGGCCGGATGGGTCTCAGGTGCTGCGCGAATCCCGCGACGGCAGCGATCCTGTCGCCCTCGGAGAGGCGGTCGGGGAGGCGCTGCTGCGTCGGGGCGGCGAGGCGATTCTGGAAGCGGTCTATGGCCAAGGCTTGGCCGTACCGCAGCAACCCTAGTGGGTGTGGCGCGGAGTATCTTCCCGCAAGACTGGCGCGTCAAACTGGCCGCACCTTGGTAGAAGATTCGGTAGCTTGTGGCTCTCTTGCGCAGCTCCGAACGGAGCGGCATATTCTAGCCCCGGACGTCAGTCCGGGGTAGTTGTGAGGAAGGATTCACACGCCCGCAGGGCGCTGGCGGCCTTTATCTAGTGAGATCCAAACCAAGAGCCAAGTTTTCCTTGTCGGATATTCGCATTCTGGTGGGCCGGGCCCGCCATCAGGCGGGCGCTCTGTCGTCTGGCCTGCGGCAATTAGGCGCTACAGTTATCGAGATCCCGTTCATTGAAATCCGCAGGCCACGATCCTATAAGCCGTTGGATTCGGCCTTGAAGAATCTCGGCGATTACGACTGGCTCATTCTCACCAGCGTGAACGGAGTTGAGGCCGTCTGGGAAAGAATGCAAAAACTCGGGCTGACAAAGAAGCAGTTTCAGCACTTGAAGATCGCCGCCATCGGTCCGGCCACCCGCAAGGCAATCGAGAGGCGCGGAATCAAAGTCGATGTTGTCCCCGAGGAGTATGTGGCCGAGTCTGTCGTCAAGAGCCTGCGTAAACAGGTAGCAGGGAAGCGGATCCTGCTGGCCAGGGCCAAAGTCGCGCGTGACGTGATTCCCCGGGAATTGCGCAAACTGGGAGCGGAGGTCGATGTCTGCGAGGCCTACGAGACAGTTGTTCCGCGGTCTTCACGGATCAGGTTGCGGGCCATTCTCCGGGATCCGAAGAAGGCGCCTCACGTGCTTACCTTCACCAGTTCCTCGACGGTAAAGAATTTTCTGGCGCTCGCGGGGAAGACATTATGGCAGAAGGCCGCTCGCCCCCGATTCGCCTCGATCGGCCCAGTCACGTCGTCCACCCTGCGCGAACTTGGTTTTCCGGTGGATATCGAGGCCAGGAAATATACGATTCCGGGATTGATCCAGGCAATCAGCGTATGGTCCACGACTCACTAGTTCGCGCTGTGTGTCGCGTCGGACTGATTGGAGACATTCACTGCGAGGACGAAGTTCTTGCCAGGGTACTGCAGCATTTACACAAGGCGAATCTGGATGCCATCCTCGCCGTCGGCGATATGGTGGACGGCAGCGGCGATGTTAACCGAGTCTGCTCATTGCTCGCCCAACACGGTGTTTTGACTGTCGCTGGCAACCACGACCGCTGGCTGCTCGAGGGCAAGATGCGGGAGCTTCCGGATGCTACGCCTGGCAGCACTCTTCGAAGCGAAATCCGATCCTGGCTCGAACACCTGCCAAAGACGATTTCCCTGCAAACTCCGAAGGGGCCACTTCTGTTGTGTCACGGCTTGAGCGAAGACGACATGGCCGACCTGCGGCCGGACGATGAGGGGTACGCCCTGGAGTCGAACCTGGCTCTTCAAGACTTGCTCAAGGCCAAGCGCTATCGATTCGTCGTTAACGGACACTCCCACGTACCTATGGTGAAAACCATAGGGCAGATGACCATCATCAATGCGGGTACGTTGGATCGACGCCATCGCCAAGTGTTCAGCGTTATCGATTTCGAACGAGGCATAGTCGATTTCTTTGATGCCTTCAAGACTCCCCTACGTAAAGTCGAATCTTTGGGATTGTCACCGTAGACACGTGAACCGTGACCTGCTTGTCTGAGCTTTCTGCCCGGAAACTACTCCGGCAGCTTGCAGCCGCAATCCGCCGGCGGGACGTGGGCCTTCAGGAAGCTTGACACCCGGGTGTAAGCGTCAATCTGGTTCTCTACCCGGGCGAACCCGTGCCCTTCGTTCTCGTAAATCTTCAATTCAACCGTCCCGCCGCGCTGCTTGACCGCGTCAACAACCTGCTGCGACTCTTCATGCGGACACCGCGGATCGTTTCCACCCGCCAGCAGCAATAACGGCGCCTTGATTTGATCGACAAAGAAAATGGGCGAGCGGTCCCGCAACCGTGGCTTGTCTGCATCTTTGTCTGGATCTCCCATGGTTGCCAGGTCCCACTGCTGCAGCACCGGGTCTTCGTTCTTGATTTCAGTAAACCAATTCACAAACGGCACGATTGGCACGCCCGCCGCCCACACCTCCGGTGCTTTAGTTACTCCCATCATCGTCATGTAGCCGCCGTAGCTCCCACCGACCAGCGCAATTTTTTTCGGATCGAGATACCCCGTCTGCTTGATGAAGTCCGCCCCGGCCAGCACATCCTCGAGATCGCCCCCGCCCATGTCGAACAAGTTGGCCTCGCGGAACTCCTTGCCGTAGCCGGTTGATCCGCGGTAGTTGGGCGCAATCACCATGTAACCCTGATTGACCATGTGCTGGATAAAACGGTTAAACGAGTTCACCGACTGCGACGTCGGCCCGCCGTGCACGTAAACGATTGCCGCGTTCTGCCCGTTCTTCACCATGTTGTAGGGGACATAGACGAACGCGGAGATCGTCCATCTGCCGTCCCGGCTGGGATAGTGCACCAGGAACGGTTCGACCATGTCCTCTGATCGAACTCCCGCGACCAGAGAGTGCGTGATCTGCTGCGACTTGCCGCTGGCCAGGTGATACACCCACAGGTCGCCAGGGGAATTCGGGCCGTTGTGGTTGTAGAGCAGGCGCGTGCCGTCGTGACTGAAGGATTGATGGCTCGCAGGGTTATTCACCCCCTTAGGCAAGGGCAGTGAGGTGGTTGTCTTGGCCACCAGGTTGTGGAGATACAAGTCGGTGTTGCCGTCGACATTGGCGGTCCAGGTCGCAAACTTGCCGTCGGGCGAGAAATTCGCGCCCTGAATTTCCCACTTGTCCTGGGTCAGCCAGGAAATCTTCTTGCTGGCAATGTCGAGCAGCCCGACATTGTCGTAGCCATTCGCGGCATTCGAGGTGATGAGTACGGTCTTGCCGTCCGGAGAGACATCTTCCGCCGCGTAGACTGCCTCACCCGCGTGTGGCGTCAGCAGTGTGCTCTCCCCGGTGGCAACCTCGGCGATAAAGATATTCGCATCCGTTCCCTTGGTCAGCGGCTGGGTGTAGACAATGCGCTTGCCGTCATGCGTCCAGATGGGATTGTCGTTGACCCTATCAGCCGGAGTGTTTGTCGTGATGTGCTTGACCTCCCGCATCAGCATGTCGAAAACATCGACTTCGTACACCGACGAGGTCTTCGGCTTCACCGTGTAAGCGAGGTAGCGCCCGTCCGGTGACCACCGCGGGTTCTCTTCGGCAATCTCGCGTGTGTGGGTCAGGTTCACTACCTGGCCGGTTTTGGGCGAGACCATAAAGATGTCCCACTGCTCGTCGCCGTCGTAATCGGACATGTAGGCGATCCATTTGCCGTCCGGCGACCAGGTGGGATCGACCTGGCGCTGGTCGCTGACTGTCAGTTGCGTCGGCCAGCCCCCTTCTGCCGCAACCACCCAGAGGTTGAAACGGCCGCTGATGTTGGTGCCGAAAGCCACCTGTTTGCCGTCGGGCGACCAGGAGGCCTGGCCTACCTGGCGTGTCATGTAAAGGCGTTCGATCGTCAGGTTCTGCTGGAACTGCTCCACATTAGCGTTGGGTTTGGAGCTGATTTGTTTGGGGTCGGTGATGACTTGGGGCAGGGGCAAGGTCTGTGCAGCGACAAGTGTGCTCATGAAAATGACCGTGACAAGAAAGAGGACGGGGAAACGCATACAGAGGAAGTCTAACATTCACGCTGGCTTACAAACTAAGCAGCAGCTTCGTTCAAGATGACGAGGGGTTACGGCTTGGCATTCTTGTGAATCTCGACCGTGGTCCATGTTTTGTCGGCAGCGTGGCACAGATTCTCCAGCAGGCAGTCGGCGCACTTCGGTTTGCGCGCGATGCACAGCTTGCGCCCGTGCCAGATGATCTGATGGGAGAACAAGATCCATTTGTTCTGGGGAATCACTTTCATCAAGTCCTGTTCGATCTTGGGCGCGTCGGTGCTCTTGGTGAGTTCCAGTCTTCGCGAGATGCGGGTCACGTGTGTGTCAACTACGACTCCGTCAGCCTTCTTGAACCACGTGCCGAGGACAACGTTGGCCGTCTTGCGCGCCACTCCCGGTAGCGTAAGAAGCTGTTCCATGTCACCCGGCACTTCGCCGCCAAAATCGCTGACGATCCTCTTCGCTGCTCCCACAACCGACTTCGACTTGTTGCGGAAGAAACCGGTCGAGCGCACGTCGGGTTCCAGTTGCTCGGGTGTAAGTGCGGCAAAATCCCGCACCGTGGGATATTTCTTGAACAACTCCGGTGTGACCCGATTCACGTTCACGTCGGTTGATTGTGCCGACAAGATCGTTGCCACCAGCAGTTCCCAGGCGCTGCGGTGAGTGAGAGCGCAGGTCACATCGGGATAGAGTTGGTCCAATCGCTGGAGAATCTCCGCTACCCGTTCCGGGGCGACCGGATTGTACTTGCACTGTGGAGCCGCGGATACTCTGGTTCGTTGCAGATGGGGTGGCGTTGCCACCCTCCGGGTGATGCCTTTGACCCCACGTGCTCCCTCTTGTCGCCCGGTCTTCGCGGGTTGCCGGGGAATGACGCCGCGCGCCATGTTTTCCTCCCTCCTGTTTTTCGCTTTCATGTTAGCAGCAAACCGGATCGGAGAATTGGGGCACCTCCGCGGCAATTGACGCCAAACCGCAGCGTAGGTACTCTGGAACTGAATCAACAAAAACTCAGGAAGGCCCTGTGGCGGTCAAGTCCATCAAACTCGGGCAAGTGTGGCGGAAAGACGAAGACAGCAAGGATTACCTTGTCACCAAGGTGTATAGCGAAGTTTTCACGCAGTACGCAGTGTTACGCCCTGCCGAAGTCACGGCTCCCGATGCTCCGACGGTGCGGGTCAAGGTGGCCAAGAGTGCCGAGGGTGTGTCGCTGCCAGGATTTACCTTCACTCAGGAAGGCTCATTCTAGTTAAGTTGTTGTCTGGGTCGGGCGCCCTCGCTCGTCTGGCCACCAGTAGAGTGGCACCGGGTTCGTTCCGCATGACTGAAAAAATCCTCGCAGCTTTGTTCTTGCTTATCAAGTCGGTCATCGCGGTTACCGGCTACGGCGGTGTGGCCATCCTTATGGCGATTGAGTCCGCGTGCATTCCTCTACCCTCGGAACTGATCATGCCTTTTGCCGGGTATCTGGTCTACGAAGGCGCCATGAACCTGTTCTGGGTGGCCACCGCAGGTGCGATCGGCTGCAACTTGGGCTCTCTGGTTGCGTACGAGATCGGCTGTTACGGCGGACGGCCCCTGGTGGAGCGCTATGGCCGCTGGATCCTCCTCACCCGCCGTGAGATTGCCTGGGCAGACCGCTTCTTCGCCCGCTGGGGATATCTCGCCGTGTTTATCGCTCGCCTGCTGCCGGTCATCCGCACCTTCATCGCGTTACCTGCGGGGATCTCCCGTATGCCGCGCGGACGATTCCACATCTACACCTTTCTTGGTTCCTGGCCGTGGTGTTTCGGCCTGGCGTGGCTGGGCATGAAGCTGGGCGAGCACTGGCGCGAGTTAGGGAAGTATTTCCATCAGTTCGACGCAGTAATCGGGGTCGTGCTGGCCGGCGGTATTCTTTGGTTCGTCTGGTCGCACTGGCAGAACAGAATCCGTGCGACCGAATAGCGGAGGACGGGCGAGCCCGCTTGTCCCCGCAGGAGAATCGTATGAAGCGTTCTGTCTACCTGGCTTTCTTACTGCTCGCTTGCACCTTCACCCTCGCACAAGCCGCATCTTCCGGCCAACCGTTCGTGGTTGAGTACTACTACAAGGCCAAGTGGGGACATGCCGACGAGTTCCTTCGTCTGTTCAAGAAGAACCACTATCCATTGCTGAAGAAGGAAGTCGAAACGGGGCGCATGCTCAAAGTTTGGATGGACCAGCCACGCTACCACACTACGGAAGACGGCCGTTGGGACTACCGGGTGACCATCGTCTTCAAGAACGCAACCACTGCCAACGAGCCCTTCGATGAAGATGGGTTGAAAAAGCAGCTGTGGCCGGACCAGGAGACCTACGCCAGGGAAGAGCAGCGCCGCTTCGAAATCCTCGACGCGCACTGGGACCTGCCGGTGAAGATGGTCGATGTGGATGCTAAGTGAGACATAATCTATGAAGTATCTGCCTTGCACTCTCTGATTACTTCCAGGTTATACGGTATTGACCCTATTGCGGCGTTTCAGCCACTGCCTTTAGCTTGGGTTGGTGTCCGGATACTCCGCATCGTTTACGCGTCACTCTCTCACAAAGTCACGAAACAACCCGGAAGCGCTGCCGTAAGACGGAAATTACCAGGTTCTTCTAACCCTCAGCAGGGAGTTTCGAAAAAGCATGTGTGCTGTTCGCGCTACCGCCATCCCCGCATCGCTATCTGCAGTTGCTGGAGGTGTCAAATTTCGTGATGCCTGCTTCGACGACTACGAGCAGATCGCTGCCGTGCAACAGCGCAACCATCTCGAGACCAAGCCTTTTCACGAGTGGGAACATCTGTGGAGCGGAAATCCTGAGCGCGAGAAGAATCCCTCTAAGCCGATTGGCTTCGTGGTCGAAGCGTCTGGCGGCAAAGTGGTGGGCTATACCGGCCTAATTCCCCTTAGTTACCATTTTCAAGGCAGAGACTTCGCCGCCGCCACTGGTTGGGGAATGAGCGTCGATGCTCCCTATCGCGGCCACACCCTCGCACTGATCCGTCGGGTCGTCAGCCCACAGGCGGCGGAATTCCTGGTAGACGCCAGCGCCAAGCCGAGCGTAGCGCGAATTCTGGACCGCTTTCTGGTCCACCGCGGGGTTGGGGGACGAATCCCTGCGGGGAACTGGAACACCGCTGCATTCTGGATCACGAACTATCGCGGATTCCTCAAGAGCGCATTGCGCGCCCGAGGTTTACCATCCGCGCTCTCCGAGCCCGCGGCCTGCGCCATGTGGATGCGAGACAACTGGAAGGGAACTGCTGCATGGATCAGAGCAGGAGATGAGAGAGTACAGCAGGGTCCCGATTTTGACGAGCGGTTCGATCAACTCTGGGACGAGTTGAAACTCGCCTATCCCAATCGTTGGCTGGCGACCCGGTCCCGCAAGGTCTTGCAGTGGCATTTCCGCTTTGCCCTGGCGGCGAACAGGCTCTGGATCCTTACCATCGGCGACAACTCCCGAATCCTCGCTTACGCGCTCTTTCGCCGTCAGGATAATCCGCAATTTGGCCTGACACGCGTGCGTCTGATTGATTTCCAGGCCGTGAATGGAGACCATTCGCAGCTTGTTCCCATGCTGGCGTGGGCGTTGCGTCGATGCAGGGAGGAAGGCATTCACATGCTGGAGGCCTATGGTTTTCGGCCGGACAAGCAACACATCATCGATGCTCTCGCGCCTCACCGCCGGGCGTTGCCAGCTTGGGGTTTTTTCTACGCCGCCTTCGAGCAGGGGTTGAAACGCCAGCTGCAGATTCCAGACGTTTGGGACCCTTCACACTTTGATGGCGATGAAAGTCTGTAGCCTATTTGTTGAGCACGGAAATCATCAATCAAAATGCTTCGCCTGCGGCCAGATCTCCTGCAGGTTCCATCTCAAAGGATGGCACCAATAGATGTTGAAATGTTCGTCTTCGCGCGAGTAAGGATGATGGACGCGGCCGACCACATCGACGTTCTCGCACAATTCCCGCACCCGGTCGCCCGAATCACCGGCAAATAACAAACTCTCTCCAGTGTAGTTCCCTGGTCCCCAAATCCAGTACGTCTGGTGGCCACTGATGGCGCTCGGTAAGCCATATTTTGGCCCGAAGAAATCCACGGCGCCAGCCTCGCCGAACCCGTGGGCCACGATGCCGGTCTTCGCGCGAACATCGGCCGGCAAACTGGCATACGCGCGTCCAATTTCTCGCGCCATCTCATCCCAGCCAAACATGTCAGCATAGATTTGCTGCCCCAGCGGACCCGTTCTCTGGTGCTCGATTTGTGGCGGTGCCAGATGGGTCCGGTGCGTGTATTCGATATAAGTTTCGGGCGAAAGGATTGGCAAGGCGACGGGGGCGAAGAACGCTCCCCACGCAATCAGCGCCACCATCCATATCGGTCGCAAGACGCGAACTCGATTTGCTGTCCAGCCCTCCACCCCCACCGCTCCCGCAGCGAACAGCATGGGATAGACCGGCCACAGGTAATACGACTTTCCTCCGGATGCGATGAAGAACACCAGCAGAAACCCATACGTCCAGCCAAGCACCCGATAACGGCGAGATTCCTGGTCGACTCCGAAGAAGTACCACCAGGCTCCTGCGAACCACAGCGGTGTGGTGAAGAGGTTCATGAATACGGCCTGATCGATCAGGAAAGCAAATGGACCACGCGTAACGTCGCGTCCGCTGGCCCGCACGTTGGCCATCAGTTCGAAGAAGGGCCAGCCGTGCTGGGCGTTCCACACTATGTTTGGGAGCCAGATGACCATGGCGACGCCGAAGCCCAGCCAGATCCACCTTTGCGCCAGGACACGCCGTTGTTGCGTCAGGACCAGCCCCAACGCCAGGCCCGCGCCCCAAAATAGCATTGACCACTTGTTGAGAATTCCGACTCCGGCGAGCAGGCCAAACCACAACCAGAGCTTCTGATTTCCAGTTTGAATGATGCGGGCCACCAGGTACGCCCCGCCCGTCCAGAACAGTGGCTCGAACGCATTCATCGTCAACAGGTGAGATAGGAGCAGGTAGCCCGGCGCGACCAGAATGGCCAGCCCTGCGATGGCCTGCCCGAAGGTTTCCGCACCCAGCAGGCGTGCCAGGCGGGCCGTGAGCCACACCGTCAGGCCCGCCGCCAGGGCAGGCAGAAAACGCACCGAGTACAGCGAATCCCCGCCCAGATGGCGTTCCGTCCATGCGATGAACGCGATCAGAGGGGGCTGATCGACATAGCCCCAGGCGAGATGCCGGGCGCAATCCAGATAATAGAGCTCGTCGCGAAAGTATCCATACCGCGCTGCCGTGAGCATCTGCACCACAAACGCTGCCCCTGCGAGCGCCAGCACAACCGGAGGTGTGCGGGCAGCTTTGCTCAAGTCGTTACCTGTATGGACGGGAGACTTCACCGTGGACAGCGTACCCGTGGATGCAAGTGGTACGCAATCGGCAAAACAAAAGCGGCCGCGAAGCGGCCGCTTTCACCATACCTCAGGAGTCGCCTAGTAAAGGCGGAAGTCTACTTGCACGCTGATCTGCACGGCAACCGGTTTGCCGTCTTTCATCGCAGGTTCAAACTTCCAGGTCTTGACCGCGTCAATCGCCTTCTCATCCAGGCCAAGGCCCAGGGTGTGCGTCACCCGAATATCGCGCGGCTTGCCATCCGGACCCACCACCAGCCAGAGCACGCAGGTGCCCTGGTACTTCGCCTTGCGGGCTTCTTCTGAATACTCTGGGTCCGGCTGATAAATGGGGCGCGGGGCTGAAACGCCACCGCCGACATGGAAGACTCCGCCCCCGATGCCGCCACCAGTGCCCGGACCGACACCCGGGCCGCTGCCAGAACCCACGCCACCCCCGCTCCCTGAGCCAATGCCACTCCCGAAGCCCGTGCCGTTCGAAGGCGGACTCGGAATGTGCGACATTGGATCGCCCAGATTGGGCAAGTTGTTCATCGCCAGGTGAATCTGCGGCGGGACCACTACCGTCGGCTCGGCAGTGAGCTTTGGATTCTCGTTGCGTACCACCACCATGGGCGGGGTGATCTGCTGCATGGAGAACTTGGGCAGCTTGCCTTTGGAAGCTTGAAGGATGTCGCGATCTCCGCCACCGCCGCCACCGCCGGCCGCTGTCTTGGAAGGTGGAAGCGGAGGAATATCGTCCGGCGCAATCAGGGTCACGGTGGATTGCGGTTTTTGAATCTGCGCCACCATCCGGCGCCCAAGAATGGTTACTCCAATAATCAGGCTGACGGCGACCACGTGCACCACGGTCGATCCCAGCACGCCATTCTTCTTGTAATTGTAGAAACCCCAAATGTCCTTGACCGGGATTGGCTTCGATGTCAGAACCAGGGGTGGCTGCTTCTTGGGGAAGAAATAGTCATCGAGATTCTGAAATAGAGATTTCCACAGCGGCTGGTCCAAGGTGGTCTTGGACAGCAACAGATTCAATTCAGGCTCACTCTCTAGCCTCGGCTTCAAGTCGACTGTTGCCATTTTCCTGCAGAACCCTCTTCAATCTGAACCGCATCGCTCTTCTTTAAGCTTGATGAGCCGATGCCGGGCTAAGTTGCTTGGAAAGCCAGTGATACGCCGAATTCCTCCCCGGGGCAGCTACTACGGCTTAGATGCTTAGACACCGGAAACGTCACTTTTAGAAAATTGTACACGCAACCGTGCCTGTTCCCGAAGTTGTTTTCGCTCGCTTCGTAGGTTACTTCGGGGAGTCAATGGACGTACCCTTGCCCACTCCCTATAATGAAAGAAATCAATCAGTTGCCGGAAAAGTGACGGCTTTTGCCATCCCGGGCAAAGCACACCGGGATGGCCTTCGCGACACGGCATCAGTTAAGGAAAAACTAGTCAGAGATATGTATCGCCCGGTACCCAAGGTGCCCGACTTTCCCGCCATGGAGCGCGCTATGCTCCGCTTCTGGCAGGAGAGACGGATCTTTGACAAACTCCGGAAGCAAAATGCCAACCGTCCGGCCTGGTCCTTCCTGGATGGGCCCATCACCGCTAACAATCCCATGGGAGTGCACCATGCCTGGGGACGGTCGCTCAAAGACATGTACCAGCGCTATCATGCCATGAACGGCCACGCGTTGCGCCACCAGAACGGCTTCGACTGCCAGGGCCTATGGGTCGAGGTCGAAGTGGAGAAGAGCCTCGGGCTCGGCACCAAGCGCGAGATTCGCGACTACGGGATCGAGAAGTTTGTTCGCGCCTGCAAAGAGCGGGTGCTTACCTACGCTGCCCGGCAAACTGAGCAGTCCATCCGCCTGGGTTACTGGTGCGACTGGGACGATCCCTTAGTCCTCATCTCTTTGCGGGAAGCCCTGGCCGACAACGATCGCGTTCTCACCGTGACCTTGCCCAGCGGCCACACCGAGACCGCGCGCGCCAGCGAAATCATCCGCAAGCTCGGGTGTGCGCAATTCGGCGGCAGCTACTTCACTTTTTCCGACGAGAACAACTACACCATCTGGTCGTTCCTCAAGAAGTGTCACAGCGAAGGCTTTATTTACCGTGGGCACGACGTTATGCCGTGGTGCGGGCGCTGCGGGACGGGCCTGTCGCAGATGGAAGTGGCCGAGGGACGCCGCATCACCCAGCACACCTCAGTCTTTGTTCGCTTCCCGATCAAGGGGCAGGACAAGGCCGCGCTGCTGGTCTGGACGACGACGCCCTGGACGCTGACCTCCAACGTCGCGGTGGCGGTGAATCCGCAGATGACCTATGTGAAAGTCCAGCACGGCGAGTGGAAGTATTACGTGGCTAAGGCCAACTTCGAGCGCGACCGCGTACAGGACTTGCAGGTCGAAGGCAAGCACGAGTCCCATAAACTGCCCTCAATTCGAACCCTCCTGAAAGGCACAGGCACGATTGAGGTGTTGGAAGAGCTTCCAGGAAAAGATCTCCTCGGGCTCACGTATACCGGCCCGTTTGACGAACTGCCCGCGCAACAGAAACCTGGCGGCGTATTCCCGTTTGGCGAGACCGGTGGGGGGGAGAGCTCTGCTGAATCGCACCGTGTTATCGCGTGGAACGAAGTCAGCGAAGCCGAGGGCACAGGGCTGGTCCACATCGCTCCCGGTTGCGGCGCGGAGGACCAACAACTCGGCAAGGACAACAACCTGCCCTTTGTCGCTCCCCTGGACGAGAGTGCAGTCTTCCAGGAAGGCTTCGGGCAATTCACCGGAAGGAACGCCAACGAAGTCGCAGATGACGTCGTTGCTGCCCTGAAGGCGAAAAGTCTGCTGGTGGCCCGCGAACGATATCCGCACGTTTACCCTCACTGCTGGCGTTGCAAGTCGGAGCTGGTGTTCCGGCCCGTCGATGAGTGGTTCATCCGGATGGATTGGCGCGACCGCATCGAGCGGACCGTGCCCACCATCAAATGGATCCCTCCCGAGGGGGAAGCACGCGAACTCGACTGGCTGTACAACATGGGCGACTGGATGATCTCCAAGAAGCGTTTCTGGGGATTGGCGTTGCCCATCTGGGTGTGCGAGACGTGCGACGACTTCTCGGTTATCGGCAGCCGGGAGGAGTTAAAGTCGAAAGCCGTAGCAGGCTGGGATGTCTTCGACGGACACTCCCCGCACCGGCCGTATATTGACGCGGTTAAGATTCGTTGCGAGAAGTGTGGCAGCCTGGCGAGCCGCGTCACCGACGTGGGAAATCCCTGGCTGGATGCTGGGATCGTCCCTTTCAGCACCATGCGCTACTCCACTGACCGGACCTACTGGGAGAAGTGGTTTCCGGCCGACCTGGTGCTTGAAAGTTTCCCCGGTCAGTTCCGGAACTGGTTCTACTCCATGCTGGCCATGAGCGCGATGATGGACGGACGCGCTCCCTTTAAGGCTTTGCTCGGTCATGCCCTGGTGCGCGATGCGCGTGGGGAAGAGATGCACAAGTCCAAGGGCAACTCCATTGCCTTCGACGAAGCTGCCGAAGCCTTGGGCGCGGAGGTCATGCGCTATATCTATGCCGAGCAGAAGACGGCCCAGAATCTCAACTTCCCCGATTTGCACCCGACAGGCAATGTGGGCCAAACCATCGACGGCGAGGCCAGGCGCAAGCTCCTGACCTACTGGAATTGTTACAGCTTCTTCATCACTTACGCCACGGCCGACAATTGGAAGCCAGGTGGCCCGGTGTTGCCAGTGACCCATGAACTCGATCGCTGGGTCCTGAGCCGCCTGCAGCGGCTTATCGCGGCCGCCCGCGATGCTTTTGAAAATTTTGAGCACTATCGTGTGGTCGAGGCGTTCCAGATCTTCGATGAGGAGTTTTCCAACTGGTATCTGCGGCGCTCCCGCCGCCGCTTCTGGAGCAGCGAGAACCAGGCTTACCAGACGCTGTATCGCGTTCTCCTCACGGTCACCAAGGTGATGGCACCGCTGTTGCCATTCTTGACTGAGGAGGTCTACCAGAACCTGGTCTGTTCAGTCGATCCGTCGGCGACTGAGTCGGTGCACCTGACTGCGTATCCGCAGGTCGATGCGGGGGTCATCGACGAAGCTCTGGAACGCAGCATCGACACCGTGATTCGCATGAAGAACCTTGCCCTCAGCCTGCGGACCAGGAGCAAAGTCAAGATTCGCCAGCCCTTGAACACCTTGTACGTGCGGCCCAAAGACGTTTCGGATCGGCAGGTTCTGGAGAACACCGACTACGTAGCGCAGATTCTCGAAGAGGCCAATATTAAGAACTTAACCCTTATCGACGATGAGAGTAGGTTGGTAAAGGTGCGTCTAAAGCCGGACGCCAAGAAGATCGGGCCGCGCGCGGGAAAGAATCTGAGAGCAATCTCACAAGCCCTTGAGCAGGCCCCGGCTCACGATGTATTAAAGGGCGGAGCATATACGGTGCAGGTCGAAGGGCAGCCTTTCGAATTGGCGCCGGAGGAAATCATTGTCACCTACGAAGGCCCAGCGAACCTCACTTCGGGCGCCGACCTCGGAACTTTTATGGCGCTCGACACTACGCTCACGCCGGAGCTGTTGCAGGAAGGCGTTGCCCGGGACTTCAACCGCCTCGTGCAAGACCAGCGCAAGGCGTTGAACCTGAACATCTCCGACCGGATTGTGGTCAGCTATTCCGCATCGCCCCGCATCGCGCAGGCGATCGCCGCGCACGAGGCCTACTTGCGAAATGAATTGCTTGCGGAACGCCTGGAGGCCGCCAGCTCTCCCAACGGTGGCGCTAAACTGGCATTAGCTGGAGAGGAGATTCAGGTGACGATTACCCGCGTGTGACCGCGGGGGCGGGAACGTTTTGACAAGGAGGTCGAAACCATCCACGCCGCAGGATCGTCTAAAGAGCACTGTCGTTGATGAGCCAACCACACGTAATGCGCCGGTTCCACCTCCTGATCGCGCTGGCAGTTGTGTTCCTGGATCGCGTGACGAAGTGGGCAGTGTCAACCAACATCTCCTTGCATGACGGCATCCAGGTCATTCCCGGATTCTTCCGCCTAACCCATGTCGAAAACCGCGGCGCTGCCTTTGGCCTGTTTGCGGACTCCCCGGCGCAGTGGAAGGTCGCCATGCTGGTGCTATTTTCCATTGTTGCCTTGATCGTTGTCCTGGCCTTGTTATGGCGGAACAGCCACGCCATGACCACGACGGGCATCGGTCTTGCTCTCATTCTCGGTGGTGCTTTGGGGAACTTGTGGGACCGCTTGTGGAATGGCCGAGTGGTCGACTTTCTTCTCTTCTATATCGGGCAGTACCAGTGGCCGGCATTTAATGTCGCCGACAGCGCGATCGTGTGCGGCGCGGGGCTGCTGGTGATTGAGATTCTGTTTGCCAAGGCTCCGGCCCACGAGAAGCCGGTGTGAGCCAAACCACAGAGGACCTGGTGAAACGTTCGCATTCCTCCTTGCCCTCTGTGGTCCCGGAACTATGCCGTCTTCTTCTGCGCCATTTGCGCGTAGAACTCCTTGGCTCCCTCTTCCATTTCTCTTTCCGTCAGGTCCTGGGTGTGCGTGGCGAGGGTCCAGGTATAGCCATAGGGATCGGAGAAATTCCCCATGCGGTCTCCCCAGAACATGTCTGTGACCGGCATGGTCTCCTTTCCGCCCGCGCCGGTGGCGCGCTTGAAGGCGCTGTCCACATCTTCCACGTAGAGATAGAACCCGCTGGGCGAGCCGCCTAAAGTCTGTGGCGACTTGCAACCCCAGGCCGGAACCTCGTCGTTCAGAAAGATGACCGAGTTTCCGATCTTTAATTCGGCGTGCGTGATCTTGCCGTCTGGGCCGGCCATACGCATTCGTTCTTCGGCGCCCAGGGCTTTCTTGTAGAAATCAATGGCCTGAGCGGCGTCTCGAACCGTCAGGCTGGGAGTGATGGTGTGGAAGCCGGCTGGAATTGGTTGTGTAGAACGTGTCATAACGGTCTCCTTGATGTTTGGTTACAGGCCAGAGCGAAAGAAACAGGCATTCATTTTATGCGTCCGGCAGCCGGAGAAATTATGAAAAGTTGTAAAAAAGAGGCCTCGACTGGGCGCTCTACGGAGTTCCATAGAGCTGGCGATAAACGTTTGCGTTGCGCAGAATATTCTGTACATATTCGCGGGTTTCGGTGAAGGGAATTGACTCTACAAACTCCTGCGGGTCGCGATAGGTGCCCTGTCCAAGCCAGTCCTGCACCCGGTCCGAACCGGCGTTGTATGCCGCCAGAGCATATTCGAAGCTGCCAAACTTGTCGACCATGCTGCGGAAGTAGCGCGTCCCCAACTGCAGGTTCATCCCCGGGCTGAACAATTGTTGCGTGCTGAAGTGGCGTAGTTTTTCCTGGTGGGCGACACTCCTTCCGACCTTTGGCAGCAGCTGCATCAGGCCGATGGCGTTGGCCCGCGACACTGCATTGGGATTGAACGCCGACTCTTGCCGGACCAGGGCTGCGACCAGGTAGGGATCGAGCGCATTGCTGGAGGAGCATTGCTTCAGCTCCGGCCAGTATGCCTTGGGGAACAGTCCCTCCCAGTAAGGCCGGGGCAGGCTCGGCAAGTCGACCGCGAAGTAGTTGGGCGCCGCCCGCTTCAGGGTTTCAATGGCCGCATCGTAGCGGCCCGCGTCCTGATAAAGCCGTGCAATTTCCGCAGCCAGCCAGCTCCCTTTGTTTTCTTCCGCAGCCGCGCGCAATTCGCGCACCGCAAAATCCAATAGTGCCCCGTTGGCCAGGAGTTCGGCTTTCTGGACACGAAGATTGTCGCCAGGCACGGTGTCAGCGGCAACACGGTCGGCCGCATTCATCGGCGGAATACGGTCCAGCAACGCATAGTGCTGAGCATCGCCGACGCTCTTGATTTTGGCCAATCGCTGCCGAGCCAGCTCCGCGTGGTAGTAGTTGCGGAAACGCTGGGACAGCTTCACGTAGTAGGCACGGGCCATGGCCAAGTCGTTGTCCGATTCGGCCAGCCTCGCCCGCCAATAGAGCGCGGCCGGCACTTCCGACGAGGAAGGATAGAGCGCAATCTGATTTTCGAACTCCTGCCGAGCTTCCGCCTCCCGCCCCTGACGCAAGCTCAGCCAGGCCACCTTCCAGTGAGCGTAAGAAGCGCGCCCCCCATTGGGAAATCGTTGCTGCAACTCCCGATAGGCATCAATCGCCCGGTCATAGTCGCGGCGCAACAAATAAATATTTCCTGCGGAGAGCAGAGCCTGCTCCAGCCAGGTGCTGGTCGGAGCAATTTGCCGCAACTGTTCCACGATATGCAGGAAGGCATCGTCATCATTCGAGCCGCGCGCAATCTCTCCCAGATTGAACAAACGCTGCGCATCGAATGCTGGCGGCGTACTGGGGAGCGTCTCCAGGATTTTCCTTGCGTCGCGGTTCTGGCCTGCACGGCGCAGCGCCTCCGCCAGGGAGAGCTCGGTTAGGGGACGTTCGTCGGCAGAAACCTCGGTCGCCAGCTGCCGATACTCGTCGGCGGCCTGAGAATACAGTTTCCCCTTCATCAGCAGATCGGCCCGCGTCCGGTGTGCTTCCGCACTCACCGGCTGTGCCTGGGCTGCTGCCTCGAGCCTCCCCAGGTCGCCCTGCACCTGGCTGGCTTCCCAGCCGGCGGGCATCGTGTAGTAAAGGTTTCGAAAGATGGTCAACGCCTTGGCCGGCTGGTTCGCGGCTTCGTAGGCCCGACCGAGTGCCAGCTCAACGTCTGCCCGAACCGGTTGCCGATCACCCTCAAGCAGGTCTGCCGCCTCATTGGCCCTTCCGTCTGCCACCAGGGCATTGGCGTACACGATGTGTGCATCCCGAAGCAGCAAAGATTCCGGATAGGTTTTATCGAAGGCACTCAATGTGGCAATCGCTTCCGCCAATCGCCCGGTTTGCTGGTAGGCCGTGCCCAGGTAGTCAGTAACGTAGTCCCCAAACTCGCCGGCGCGGGGCTTCGCGCGATTCAACGGGTCGATGGCCAGCGCGTAATTGCGGTCGAGGATGTGTGCGTATCCGACGACCAACCACGCCAGCGCCCCGGCGTCTTCCTTGGAGTGCCGCAGCGCGTAGTTCTGTACCCCTGCATATGCCGCGGGCGTGCGGTCTTGCAACAGCTGCCGGGCCATGGGTTTTAGCGTAGCTGAGGCTACGAAAGCCTGGTGCATCCGCTGCAGACGCGGGGATCGGCGGTGAGTCCTGGCGGATGATGTAGCCCGCGGTTTTTGTTTAGTCGAATTTGGGTGCGCAGGATGGCCGCCGGTTTGGGCACCAGGGGACAGTGGAGCGAAGACACTACCCCAGAGCAGCACCAGCAGAACAAGGATGAATTGCCGACGTACTCCCACTGTCTTCCATTATCTTCAATTTTGTGGTTCGCGAAAGTGTCTAGCGATGGAAGTTGGGCCCGAGCAGTGAGACATCGTCTTCGGCCAGGCTGCGGATGAGCTCGTTGCTGAAATGGTCGAGGCTTGCGGCGGCGGTGCCTCCGTAGCGCTTCATATACGTGGCACGGCTCTTTTCGATGTCTTCCTTGAGCCGGTCGTACAAGTCCTTGTTCTTGCGACCCTCGGACACCTTGGCCTGGTTGTAGAGCTTGACTTCATCCATTAGCAGGCGCGCGAA
>Ga0335082_10001021_pt1 | contig 29677 bp, 23 predicted proteins | sample Lox_Sample_41_FD_206718 | JGI IMG/M metagenome (GOLD analysis project Ga0335082, IMG submission 206718) | Soil microbial communities from Loxahatchee National Wildlife Refuge, Florida, United States - Lox_Sample_4.1 | ecosystem: Environmental > Terrestrial > Soil > Wetlands | place: USA... | reverse complement strand
CGCTCCTGCGCGCCGCGATGCGACTTCCCCCGCCTCGCGGCGCTTTTTTTTGGGTGATCGGAGGGGAGACGGGGCGTGCGCTCGAGGGGGATCGAAAGTGACACCCCGTCTCCCACTCCGGTCATTCCTGCGGCGCCTCCCGCGCGGGGGTCGCGCCAGGGAGGGGCCGGCTGTTCTTTGACTGCATGGCCGTAGAGTTGCGCTCGACGAAGCTCGCCTCGGGGGCGAGCGAGCGGGCGCGCGCCAGATCCTGCTCGGCCGCACTCACGTCCTCGCTCAGCCAGTTGAGTACCGCGCGGTTGGAATAGGCGACCGCGGCGTCGTTGGCTTTCTCACGCACGCTCGCTGCCCGCCACGATGGCACCGAGAGATCGGCGCGCTGCGTGGCACGCACGGCCTCGTCGCAGGCGGCGCGCGCCTTGGCGAGCTGCTGTGTCATCGCGTAGGCGACGCAGCGGTTGGTGGCGAGCGCCTGCGGATCCGGCAGCGACAGCGAGTCGACGTCGCGGTGCATGAGCTGCGCGGCGCTGCCGTAGTCACCGCTCACCAGCGCCGCGCCGCCGGCGCGGTTGCTGTAGGCGACCATCACCAGTGGCGCGTGCGGCGCGGCGGCGAACGCGCCGCTGCTGAGCGTCGCGCCGGCGAGCAGCGCGGCACCCGCGCTCCTCGCCTGTCGTGTCAGTTGATCCTTGCTGAACATGTCGCTCTCGTTGCTCTCGGTCTCACTGCGCGCCCTGATCTGCAGCGCGTGTGATGACGATACGAACGCTCGCGCGGTGCGACAAACGAAAAGATTTGGCGCGATGCGTGATGTCCGCTCAGGCACGCTGGTACTCCTGCAGCGCCCAGCGCGTGAGTGCCTTCACCTGCGGCTTCTCCGCGTCCTTCGGCCGGCTCACCAGGTAGTAGGAGTCATTGGTGGCGAGCTGCACGGCGAACACGCGCACCAGGGCGCCCGAGCGCATCCACGAGTCGCACAACACCGCCGGCACCAGCGCCACGCCGAGGCCGCGCTCGGCGGCGCGCACCACCGCCGACATGGTGTCGAGCTCGATCACCTGCTTGGGCTCGGGGGATTCGAGCCCGACTTCGTCCGCCCAGCTGTCCCAGGCGAACGGGCGCGTGCGATCGACGATGAGCGCGAGCGTGCCGAAGACTTCGCGGCCGAGCTGCGCGACGCGCGCCGCGTGCTCGCGCGCGCACACCGCGATCAGCGGCGAGGAGAACAGGCGCACGCTGCGCATGCCCGCCGGCGCCGCATCGGCGAGCAGGATGGAGACGTCGGCGGTCGGCGGGTGCGCCGAGGGACGCGGGTCGCGCGTGTCCAGCTGCACGTCCACCTGCGGGTTCGCCGTGCAGAAGCCGCCGAGGCGCGGGATGAACAGCTCGTTGGCGAACAGCGCCGGCAGCCGCACGCGCAGCGTCAGGCGCCCGTTGCGGCGCGCGAGCTGCGCCAGCGTGCGATCGAGTGCCTCGAGCAGCGGCTCGACCTCATCGAGCAGCCGGTGCGCGGCCGTGGTCAGCTCGAGCGCGCGCGTCCTGCGCTCGAAGAGGCGCATGCCGAGGGCTGACTCGAGTTCCTTCATCTGGTGGCTCACCGCCGAGGGCGTCACGCAAAGTTCATCCGCCGCGAACTTGAAGCTGCGGTGACGCGCTGCCGCGCAGAACGCCCGCAGATTCTTCAGCGGCGGGGGTCGGGACAAGCGCATCATCTCTTACCATCCTTAGTCCGCCCGTGCCTTGAAGCAAAAAGCGTGCCTCGGCGAAGATGCCCGCACGACGGCCGCAACGCGCGGCGGGCACCCGCACCCGCCTCAGCGCAGTGCGCGGCCCGCGGCGCGCGCACCGCTGCGGTGCGGTGCGCCGGCCCGGCTAGAATCGCAGGCGGCCAGCGGGTGGGTGTTGCAGCGAGTGGGCAATGGAATACCGCGACTACTACAAGATCATGGGGCTCGAGCGCGGCGCCAGCGCCGAGCAGATCAAGACCGCCTACCGGCGCCTGGCGCGCAAGTACCACCCCGACGTCAGCAAGGAGAAGGACGCCGAGGCGCGCTTCAAGGAGCTGCAGGAGGCGTACGAGGTACTGAAGGATCCGCAGAAGCGCGCCGCCTACGATGAGCTCGGCAGCGAGTGGAAATCCGGCCAGCAGTTTCGCCCGCCACCTGACTGGGGCAGTGGCTTCGAGTTCGCCGGCGGCGGCCGTGGCGGCCCGCGGGCACGGCGCGCGCGGCCGCAGCCGGAGCCGGGCGAGGAGGCGGAGTTCTCCGGCGAGGACTACAGCGACTTCTTCTCCTCGCTGTTCGGCGGCGGCTCACCCTTCGCCGGCGCCGGCGAGCGCATGCGCGGCGGCCGTGACCATCACGCCCGGGTCGAGATCAGCCTCGAGGAGGCCTACCGCGGCGGCACGCGCACGCTCGAGCTGCGCCGCCCGGAAGTCTCGAGCGATGGCCAGGTGAGCCTCGCCACGCACACCGTGCGCGTCAACATTCCGGCGGGCGTCACCGAAGGCCAGCTCATCCGGCTCGCCGGCCAGGGAGCCCCTGCCGCCGGCGGCGGCAAGGCGGGCGATCTGTACCTCGAGGTGCACATTCTTCCTCACAAGCTCTACCAGCTCGACGGCCGCGACGTGACGCTCACCTTTCCGGTCGCACCCTGGGAGGCCGCACTCGGGGCGGCGGTGAACGTGCCAACCCTCGGCGGGCCGGTCGCGATGCAGGTGCCCCCCGGGGCGCAGTCCGGGCAGAAGCTGCGGCTGCGCGGCCGCGGACTGCCGGGCTCACCGCCCGGGGACGAGTACGTGCAGCTGAAGGTCGTGCTTCCCGCAGCCAGCAGCCCGGAGGCACGCAGGCTCTACGAAGAGATGCGCGCTAAGCTAGCCTTCGATCCGCGCGCCGATTTTCCGGGGTGAACCATGGTACGGGTGACCACACACGTGCTCGAAGCGCATGTACTCACTGACGGGGACTGGATCGGCGTCACCGAGATCTGCCAGATGTGCCGACTCGATGCGGCCGCGGTGCTCGAGCTCGGTGATCTCGGCGTGGTGACGCCGCGCGAGACGCGCGAGGGCTGGCAGGTACCGGCCACGGCGCTGCCGCGCCTGCGCATCGTCGGGCGGCTGATGCGCGACCTCGGTGTCAACGTGAGCGGCGCGGCGCTGGCGGTGGAGCTGATCGAGGCGCAGCGGCTGCTCGAGCGGCGCATCCGCGACCTCGAGGCGCTGCGCAGCGGTCACTGAACGAAGCTCGCGCCTCCGGCGCGCAGCCAGGTGAGCTCCGCGGCGCTGCTCTCGCGGCCGAGAATGGCGTTGCGGTGGGGGAAGCGCCCGAACCGCTCGATGATCGCGCGGTGATTCTCGGCCGAGCGCGCCGCGGCCTCGAAGGCGGCGTGCAGCTCGCGCGGTGCTTCCAGCAGCAGCCGCCGGTAGGCGGCGAGCGACTCCTCCTGCACCTCGCGCACCTCGGCGTGCTGCAGCGGCATGTAGAAGAAGATGCGCTCGACCGGATCGAGCGCCGCATCCGCGGCTCCCTGCATGCCCGAGAGCGCCAGCGCCAGTGCCTGCGCGTCGTGCGCGAAGGCCTGCGGCGTGCCGCGGAAGATCTGCCGCGGGAACTGGTCGAGCAGGATGATGAGACTCAGGCGCCGGCGCGGCCCATCCGCCCAGGCGGCGAGCTCGCCCGCGGCGGCGCGCGCGAGCAGCGGGGCGAAGCGCGTGCGCACGGTGGCGTCGCGCCGCGCGCGCTCGTGCGTGGCATCCCCGAACCAGAAGCGCAGGCGCGCGTTCAACTGCGCGGCCGACAGGGGCAGCGTGCCGAACCAGAACTCCCGCACGCTGCGCGCCTCGTCCACGGCTAGGGTGCCTTGCCCTCGGTGTCGCCGGCCCGGTCGGCCTCGAAGAGCTTCTCCAGCTGCGCGGCGGCCTCGCGCGAGGTGGCGAGGAACTTGCTGTCGTCCTCCTTGACGGCGTACTGGCGCGCGAGCGTCGCCTCATCGTGCACGCGGAAGCGGCGCACCACCTCGCGCGCCGCCGCCGGCGTGTCGCCGAGCGCCTCGAGCAGGCTCGCCGCCATCTCCAGGCTCGAGCCGTAGGTCTCGCGCACGATGTTCTTGATGCCCGCGTCCATGAGCGCGAAGGCATGCTGGCGCGAGCGGGCGCGCGCGAAGATGCGCACCCGCGGGAACTGCTCGCGCACCAGGATGGCGATGCGCGTCGCCGCCTCGGCGTCATCGAGCGCGATCACGAGATAGCGCGCCGACTCGATCCCGGCAGCGCGCAGCAGGTCGAGCCGCGAGGCGTCCCCGTAGAACACCTCGTTGCCGAAGCGCCGTACGAAGTCGACGTGCGTCTGGCTGCTGTCGAGCGCGGTGAAGGGGATGCCGCGCACCCGCAGCACGCGCCCGACGATCTGCCCGAAGCGGCCGAAGCCGGCGATGATGACCGAGGAGTCGCGCGACTCGATGGCATCGAAGGGCCGCGGCGGCGCCGTGAGCCAGCGCCGCGCGAAGGCCTCGTAGGCGATGAGCAGCAGCGGCGCGAGCATCATCGACAGCGTCACCGCGAGCACCAGCATGTCGGCGCTGCGGGAGCTGATCAGGCCCTGATGCCGGGCGAGCACGTACAGCACGAAGGCGAACTCGCCGCCGCAGGCGATGGAGAAGGCGAGCCGGCGGGCGGCGTCCGCGCTGTAGCCGCCGATACGCGCCACCAGGGTTACGATCAGCAGCTTGACCGCGAGGAAGCCCGCAGTGAGGGCGAAGAGCGTCCCCGGGTGCGACAGCAGCAGGCCGAGGTTCGCCGCGAGGCCCACGGTGATGAAGAACAGCCCGAGCAGCAGGCCCTTGAAGGGCTCGAGGTCCGCCTCGAGCTCGTGGCGGAACTCGCTGTCGGCGAGCAGCACCCCGGCGAGGAAGGCCCCGAGCGAGGCCGACAGCCCGACGGAGTGCGCGAGCAGCGCGGTCACGATCACGGTCAGCAGCGCCGCCGCCGTGAACACCTCACTCACCTGGGCGCGCGCTACCAGCCGCAGGGCCGGGCGCAGCAGGAAGCGGCCGCCGAGCACGATCACGATGGCGACGATGGCCACGAGCTTCAGCAGCCCGACCCACCAGGGTCCCGCGCTGCCCTCGGTCGCGGCGTGCCCCGAGAGCAGCGGCAGCACCGCGAGCACCGGCAGCACCGCCAGGTCCTGGAACAAGAGGATGCCGAAGGCGGCGCGTCCATGCGGCGCCTGCAGCTGCTTGCGCTCGGCGAGTACCTGCAGCACGAGCGGGGTGGAGGAGAGCGAGAGCCCGAAGCCGATGACCGCGGCGGCAACCGGCGGCTGGCCGAGCCCGTAGGCGCACAGGCCGAGAGCGAGCGTGCAGCTTGCCACCTGCGCGGCGCCGAGCCCGAAGACCGTGCGGCGCATGACCCGCAGGCGCGTCGGCTGCAGCTCGAGCCCGATGATGAAGAGCAGCAGCACGATGCCGAACTCGGACACCTGCGTCAGGCGGCCGATGTCCCCGACCAGGTTCAGACCGAAGGGGCCGATCGCCAGCCCCGCGGCGACGTAGCCGAGGATCGAGGACAGGCGCAGCAGGCGAAACAGCGAGACCGCGACCACGGCGGCCGTCAGGAGGATCGCTGTCTGCGCCAGAGAGATCATGGACTTGGGATTGTGGCAGGATTTGCCGGACCCGTTCACCCTTGAATCCCCGCCCGCGGTCCCCATCCCTGCGCGATGCTCGAGCGCGTCATTCCGCCTCCCGCAAGCGCGGCGGACGATGAACCCCTGGATGCCTACTCGGCCGCCGTCGTCGGCGCGGTCGATGCGGTGGGCCCGGCCGTCGTCAGCATCTACGTCGGCGGCGCCGCGGAGGCCGAGCAGGCACGCGGCGGTGCGGGCTCTGGCGTCGTCGTGACCCCCGATGGCTACCTGCTCACCAACGAGCACGTGGTGCAGAAGGTGAACCAGGCGCGTGTCACCTTCGTCGACGGGCGCACGGTGCCTGCCACCGTGGCCGGGCGCGACCCGGCCACCGATCTTGCGGTGCTGCGTGCCCAGGCCGGCTCGCTCCCCTATGCCGACTTCGCCACCGCGGCGCGCCTGCGCGCCGGACAGCTGGTGGTCGCGGTCGGCAATCCCTACGGCTTCGAGTCGACCGTGTCGGCGGGTGTGGTGAGCGCGCTCGGGCGCTCGCTGCGCAGCCGCCACGGCCGCCTGATCGAGGGCGTGGTGCAGCACACCGCGGCGCTCAATCCCGGCAATTCCGGAGGCCCCCTGGTGGATGCGGCTGGCCGCGTCGCGGGCATCAACACCGCGATAATCGCGGTCGCGCAGGGCATCGGTTTTGCGGTGCCGGCCGCCACCGCGCGCTGGGTGCTGACGGAGATCCTGACGCAGGGTCGCGTGCGGCGCGCCTGGCTCGGGGTCGGGGCGCGCGACCGCCCCCTCGATATGCGCCTGGTGCGGGCGCTCGGCCTCACGCACGCCCGCGCGGTGGAGATCCTCTCGCGCGAGTCGCAGGGCCCGGCGGCGCAGGCCGACCTGCAGCCCGGCGACCTCATCGTCGCGGTCAACGCCGCACCGGTCGATGGCATCGACAGCCTGCACCGCCTGCTCGGACGCATCCCGCCCGGGAGCGAGCTGACCCTGGGGCTCGTGCGCCGCACGCAGCGTCTCGAGGTCGCGCTCACCGCGCGCGAGCCGCCGGCCTAGCCGCTCACTCGCACAGGCTCTCGAGGTAGCCCTGCGCCTCGGGGCAGAGGCGCTCGCGCGCCAGCGCGCGCGCCTTGGGAGTGTCCATGAGGTATTCGAGCGGGCCGCAGATGAGCATCTGGCGGATGCACGGGTCGCGCGCCGAGTCGCGCGCCATGCGGTTCAGGAACGTGAAGCCGCGGCGGATGATGTTGCCGCCGGCGCGGTTGTGCTCGATGACCCGCGCGAGGTACTGCCCGAAGCGGGCGTAGAGGAAGTAATCGTCGTCGCCGGCGTGGAAGCGCGCTTCGGCGAAAAAATCCGGGAAGTTCTTCTCGAGATAGTCGTTGAGACGTTGCAGCCGGGGTCCAGGATCGCTGTCAGTCGAGCCTTTGTGCTGCTTCATGGGCGTGCCAACACCTCGCGATTGCCGCCCCGGGGTCGCGGCGGCGCGCATACTGCCGCGCGCTCGCCCGTGATGCAAGGGCGCCGGCCGCGCTTCCGTGAGGTTGGAGTTCCTGCGCTGCGCTGCCGCGGGGCGCCGCCGGCTTCAGCGTGCAGCGTGCGCGGCGGCGGCCCGCGCCGCCCAGGCCGCGGCGCTCAGCCGGTACAGCACGTGCGCGCGCAGCGGGTGAGCGGGTGGCAGGCGTGGGTGCTCGAAATCCCCGCCGGCGTCGCGCTGCATGCCGATCCGGCGCATCACGGCGAGCGAGCGCTCGTTGGCGGGCACGGTGAAGGAGACGACCTCCGGCAGCGCGAGGCTCTCGAAGGCGTGGCGCAGGCACTGCGCGGCGGCCTCGCTCGCATAGCCCGCTCCCCAGCTCGCGCGCTCGAGGCGCCAGCCGATCTCCACGCACGGCGTGAAGTGCGCCGTGAAGGACGGCGCGTTCAGCCCCACGTAGCCGATGAAGGGACTGCCCCCCGCCACCTCCACCGCCCACAGCCCGAAGCCGCGCTCGCGCAGGGTGGCCGCCGCGGCCTGCGCGAAGGCATCGCTCTCGGCCCGCGACAGCAGGCGGGGCAGGTAGCGCATGACCTGCGGATCCGCGTTCAGGGCGGCGAAGGGCTCCGCGTCCTCGGCACGCCACTGCCTGAGGATCAGGCGCGTGGTCTTCAGCTCGGCCACGGGATCAGTGCTTGCAAGAGCATCACGGGCCGGTATTATCGGACGCATAGTGATGGTGTAAGACAGTCGATCGACGGGGACGGTATCTACCCCGTTTCGGCCTCGGCTGCTCATTCGCGGACTTTCCCTGCGGGGTGTCCGCGGATCTCCTTCAGCGCCTTTTTTGCCGGTCATGCCCGATGTGCCCGCGGCGGCTACGCCGCCGCCGGCGCTTTGCGGGCGGACCGCCCCTGCGATCGTACCGAGGCCATACCACATGCACGCTCCCGACCGGGGACTCTTCAAGGACGCCTACGAGCGCGACAGCTGCGGCTTCGGCCTCATCGCGAGTCTCGATGACGCCCCGAGTCACTGGCTGGTGCGCACCGCCATCACCTCGCTCAACCGCCTGACCCATCGTGGTGCAATCGCGGCGGACGGCAAAACCGGCGACGGCTGCGGGCTGCTGCTCAAGATGCCCGCCGGGTTCCTGCGCGCGGTGGCCGCGGAGGCCGGGATCACGCTCGGCCGGGAGTTCGCCGCGGGCCTGGTGTTCCTGTCGCGCGAGCCCGCGGCCGCGACGCGCGCGCGCACGGTGCTCGAGGCGCAGCTTCGCGGCCAGGGCCTCGCCTGCGCGGGCTGGCGCGTGGTGCCGGTCGATGAGGGCGCCTGCGGCGCCGAGGCGCTGAAGTCGCTGCCGCGCATCGAGCAGGTGTTCGTCGAGTGCCCGGCCGGGGTCGAGGAGGATGCCTTCAACCGCCGCCTGTTCATGGCGCGGCGCCTGGCGGAGAAGGCCCTCGCGGCGGACCCGGTGTTCTACGTGCCGAGCCTGTCAGCGAGCACCATCGTCTACAAGGGCATGGTGATGCCGCAGTTCCTGGCGCAGTTCTACCCGGACCTCGCCGATGCGCGCCTCGAGAGCTCGGTGGTGGTGTTCCACCAGCGCTTCTCCACCAACACCCTGCCGCAGTGGCGCCTGGCGCACCCCTACCGCTACCTCGCCCACAACGGCGAGATCAACACCGTGCAGGGCAACCGCAACTGGGCCACGGCGCGCGGGCCGATCCTGAACTCGAAGCTGCTGCCGGACCTCGGCGGCGTGCTGCCGCTGGTCTCGCTCACCGGGTCCGACTCCCAGAGCCTCGACAACATGCTCGAGGTGCTCCTGATGGGGGGCCTCGACCCGCTGCTCGCCATGCGCCTGCTGATACCGCCGGCCTGGCACGGCCTCGACACGCTCGACCCGGACCTGCGCGCCTTCTACGAGTACTACTCGGTGCACATGGAGCCCTGGGACGGTCCCGCCGGCGTGGTGCTGACGGATGGCCGCTACGCACTGTGCACCCTCGATCGCAACGGGCTGCGCCCGGCGCGCTTCTGCATCACCCGCAACCGCTGCCTCACCATCGCCTCCGAGGCGGGGGTGTGGGACTACGCGCCCGAGGACGTGGTGCGCAAGGGCAAGCTCGGCCCGGGCGACATGGTGGCGCTCGATCTTAAGAGCGGCACGCTGCTCGCCTCCGCCGACATCGACCAGATCCTCAAGAGCCGCCATCCCTACAAGGCCTGGCTGAAGCAGGGGGTGCGCTACCTCGAGAGCGACCTCGTCGACCCGCGGCTCGCCGCCGAGCCCATGGACCGCGCGACGCTCGGCCTGTACCAGAAGATGTTCAACGTCACGCAGGAGGAGCGCGACGACATCATCCGCGTGCTCGCGCAGGATGAGAACGAGGCCGTGGGCTCGATGGGCGATGACACCCCGCTGCCGGTGCTCTCGCACCGCGTGCGCTCGCTGTATGACTATTTCCGCCAGCAGTTCGCGCAGGTCACGAACCCGCCGATCGACCCGCTGCGCGAGAGCATCGTGATGTCGCTGCAGACGCAGATCGGGCCCGAGTGCAACATCTTCGAGCCCGCGCCCGAGCACGCGCGCCAGGTGGTGCTCGGCTCGCCGATCCTCTCGCAGCGCAAGCTGCGCCAGATCCTCGCCATCGAGGAGGTCAGCCACGAGTTCCTCGACCTGCAGTACGACCCCGCCGAGGGGCTCGCGGCCGCGCTCGCACGCCTGTGCGCGCAGGCCGAGAGCGCGGTGCGCGAGGGCAAGCTCGTGCTGCTGCTCTCGGACCGCTACCTCGTGAAGGGGCGCATCCCGGCGCACGCGCTGCTCGCCACCGGGGCGGTGCACCAGCACCTGGTGAAGCACGGCCTGCGCTGCAAGTGCAACCTCCTGATCGAGACCGGCACGGCGCGCGAGCCGCACCACTTCGCCTGCCTCATCGGCTACGGCGCGACCGCGGTGTATCCGTACATGGCCTACCAGGTGCTGTTCGAGATGATGCGCAAGGGGCGCGTCAAGCTCGACTTCGCGGCGCGCCTCGAGCTCGGGCGCAGCTACCGCGCGGGCCTGCGCAAGGGCCTGTTCAAGATCATGTCGAAGATGGGCATCTCCACCATCTCCAGCTACCGCAGCTCGCAGCTGTTCGAGATCGTCGGGCTGGCGGATGAGGTGGTGGAGCTGTGCTTCACCGGCACCGAGAGCCGCGTGCAGGGAGCGGACTTCGCCGACCTCGAGGCCGACACGCTCGCGCTCGCCGCGCGCGCCTGGAACCCGCGCGAGCCGATCGGCCAGGGGGGACTGCTCAAGTACGTGCACGGCGGGGAGTACCACATGTACAACCCGGACGTGGTCGCGGCCCTGCAGGCCGCCGTGGTCAGCGGCGACTATGCGCACTACCAGCAGTACGCGCGCCTGGTGAACGAGCGTCCGGCGGCCACCTTCCGCGACCTGCTGCGCCTCAAGCCCCGCGGCGCCGCCGTGCCGCTGGCGCAGGTCGAGCCCGCCGCCGCGGTGCTGGCGCGCTTTGACAGCGCCGGCATGTCCCTCGGGGCGCTCTCGCCGGAAGCGCACGAGGCACTCGCGATAGCCATGAACCGCCTCGGGGCGCGCTCGAACTCCGGCGAGGGGGGCGAAGACCCGGCGCGCTACCGCACCGAGAAGAACTCCAAGATCAAGCAGGTCGCCTCGGGGCGCTTCGGCGTCACGCCCGAGTACCTGATCAACGCCGAGGTGCTGCAGATCAAGATCGCGCAGGGCGCCAAGCCCGGCGAGGGCGGCCAGCTGCCCGGGCACAAGGTCAACGACATGATCGCCACGCTGCGCTTCGCGCGGCCCGGCGTCGGCCTCATCTCCCCGCCACCGCACCACGACATCTACTCGATCGAGGACCTGGCGCAGCTGATCTTCGACCTGAAGCAGGTGAACCCGACCGCGCTCGTGTCGGTGAAGCTGGTCGCCGAGCCCGGCGTCGGCACCGTGGCCGCCGGCGTCGCCAAGGCCTACGCCGACCTCATCACCATCTCCGGCTACGACGGCGGCACCGGCGCTTCACCCCTGTCGTCGATCAAGTACGCGGGCACCCCCTGGGAGCTCGGGCTCGCGGAGACTCATCAGACGCTGCGCCTGAACGACCTGCGCCACCGCGTGCGGCTGCAGACCGACGGCGGCCTTAAGACCGGGCTGGACGTGGTGAAGGCCGCGATCATCGGCGCGGAGAGCTTCGGCTTCGGCACGGCGCCGATGGTGGCGCTCGGCTGCAAGTACCTGCGCATCTGCCATCTCAACAACTGCGCCACCGGCGTGGCCACGCAGCACAACGTGCTGCGCAGCAAGTACTTCATCGGGCTGCCGGAGATGGTGATCAACTATTTCCGCTTCGTCGCCGAGGAGGTGCGCGAGATCCTGGCCGCGCTCGGCGTGCGCAGCCTCGCGGAGGTCATCGGCCGCACCGAGTTGCTCGAGGTGGTGCCGGGCGCGACGGCGCGGCAGCGCAAGCTCGATCTCACCCCGATACTGTCCGACGCCGGGCTCGCGGCCGATGCGCCGCAGTTCTGCGGCACGCCCTCCAATGCACCCTTCGACAAGGGCGAGCTCGCCGAGCGCATGGTGCGCGAGATGCTGCCGGCGATTAAGGCGCGCGCCGGCGGCGAGTTCAGCTTCGAGCTCAGGAACTACAACCGCTCGATCGGCGCGCGCCTCTCGGGGGAGATCGCGCGCCACTGGGGCAACTCCGGCATGAGCGAGGCGCCCGTCACGGTGCGCTGCCGCGGCAACGCCGGGCAGAGCTTCGGGGTGTGGAACGCGGGCGGACTACACCTCTACCTCGAGGGCGATGCCAACGACTACGTCGGCAAGGGCATGGCCGGCGGGCGCCTCGTGCTGCGCCATCCGCGCGGTGCGCGCTTCGTGGCGCGCGACACCGTGATCATGGGCAACACCTGCCTGTACGGCGCCACCGGCGGGGAGCTGTACGCGGCCGGCGTCGCCGGCGAGCGCTTCGCGGTGCGCAACTCCGGGGCGGTCGCGGTCATCGAGGGCGCGGGCGATCACTGCTGCGAGTACATGACCGGCGGGGCGGTGTGCGTGCTCGGGCGCACCGGCGTCAACTTCGGCGCCGGCTTCACCGGCGGCTTCGCCTACGTGCTCGATCTCGAGCGCAACTTCGTCGACCGCTACAACCACGAGCTGATCGACATCAGCCGCATCCACCCGGAGGCGATGCAATCGCACGTGCAGCACCTCGAGGGGCTGCTCGAGCGCCACGTCGCCGAGACCGACAGCAGCTGGGCGGTGGAGATCATGAACGACCTGCGCACCTACCTGCCGAAGTTCTGGGTGGTGAAGCCCAAGGCCGCCTCCATCGACTCGCTCATCGAGAACCTGCGGCGCGCCGCCTGACAGCACGCATGGCCGACAAGAACCTGCAGTTCCTCGAGATCCCGCGCACCGACCCGGCGAAGGCGCCGGTGGAGGCGCGCGTCGGCAACTTCCGCGAGATCTACGCGCCCTTCGATGCCGCGGGCGCGGGCCAGCAGGCCGGCCGCTGCCTCGCCTGCGGCAATCCCTTCTGCGAGTGGAAGTGCCCGGTACACAACTACATCCCCAACTGGCTGAAGCTCATCGAGGAGGGCAACCTCTTCGAGGCCGCGGAGCTCTCGCACAAGACCAACTCGCTCCCGGAGGTGTGCGGGCGCATCTGCCCGCAGGACCGCCTGTGCGAGGGCGCCTGCACGCTGAACGACGGCCTGGGTGCGGTCACCATCGGCGCCATCGAGAAGTACATCACCGACGAGGCACTGAGGCAGGGCTGGCGCCCGGACATGTCGCACGTGCAGGTGAGCGGCCGGCGCGTGGCGATCGTCGGCGCGGGACCCGCGGGGCTCGCCTGCGCGGACATCCTGGTGCGCAACGGCGTCGCGCCGGTGGTCTACGAGCGCCACGAGCGCATCGGTGGCCTGCTGACCTTCGGCATCCCGCCGTTCAAGCTGGAGAAGGAGGTCGTGGAGACGCGGCGCGCGATCCTCGCCGGCATGGGCGTCGAGTTCCGCCTCGGCGTCGAGGTGGGCGCCGGTCTGCCCTTCGCGCAGCTGCTCGCCGACTACGACGCGGTGTTCCTCGGCATGGGCACCTACACCGCGGTGCGTGGCGGCTTTGCGGGCGAGGACCTGCCGGGCGTGCACGAGGCGCTGCCGTATCTCATCGCCAACATCCGCCACGAGCTCGAGCTGCCCGGGGCGGCGAGCGCGCTGATCAGCATGCGCGGCCGGCGCGTGGTGGTGCTCGGCGGCGGCGACACCGCCATGGACTGCAACCGCACCGCCGTGCGCCAGGGCGCCGAGTCGGTCACCTGCACCTACCGGCGCGACGAGCGCAACATGCCCGGCTCGCGGCGCGACTACAAGAACAGCCGCGAGGAGGGCGTGGAGTTCCTCTTCAACCGCCAGCCGATCGAGATCGTCGGCTCCGACCGCGTCGAGGGTGTGAAGCTCGTCACGACGCAGCTCGGTGCGCCCGATGCGCGCGGCCGGCGCGTACCGCAGCCCCTGCCCGGCTCCGAGGAGATCGTGGCGGCGGACGCGGTGATCATCGCCTTCGGCTTCCTGCCGAGCCCGCCGCCGTGGTTCGCCGAACACGCGATCCGCCTGCACGACAACGGCCGCGTGCGCGTCTCCGCGGCCGCGGCGCGCCCGTTCCAGACCACGAATCCCAAGGTGTTCGCCGGCGGTGACATGGTGCGCGGCTCGGACCTGGTGGTGACGGCGGTGTTCGAGGGGCGCGAGGCGGCGCGCGGCATCCTCGACTATCTGGGCGTGAGCTGACAGCGGAAAAGAAAAGCCCCGCGCTGGGCGGGGCTGTTAGCTCTTCATCCTCGAATGACCCGGTGGTTCGCTGTCAGCTCCTTCCGAGCAGCGCTGCGGACATCCGGTCCGCGGCCGCCGCCGGCACGTCGCGTCATCACGAGCATCTAAACTTTCCGGCTGAAACGCTTGGAGCCATCGCTCCGGCTTCTATCGCGAGGCCCGCGTGTTCATCCACGCGTTGTATCGTTCCTGACAACACCAACAAGTTCGGCGCTGTCGTCACCCGTGCCCGCGTCGATCCCCGAGTTTTCTTCTGTAAACCCTTCTCGTCCTTCATGGCTTCTGCGCATCACCGTCGTCACTGCGCAGGCAGCCAGATGAAAAATTCTTTTAGTGACGGTGCCTTGGAACATCATTGTACTGATTCCAAGCCAAAAAGCGATGTCGTGCTTTAGAGACATCGCGCCCAGCTCGCGCGATGTGACATAAGCGGCAGCAGGGCCGGCGCTCAGGCCGCGAGGCGCACCGTGAAGCGCACGCCGGTGCCGTCGGCAAGGTTCGCGGCGCGCGCTTCCCCGCCGTGGAACTCGGCGATCAGGCGCACGATGTAGAGGCCCAGCCCGAAGTGCGGCCGGCTGTCCGACCCGGAGCGCGACTGCCACAGCGACTCGAACAGCCTTCCCTCGACGTGCAGCGGCAGCGCGGGACCCGGGTTCTCGACCTCGATGCGCGCCGCGTGCGCCTCGTGCGCGAGGCGCACCGTGATCGCAGCCCCGCTCGCGCTGAAGTCCACCGCGTTGTCGATGAGCTTGTCGAGCATCTGCACGATGAGATCCGGCGCACCGTTCACGGTGAGGCTCGCGACGGCGGTCTCGAAGCGCAGCTCACGCTGCGGGAACGCCACGCGGTAGGCGGCGACCGCGGAAGCGAGCACCGGGACGAGGTCAAAGTCGCTGCGCTCGGCGCTGCTGATGGCCTCCTCGACGCGGGTCGCCGCACCCATCGCGTGCAGGATCGCCCCGAGGCGCTCGCTGCCGGCGCGGGCGCGCGCGAGGTAGGCGCGCGCGGCGGGGGTGACCGGCTCGGACTCGAGGTTGTCGAGCGAGGAGCGCACGATGGCGAGCGGAGTGCGGATCTCGTGCGCGAGGCGCCCGGCGAGACCGCGCAGGTAGCTCGTGTACTCGTTGAGGCGTGCGAGCAGCGTCGCGAACGAGCGCGCCACAGCGCCCAGCTCATCGCGGGCGCGCGTCTCGGGGAAGTCGGTCGCGATGACCCCTCCGGTGAGCGCCGACTCGCTGGCGCGGCGCAGCCGCGCGAGGCGCAGCGCCAGCCAGGCGGCAAAGGCCAGGATGGCACCCACGACCACCGCGCTGGTGGCGAGCGTGAAGTTCAGCATGTGGGTGAGGGCGCGGTCGCGCAGGCGGATGAAGCGCTCGGGGCTCTGCGTGACCTCGAGCTCGCCGATCACGAGCGTGTGGTCGCGGTCGTAGATGCTGCTCTGCGAGGTCAGCGGCGGGTGCGCGCCCGCTTCATCGACGAAGCGCCGGTAGAGGCGCGCGAGCAGCGGACGCTCCGGGCTGAGCGCCGCCGCGGCCGCGAGCGCGTCCGCGTGCGCCAGCACCCGGCCGGAGGGGGTCATCACGCGCACCTTCAGTCCCGGCTGCAGGAACTGCCCGAGGTAGCGGCCGAGCTCGGGCGAGGCGAGGATCAGGTGTCCCATGGTGTGCAGGTCATCCGGCCGCAGCGTGCCGTAGCTCACCGGCGCGCCGCCGCGGGTGTCGCGGTCATCGATCAGCACCCCGAAGCCCTTGCCAACCATCGACAGCGGCACGCGCACTTCGAGGCGGTAGCCATCGCTCGTCGGCTGCCAGGCGCCGCGGATGCGCGGCTCGAGGCGCGCGCTCTGGCGCCCGTACTCGCCGCTCTCGATGCGCCGTGCCGTCACCGCTCCGGGAGCGGTGGCGGCGAGGTAAACCTGCTGCTGCGTGCCCTGGCTGTCCTCGAAGCCGAGCCACACCCGGTCGCCGAATCCGGCCGCATCGAGCGGGTCCCTGCCCGCTGCGTCGTAGAGGGGATGCTCGTCGTGCACCTCGAGCACGGCGTACAGCATGCGCTCGTGCACGCCGGTCAGGATCGCGAAGCGGTGCTGTGCGTCTTTGGCGAAACGCGTCCAGACGGGGCTGCCGGGCGCCGGCCAGTCATCGGCGTAGCCGTCCAGGAGCGGCGCGGCGCTGAGTGTGAGGGGCTCGAGGTCGTAGGGGGTGGCGCGGTAGAAGTCCGGATCCGGCTCGAGCGCCGCGCCGGTGTCGCTCCCCGCGGCCGCAGCCGTGGCGGGCTCGCGGTACAGGAGGTCCGTGCGTCCCTGCAGCGAGGTGGCGAGTGTCTGCGACAGCGCGGCGAGCGAGTCCGCCTCGCTCGCCCGCAGCGCCGATTCCATCTCGCGCGCGTAGCGGCAGCCCGCCCACGGCAGCGCGAGGGTGGCGAGGCCGAGCAGCAGCAGCTTCAGGCGCAGCGACATGCCGGCAACTGACTATTCGACCCAGCGATAGCCCATGCCGTAGACGGTCTGCAGGGCATCGAAGCCCGGGGCGATGAGCTGGAACTTGCGGCGGATGCGCTTCACGTGCGAGGTGATGGTGTTGTCATCCAGCACGACGTTGGCGGCGTCCATCAGCTGCTGGCGGCTGCGCACGTGGCCCGGGTGGCGCGCGAGCGCGTGCACGATCCAGAACTCGGTGAGCGACAGCAGCACCACCTGCCCGTCCCACCGCGCCTGCATGCGCTCGGCATCGAGCGTCAGCGGCCCGCGGCGCAGCAGCTCCTGCGTGCCCTGCGGCCGGCGCAGCGCCTCCACGCGCCGAAACAGCGCGTGCACGCGCGCGGTCAGCTGCGCGAGCGAGAGGTCCTTGCTGAGGAAGTCATCGGCCCCGAGGCGCAGCCCCGAGACCGCATCGAGCTCGCTGTCGCGCGCGGTGAGGAAGATGATCGGTACCTCGGCCGAGAGTGCGCGCAGTTGCCGGCACAGCTCGAAGCCGCCTTCCGGGTCCTCCTCGAGCGAGATGTCGATCACCGCCAGGTCCGGCAGCCGCGCGGCGAAGGCCGCGAGCGCCTCGGCGCGGCTGGCGTAGGTGCGCACCGCGTAGCCCTCGCGCGTGAAAGCGGCCGCGTAGTTGTCGCGGATCGCCGGCTCATCCTCCACGATCGCGACCAGGCGCTTCATGGAGCCCAAGGCTACAGGCTTTCCGCGCCGCGGTGAACGCACCGCGCGCGCCGCCACAATCCGCCACGATTGATCAGCCGCGCGCCCCGATCCCGCCCGCGCGCGTGCCGCTCCCGGGTCCTTACTGGTCACATCGACCACCGCCGCCACGGGAGCACGCACCGATGAACAGCCGCGCCGCAATCACCGCAGGGGCCGGGCCGCTCTGGCAGCGGCTCGCCAACTGGCTGGCGCTCCTCACCCTCATCGCGCTCGGCATGCTCGCGCCCGGCGCCCGGGCCGCCATCCCCGCGGCGGGCGCCGGCACGCTGCTGCTGAAGTCCGCGCCCGATGCCGCAGCGCTTCCCGCCCTGCGCCAGGAGACCTCGATGCACGCCACGGTCACCGGCAGCGTCGCGCGCGTCGAGGTGACGCAGCGCTTCAGCAACGGCGGTGAGTGCTGGATGGAGGGGCTGTACGTGTTCCCGCTGCCCGAGGGCAGCGCGGTCGATGAGCTCACCCTCAAGATCGGCGAGCGCACCCTGGTCGGGGAGATCCGCGAGCGTGCCGCCGCGCACGCCGCCTACGAGCAGGCGCGCCGCGAGGGGCGCCAGGCGAGCCTCATCGACCAGGAACGGCCCAACATGTTTGCCACCGCGGTCGCCAACATCCCGCCAGGGGCGGCCGTCGAGGTCCACATCGCCTACCTCGAGGTGATCGCTTACCGCGAGGGCCGCTACACGCTGCACCTGCCGCTCGCCATCACGCCGCGCTACACGCCCGCCACGCAGGCCAGCGGCAGCGTGCTGCCGCAGACGCCTGAGGCGGTGAGCGCGGCGGCGCAGCGGGTCGCGATCAGCGTCGACCTGGCCCCGGGCTTCGCCCTCGCCGAGGTGCGCTCGCACTACCACGCCGTCAGCGAGAGCCCGCTGCCCGGCGGCGAGCGGGTGAGGCTCGCGAGTGACTCGGCCCCCGCGGACCGCGACTTCGAGCTCACCTGGACGCCACAGCTCGCCCCCGACACCCAGGCGGCCGCCTTCGCCGAGCGTGCCGGGGAGGACGCCTACGTGCTGCTGACGGTGACGCCACCTGCGTTCACCTCCGCCCCACCGCCGCGCGAGGTGATCTTCATCATCGACACCTCCGGCTCCATGGAGGGGCCCTCGATCGAGCAGGCGCGCGCCGCGCTCGCGCTCGGCGTCGAGCGCCTGAGCGCCGCCGATCACTTCAACATCATCCGCTTCAGCAGCGACGCCTCGCAGCTGTTCGCGTCCTCGCAGCCGGTGACCCCGGCGAGCCGGGCCGCGGCCGCACGCTTCATCGGCGCGCTCACGGCGGGCGGGGGCACCGAGATGCGCCCGGCGCTCGAGCGCGCCTTCGCCACCGCGCCGCTGGCCGAGGCGCTGCGCCAGATCGTCTTCATCACCGACGGCAGCGTCGGCAACGAGGATGAGCTGGTGCGCCTGATCCACGCGCGCATTGGTGCGGCGCGCCTGTTCACGGTCGGCATCGGGGCGGCGCCCAACGGCTACTTCATGCGCGCGGCGGCCACGGCCGGCCGCGGCAGCTACACCTTCATCGGCAACCGCGCCGAGGTGCAGGAGCGCATGGGCGCGCTGTTCGCCAAGCTCGAGCAGCCCGCGCTCACCGATCTCGCGCTCAGCTGGCCCGGCGGCGCGGCGGCGGAGCTCGCCGCGCCGCTGCCGGCGGACGTGTACGCCGGCGACCCGCTGGTGGTCGCCGCGCGCGTGCCCCGCCTGAGCACGGGCCTCCTGACGCTCTCGGGCACCGCCGGCGCCCACGCCTGGGTACGGCAGCTGCCGCTCACCGTCGTGAGCGCGCAGGCCGGCGTCGGCAAGCTGTGGGCGCGCGAGCGCATCGCCGAGCTGTCGGCGCAGCGCGGGCTCGCGGGCCAGGACGAGGCGACCCGTCAGGCGATCGTGGGACTCGCGCTTGCGCACCATCTGGTGAGCGAGTTCACGAGCCTGGTCGCGGTCGACGTCACGCCGGTACGCGCGGCGGGCGCGCCGCTTGCTGCCGAGCAGCTGCCGACGTCTGCCCCGCAGGGCAGCTACTGGGCCTCGAGCACCGGCTTCCCGCGCACCGCGAGCGCGGCACCGCTCTTGATCCTGGTGGGGCTCTCGTGGCTGACGCTCGCGGTGCTCCTGGCCGGCGCGGCGCGGCTGCGGGCGCCGCGCCCGTGAGGGCGGCGGCGGTGGCGGCGCTCGGCGCTGCGCTCGCGGGCGCCGCCTGCCTCGGGGCCGGGGGCTGGATCCACCTGAAGGCGGCGCTTGCGCAGCAGCTGATCGCGCGCGCCTGGGAGGCGGGCGGGCAGGGCGAGCGCGCGGTGCGCCCCTGGCCGTGGGCGGATACCGTGCCGGTCGCACGGCTCACGGTGCTCGCCGATCCGCCGCGCAGCTACCTGGTGCTCGAGGGAGGCGAAGGCGCGAGTCTCGCCTTCGGGCCGGCGCACGATCCGGCGAGCGTCCTGCCGGGCGAGGTGGGTAACAGCGTGATCGCCGGCCACCGCGACACGGTGTTCGCGGTGCTGCGCACGGTGCAGGTGGGCGAGAGGCTCCTCATCGAGCGGCGCGGGCGCCGTACCTGGTTCGTCGTACGCGCGATTGAGGTGGTGGACGCGCGCCGCACGCGCCTGGCGCTCGCGAGCGCGGTGCCGCGCCTGAGCCTCATCACCTGCTATCCGTTCGATGCGCTCATGCCGGGCGGGCCGCTGCGCCTGGTGGTGAGCGCCGAGGCGCTCGCCGGCGTCGCGGGCTCAGAAGGCGCTGAAGCCCGTGAGCAGCCGCCCGATGGTGAGCTGGTGGATCGTCTCGGTGCCTTCGTAGGTGATGACGCTCTCCAGGTTCAGCATGTGGCGGATGGGCGCGAACTCGGCGGAGATGCCGGCGCCGCCGAGCATGTCGCGGCAGTCGCGCGCGATCTCGATGGCCATGCGGCAGTTGTTCCACTTGGCGAGTGAGACGTGCGCGGGTTGCATGGTGCCGGCATCCTTCAGGCGCGCGAGCTGCAGCGCCAGCAGCTGCGCCGTCGTGATGCGGCGTGCCATCTGCGCCAGGCGCACCTGGATGGTCTGGTTCTGCGCCAGCGGCCGGCCGAAGAGCGTGCGCGTCTGGGTGTAGTCGAGCAGCTGCTTCAGGCACGCCTGCGCGGCGCCGATGACGCCCCATGAAATCCCGTAACGCGCCTGCGTCAGGCACGACAGCGGGCCCTTCAGGCCCACGACACCCGGCAGCACCCGCTCGGCGGGCACCACGACGTTGTCGAAGTAGAGCGCCGCGGTCACCGAGGCGCGCAGCGAGAACTTGTGCTGGATCTCGGGCGCGGCGAAGCCGGGCGTACCCTTCTCCACCAGGAAGCCGCGGATGCCCTCCTCGGTCATGGCCCAGACCACGGCGACATCGGCGATGGCGCCATTGGTGATCCACATCTTGGCGCCGTTCAGCACCCAGTCCGAGCCGCGCCGCTTGGCGTGGGTCTTCATGTTGGCCGGATCCGAGCCCCCGTGCGGCTCGGTGAGCCCGAAGCAGCCGATCAGCTCGCCGCGCGCCATCGGCGGCAGGTACTTCTGCTTCTGCTCCTCGGAGCCGAAGGCATGGATCGGGTACATGCACAGTGAGGACTGCACCGAGACGAAGCTGCGGATGCCGGAGTCGCCGCGCTCGAGCTCCTGGCAGATGAGTCCGTAGCACACCGCGTTCAGTCCCGCGCAGCCGTAGCCGTGGATCGAGGAGCCGAGCAGTCCGAGCTCGGCGAGCTTCGGGACCAGCTCGCGCGGGAAGTGGTGCTCCTCGAAGGCCTTCTGGATGATCGGCAGCACCTCGGCATCCACCAGCCGCGCGACCGAGTCCTGCACCAGGCGCTCTTCCTCGCTCAGCGCCGCGCGCACGTCGAACAGATCGAGCGGGTCGATCGCGGCTGAGCCGGCCTTGGCGGCGGCAGGCTTGGGATGGGCGGCCACGGTGGTCTCCTTGCTGGGCGGTTACCCGCCCGCGGCGCGGGGGGCGCGCATGATAGCCCTTCTCCGCCGCTGCGGCATCCGCGCATCCCGGCTGGCGCCCCCGGGGCGCTTGGTGCACCCTTCGGCAGCATGAAAATCCCCGAGATCCTGCTGGTCGAGACGGTGCACCAGCCCGGCAGCCTCGCCAAGGTGCTGCAGGTGATCGCGGACGCCGGGCTCACCATCGAGCACCTGACCGCGCTGCGGCGCCACCAGGGCCGCACGCTGTGGGAAATCACGCTCGAGATGGACGAGGAGGCCGACCGCTCGCTGTTCGAGCGCATCGGCGCCCTGCCCACGGCGCGCTTCGTCGGCAAGTCCGACCGCGTGTTCAACCGCCACCGCGGCGGCAAGATCCGCACCGAGTCGCGCGTGCCGATCAACACCCGCCAGGTGCTGCGCGACGTCTACACCCCGGGCGTGGCGCGCGTGTGCCTCGCCATCCAGAAGGACCCCGCGGCGGCGCGCGAGTACACCGCGCTCGCGCGCACCGTGGCCATCGTGACCAACGGCACGGCGGTGCTGGGCCTCGGCAACATCGGCGCGCTCGCGGGGCTGCCGGTGATGGAGGGCAAGGCGGCGCTCTACGCCGAGCTGGTCGAGCTGAACGGCGTGCCGATCCTGCTGCAGGCGACGGCGCCCGAGCGCGTGGTCGAGGCGATCATGGCGGTCGAGTCCTCCTTCGGCGCCATCCACCTCGAGGACTTCGCCGCGCCCGAGTGCTTCGCGATCGAGGAGCAGCTGCGCGCGCGGCTGGGCAAGCCCGTGATGCACGATGACCAGCACGGCACCGCGGTGGTGGTGCTCGCGGCGGTGAAGAACGCCGCGCGCTACTCGCGCCATGATCTTGCGCAGAGCACGGTCGGGCAGATCGGGCTCGGCGCCGCCGGCACCGGCATCGTGCGGCTGCTGAAGGCCTACGGGGTGAAGCACGTCCTCGGCACCGACCGCAATCCTCAGGCGGTGGCGCGCCTTGAGTCCCTGGGCGGTGAGGGCACGAATCTCGAGTCACTCATGCAGCGCGCCGACGTGGTGATCGCCACGACCGGCGTGCGGGGCCTGATCCGGCCCGAGTGGGTGCGTCCGGGGCAGGTGATCCTCGCGCTCTCCAATCCCGACCCGGAGATCGAGCCGGTGGTGGCGCGCGAGCGCGGCGCCGCCTACGCCGCCGACGGCAAGGGCATCAACAACGTGCTCGCCTATCCCGGTCTGTTCCGCGGGGCGCTGCAAGCCAATGCCCCCGCCTTCACGGACGCGATGTTCATGGCGGCGGCGGAGGCGATCGCGAGTCTCGCGCAGCCGGATGAGCTGGTGCCCGATCCGCTGGAGAAGAGCGTGCACGAGGCGGTGACGGCGGCGGTGCGCGAGGCGGCCGGGTAGCGCGCGCTACAGGCTCGCGTAGCGTTTGACCAGGCGGTAGAGGAAGGTGCGTCCCTCGTAGAGCGACTGCACGCGGATGCGCTCGTTCAGGCCGTGGATGTGACCGTTGTCGGCTTCCTCGAACAAGCCGGTGACGCCGTAGGTCGGGATCCCCGCCGGGTTCAGGAACTGCGCGTCCGAGGCTCCCGGCTCGAGCACCGGTACCACGGGGATCCCGGGCCACAGCTCGTGCGCCACCTGCTCGATCGGGTTCAGTACCGCCGCGGTCAGCGGTGCGGGCGGGGCAATCGGCCCGCGCACCTCGGGGATGCTGATCTTCACCCCGGGGTCGGCGATGACGCGCGCGAGCTCTTCCTGGATGGCCTCGCGGGTGACGCCGGGGAAGATGCGGCAGTTGATGTTGGCGCGCGCCCGCTGCGGCAGGGCGTTGGTGGCGTGCCCCGCCGCCAGCGTGGTGGCCACACAGGTGGTGCGCAGCATGGCGTGCAGGTTCGCGTCCTGATCGAGCAGCGCCACCGCCGCGGCATCGCCCGGGTCGCGCGCGACGCGCGCCATGGCCGCGCCGAGCTCGCCGCCGACGATGCGCGCCTTGGCGCTGAGGTAGCCGCGGTTGGCCTCATTCAGCTGCACGGGGAACTCGTAGCCGCTCAGGCGCTCGAGCGCCGTGGCGAGGCGGTAGATGGCGTTGTCGCGGACCGGCCGTGAGCTGTGGCCGCCGGGGTTGGTCACCTCGAGGACGTAGTTCTGCGAGACCTTCTCGGCGGCGAGCACGTCGAGGGCGATGCGCCGCCCCTGAGCGTCGAGCTCGCCGTCGACGCCCTCGGTGAGGGCGATGCCGGCGTCGATGGCGGCACGCTCGTGCTCGGTGAGCCAGCGCGCGCCGTTCAGGGCGCCGTTGGTCTCCTCCCCGCAGGTGAGCGCCAGCTTGATGCTGCGGCGGGGCCTGAAGCCCTCTTCGCGGTAGCGCACCAGGTTATCCACCCAGATCGCCGCCTGCGCCTTCATGTCGCTCGTGCCGCGGCCGTAGAAGTAGCCGTCCTCCTCGATGAGCTTGAACGGATCGCGCGTCCAGTCCTCGCGCTTCGCCTCGACCACGTCCAGGTGCGCGAGCATCAGGACCGCCTTGGCGCCGGGCTGCGTGCCGTGCAGCACCGCGATGAGGCCGCCCTCCTTGGGATGACCCTCGGGGACGAAGACGCGCACGTCGGCATCCGGATAGCCGGCGGCCGCGAGACGTGCCGCCATGCGCTGCGCGGCGAGCGTGCAGTCCCCCGCCGACAGCGTGGTGTTGGTTTCGACGAGCTCGCGGTAAGTGTCGAGGAAGCGTGACTGACTCGCCTCCGGGGTGATCGCGGCGGCCGCCGCGAGGGCGGGCGCGAGGGCGCAGAGCGCCGCGCCGGCGGCGCGCACGGTCAGGCTCACCTCGGGCCCTTCAGTACGGCACGCTCAGCCGCCGGTAGGCGGCGGCGAGCAGCCACAGCGGGCCGATGAGGAGGAACTGCAGGTCCTTGAAGAAGGACGGGCGGGCACCCTCGAAGGCGTGGCCGATGAACTGCCCGATCCACGCCACCACGAAGATCAGGAGCGAGGTCTGCCACAGCGGCCAGGCGAGCGCGCTCAGCGCGCGGGTGAGGGCCAGCAGGGCGATGAAGGCGAGCAGCACCCCGGCGGCGAGCTGCGGCGAGAGGGCGAAGTAATAAAGGAGGGCGGCGGCGGCCACGATGCTCGCCCAGTTGAGCCACGGCGAGACGGCGCTGAAGGCCGCCGGCACCGGCAGCGACCACAAAAGGCCCATGACCGCCAGCACGATCGGCGGCACGCACAGCCAGTGCAGGAGCTTGTTGGTGGGATGGCGGTGGCTGGCGCCGTATTCGTTCAGCCACTCGCCGAGGGTGCGCATGGAGACAAAGCTAACGGCAGGCGGGGCGGCGGGCAACCACCCGCCGCCTGCCCGCGAGGGACTTCACGCAGCCATCAGGCCGCGCAGCTTGCCCAGCGCGCTCGACTCGATCTGGCGGATGCGCTCGGCGGAGACGCCGTACTTGTCGGCGAGCTCGTGCAGCGTCGCCTTGTCCTCGTTCATCCAGCGCCGCCGCACGATGTCGCGACTGCGCTCATCGAGGCGCTCCATGGCACCGTGCAGGCGCTCGGACTCATCCGCGCTCGATTCCGCGTCCTCGACCTGCGCGGCCGGATCCGCATCCGGGGCCGGCAGGTAGGCGGCCGGGCCGTACGATTCCTCATCGTCCGTCTCCGGGGCCGGATCGAAGGACAGATCGCGCGCGGCGAGCCGCTTCTCCATCTCGGTCACTTCCCCGGGCGTCACGCCCAGGTCGCGGGCCACCGCCGCGGTCTCCTCCGCCGACAGCCAGGCGAGGTTCTTCTTCAGGCGGCGCAGGTTGAAGAACAGCTTGCGCTGCGCCTTGGTGGTGGCGATCTTCACCAGCCGCCAGTTGCGCAGCACGTACTCGTGGATCTCGGCACGGATCCAGTGCACGGCGAAGGACACCAGGCGCACGTTCATCGAGGGGTCAAAGCGCTTGACCGCCTTCATGAGGCCAACGTTGCCCTCCTGGATCAGGTCCCCGACCGGCAGTCCGTAGCCGCTGTAGCCGCGTGCGATGTGCACGACGAAGCGCAGGTGCGAGAGCACCAGCTGTCGGGCGGCTTCGAGGTCCTGCTCCTTGCGGAAGCGCTCGGCGAGCGCGCGCTCCTCTTCCCGCGTCAGGACGGGAATGTGGCTGACCCGCTCGAGGTAGGCGTCCAGGCTCCCCAGCGGACCGGCCAAAGCGTGATCGCCCATGCGGGCAACCATTGCGGTACCAGTCATCGGATCTCCCTTGGCTTGGGTGGGCATTTTAGCAGTCACCACCTTTGAGTGCTAAGAGGGTCGGAAAGTTCCCCGGGCAAAGGGCCCGGCCGCCCTTGCCAGACAAGAGCTTGCGCGCGGTCCCAGGGCTTCGGGAATCCCCCTTCCGGAGGGGTCCGGGACCCCATTGGGGGGGTCGGGCGCAGCCTTGGGCGGGGCAGGACGGTGATGGAATCCGCGGGGCAGGCAGCCGGCCGCATCTTCGCGATTCGACCGCCGGCCACTCGAGGAGTTCCTGCGGGCGGCCCGGGCGCGGGTACCGTCGCGCCGGGGTTTGGGCGTAAAGTCCCGTCCGCGCGGAGCTGAGCGCATGCGCGCCGCGCCCACGATAAGAACACCCAAGGGAGACTCCCCATGATCGGCATTGCTTCGCTGTGGCTGCCCATTGTGCTGGCGGCCGTGATCGTCTTCGTCGCGAGCTCGGTGATCCACATGGCGCCGCTGTGGCACCGCAGTGACTACTCGGTGATGCCGCGAGAGGCGGACTTCATGGCCGCGGTGCGCCCGTTCGGGCTGCCGCCCGGGGATTACTTCGTTCCCTGGTCGGCCCGGATGAAGGACATGAAGTCCCCCGAGTTCCAGGAAAAGATGCGCCAGGGCCCGGTCGCGCTGGTGAGCGTGCTGCCCAACGGGCCGCTGTCCATGGGCAAGCCGCTGCTGCTCTGGTTCATTTATCTCCTGGTGGTGTGCAGCCTCACGGCCCTGATCGCCGGTCGCACCCTGCCGCCGGGCACCGTGTACCCGCGCGTCTTCAAGGTCGTGCTCGCCGTCTCCTTCATGGGCTACTCGCTGGCGCTGCTGCAGAACTCGATCTGGCTGCGCCGCTCGTGGGTCGTCACTCTCAAGGGCTGCTTCGACGGGCTCATTTACGCAGCCCTCACCGCCGGCACCTTCGGCTGGCTGTGGCCGCACGCCTCCTGAAGGGGGCGGGGCGCGTACTGCGTCACGCCGCGCGCGCCTTATGTCCGGCGGCGCCCCGCGGCGGGGCGCGCCGAACTAACATGCGCGAAAAACTAAAAAGTCCGTCACGTATGCGTGACATAAGACCTGCTCTGATAGACTCATCCGCAAAGTAACGACGAGGCACCGGGGGTCGATGAATCAGGGTCGCGCTGTGGCAACGACGGCATTCGTATGCCTCAGCCTCATATTCTCCTGCGCGCACGCCGCCCCGGCGGGCGCCGCGGCGACGCCGGTGAAGTACTCCACCCGGCCCACGCACGCGAGCCACGAGCCCGTGCTGCGCTCGAGCGCCGCGCTGGTGCTCGATACCACCCACTCGGCGGTGCTGTATTCGCGCCGTTCTGACGTCGCCCTGCCGATCGCCTCCATCACCAAGCTGATGACGGCGCTGGTGGTCATCGATGCCGGCCAGCGGCTCGACGAAGAGCTCTCCATCTCGGACGAGGACCGCAGCCTCGCCAAGGGCGCGGCCTCGCGCCTCACCCCCGGCACGCGCCTCACCCGCGCCGACCTCATGCACCTGGCGCTCATGGCCTCGGAGAACCGCGCCGCGCACGCCCTCGGGCGCAACTACCCGGGCGGGATCGCCGCCTGCGTGATCGCGATGAACGCCAAGGCGCGCGAGCTCGGCATGGCGAACGCGCACTTCGTCGAGCCGACCGGGCTCTCGGACGAGAACGTGGCGAGCCCCGAGGACCTCTCCAAGCTCGTGATGGCGGCCGCCAAGGTGCCCGAGATCCGCGAGTTCTCCACCGACAGCGACTACGTGGTGAACGTCGGCCGGCGCCTGGTGCGGTTCCACAATACCGACTCGCTGGTGAACAAGGCCGACTGGAACATCATCGTGCAGAAGACCGGCTACATCCACGAGGCGGGCCGCTGCCTGGTGATGCAGACGGTCATCGAGGACCGCACGGTGGTCATCGTGCTCCTGAACTCCTTCGGCAAGCGCACGCGCGTCGCCGATGCGCGCCGCATCCGCAAGTGGATGGAGTCCACGCTCCTCGCCCACGCCGAGGCGCTGCCGGCCTCGACCTAGTGTGACTAAACAGTCTGAGTGTGGTCCAAGGAGTATCCTTGGTGAGCGGAGCACTCGGCTGTGAAAAAAGGGACTAACAAGGCTCAAAGCTTTGGGATCGCAAAGGCGGATCGGGCGCAGCTTGAATCGATCGCCCGTTCTCAGACTTTACCGGCGGGCATCTCGCGGCGTGCCTCGATGATCCTGGCGATGTGCGGGGGAGAATCCAATAGTGCTGTGGCCCGTCGCTTCGGGGTCAACCGAAGCACGGCGACCAGCTGTCGCCGGCGCTTTATTGAGCGCGGCATTGAGGGGCTTCACAGCGAGCTGAAGCCCGGAAGACCCCGCGACCTGAGCGAGGAGCGGATTGCTGAACTGATCAATACCGCTCTTTCGAGTAAGCCGCCCGGTCAGACACATTGGTCCAGACGCACGTTGGCCGAGCAGACCGGGATCTCCAAGAGCACGGTGCATCGCTACCTGACGATGTTCGGCCTGCAGCCGCATCGCACGAAAAGCTTCAAGCTCTCGAACGATCCGTTCTTCATCGAGAAGGTTCGCGACATCGTCGGGTTATATCTGAACCCGCCGGAGCACGCGCTGGTGCTATGCGTGGATGAGAAGAGCCAGGTCCAGGCCCTGGAACGCACCCAGCCGGTCTTGCCCATGGGTTTGGGTTACGTTGAGGGTATCACCCACGACTATGTCAGACATGGCACCACCACCTTGTTCGCCGCGCTCGATGTGGCCAACGGATCAGTGCTGACCCAGTGCAAGGCGAAGCATCGGCATCAGGAGTTTTTAGCCTTCTTGCGTCACATCGAGGAGAACGTGCCGCAGGATCTGGATGTGCATCTGATCTGTGACAACTATGCCACCCACAAACACGCCAAGGTGCGTGCCTGGCTGGCACGCCGCGCACGCTTCCATGTGCACTTCACCCCGACCTACAGTTCCTGGCTCAACCAGGTCGAGCGCTGGTTCGCCCTGATCACCAACCGGGCCATCCGCCGCGGCTCGTTCGACTCAGTGACAGACCTGAAGCGAAAGATCGATACCTTCGTGCAGAACTACAACCTGCATCCGAAGCCCTTCAAATGGACCGCCACCTCCGCCTCAATCCTCGCGAAAGTCGAGCGCCTCTGTACGGTTATTAATGGGACGCCACACTAGTGCTGCACCAGCAGGTAGGCGCTCAGGGCCGCCGCCTGCTGCCTGAGGAGTGCCGCGAACTGACCCTGCAACGGGGCGAGCTGCGCCTCGGAGAGTGACTTTACGTCCGCGGGTGGCGTGAAGCCGCTCGCCGGACCGTTGAGCGCCCCGCCCCACTCGCGCTCCACCAGCACCGCGCCCTTGGCGCCCGGCCCGATGAGCAGCAGCTCGGTGAGGTTCAGCAGCGTCGGCGGTGCGCCGCCTTCGGCGGTCACCACGCACCAGCCGCGCAGGTAATCGGGCAGGTCCTTGCGCCGGGAGCTGCCGGCGTGGTCGCCGTCATTCAGGCCCGGGCCGAGCACGATGAGCGCGGCGACCTCTTCGCGCGCGGCGAACTGGGCGTAGATCGCGGCGCAGTCCTTGGGCAGCCCCTTGGCGAGATTGGGCTCGAGAAAGCAGATCTCGCGGGCGTGGCTCAAGGCATCCCCGGGCGGCAGCGGCACGGGAGTCAGTCCCAGCTGCGTCAGGCGCTCCTGCAGCGCCTCCTGCAGCATGGCGCCGGCCGACCAGCTCACCGGGTAGGTCTTGAGAAAGCTGTCCTGCAGGCGGTGGGCGGCGTGGAAGTAGGTGACCTCGGCATCGAGCAGGTTGATCACCGCGATGCGCGCGCCGCTGGCGACCTTGAGCCCCGGGGACGGCTTGTCGGCCCGCACGGGGGAAGGCGCGAGCAGCAAGCCGGCGAGGGCCAGCACGCCGCTCAGGGCAACGAGTGAGTTCCTACCCGGCATAACACACCCGCGAACCGCGCCGCGAGGGATCGCGGCCGCAGGAGTCTAACCCGAACTCCCGAGCGCGGCCTGCGGCCGCGCGATTAGTGGCCGCCTTCGACCAACAGCCCCGCATCCGCCAGTCCCGCCGCGAGGTCCGCCTCGAACTGCACCGCTTCGGTGCGCTCGATGTGCTGCAGGTGCAGGGTCGGGCCCGTGAGCACCTCGAGACCGCGCTTGAGCACGCTGCCCGCGGCACGGATGCCGGCCTTGTGCTGATCGAAGCGCACCGCGGGGGCGTAGCCGCTCATGCCGACGTACACACCGAAGGGCCCGCGGCGGCGGTCGGAGAAATCGAGCAGCACCAGGTAGAGGTTCGAGCGTCCGCGGC
>Ga0335082_10001019_pt1 | contig 29736 bp, 23 predicted proteins | sample Lox_Sample_41_FD_206718 | JGI IMG/M metagenome (GOLD analysis project Ga0335082, IMG submission 206718) | Soil microbial communities from Loxahatchee National Wildlife Refuge, Florida, United States - Lox_Sample_4.1 | ecosystem: Environmental > Terrestrial > Soil > Wetlands | place: USA... | reverse complement strand
CGCCCCTGCAGTTACCATGCAAAGCTATTTCCCGCTGGACATGGGGTCGATCGCTCGGATTTCGCGTGGCCGCGGGACGACCGCCTCCGGCCGGGGCTCAGTACATATGCTGACCGCCGTTGATGGAGAGGGTCGAGCCCGTGATGAAGCCGGCGTCGTCGGCCACCAGGAACAGCACGCCGCGGGCGATCTCCTCGGCCTTGCCGAGGCGGCCGACGGGGATGCGGGCGACGATCTTCTTCAGCACCTCCTCGGGCACCGCGCGCACCATCTCGGTGTCGATATAGCCAGGGGCGATGGCGTTCACGGTGATGCCCTTTCCGGCGCCCTCCTGGGCCAGGGCCTTGGTGAAGCCGTGGATGCCCGACTTGGCGGCGGCGTAGTTCACCTGCCCGTACTGTCCGGCCTGGCCGTTGATCGAGCCGATGTTGACGATGCGGCCGAAGCTGCGCTCGCGCATGCCGTCGATGACGCAGCGGGACAGGTTGAAGCAGGAGGTCAGGTTGGTGTTGATGACCTCGGCCCATTGCTGCGGGGTCATCTTGTGCATAGTGCCGTCGCGGGTGATGCCGGCGTTGTTGACGAGGATGTCGATCGGGCCGACCTCGGCCGCGATCTTCTTCACCGCCGCCTCGCACTGGCCGTAGTCCGCGACGTCGAACTTGTAGTTCGGGATGCCCGTCTCCGTGCTGAAGGCCTTGGCGGCCACCTCGTTGCCGGCGTAGCAGGCCGCCACCTTGTAGCCCGCATTCTTCAGCGCCACGGCGATCGCCTTGCCGATGCCGCGCGTGCCGCCGGTCACCACTGCAACCCGTGCCATGTGTCATCCTCCCTGTTTGTCTTGTTCGTTCGTTCAGCGCTCGACGCAGAGGGCGATGCCCATGCCGCCGCCGATGCAGAGCGTGGCCAGCCCCTTGTGCGCATCGCGCTTCTGCATCTCGTGCAGCAGCGTGACCAGCACGCGGGCGCCGGACGCGCCGATCGGATGGCCGATGGCGATGGCGCCGCCATTGACGTTGACCTTGCCGGTGTCCCAGCCCAGGTCCTTGTTGACCGCGCAGGCCTGCGCCGCGAACGCCTCGTTGGCCTCGATGAGGTCGAGGTCCTGATGCTTCCAGCCGGCCTTGGCCAGCGCCGCGCGGCTGGCCGGGATTGGGCCGCTGCCCATCACCGCCGGGTCCACGCCCGCGGTCGCCCAGGAGATGATGCGCGCCAGCGGCTTCAGCCCGCGCTTGGCCGCCTCCTTGTCGGTCATCAGCACCAGGGCGGCGGCGCCGTCATTGATGCCGGAGGCGTTGCCGGCTGTCACCGTGCCCGTCTTGTCGAAGGCCGGCCGCAGCTTGGCCAGCGTCTCCACGGTCGTGCCGTGCTTCGGATATTCGTCGGCGTCCACGACCACGTCGCCCTTGCGGGTGGCGATCTTCACGGGAACGATCTCGTCCTTGAACCTGCCGGCCTTCTGCGCGGCCTCGGCCTTCTGTTGCGAGGCAGCCGCGAACTGGTCCTGCTGCTCGCGCGTGATCTGCCACTTCTGCGCCACGTTCTCGGCGGTGTTGCCCATGTGGTAGCCGTGGAAGGCGTCCCACAGCCCGTCCTTAATCATGGTGTCGATCAGCTGGGCGTCGCCCATCTTGGTGCCGTTGCGCAGGTTCATGCAGTGCGGCGCCTGGCTCATGCTCTCCTGGCCGCCGGCCACCACGATCTCGCTGTCGCCGACCTTGATGGCCTGGAAGCCGAGGGCGACCGCGCGCAGGCCGGAGCCGCACAGCTGGTTGATGGCGTAGGCGGTCTTCTCGACGGGGATGCCGGCGTTGACCGCGGCCTGGCGCGCCGGGTTCTGGCCGGCGCCGGCCGTGAGGATCTGGCCGAGAATGACCTCCGAGACCTCCTTGGGGTCGACCTTGGCGCGCTTCAGCGCCTCGACGATAGCGACCTGACCGAGATAGGAGGCCGGCACGCTGCTGAGGGCGCCGTTGAAGGCGCCGACCGGCGTCCGCGCGGCGCCGACGATCACGACATCGGTCATGGGGTCACTCCTCCTGCTGATTTTCGGTAGCTGCTCTCGACAATATGCCGCTGCAAAGGCTGGAAACAAGGCCAGCTTCTTGCAGATCAGCCCCGCCGCCGCCAATGACCTGGATCAAGCCGCGCCAGCCAGTCGATCAGCGGCTCATAGAGCCGTCCGGGCGCGCCGCCGCCGACGATCATGCCGATATGCCCGGCCGCCGGCCGCAGCGCCTCCGTCCGCGGCAGGACCCGCGCCAGCGCCTCGGCCGAGGCTGGCGGCACGATGCGGTCCTGGTCCGGGATCACGACCAGGCTCGGCAGGTCGAGCGCCGCCGGCTGCACGATGTCGCCGGCCACCCGCCACTCGCCGGCCGCCGGCGTATTGGCGCCATACCAGCCGGCCAAGCATTCGCGCGCCACCGCCGCCGCCAGCGGCACGCCGTCGTTCAGCCAGTCCTCGACGGCCACGAACAGACGGGCGCGCTCGGAGTCCGGGTGAATGTCTGCGAAGCCGACGAACTTGCGGATCACCTGCAGCGGATCGACGCCGGCGAACAGCGCCTGGATGGCGTCGACCGGCAACTCGCCGACGTTGCGCAGCAGCGGCTCCAGCACGCTCAGGCTGGCGCCCAGCAGCTTGGCCTGCGACGGCCGCTCGGCATGAAAGTCCCAGGGCGTCGCCAGGCACACCAATCCGGCGAGGTCGCGCCGCCGGCGCTGGGCGAGGGCGACGGCCAGCAGGCCGCCCATGCAGTAGCCGAGCAGCACCACCGGCCCGCCGACCTCGGCCAGCACCCGGTCGAGCGCCTGCTCCAGCCGCCCCGCGATATAGTCGGTGAGCGAGAATGTCCGCTCCAGATCGCCCGGCGCGCCCCAGCCGACGAGCAGGGGCCGCGCCCCCGCAGCGGCCAGCGCCCGCATCAGGCTGCGCTCGGCCGTCAGGTCGAGGATGTGCGCCCGGTTGACGAGCGAGGGCACGGCCAGCACGACCGGCCCGGCCGAGCGCGAGGGCAGGCGATAGTCGAGCAGGCACGTCGTGCCCTCCTGCCAGAGGGCCGGCGGCTCGGCCAGCGAACGCCTGAACGGGTGCCGGCGATACGACTCGATCCCGGCGGCCAGCCGGTCGAAGCGCGCCCTAATCTCGCTTTCGAGCGCGGCCGCGAACGCCTTTGGCTGGACGCCCTGCAACGCGGCGTCCAGCTCCTCCATCTGGGACCGGAACTCGGGCCTCCAGAGCGGCAAGGCGCCGCTCCAGAGCGGCCAGCTGCCCCGCGAGCTCAGCCAGGTCATGGTCGCCACCGCCAGATGCAGCGGCAGCGGCCGCGGCCCGAGCCGCACGCTCGCCGTCGGTTCCGCCGCGCCCTGATACTCCATCACCCTGGCCCCCTGCACCGAAGCGCTCCACGCCGACCAGCCCCAGCCACAGGCGGAGGACATCGGCCAGCGCCGCGTCCGACGCCCAGGCGGCCATCTGCTCCTCCCACAGGTCGAGATAGCGGCGCGCCAGCGCGTCCACCGCGGACGAATCGGTCATGCCGGCACTATAGGGAAGGCGGCCCGGCGGCGCCATATCGCGCCGCAGCACGGGTCGTTATGCATTGCACAAAGGGCCGGATTTCCTGCTATGCTGCGGGGTGGGAACACGAGCCGGGAACAGGACCCTATGGCGGAAACCGCCGAGAAAGCCACCGTCGTCATCAAGAAATACGCCAATCGACGGCTCTACAATACGGCCACCAGCAGCTACGTGACGCTCGACCATCTCTGCCAGATGGTAAAGGACGGCGTCGAATTCGCGGTCTACGACGCCAAGTCCGGCGAGGACATCACCCGCTCTGTCCTGACCCAGATCATCGTCGAGGAGGAGTCGAAGGGCGGGCAGAACCTGCTGCCCATCAACTTCCTGCGCCAGCTCATCAGCTTCTACGGCGACAACCTGCAGTTCCTGGTGCCCCGCTACCTCGAGCACACCATGCAGTACTTCGCCAATAACCAGGAGCAGATGCGCACCTACATGCGCGACACCTTCGGCGGCATGTTCCCGTTCGGCCGTTTCGAGGACCTGGGCAAGCAGAACATCGCCTTCTTCGAGCGGGCGTTGAAGATGTTCGCCCCCTTCCAGACGGAACAGCGCGAGCCCGAGCGGGCGGAGGGCGCCGCCACTCCCGGCACCGACGTCACCGCCCTCGCTGATCTCAAGACCCAGCTCGACGTCCTGCAGAAGCGCATCGACTCGCTGAGCCGCCAGAAGGGCGAGAAGGGGAAGTAAGGCCCCGATCCCGTCTTAACAGATCCTTAACCGCCGCTCGTGCAATCCCCTTCGTGTCGGAGCCGCCCTATGCGGGCTGGCCAGGCGTACAGCTATTGAGCGCAGTGATCTGCGCATGCAGTCAGAGGGGAGACCGGAATGACACTCGCTGTTCAACAGGATTTTCGGGTCGGCCAGGTAATCTCGCAAAGCATCGCGACCACGATCCGCAACATCGTGCCGTTCGGAGCGGTCGCCGTTGCTGCCGTCGTCGTCATTGCGATCCTGTTCATGCTGCTCAGCACCGTGTTCGGGCTGTCAATGATGATGCCCGGTCAGATGGGGCCAGGCATGGAAGTGGCCGCCTTCGGTGTGAATTTCTTCATCGGCATGACGATATTCGGCCTCCTCGCGTTCGCCATCTACATGCTCGTCGTCGCCGTGATCGTCTATGGGACCGTTCAGGATCTGCGCGGACAGCCGGTCGGCATCGGCGGCCTGCTCGCGAACGGGGTGAATCTCGTCGGTCCGGTACTCAGTACGGTCATCGTCTTGATCGGGGTCGGGCTGGCGGCCGATATCATTGCGTACGTGCTGAATCACATTCCCGTGCTTGGACCGATCGTTAGTCTGGTGATGTTCGCGTTCCTCTATGTCTCGCTGTGGGTGACGATCCCCGTTGCCGTGGTGGAGAGGCCAGGCCCGACAGCCAGCTTGCAGCGAAGCTTTGCACTAACCGCTGGCAATCGCTGGAAGATTCTCGGTGTCTTTCTGCTCGTCATCGCGATCGTTTTTGCCATCGCCGTCGTCATGATGATTATCGCTCTCATAAGCTGGACGATCGCGACCATATTGTTGCTCGCTTTCTACGCAGGACTCTTCATTTTCAGCGCGGTCCTGATTGCGACGGGCTACTACCGGCTGCGAGTTGCCAAGGAAGGCGCAGACATCGGCGATATCGCCCGGGTATTCGACTAACTGGGCCTCGGACGTGTGGCCCCGCGGTCGTGCTTGTCCTTGCGACGCTTGCCGAGCAGGACCTGGGCCTCCAGCCGGCCGCGCTGGGCGGTGTAGAAGGCCTGGAGGAAAGCCAGGGCATCGATCGGAACCGCGGATGACGGCGCCCAGTTGATCTTGCGCTGGATGCGCTTCGCCACCTCCTCACGCACGGTCGCGGCGTTCGGTCCCTCCTGGCGCAGCACCTGCTCCAGCGTCTGCAGCTCATAGATGCCGTAGGCGTCGAGCTGCTCGCTCGAGAAGATGTAGGACGGCGCCGCCAGCTGCGTCGGCGACCGCTGGCCCGCGGCCTCGGCCAAGTCGGGCAGTAGGGTCGCCTTGGGCGCGCTGATCACCCAGGTGCCGCCGACCATGTCGCCGACCCGCAGGCGGTCGCGGTTGAAGAGCGGCATGAAGGTGAGGACCAGCATCCAGCCGAGCATGGCCAGCTCGATCAGGCCGTTCATGTCGGTGCCCAGCCCCACCATGATCAGGGTCAGCGGCAGGAAGACCTCGACCTCGCGCATCAGATTGCGGGCGATCACGGCATCGGCGGTGAGCGCGCCGCCGGCGCGGTCGATGACGCGCAGCCGGAAGACCCGCTTGCCGGGCGTCGAGCCGTGCCAGCGCAGCTCGAACAGCGCGAAATAGAAGCTGCGGACGACGAACCAGCCGAGCAGCAGAGCGATCCATACCCAGACCGCGATGCCCCTGTCTTCCGAACCGAACCCCAGCAGCCCCGCGGCCATGGCCAGCAGGCCGAGGCCGACGAAGCAGCCGGTGATGATCAGCAGGTCGATGAGGAAGGCGGCGGCCCGTTCGCTGCGCGATCCCAGCTCGACCGGCAGGGCGACGCCTTCGGGCGTCACGATGCTGCGATGCGACCGCTCGTCCGAGTCGTGGAGGATGGCGTTCAGTCTAGCGGCCGCAGCCATCGTTCCGATCCCGCCCCACGAAACCGAAGTAAAGCAGCCAAGCCAGGGCCGTCGTGGCCGCGATGATGTACCGCAGGGACGTGTCCGTGATGAGCTGGCGGCCTAGCCCTTCGAGCATGCCGGCGATCAGCAGCAGCGCGACGGCGCCGATCACGACCTGCGCCGCCACCCTGCCGGTCGCCGCCAGGTTCGCGAGCCGGCTGTGCGGGCCGGGGAAGGCGAGCGCGCCCCCGAGCGCCAGCCCGGCGGCACCGCAGAGCGTGATGGCAAGCAGCTCGGTGACGCCGTGGATGAACAGCCATCCGCCGAGCTCAACGCCGAGGCCGCGGCTGGCATAGAGCGCGAAGAACGCGCCCATCATCAGGCCGTTCTGCACCAGAAGGACGATGGTCGGCAGGCCGAAGGCGAAGCCGAGCGCGAAGCACATCATCCCGATCTTGGCGTTGTGCGTAAACAGGAAGGTGGCGAAGAAGGAGAGCGCATTGGCGTCGTTTCGCGTCTCGTCGAAGAGACCCCGCCGCAGAGACTCCGTCGAGGCGGTCGGGGTGCGTCCGCTCGCCACGTCCTCGTCGATGAAGCTGTAGTACCAGTCGGCATTCGCGCTGGTCAGCGCGTAGCCGGCGAGAACGCCGGCGAGAAAGGCCAACGCGGCGATGGCCAAAGGCCACTTCAGCCGGCGAACTGCAACGGGCAGCCGCCAGGTGAAGAAGTCGATGATCGCCTCCCACAGGCGCGTCCGCGATCCGTAGACGAGGAAGAAGGAGCGGCTAGCCAAGCTCTCGAGATAGTCCACGACGTTGCGGTCGAGCGAGATGCTGCGCGCCACGGAGAGGGAGCTGAGCGTCGCGAAATAGAGACTCGGCAGCCGCACCAGCTCCGCCGATGACAGCGTCCGGACGCCCCGCTTCTCGGCGCGGCCGACCAGGTCGTCGAGCGCGCGCCAGTTGGCCTCGCGCTCGCGCCGGAAGTGGAAACTCTTGAGCCGGAACTCCGCCATCGCATGCTCCCGTCAGATGAGCTCGCGCTGCTTGATCAGCAAATAGCGATTGATGAGCTCCATGCCAATGCGCTCCGCCGGCACGTCGAGTGAGTGGACGCCGAGCCGGCGCAGCCGCTCGAACACGACCGCGCGCTCGCGGATGAAGCCGTCGGCCACCACCGAGCGGGCAACGTCGTCGAGTGTATCCGGCGCCGCTTCGACCGTGGCGAACAGGTGCGGATCCTGCAGCGTCACACAGATGACCAGGTGCCGGGCCGCCAGCCGCGCCAGGTTCTCCACCATCAGCTCGGCGGTGATCGTATCCACGAAGTCCGTCATCACTATGACGAGCGAGCGGCGATTCAGGCGCCCGAGCAGGCTGGTGAGGCCGAGGGTGAAGTTCGTCTCCTCATGCCGATAGGACAGGTCGGACGACAGCCGCTGGAGGCGGGCGAAGTGATGCGTGCCGCCGGTAGCGGCGGAGAAATGCCGGACCGCGGAGTCGAACGCGAAGAGGCCGACCTGGTCGCCGCTCTTGAGCGACAGGAAGGCGAGCAGCAGCCCGGCGTTGATGGCGTGGTCGAGCTTGGGAATGCCGGCCATCGGCTCGCTCATGAGATAACCGGTATCGAACGCCAGGATGATCTGGTGGTTGCGCTCGGTGCGGAATTCCTTGCAGACGAGCGAACGGTGGCGCGCCGAGTGCTTCCAGTCGATCGACCGGTGATCGAGCCCCGCCATGTAGGCGCGCAACGCGTCGAACTCCGAGCCGTCGCCCTGCTGGTTCTGGGCTTTTATGCCGAACAGGGCGTCGGGCGAGAAGAAACGGGCGGCAGCAGTGCGCACGGCGCGGACGTTCGGCACCGCCGGCAGCGTCTTGGCCACCGCTTCGACATGCAGTTTCGTGACCAGGCCGAGGGGCCCCCGCCAGCGCAGCCAGAGCCGCTCGATGAGAGCCTGTCCGCGGCGCTTCGGCAGCAGCGGAAAATCGATCCGCGCTGCCTGGCCGGGCGCGATCGTGCCGCGGCGGTCCGGCGGCGGCATCAGCAGGTCGCCGACATCGCACTTGGCCTCGAAGCGGGCGCCGAAGCGCCCGGACGGCAGCGCCAGATCCAGCGCGAGCATCTCCGTATCGCCAATGTACAGCATGGACGGCAGGTGAACAGAGCGCCGGAACGCGCGCGCCGAGGGCGTCAAGATGGCGTCGGCGCCGGTCAGCAGCACGGCCGCGCCGAAGAACGTCAGGCCGATCGGCCATAGGCGCTCGTCGATCAACACCGCCAGCAGGGCGACTGGGACTCCGGCGCCGAACAGCGCCACCGCGCGGAGGGTCGGGCGGATCATCGCGGGGCCGGCACCTGCTCCAGGATCTGGGCGACGATCTTGTCGGTGTCGAGGCCCTCGATCTCCGCGCCCGGCGCCAGCACCAAGCGGTGGCGCAGGGTCGGCGGCGCCAGCGCCTTCACGTCGTCGGGAATGACGTAGTCGCGCCCGCCCAACGCGGCAAAGGCCCGACCCGAGGACGCCAGCATGTTGGCGGCGCGCGGCGAGGCGCCGTACTGCAGCGACGGATGCTCGCGCGTCGCCCGCACGATGTCGACGATGTAGCCGACGATGTCGGGTGAGAGTCGCACGGTCTCGATCGTCGCGCGCATTGCCGTCAGGTCGTCGAGGGTGGCGACCGCCTCGACGCCGAACTGTGCCGGCGTCGGCATGGTCGTGCGATGGCCGTGCTGGGTCACGATCGCGCGCTCCTCGTCGCGGCTGGGATAGGCCAGCACATGCTTGAAGAGGAAGCGGTCGAGCTGCGCCTCGGGCAGCGGATAGGTACCCTGATGCTCGATCGGGTTCTGGGTGGCGATCACCATGAACCCGCCGCCGAGATCGTGGGTCTGGCCGTCGATCGTCACCGCGCGCTCGTGCATCGCCTGCAGCAGGGCCGCCTGGGTCTTCGGCGGCGTGCGGTTGATCTCGTCGGCCAGCAGCAGCTGGGTGAAGATGGGACCGCGCGTCAGCGTGAACTGGTTGGTCTGAAAGTTGAACAGGTTGGTGCCGAGCACGTCGCCCGGCATAAGATCGGGCGTGAACTGGATGCGGCCGAACTTCAGCGACAGGGCCGCGGCGAAGGTGCGCGCCAGCAGGGTCTTGGCGACGCCGGGCACGCCCTCGAGCAGGACATGCCCGTCGGACAGCAGGCTGACGAGCAGCAGCTCAATGGCGGCGTCCTGCCCGATCACCACCTTGCGCAGCTGTTGCTTCAGCCGTTCGCCGACCGAGCGAATCGTCTCCAGATCCATGCAGCATCTCCCGTTTCCAACGATAGAGGTCGCGCGCAACATGCAGCAGGCGGCGCTCGTCGGCGCTCCCCGGCGCGGTCGCGAGCTCGGCCTCCCGGCGCAACTGGGCCGGCTCGCGTCCGACGCCGCGCGCCTTGCCGATCCGCTCCAGCCACGGGTCGAGGGCCGCACCGGCGAGCTGCGCCGGCGCATGCACGCGCCGCGCCACATCGGCGAAGGTCACCGCCAGATAGCGGCCGAGGATCTCCGCCGCGTGGCCCCCGAACAGCAGCAGCCCGGCGGCGTTCCCGATGAGCGTGGTCTTGCCCGCCTTGAGCGGCGGATCGATGGGAAGCGGCGAGCCGAACCGGCCGGTCGCCGCCCACAGCAGGACGGCGACGGCCGCGAACGCGTTGATCGTGATGATGATGATGGGGAACTCAAGCAGGGCGCGCCAGACGTTGCGCTCGCGCCGGAAGCCGTGGATCACCTCGTCGACGATCACCGAGCCGCCGGCCGAGAGTAGCGCCTGCACCATGCCGACGGCGATGAGGGCGTTGTCACCGCGCTTCAGCCCTTGGTTGGAGATCAGGTCGGCATCGGACAGCACCCACAGGCGGCCGTAGCTGTTGTCGGCTTCGCCGAGCAGAACGCCGAGATTGCTGTCGATGATCGGCGTCAGCCCGTCCGCCGTCATGAGCTGCGGCTGGGCCAGGCTGGCCTCGCCGCCGAACCGGTTGGGCTTCCAGTCGATCTCGCGCTGCACGGCCTTGGTCGAGCCCTGGGAGGCGACGATGTGCAAGATGTCGTCGGCATTCGCGGGCGGAAGGCGATAGACCTCGCGCGCCCAGCGTCGATTGTTGAAATCGGTGGACGCTACCCACTTCGGCAGGATCAGCAGAACTCGGTCCGCCTCAAGCAGGCTGCGTAGATACTGATCGTCCTTCTTCGCGGCGGGCGGCTCCGCCACGATCAGGAGATCGCCCGGTCCCGCCTTCTGCGCCGAATCGCTGCGGCTCACCAGGACGCGAATCCCGAGGGCGCGCAGCGTCTCGACGAACGCCATGTGGCCGATCGCCGACTGGGAGTATGCGTTCGCCTGCACCGTGCTGGTCGGCAGGAGATCTTGGCCGAAGACGATGAGCACGACGGCGCAGAGAAAAGACAGGCCGCCGACGCCGATCAGCAACAAGATCGTTCGCTGCGCGAATGTCGGCGCGGCGGTCATGCGGCGGCACCCCCGAGCACCACCTCCTCGCAGCGCTGACGGCACAGCCGATAGATCGCTTCATCGGCCGGACGGCCGCCGAAATGGCTGACCTCGACCGCCGAGACGATGACCGACAAGCCGGTGCGGCGGATCTCCGGCAGGGCGGACAGGCCCAGAATCTCCCGACTCGTGAGCGAGGGCGGCAGACCGAAGCCGAAGCGCCGCCGCATCTCGTTGAGACAGTAGAGCAGCAGCAGATGCAGCGCCTCGCCGTAGGCGCCCTGGCGCGCCAGGCGATCCGCCTCGCTCAGCGCCAGCTCCAGGCGCTCGCGATCGGCGTCGGAGGCGATGGCCACCGCTCCGATCTCATCGCGCCCGCCGGCGCGGCGATTGAATCTGTCCCTCAGCGCCGGCAGCGCATTGAGCAGAAAGAACAACAGCAACAGACCGCCGACCACGAGCAGCGTTATCAGGACGATGCGGATGAGTTCCTTGACGAGATCGGGCACGACCAGCGGCTCGATCACCGGCACCGGTTCTTCCTTGGGCATCTCCGTCTGGTAGTCGCGCGCACGGTAGACGCCCTCGACTGCCTTGCTCACCTCCTCGCGGGTCGACCGCGCCATGACCGGCGCGCCGAGTCCGGCGATGACGGCGACCGCCAGCAAGCCCGCGAGCATCGCGCCCCAGCGGCGCGGAGCGGCAGATGCGGGTCGAACGATGAGACGGTGCTCGCAGGCAGCCACGAGCATCGCAACGGAGCGACTGATCGGTGCGAACAAAGGTCGAGGTGCGTTCTGTCAGGCCAACGCTGCGAGGTTGCCCGAACTTGCCGCAAAAGGGAATAGCGGCAGGCGCGCCGGTCGTCGTGGCGGGAGGGCCGGAGACTGGCCTCCGGAGCTGAGCGGCGCGGCTAGCCGGCGGACTGCACGGCCGACGTCGGGACCTCGAGGGTGAGCGGCGCCGGCGTTTCCAGCGACGGCCTGCCGAAGTAGTAACCCTGTAGGTACTTCACGCCCTCGCCGATGAGGAAGCGCGCATCCTCCTGGGTCTCCACGCACTCCGCCACGGTTTCCATGCCGTAGGCCTCGGCAAGACCGAGCAGGTTGCGGATGAAGAGCTGGTTGTCGACGTTCTCCGCCAGGTTGCGCACGAACGAGCCGTCGATCTTCACGATGTCGAGGGTCAGCGTCTTGAGATGGCGGAAGGAGGTGAAGCCGGCCCCGAAGTCGTCGACAGCGACGCGGCAGCCGAGCTCGCGGATGGCCGACAGGAAGCGGGCCGACTCCTCGATATCCGTGAGCGCCGAGGTTTCCGTGAGCTCGATGATCAAGCGGCGCGCGACCTCGGGCTTGTTCTTCACCAGCGCCGAGAGCGAGCGCAGCCAGGACTGGTCGCTGGAGGTCAAGCCGGAGATGTTGATGGCGAGGTTGAGGGTCGGATTGTCGATCAGGGCCTGGATGGCCAGTTCGAGCACGTAGCGGTCGATCAGGCGGACCAGCCCCAGCTGCTCGATGATCGGCACGAACACGCCGGCGGGGATGATCTCGCCGTTCTCGTCGCGCATGCGCAGGAGGCACTCGTGGAACACGGCCTCCTTGTTGCCTGCGCGCACCACCGGCTGGAAGGCGAACTGCAGGCGATGATCGCGCAGCGCTTCCTTGACCTTGTTGCCGACGGCGAGATTGCGGCGGTGCATTTCGCCCTGCTGCTCCGACACCCGGTACATGACAAAACGGTCGCGGCCGTCACGCTTGGCCTGCTTCAACGCCGTCTCGCCCTTGGCCATCACATCGTAGGCAGTATTGCAGAATTCCGAGAAGGCGACACCCCCGATCGACACGGAGATGTGAGTATCGGCGCCCTCGGTCGGGAAGGGCGTCTCGCGTACGGACTGAAGGATGCGCTCGGCGGCGCGGGCCATCTGGCCCTGCGAGCACTGGCCGAGCACCACGCCGAAGCGGTCCATCCCGATGCGGCCGACCACGTCGCTGGCGCGCAGGCAGCGATCCAGCCGCTGGCCGATCTCGATGAGGATGGAGTCGCCGGCCTCGTGGCCCATGCTGTTGTTGACCTGCGACAGCTTGTCGACACCGATCACGAGGTAGCCGCCCGGCACCTCGGAGCGCCGGCTGTAGGACAGCGCATGCTCGAGCGCCTCACGGAGGCGGACCTGGTTCAGGTGGCCGGTGAGTTCGTCGAAGCTGGCCAGGCGCTCGAGGCGCGCCTCGTTCTGCTTGCGGGCATTGACCAGCCGCAGGCTGCCGATCATGCGGCCGGGGGCGGCGGTCTCCGTGCGCTGCGCGCGGCCACGGTCATGCACCCAGCAGAAGGTGCCCTGGTCGCTGCGCACGCGGTATTCGCAGTCATATTGCTTGCCGTCGGCGAAGTGGTCGGAGAGCGCCTTGAGGCGCGTCGCGACATCCTCGGGATTGATGCGGTTGACGAGCTTCTCGCCGCTGGCGACGGCGGACGCGTCTTCGGTGCCGAAGATCTCGGCGGCGGAACCGATCCAGGTGATCTTGTCGGTCGCCAGATCCCAATCATAGAGCAGGTCGCCGGCAGCTTCCACGGCGCGCTGCAGCCAGTCGAACTGACCGGAATCGGCAGCCCTTTCGATAATATTCCGCATAATTGTAAGCTCCCGACGGCCCTTTTACCCGCTGCTGCGAAAATGACCGGTGGTGCAACGATAGGCGCGGGACATTAAGAAAGACTGAATTGCCCGCCCGGCCGGCGGCTTTCGCCGGCCCGGCCCCTGTGCTATCGGTCGGGCGTTAACGCTGTGGAATATCTTGGCTATTCCTTCCCCCTGGGGTTTCGACGATGGCAGCAGCCGAGACGCTCTGGACCGCCCTCTCCCGCCCGCCAGACGGCGATATAGCCGTCGCCGCCCCTGAGCGGGCGCCGCTCAGCTTTGGTGCCCTGCGGCAGCTGATCGGCGATACGGTCGGCCTGCTCAACCGGCTCGGGATCGGCCGCGGCGGCCGGATGGCGATTGTGCTGCCGAACGGGCCGGAGATGGCGGCCGCCTTCCTGGCGATCGGCGCCGGCGCCGCCACGGCGCCCCTCAATCCGGCCTACCGCGAGGACGAGTTCGACTTCTATCTGGGCGACCTGGAGCCGCGGGCGCTCGTGCTGGCGGCCGGAGCCGAGAGCCCCGCCCGCGCGGTCGCTGTGCGGCGGCGCATACCCATCATCGAGTTGGAGGCGCGGCCGGATGAGCCGGCCGGGTCCTTCCGGCTGCGGGCCGGGGGCGGCGGCGCGGCCTCGGCCGGGGGCATGGCGGAGGCGGAGGATGTCGCGCTCCTCCTCCACACCTCCGGCACGACCTCGCGGCCCAAGCTGGTGCCGCTCTCCCAGCGCAACATCCTGGCCTCCGCCCGGCACATCGGCACCACCCTGGCGCTGACCAGGGGCGACCGCTGCCTCAACATCATGCCGCTGTTCCATATCCACGGGCTGATCGGGGCCGTGCTGTCGTCACTGGCGGCGGGCGCAAGCGTGTTCTGCACGCCCGGCTTCAATGCGCTGAAGTTCTTCGGCTGGCTCGAGGAGGCGGCGCCGACCTGGTACAGCGCGGTGCCCACCATGCATCAGGCGATTCTGGCGCGGGCCGAGCGCAACCGCGAGGTCATCGCGCGGCGCAAGCTGCGCTTCATCCGCTCCTCCTCGGCCTCGCTGCCGCCGCCGGTGATGGCCGAGCTGGAGCAGACCTTCAGTTGCCCCGTGATCGAGTCCTATGGGATGACCGAGGCGTCGCACCAGATGACCAGCAACCCGCTGCCGCCGCGGCCGCGCAAGCCCGGCACCGTCGGTCTCGCGGCGGGACCCGACGTAGCCGTCGTCGACGAGGGCGGCCGGCCCGTGCCGGCAGGCACCACCGGCGAGGTCGTCATCCGTGGGCCCAACGTGACTGCCGGCTATGTCGCCAACCCCGCTGCCAATGCCAGCGCCTTCACCGGCGGCTGGTTCCGGACCGGCGACCAGGGCGTGCTCGACGGCGAGGGCTATCTCACCATCACCGGCCGGCTGAAGGAGCTGATCAACCGCGGCGGCGAGAAGATTTCGCCGCGCGAGGTCGACGACCTCCTCATGACCCATCCGGCCGTGGCCCAGTGCGTCACCTTCGCCCTGCCCCACGACAAGCTCGGCGAGGAAGTCGCGGCAGCCATCGTGCTGCGCGAGGGCCGCACGGCGACCGAGCGCGAACTGCGCGACTTCGTCTCGGGCCGGCTCGCCGACTTCAAGGTGCCGCGCAAGGTGGTGTTCCTGGCGGAGATCCCCAAGGGCGCCACCGGCAAGCTGCAGCGCATCGGCCTCGCCGCCAAGCTGGGGCTGACCGCGTGAAGATCTGCATTTACGGCGCCGGCGCGATCGGCGGGCTGGTGGGCGCACAGCTGGCGCTGGCCGGCGAGGACGTCACGCTGATCGCGCGCGGGCCGCATCTGGCGGCCATCAGGGCCAGCGGACTCACGCTGCGGACCGAGGGCAAGGAATTGCTGGCGCGGCCGCGAGCCACGAGCGATCCGCAGGAAGCGGGACCGCAGGACTACGTGATCGTGACGCTCAAGGCCCACTCGGTGGCGGCGGTGGCGGCGGCGATGCAGCCCTTGCTGGGGCCGGACACGGCCGTGGTGACGGCCATGAACGGCGTCCCCTGGTGGTACTTCTACAAGCTGGCCGGGCCGCACGAGGGCTATCGCATCCGCTGCGTCGATCCCGACGGCACGCTGGGACGGCTGATCCCCGGGGAGCGCTGCCTCGGCTGCGTGGTCTATCCGGCGGCCGAGGTCGTCTCGCCCGGGGTGGTCGAGCACTACTACGGCAACCGCTTCATGCTGGGCGAGCCGGACGGCAGCAAGTCGGCGCGGGCGACGCGGCTGTCGGAGGCGCTGACGCGGGCCGGCTTCAAGGCGCCGGTGCGGCCGCGCATCCGCGACGACATCTGGGTGAAGCTGTGGGGCAACCTCTCCTTCAACCCGGTGAGTGCCCTCACCACCGGCACCCTGGCCGGCATCGCCGGCGACCCCGGCACCCGCGCCGTCATCCGCCGGATGATGGCGGAGGCCGAGGCGGTCGGCACTGCCCTCGGAGTCAAGTTCGGCGTCGACATCGAGACCCGCATCGGCTGGGCCGCCGACATCGGCGAGCACCGCACCTCCATGCTGCAGGATCTGGAGCTGGGCCGGCCCATGGAGATTGATGCTCTGGTGACGGCGGTGGCCGAGATGGGCGACCTGGTCGGCGTCGACACGCCCTTCATCGACACCGTGCTGGCGCTGGTCGTCCAACGGGCGCGGATGGCCGGCTGTTACCCCAAGTGACCGGGTGGCGCCCCTCCACCGCAAAAACGGAGCGATGGACCCCATGCCCAGCGGACAAGCGCTCTTGGCGCGACTCTGGGGTCGAGATGCTGTCCTATCCACGATGTCAAACATCGAGCAGGCGTGCTGCATCAGCGGAAAGGCGGCCGACGCTGCTGACCTACAACGGCATCAATATATGAACATATAGGGAACTCTGTCAACCGCGCTGGTGCGAGGCCTTGGACGCGTAGCATCGCGATATGCCGACAATAATTCGATATTTCCGGAAATATCGTTGACATCCGGCAACGACGGCTGATATCGTCCAGCCCATCGTTCGATAGTTCCGGATTTGTCGTAGCATGGCACCAACCCGCATCTCCCACGCCCGCGCCGTCCGCGCCCTCGACGCCCTGGCGCATGATACGCGGCTCAAGGTTCATCGGCTGCTCGTGCAGGCCGGCCAGGACGGGCTCTCCGCCGGCTTCATCGCGCGCAAGCTGGGGCTGCCGGCCTCGTCGCTGTCGTTCCATCTCATGCATCTGCAGACGGCCGAGCTGGTCACGCAGCGGCGAGCCGGGCGATCGCTGATCTACGCCGTCAACTTCGCGGTCATGGATGGGCTGATGGCTTACCTGCAGGAGAATTGTTGCCGCGGCTTCGCCGACGAGGGCTGCGACGCCGGCGCGGCGGAAGAACGGAAGGTCGAGGAAACCAACTCGTGAGGCGAAGGACAGAAATCATGACAACACGCGAGTTACTTCCCATCGCCGTCATCGGCGCCGGCCCGGTCGGGCTGGCGGCGGCGGCACACCTGGCGATGCGCAACCTGCCCTTCGTCGTGCTGGAGGCCGGCGCCGGGCCGGGCGCCGCCATCGCCGAATGGGGGCATGTGACGATCTTCTCGCCCTGGCGCTTCAACATCGACGCCGCCGCGCGCGCCCTGCTCGAGCCGACGGGCTGGCGCATCGACGATCTCGATCGCGACCCCAAGGGGCGCGAGCTGGTCGAGCGCTATCTGGCGCCCCTGGCGGCGCATCCGCGGATCGCCCCGCATCTGCGCTTCCGCTCCCGGGTCGTCGCAGTGACGCGCCAATCGATGGACCGGGTTCCCTCGAAGGGGCGCGAGGAGCGGCCGTTCGAGATCGCGATGGTCGACGCCGGCGGGAGAAGGGAGACATTGCTCGCCCGCGCGGTGATCGATGCGTCCGGCACCTGGCGAAGCCCCAATCCGGCCGGCGCCAGCGGCGTTCCCGCGCTCGGCGAGGAAGCGGCGGCGGCCTTCATCCGCTACGGCATTCCCGATGTCTTCGGCGCCGAGCGCGCGCGCTATGCGGGTCGCAGGGTCATGGTCATCGGCGCCGGCCACTCGGCCATGGACGGCATCATTGGGCTGGCGCGGCTCAAGGCCGAGGCGCCGCAGACCACCGTGCTCTGGGCGATGCGCTCGCCGCCGACCGAGAAGACCTTCGGCGGGCTCGCCGACGACCAGCTGGCGAGCCGCGGCGCTCTCGGCGAGCGCGCGAAGGCCGCGGTGGACCGCGGCGACGCGACGATCGTCACGCCGTTCCGCGTCGCCGCGCTTGCGCCACTGGAGAACGGCCTCGCCGTCAGCGGCGCGACGGCCAACGGCATGCACACGATCGCGGTCGACGAGGTCATCGTGGCGACGGGATTCCGGCCGGACTACGCGGCCCTGAGCGAGATCCGGCTCGACCTGCATCCATGGCTGGAGTGCCCGCGCGCGCTCGGCCCGCTGATCGATCCCAACGAGCACAGCTGTGGGACCGTTCCGCCCCATGGGGTCAGAGAGCTTGAGCAGCCCGAGCGCGACTTCTACATCGTGGGCATGAAGAGCTACGGGCGCGCCGCGACCTTCCTGATGATGACGGGCTATGAGCAGGTCCGCTCGGTGGTGGCCGCGCTGGCCGGCGACCGCGAGGCGGCGCTCGAGACGCGGCTCGTGCTGCCGGAGACCGGCGTGTGCAACGGACCGGGACTATCGGAGGAAGCAGCTGCATGCGCGCTGCCGCAAGCCGCCGCATTCCCTGCTGCGTGCTGCGGGGTGCCGCAGACCAAGGGCACAGCCTTGGATCCGACGACGAAAGCGGCCGCGGAGGTCGTCGCGGCAGAGTGACCGCCCAACGCGATAGCTCCGCAGCGCCCGGCCGCTTTCCCTGGCCGCTGGTGCTGGCGCTCGCCTTCGGCCAGCTCGTCGCCTGGGGCACGTTCTACTATGCCTTCGCCATCCTGATGACGCCCATGGGCGCCGAGCTCGGCTGGTCGAAGGCGGAGATGAACGGCGCGCTGTCGCTCGGCCTGGCCGTCACGGGGACCGCCTCGTTCGCCGCCGGGCGCTGGATCGACCGCAACGGCGGCCGCACGCTGATGGCGCTTGGCTCGCTCCTCGGCACGGTCCTGCTCGTCCTCTGGTCGCAGATAACGGCGCTCTGGCAGCTCTATGCCATCTGGGTCGGAATCGGGGCGATCTGCGCGACCATCCTCTATGACCCGGTCTTCGCGGTGGTGGCGCGCGCCTTCGCCGCCGACTACCGGCGCGCCATCACGACGATCACGCTGCTCGGCGGCCTCGCCAGCACGGTCTTCATCCCGGCGACGCAGGGGCTGGTCGCGCTCTTCGGCTGGCGTCACGCGCTGCTGGCCCTGGCGTTGATCGAGCTTCCGATCTGCGCCGGCATTCCCTGGATTCTCCTGCGCGGCCGGGAGACGGCCGCCGCTGCGGCGCCCGCAGCGATGGAGACCCGCGGCGCCGGCGTCGTAAGGCGCGCCATGCGGCGGCCGGTCTATTGGCTGCTGGCGGCGAGCTTCGTCAGCTTCGCCCTGTTCTACACGGCGCTGCTGTTCAATCTCGTCCCGCTGCTGGGGGAGCACGGCTTCACGACCGGGCAGGCGGTGGCCGTCTATGCGTTCATCGGGCCGTCGCAGGTTCTGGGCCGGATCGTCCTGCTGACGCTGGAGCGCCGGCTCACCGCTGCGGTTGCCGGCATCGCCGCCACGGCGCTGCCGGTGGCGGCGCTGGCCATTCTCGGCGCGGCGGCGCCCGGCTCGCTCTCCGTCTACGCGTTCGCCGTCGCCTTCGGCGCAGGCATGGGGATCAAGACGATCGTACAGGCCACCGCGGCGCCGGAGTTCCTGGGCCGCGAAGGCTACGGCGCGCTGCAGGGATCGATCATGACACCCGTGTACGCCGCTCAGGCCGTGTCACCGTTTGCCGCGGCGATGATCTGGCAATTCGGCGGCGGGTACGATCTGCTGGAGCGCGTGCTGCTGCTGTGTGCCGCGGTATCGGCGGCCGCCTTTGCGCTCGCGGCCCTTCTGGCGTCGAAGCCGCCGCCGCATCGCGCCAACACGTCATAATGTACTCACGACAACGACACAGAGAATGAAGGGGCGGAGAAGGACGCGGATATTCGCTCTCCTCCGCCGTGTCTCTGTGGCGCATCCAAGCGGCTACTTCGCCTGCACGCTCGACGTTATGGAGGCGATCACCTCGGCGGCCATCTTGAACTGGGCGTCGCGATCGGTGATGCCGTGGCGCTGCGCGATGCGCGCGAAATCGTTGTAGACGGCCCAGACCTGGCCCTGCGCATCCTCGAAGACCAGGAGCCGCACCGGCCAGTCGATGCCGGAGGCCGGGTTCGAGGTCATGAACTGCGAGCCCAGACCCGGGTTGCCGAAGATCAGCAGCGACGATGGGCGCAGCGCGATGCCGGCGTCGGCCGCCAGCTTCGATTGATCGATCAGCCCGAAGAACATCAGCTTCTTGTCGGCGATGTCCTTCTCCAGGCGGGCGATCGTCTCGTCCAGCGGATAGGCGCTCTTGACCCGGACGAGGCCGTCGTCGGCAGCAGCGTCACCGACGCCGCCAGCCTGCGCCGCAAGCGTCGACAGCAACAGGCCGCTCGCAAGCAGCACGGCCGAGCAGATCTTCAGGATACGCGCAAACATATGCTCCTCCTCTTGGCAGCCGCTCGCGCCACAACGCACGAGCATCGGCGGCAAGAATGAGGGGACCGCGCGGACCGCGGAAATGCCGGCTGGCTTCCGAATCGATAGCGGCGCGCTATGGCACCGGAGCTATGACTCCCAGCCGCGCTCCAGCAGCACGCGCACCGCCTGGGTGCGGTTGCGGACCACGAGCTTGCGATAGATCGAGCGCAGATGCAGGGCGACCGTGACCTCTTCGATCCGGAGGTCGCGGGCGATCTCCTTGTTGGTATGGCCGAGGATCAGCAGCTTGATCACGTCGCGCTCGCGCTTGGAGAACTCGGCCGGGCCGCTCGTTGCGCCGACAGCCGGCGGCGGCGAGGCGGTGAGCGCCGACTCCGGCACATAGCGCTCGCCGTCGAGGATCAGCCGCAGCGCATTCAGCATGCCGGCGGCCCGCATGGTCTTCGGCAGATAGCCCGCGGCGCCGGCCTGCAGCGCCTCGCGGATGGTCTGCGAATCGATCTGCCCGGAGAGGATGGCGACCGGCACGTCCGGCCGTCGCTGGCGCACGGCCTGCAGCCCGGCGAAGCCGTTCATGCCGGGCATGCGCAAATCGAGCAGGATGAGATCGAGCCGTTCGGACGTGCCCACGACCTCCAGCACCTGCTGCAAGGTGCCGGCATGGTAAACGCGGACGTCGGCGTCGAGTTCTTTGAGCTGTCGTTCGAGCAACTCGCGGATCAACGCGTGATCGTCTGCGACGATCACGTGCAAAGGTGGAGTGCGGACCACGGTTTCATTCTGCCGTTGGACAGCGTTCCTACGCAAGAGTTAAAGGCGGATTCGGGGTGCGCGCGACCACTCCAATCATGTAACAATCGGAGTTCGCGGTTATTCTGAGAAAGCGCCTGTGCCGCCGGCTTTGTAATGCGATGACCGAACGCGAAGAACAGGATCCCCATGATCAAGCGTTCGCTCCGGGAAGACTGGCCGGAATCGAGCACAGGCCCGCCAAGGACATGATCTCAAATACCCACCGAAAATATTTGTAGATCAATATATTCTATTCTTAGTATCTATATAAGTAGATATGCTCCGTTACTATATAAGATAGGCGCAGATCGACATCTTATCCTTGCCCGCTCCGCCGCATTTTAACGAGCGCTAAGAATAACGCCCGCTAGATTGCTGTCCGTCCGCGGGCGGAACCGGCCCAAAAACCGGCCGCAGATTCGGGGACCCAGGCATTCACGCAAGAGGGGCTCGCCGCACTCGAGCCGCTCGGACGCGTTTCCATCCATGCGGTGTACGGACCCGCGGGCCGAACGCAGCGTGAATGCCTCGGGTCGCCCCGACGCGGATGCGTGTAAAGGGCATGGTCAGGGGACAGAATGACCGTCACTCCACTGCGGCCGCGCGCGAGCGACGCGCTCCTGCCGCCGGCGATCGACATCGACTCGTTCCGCCACGTGATGGCGGCGCTGACACAGTGCGCCAGCGAGGCGATGCCCGAAGCCGCCAGCGACCCGACCGCCTCGGCCGACCGCCGGAGCCGGCTGGCCAGCGCAATCCATGCGAACATGACGCTGTGGGGCAGCGTGCTGCACGAGCTGCTGGACGGCGCGGCCGCCGTGCCGCATCCGCTGCGCGACCATCTGGCGGAACTCGCCGAGGTAAGCATCCGGCATTGCTCCTACGTGCTGCGCGGCGACGCCGCAGTCGATCCGCTGATCGCCGTGAACCGCTCGATCATCGACGGCCTGCAGCCGAGTGCCGACCGGCGGGCCGCGTTCGCGGACCGCTGAGCGGGGATCCCGCGCGCCTCCGGGCATGGCGCGGGCCGCCGGCGGCCAATCAAAACCGAATATTAACCATGTTGTAGGAGGCTGATATTGTCTCCTCCATGACACTCAACCAACAGCCACCCGCAGCGGTCGTGATGCGCAATCCGCGTTCGGGCCGCACCGAGCCTCCTGTGAGCCGGCGTCGGAGGATGCTGCGGCCGGCGCGAGCATAGAACAGAACGAAGATGTGCGCTCTCAGCGTTCCCGGCCCCCAGACCCTCGTGCCTGCGCGCTCGCAAGGCCGGTTGTCGACCCTGCTCAGCCTGCCGGGCATCGCCGCCGTCGGCGTTTTCACGCTCGGACTCACGCTGTCCGCCTGGCATCTCGTCGGCAGCAGCGAACTGCGGCGGGCCGAGGCGCAGTTCGATGGGCGCGTGCAGGCGGTGGTCGCGTCGATCGGCAGCCGCATGGCCGCCTACGAGCAGGTGCTGCGCGGGGGTGTCGGCCTGTTCAACGCCAGCCAGTCGGTCGAACGCGACGAGTGGCGCGCCTACGTGCAGGCGCTGCGCGTGGCGGACAACTACCCGGGCATCCTCGGCTTCGGATACGGAACGCTGGTCGCGGCGGCGGAACGCGAGGCGTTCGTGCAGCGCATGCGCGCCGATGGGCTTTCGGACTACCAGATCTGGCCGGACGGTTCGCGTCGCGAATATGCCCCCGTCACCTATCTCGAGCGTTTCGAGGGGCCGAACCCGCGGGTGTTCGGGTTCGACATGATGTCGGAGCCGAAGCGTCGAGCCGCCATGCAGAGGGCGCAGGACAGCGGGGCAGCGACGCTGACGGCCGTGGTACGGCTGGCGACAGGCGCGGACAACCAGCCGCCCGGCCTGCTGATGTATCTGCCGGTCTACCGGCATGGCGAGGCACTCACCGGCATCGGCGGCCGCCGGGCGGCACCGCTCGGGTTCGTTTACGCGTCGTTCCGCCTGGAGACGCTCATGGGGGCCGTGCTCGGCGGCTACGGCAGCGACTTCGCTCTGGAGTTGCGCGACGGGCCGGCCGCCGCGGCGCCACCGATGTTCGCGAGCGGCACCTTCCCGCAGGCGACGCCGTTCGAGCGGACGCAGGACATCCACCTCTACGGCCGGACCTGGACCCTGCGGCTGGCCGCCCTGCCGGGATTCCAGACGGGGATCGAGTCCTGGAAGTCGCAGACCGTGCTGATGGCGGGCTTCGCGCTCACGCTCGTGCTGATGGCCCTGATGGGGGCGGCCAGGGGCACGCGCGGCGCCGCGCTGCGGCTCGCGGGCGAGATGACCGCGGCGCTGCGGGCGAGCGAGAGCAAGTATCGTGCCGTCGTCGAGGACCAGACGGAGCTCGTCTGCCGCTTCGGTCCCGGGCGCCTTCTCACCTTCGTCAACGCCGCCTACTGCCGCTATGTCGGGAAGACGGCGGAGCAGCTGCTGGGCACGCCGTTCATGGCGGCGGCGCCCGAGGCAGAGCGCGCTGCCGGCGCCGGGCCGTTCCACGCGCTCACCGCCGCCGATCCGAGCGCCACCTGCGAGCACCGCACGGTTCAGCCCGACGGCAAGGTCTGCTGGCACCAATGGACCAGGCGCGCGCTCTACGACGCCGAAGGACGCCTGCTGGAATACCAGGCTGTCGGGCGCGACATCACCGAGCGGAAGCGGGCCGAGGAGGCGCTGCGCGAAAGCCGCGCGCTGCTGCGCGCCGTCATCGATGCGGTGCCGGCCACGATCAACGTCAAGGACTGCGACGGCCGCTATGTGCTGGTGAACGCGGCGCTGGCCAACTATCACCGGCGGGCGGTCGAGGACTTCCCCGGCAAGACGGCGGCCGACTTCTACCCCGAGGCCTACGCGGCGCGCATCCGCGCCCGCGACGCCGAGATCATCGCAACCGGGACCCCGACCGGCCTCTATGAGCAGGACTATGTCGACGCCGACGGCCGCGCCAGCACGTGGCTCACCACCGCCGTGCCGCTGCGCGACGACATCGGCGCCGTCAAGTACGTCGTCAGCGTAGCCCTCGACATCACCCAGCGCCAGCAGGCCGAGGAGGCGCTGCGCGAGAGCCGGGCGTTGCTGCGCGCCGTCATCGATGCGGTGCCGGCCACGATCCGCGTCAAGGACCGCGAGTTGCGCTACGCACTGGTCAACCGTTCCTTCGCCGCCTATCACGACCTGCCGGTCGAGGCCTTCGTCGGCAAGACGCCGGCCGACTTCTACCCGCCGGCCTATGCGAACGAGCTGCAGGCGCGCGACGCCCAGGTCATCGCGACGGGCGAGCCGACGGGACTGCAGGAGATCGACCATATCGAGCCGGACGGCCGGGCGACGACCTGGCTGGCGACGTCGCTCCCGCTGCGCGACGACGGCGGCGCGGTCAAATACGTCGTCGGCGTCAGCCTCGACATCACGCAGCGCAAGCAGGCGGAGCGGGCGCTCGCCGCCAGCGAGCGCAACTACCGCCAGCTCATCGAGACCCAGACCGAGCTGGTCACGCGCTTCCGCCCGGACACCGCGATGACCTTCGTGAACCCGGCCTATTGCCGCTATCACGGCCGGCCGTTCGAGGCGCTGCTGGGCACCAGATGGATCGAGCAGGTCTATCCCGACGACCGCCCGGCGATCGAGCAATTCGTGGCCTCGCTGACGCCGGAGAGCCCGTCCGGCAGCTGCGAGCACCGCGTCGTGCTGGCCGGCGGCGAGGTCCGCTGGCAGCAATGGTCGGACACGGCGCGCTTCGACGGCGACGGCCGGCCGGTCGAGTACCAGTCGGTCGGCCGCGACATCACCGCGCGCAAGCTGGCCGAGCAGAAGCTGGGCGAGAGCGAGCGGCGCATGCGGCACCTGGTCGAGTCCGCGGGCGTCGTGCCCTACACCTGGGACATCGAGGATCAGCGCTACAGCTACATCGGGCCGCAGATCGAGCGGCTGTTCGGCCATTCGCCCGAGCAGTGGATAGACGGCGCGCGCTGGCTCGAGATCGTGCATCCCGACGACCGCGCGCGCGTGCAATGCAAGCTGCGTGAGTTCCTCCGCGAGCCCGCCGACGGCAGCATGGAATACCGCATGCTCAAGCCCGACGGCAGCGCCGTCTGGGTGCGCGACATCATCAAGATCGAGACCGACGAGACCGGGCGCCGGGTCGGCTACGGCACCGTCGTCGACGTCACCGACAGCAAGCAGCGCGAGGGCCAGCTCCTGGAGAGCGAGCACCGGCTGCGGCACCTCGTCGAGTCGGCTGGCGTCCTGCCCTATACCTGGGACATCGAGGCCCAGCGCTACAGCTACATCGGCCCGCAGATCGAGAAGCTGTTCGGCCAATCCGCCGAGCAATGGACCGATCAGGCGCTCTCCCTGGAGACGGTCCATCCCGACGACCGCGAGCGCGTCAGGGCCTGGACGCAGGATTCCGGCGACAACCTGCGCGACGGCAGCCTGGAATACCGGTTGCTGCGGCCCGACGGCAGCGTCGTCTGGGTGCGCGAGATCATCAAGATCGACACCGATCGCAACGGACGCAAGGTCGGCTACGGCACGGTGGTCGACGTCACCGACAGCAAGCAGCGCGAGGGCCAGCTGCTGCAGGCGCAGAAGATGGAGGCGGTCGGGCAGCTGACCAGCGGCATCGCCCACGACTTCAACAACCTGCTGATGATCGTGACGGTGAACCTCGACATGCTGCTGCCGCGTCTCGACCCGAAGGATTCGCTGTCGCGCGAGCTGGCCGAAGGCGCGCTCGCCGCCGGGCTCGACGGCGGCGAACTGACCCGCCAGCTGCTCACCTACGCCCGCAAGCAGCCGATGCTGGCGGTGCCGCTCGACCTCAATGCGCTGGTCACGCGCAGCGTCGGCCTGCTGCGGCGCACGCTCAGCCGGATCGTGGAGATCGAGACCGAGCTGACGCCGGACCTGTGGCCGCTGGAGAGCGATCCGGCGCAGCTGGAGGCCGCGCTCACCAATCTCGCCATCAACGCACGGGACGCCATGCCGATGGGCGGCCGTCTGACGATCGCAACCGCGAACCGGCATGTGGACGGCAAGAACGGCACCGCCAGCGGCGAGTTCAAGGCCGGCGACTACGTCGTGCTCATGGTCACCGACACCGGCTCCGGCATTCCGCCCGACATCATCGGGCGCGTGTTCGAACCCTTCTTCACCACCAAGCCGACCGGCAAGGGCAGCGGCCTCGGCCTCAGCATGATCTACGGCTTCGCCAAGCAATCGGACGGCCATGTCGAGATCGACAGCGAGGTCGGCCAGGGCACGACCGTGCGCCTCTACCTGCCGCGCGCCGCGCGCGTGACGGCGCCAACGAAGGCCGCGCCGCGCCGCAGCGAGCCGCGCGCGGCGGCCGGCGAGCTGATCCTGGTGGTCGAGGACAACGCCACCGTGCGCAAGTCGGTGGTGCGGCAACTGCAGAAACTCGGCTATCGCACGCTCGAGGCGGAGGACGGGCCGGAGGCGCTCGCCATCCTCGAGAGCGACCCGCGCATCGACCTGCTGTTCAGCGACGTCGTGATGCCCGGCGGCATGTCCGGACGCCAGCTGGCGGCGGCGGTGCGCCGCCGCCGGCCGGAGCTCAAGATACTCCTGACCTCCGGCTTCCCCGACAAGGCCGGCGACGCACGCGGCGGCGAGCGCAAGGAGCCGGTGCTCGGCAAGCCCTACCGCCAGCGCGACCTCGCCCTCAAGCTGCGCGAGATACTGCAGACCGAGACGGTGTGAGCGCTCAGTAGTCGAACGGGATGAACTGGAAGAGCCAAGTCTCCGTCAGCGGCTTGTCGTTGTAGCGCAGGAAGGCGCGGATATCGACGGGATCGGCGCCGTCGACGGCGATGTCGAAGAAGGCGCGCCAGTGCCTGGTGCCGACGACCTGCAGCGTGTAGTCGCCGTCGATGGCGCCGCGGCCCGCCTCGACGATGAGTTGCACCGGATCGCCCTTCTTCAGGTCCTCGAGCGGGCCGCCGGCGAAATCGATCACGATCTTCTTCTTGTCCTTGGGGCGAGGCTGGCCCGGGATACCGCCGCGGCCGACGCGGGTGGCGATCACGCGCCCGAGCGCCGGCGGATAGGGCTCGTCGGCCAGCCAGTGCAGGCGGTACTTGAAGTTCCACTCCGACCCCGCTTTGACCGGGGCTTTCGGCAGCCAGTAGGCGACGATGTTGTCGCTGATCTCGTCGTCGGTCGGGATCTCCACCAGCTGCACGGCGCCCTCGCCCCAACCCCCGAGCGGCTCCACCCAGACGCTCGGGCGGCGATCGTAGAAGACCCCGTCGTCTTCATAGTTCTCGAAGTTGCGGTCACGCTGCAGCAGGCCGAAGCCCTTGGGGTCCTTGTCGACGAACCAGCTGACCTGCAGCTGCGGCGGATCGTTGAGCGGCCGCCACAGCCGCTCGCCGGCCCCGGTCCAGAGCGCGAGGCCATCGCTGTCGTGGATCTCCGGCCGCCAGTCTCGGGCCTGCCGGCGGTTGGTCTCGCTGTACCAGAACATGCTGGTGAGCGGCGCCACGCCCATGCGGTTGATGTCCTTGCGGACGTAAAGCGCGGCCTCGATGGCCATGACCACGCCGTCGTGCTTCGCGCACTCCATGCGGTAGGCGCCGGCCATGCTCGGGCCGTCCATCAGGGCGTAGATCACGACCGCCAGCGGATCGGCCGCCGAGGGCTCGAACCAGAAGGCGGTGAAGCGGGGGAACTCCTCGGGCGTCGGCAGGCCGGTGTCGATGGCGACACCGCGGGCGGAGAGGCCATACTGGTCGAGCTGACCCGAGCTGCGGAAATAGGCGGCCCCGAGGAAGGCGAGCCAGTCGGGCTTGCTGCCCACGTCCATGACGCGGAAGCCGGCGAAGCCGATGTCTTCCGGCAGCTGTGAGGCGAACTCCGCCTTGCCGAAGGTGAAGAGCGACGGCGTGTAGAGGATCTCGCGCGCCTGGCCGTCCTGGACGACGTGAAGCAGCACCGGCGCCTTGAAGAAGCGGCCGAGGTGGAAGAACTGGATCGGATAGGGCCCGTCCTCTCCCTTTGCCCAGAGCGCATGGCCCGGGATGAAGCGGATCTGCTGATAGGCGTCGTAGTCGATGCGCTCGAGCACGTCGGCGTAGCGGATCACCGGCGGCTCGTAGGGCTTGGCTGCGAGCTCTTTCGCTTGGTCGCGCAGCCAGTCGAAGCTGAACGGCTGCGCCTCGCCGAGGTCGAGCCCATCGGCGGCCGCGGTGGCCGACCGCAGCGCGAGACTCACCAGCGGCAGCGACGCGGCGCCGGCGAGCACGCGGCGGCGAGAGACAGGAGTATGGATTCCGGTTCGTGGGCGCATGATGCCTGATTGATTGCAGCTCTATTCGGGGATTGTCGGGACGACGTCGCGGCTCTTTCAGGCCGCCGCGGCCGCGCCGCTCACTCCAGCGCCCGCGCCAGGAAGGGCAGGCTGATGTCCATGCGGTAGTCGATGTCGGAATGGTTGTCGGGGAATTCCTCGTAGGTGTGGGCGATGCCGAGGCGGGTCAGCGCGCGGTTGAGCTGGCGGGCGCCGTAGTGCAGGTGGAACTGGTCCTCGCCGCCGCAGTCGATGTAGATGGCCTTGAGGCGGCGCAGGTTGTCGGCGCAGGCGTCGACCATGCGAACGGGATCGTGGGCCAGCCAGTTCTTCCAGCGCTCCGGGATCAGCTCGCAGGTCTCGAGGTCGACCGGCAGGCGGATGCCGAGGAACTGCGTGGGATCGGGGTCGTAGGTGGCGGCCATGGCGAGGGCGTTGAGGGCGGTAACGTCTTTGTCCTTCGGCTTCTTCGTCTGCTCGAAGGCATGCATGAAGGCCTCGATCGAGCGGTCGTGCTTGGCGAGTTCGTTGAGCACGAGCGGCATGTCGTTGAGGTAGCAGATCTCGAACGCCATGTCGCCGGAATGGCAGGCGAGTGCCGCCCAGATGTCGGGCCGTCGCATGCCGTGCACGATGGCACCGTAGCCGCCGGAGGACTTGCCGAAGATGGCGCGCCGGCCGGGGCCGCCGCAGCCGAGCTCGCGCTCCACCAGGGGCACCACCTCGTCGACGAGATAATCCTCGTAGCGGCCGATGGCGGCGCTGTTGATGTACTGGTTGCCGCCGAGGCGGCTGAAGCAATCGGGGAAGGCCACCACGACAGGCGCCATGCCGCCCTCGCCGATCAGGCGGTCGAGCCGTTCCGGCAGGTTCTCGGTGAAGGGCCGCCAATTCGTGTGGATCTGTCCGGAGCCGGTGAAGCCGACGACGTCGACCAGGAGCGGATAGCGCCGGCCCTTGTCGTACCCGGCCGGCAGATAGACGCGCAGCTCGCGCGTCGTGGGGTCGCCGAGCAGATTGCCCTTGAGGGCGTTGCTCTCGACGGTGAGGCGGCGAACCTCGCCGGCCGGCACGGTGCGGTTTCTGCGCATGGGCCGCTACTCTTCCCGTAGTTGCATGGGCTGTGGCGCGTCATTTTTCGGGCGGCGGCGGCCGTCCGTCAACTGTAGGGGCGCGCTGCGCGCGCCCGTCTTGCCAAAGTACCGTCGTTGGAGTCTTGCGCCAACCACGGGCGGGCGCAGCCCGCCCCTACAAGAGCAGGCCCGCCACCGGCTACTCTGCGGCTTCGATGTCCTTGCCGCCGGCGGCACGGCGCGGGCGCAGCGGGATGGGAGGCTCGGCCGCTTCCGGCGCGGGCGCGGCCGGGGCGCGGCGCCGCGACAGCCACTGGCCGGCGCGCTCGAAATAGATGTAGACCACGGGCGTGATGTAGAGCGTGAGCAGCTGGGAGGCCAGCAGACCGCCGACGACGGTAAGGCCGAGCGGGCGGCGCAGCTCGGCACCGGCGCCCGTGCCGAGCGCGATCGGCAGGCCGCCCATGATCGCCGCCATGGTCGTCATCATGATCGGGCGGAAGCGCAGCAGGCAGGCTTCGCGGATGCACGCCACCGGGTCCGCCTGGCCGCCGCGTTGTCGCTGCAGGGCGAAGTCGATCATCATGATGGCGTTCTTCTTGACGATGCCGATCAGCAGCACGACG
>Ga0335082_10001018_pt1 | contig 29744 bp, 23 predicted proteins | sample Lox_Sample_41_FD_206718 | JGI IMG/M metagenome (GOLD analysis project Ga0335082, IMG submission 206718) | Soil microbial communities from Loxahatchee National Wildlife Refuge, Florida, United States - Lox_Sample_4.1 | ecosystem: Environmental > Terrestrial > Soil > Wetlands | place: USA... | reverse complement strand
GCCCTGCGCAAGCTGGTCCGCCAGCAGCTCCGCTTCGACCGCGTGCTCGATGTCGTGGCGCGCCAGCGCCGGAATCGCGAGGTCGTCGCCACCCTGGTACGCGACCCCGGGTTGAATGCGGCCGCGCTCACCGACCGCGCGACGCTGAACGGCGTGATCGAGCGGGCGCGCGCCCGCCTGGCCGCCACGGCGCCGGACCTCGAGCCGCTCCATTTCGAGCTCGCTGACGACGCCGAGCACGGCGGCGTCCGCTTGATCGTGCGCGTCCGCCAGAACGGCAGCGCGCAGGAGACGCACATCGACAGTGCCTTCTGCGCCGGCCCCGAATTCGCCGAGCTGCAGCGGCTGGCCGCCGAGCTGCGCGCCGCTGGCGAGCCGCCGTTTGGCGTCGTGGTGGGCGACAAGGTCACGGCCGCGCCGACCCTCAGCGCCGCGGTGGCCGAGCTCCTGGCACAGGCGCGCAAGGGTCTGGACGTCCAGCGCTACAAGGGCCTCGGCGAGATGAACCCCGAGCAGCTGTGGGCTACGACGATGAACCCGGCGACGCGCACGCTGCTGCAGGTGCGCGTCGAGGACGCCTACGAGGCCGACGAAATCTTCTCCACCCTGATGGGCGACGAGGTCGAGCCGCGGCGCCGCTTCATCGAGGACAACGCGCTCACGGTGAAGAACCTCGACATCTAGGTCCACGGAGGGCGCCAGCAGCCGCCAGGGGCGCCGCCGGCGGTAGTCGCAGCGCATGGACAGCAGCGGGAGCAGCAAGAGCAACCGGGTTCCGGTCGCGATCGAAGACGAGATGCGGCAGTCCTTCATGGACTACGCCATGTCCGTCATCATCGCGCGCGCCCTGCCGGATGCCCGCGATGGGCTCAAGCCGGTGCACCGCCGCGCGCTCTATGCGATGTACGACCTCAACAACGATTGGAACCGGCCGTACAAGAAGTCGGCCCGCATCGTCGGCGACGTGATCGGCAAGTACCATCCGCACGGCGACACCGCTGTCTACGATACGATCGTCCGCATGGCGCAGGACTTCTCGCTGCGCTACCCGTTGGTCGACGGGCAGGGAAACTTCGGCTCCGTCGATGGGGATCCGCCCGCCGCCATGCGCTACACCGAGGTCCGCATGGCGCGCATCGCCGGCGAGATGCTGGCGGACATCGACAAGGAGACGGTCGATTTCGCGCCCAACTACGACGACACCATCCAGGAGCCACTGGTCCTGCCGGCGCGCATTCCCAACCTGCTGATCAACGGTTCGTCGGGAATCGCGGTTGGCATGGCGACCAACATCCCCCCCCACAACCTCGGCGAGGTGGTCGACGCGTTGGTGGCGCTGATCGACGATCCGACCCTGACCGTCGACCAGCTGATGCGCCACATTCCCGGGCCGGACTTCCCCACCGCCGGCTTCCTGCACGGCCGCGCGGCGATCCGCGAAGCGTATCACAGTGGCCGCGGCGTGCTGCAGATGCGCGCCCGCACCGAGATCGAGGACGGCGGCGACAAGGGCAGGATCAAGATCATCATCCGCGAGCTGCCCTATCAGGTGAACAAGGCGCGCCTGATCGAGCGCATCGCCGAGATGGTCAACGAGAAGCGCCTCGAGGGCATCGCCGACCTGCGCGACGAGTCCGACCGCGAGGGCATGCGCGTGGTCATCGAGCTCAAGCGCGACGCCGTGCCCGAGATCGTGCAGAACCAGCTCTTCAAGCTCAGCCAGCTGCAGGAGTCGTTCGGCGTCAACATGCTCGCCATCGTCGGCGGGCGGCCGAAGCTCCTGACCCTGAAGGACGCGCTGCTGGTCTTCATCGACCACCGCAAGGAGGTGGTGACCCGGCGCACCGTCTACGATCTGCGCAAGGCGCAGGAGCGGCTGCACATCCTCGAGGGCCTGAAGATCGCGATCGAGCACCTGGACGCGGTCATCGCGCTGATCCGCGCGGCGGCCGATCCGAATGCGGCGCGCGCCGGCCTGATGACCCAGTTCGGCCTCAGCGAGTTGCAGGCGCAGGCCATCCTCGACATGCGCTTGCAGCGCCTCACCAACATGGAGCGCGACAAGATCATCGAGGAGCACGCCGAGGTGGTGAAGCAGATCGCGCGCTATCAAGAGATCCTCGGCGACGAGCGCGAGGTGGCCAAGATCATCGCCGCCGAGCTGCGCGAGGTGCGGCAACAGTACGGCGACGCGCGCCGCACCGAGATCGTGGACGACGCGGTCGACATCAGCATCGAGGACCTGATCGCCGACGAGGAAATGGTCGTCACCGTGTCGCACGAGGGCTACATCAAGCGCAATCCGGTGGCGGAGTACCGCGCCCAGCGGCGCGGCGGCCGCGGCAAGATCGGCGCGACCACGAAGGAAGAGGACTTCATCGAGCACCTCTTCATCGCCTCCACGCACACGTTCATTCTGGTCTTCACCACCAGCGGCAAGCTCTACTGGATCAAGGTGCACGAGATTCCCCAGGCCAGCCGCGCCGCGCGCGGCAAAGCGATCGTGAACCTGCTCAACCTGCAGGCGAGCGAGAAGGTGTCGGCCTTCCTCACCGTGCGCGAGTTCCAGCCGGGCCGCTACGTCCTCTTCGCCACCAAGCAGGGCGCGGTGAAGAAGACGGCGCTCGACGACTACGCCAACCCGCGCCCGTCGGGCATCATCGCCATCAAGCTCAACGAGGGCGACGAGGTGATCGGGGTGCGGCTCACCGATGGCGACCAGGAGGTGATTCTCTCCACCGCCGACGGGCAGGCGATCCGCTTCCGCGAGTCGGACGTGCGCCCGATGGGCCGCAACGCCGCCGGCGTGCGCGGCATCCAACTGGAGGCCGAGGACGCGGTCGTGGCGGTCGACGTGGTGTCCCCGGAAGCGACGCTGCTCGCCGTCGCCGAGCGCGGCTACGGCAAGCGTACGGCGGTCGACGAGTATCGCCTCACCGGGCGCGGTGGCAAGGGCATCATCACGATGAACGTGACCGAGCGGGTGGGCCGCGTGGTCGGCGTCCGGCTGGTGCGCGACGACGACCACCTGATGCTCATCACCGACGGCGGCAAGGTCATCCGTATGCCGGTGCGCGACATCTCGGTCATCGGCCGCAACACCCAGGGCGTCCGCCTCATCGACCTGGCCGAGGGCGAGAAGGTCGTCGGCGTGGCCTGCCTGGCCGAGAAGGAAGGCGACGCCGATCCGCTCCCCGACGCCCCCGCGGCGTGACCACGCACGGGGAGGGCTTCCCCCCGCACGTTCGCCCCTGGGGTCGGTGGACACGGCGACAGCCGCCGATTAGGCTGACCCCCATTCGACGGCCCGGGAGGTCCCATGACGTGCGCACGATGTGGCGGTCCGCGGGGTGATGGGGTGGTCCGAGTTCGACGGTCGCTGGTCGCTGGGCTCTACGGCGCCGGCTTCCTGCTCGCCTATGTGCTCGGCGGTCAGCTCCTGCACGACTTGGCCGAAGGGCTGGACCGCACGCAGCTGCCGCTCTGGAAGCTCGTCGTGCCGTCGCTGGTGCTCCTCGCCGCCGTGACCGCGAGCTTCCTGCGCCTGCGGCGCTCGGTGTGCGCCGCGTGCGGCGCCGAGGGAGTGTTCGCGCCGCTCCCTCGCGAGAAGAGCGAACGGATCCTGTCCGGCGTCGGTGCGACGCGCCGCCGCGCGCTGCGCGCGCTGGGCGCGGGCGGGGCGACGGTCGCCGCCGCCGCCGGCGGGCTCGGCGCCGCGGTGGGGCGCAATCGCGGCTGGGTGCCGGTCGCCAACGACTTCTTCGTGACCCAGGTCGAGAACACCTCGCCGAACCCGCGGCCGGAGTGGAAGGACGCGTACATCAAGAGCTACCGCCGGCTCGGGCGCACCAACGAGTTCGTGTCCGACATCTCGCTGGGCTCGGGCCGCATCGAGGACGTCGCGGTGGCCAGTGCGGCGCTCGACCGCGGCGTCAACTACTTCGACACCTCGCCGGACTATTCGGGCACGGGATCGGAGCAGATCCTCGGCCAGGCGCTCAAAGGGCGGCGCGACAAGGTCTTCCTGGCCACCAAGTTCTGCGTCGCGGACGGCCATCTGCCCAACGACACCCCGGTGCCGACGATCATCGAGGCGGTCGAAGGGAGCCTGCGGCGGCTGCAGACCGACCACGTCGACCTAATCCACGTGCACTCCTGCGACCGCGTCGACCGCCTGCTGGCGCCGAACATTCACGAGGCGTTCGATCGGCTGAAGGAGCAGGGCAAGGCGCGCTTCATGGGCGTCAGCACGCACACGCCGAACTTGGAAGAGGTGGCGAACGCGGCGATCGATTCCGGTCGGTTCGACGTGATGATGCTCGCCTACCACTTCGGCATGTGGCCGAGCTTCGGGCACATCCTCGACAAGGCCAAGCAGCACGACGTCGGCATCGTGGCGATGAAGACCCTGAAGGGTGCCAAGCACACCAACCTGGCGAACTTCCGCGACGAGGCCGGGGTCTACTCACAGGCGGCGTTCCGCTGGGTGCTGTCGAACCCAGACGTGTCGTGCCTGGTGGTGTCGTTCTACAAACCGCAGCACGTGGAGGAATACATCTACGCCTCGGGCACCCAGCCCGCGGCGGGAGACGTCGCGCTGCTCGAGCGCTACGACCAGTTGACCCGCGGTGACTACTGCCAGCCGCACTGCGGGATCTGCCTGAGCTCCTGTCCGGAAGAGCTCGCCATCAACGACGTGCTGCGCTACCGCATGTACTTCCGCGACTACGGGTGGGAGAAGGAGGGCATGCGTCTGTACGCCAAGCTCGACCGCAACGCGTCGCGGTGCGCGCGCTGCCCGGCGCCGTGCACGGACACCTGCCCGATCGGCGTGCCGATCCGCGACAAGATGATGGACGCGCACCGGCTGTTGAGCTTTCCGGCATAGACGGTGCCCGGCCGCGCCGGGCTACGGGCCGCTCGGGCGCGCGCGCCGCGGATCACACCGGCGCGGCGTTGATCCGGTCGATCAGCATGCGCAGCCGCCCGAAGCTGCGCCGGTCGAAGCGGAAGGCGAGGCGGGGCAGGTGCACGGTGGCCGGCTCGTCGTGCTCCACCGGGAAGGTGTGGCAGGGCTCGATGGCGCCGGCCTCGGTGATGTCGGCGAACTCCGTGGACAAGGCCCGCACCACCGTTTCCGGCAGCGGGTGGTTGAGACGCACGACGAGCAGGTCCCGTACGTAGCGTGCCGAGTGATAGACACGGTAGTAGGTCGTGATCTCGCGCGCCGCTTCGGCGCTGTCGTCCGTCACCTTGTAGAGCGACAGGTCCTCCGGAGAGATCAACCCGCGGCGCAGCAAGTGGTCCTGCACGTAGCGATGCCAGGTCTTCCAATACGTCCCGCGCGGCTGGTCGAGGAGGACGAGGGGGAGGGGTTGGCACTTGCCGGTCTGCAGCAACGTGAGCACCTCGAACCCCTCGTCGAGGGTGCCGAAGCCGCCCGGAAAGAGCGCGACGGCATGCGTGTCCTTGATGAAGAACAGCTTGCGGGTGAAGAAGTAGTTGAACGTGACCAGCTTCTCGTCGCCGTGGATGACGCGGTTCGGGTGTTGCTCGAACGGTAGGCGAATGTTGACCCCGAAGCTGCGCTCGCGTCCCGCGCCGCGCTGGCAGGCTTCCATGATACCGCCGCCGGCACCGGTGATGACCATGAAGCCGGCGTCGGCGACGAGCCGGGCGAACTCCTCCGCGGTGCGGAAGACCGCGTCGTTCTCTTGCGTGCGGGCGGACCCGAAGGTCGCGACCTTGCGGACGCCGCGGTAGGGCGTGAACATCGCGAACGCATCGCGCATCTCCTGCAGCGAGCGCGCGACGATCTTGAGGTCGCCGATGCTCGCACCGCCCGCTTCGATCGCGGCGACGATCGAGCCGATCTCCCCGAGCAGGCGCTGGGCGCGCGTGCGCGCGCGTTTGGCCTCGCGGGCGGGATGGCCGGGGTGCTTCGACGCCATGCTCGTCTCGGGCGGGAGAAGACGTCGGCTCGGGCCGCTTCGCTGCGCTCCAGGAGGTGGTGGGCCGGCCGCTAGGCCTCGAGCAGGGGCCGAACGTCGGCCCACTGCGTCGCCGGCGGCGAGCAGGTCATGCGGTGGCAGACGTACACGGTCGGCTTGCCGCCGAGGGCGTCCTTGCCCTCGAGCAGGGGGGGCCGCGGGGCGGGATCGCGCGGATCGAGCACCATGAGCGTGCGGTTGGGGACATAGGCGCGTCGAATCTGCGCCAGCAACCCGGCGGCGTCGGGCGCGGTAGGGTCCCTGACCAGGGCGATCTCGCGCGGCCCGTTGGCGGAGAAGTCGACCGCCGCCAGCAGCGCGGCGAAGCCGAACGGCTGCGACCGCATGGGCTCGGCAAACAGGCGGAGCAGGGCGTCCGCATGCTCCCGATACGCTGCGGCGCCGGTGTAGTGGTGGAGGCGGAGTAGGGTCATCGTCGCCACCGAGTTGCCGGCCGGGATCGAGCCGTCGAACGAGGGCTTGCTGCGCACGATCAGCGCCTCATGGTCGTCGCTGGTGAAGAAGAAGCCGCCGTCCTGCGGGTCCCAGAAGTGCGCGATGGTCCAGTCCATCAGCCGCGCTGCGGATTCGAGGGCGCCGCGGTCCTGCGTGGCTTCGAACACATCGAGCAGCGCGGCGGCGTAGAACGCGTAGTCGTCCAGATACCCGTTCAACTTGGCGGCGCCGTCCTTCCACGCGCTGAGCAGCCGCTCGCCCCGTCGCATCTCGCGTTCGATGAACGCCACGGCGTCGCGCGCCACCTGTCGGTAGCCGGCGTCGTCGAAGAGCTCGGCGGCCTTGGCGAAGGCGCTGATCATCAGGCCGTTCCAGGCGGTGAGGATCTTGGCGTCCAGGCCCGGGCGCACCCGCCGCGCCCGCGCCGCGAAGAGCGCGGCGCGGGCGTCCGCCAGCTGCACCCGCACGGTCTCGACATCGCGCCGGTACAACGCGGCGAGCTGCTCGATCTCGAGGGTGACATGCAGGATGTTGTGGTGCTCGAAGTTGCCGACGTCGGTCACGTCCCAGTAGCGGCAGGCGAGGGCGCCGACCTCCTCGCCGAGCAGCTCGAGCACCTCGCGCTGGTCCCAGACGAAGAACTTCCCCTCCTCGCCCTCGCTGTCGGCGTCCTGGGTCGAGTAGAAGCCGCCCGCCGGGTCGCGCATCTCGCGCACGACGTAGTCCAGCGTCTGGCGCGCGATTGCGGCAAAGAACGGATCCCCGGTGATCTGGTGCGCCGAGAGGTAGAGCGGCACGAGCTGGGCGTTGTCGTAGAGCATCTTCTCGAAGTGCGGCACCAGCCAGCGCCGGTCGACCGAGTAGCGGTGAAAGCCGCCGCCGAGCTGATCGTAGATGCCGCCCCGCGCCATGCAGCGCAGCGTAAAGAGCGCCATCTCGGTGTAGCGCGGCTCGCGGTGCTGGTGGCCGACGCGCAGGAAGAGCTCGAGGGCGCCCGAGTTGGGGAACTTCGGGGCTTGGCCGATGCCTCCGTATTCGGCGTCATGCGCGCGGGCGAGCTGGGCGGCCGCCGCGAGCACGTCATCGGCGGAGGGCAGCGCACCGCCCGCGCGGGGCGATTCGAGCTGCTCGAGACGCTCCATGAGCTGGGCGACCGTATGCTCGACCTGGTCGCTCTTGTCGCGGTAGGCTTCGGCGACGGCCAGGAGCAGGCGGGGGAATCCGGGCATCCCGTGTCGATCCTCAGGCGGAAAGTACGTCCCGCCGTAGAAGGGCTTGCCGTCCGGGGTCAGGAAGACGGTCATCGGCCAGCCGCCACGGCCGGTCAGGACCTGGACCGCGTTCATGTAGATGTGGTCGACGTCCGGCCGTTCCTCGCGGTCGACCTTGATGTTGACGAAATGCTCGTTCATCAGCGCAGCGATGGCGGGGTCTTCGAACGACTCGCGCTCCATCACGTGGCACCAGTGGCAGGCCGAGTAGCCGACGCTGAGCAGGACGGGCTTCCCCTCGCGGCGGGCGCGCGCGAAGGCCTCCTCCCCCCAGGGATACCAATCGACCGGGTTGTGCGCGTGCTGGCGCAAGTAGGGGCTCGACTCGTGGATGAGCCGGTTGGTGTGCTCGCTCATGGGACGGCCGCGCTACCATCCATGTTGAGCCGGGGCAGGTCAATGAACCCGTGCACCCGCCGGGTGTCGCGAAAGGGAGCGCCGTCGCCGCCGGTTGTGCGGCGCCGCGCGATGCGGCAAGCGGTCCGGTACGAGGGCGAGAAACGATGGCGGAGATCGAGCTCCACGAGGCACTGCGCACCACCCGGGCGGTACGGCGGCTGCGGACGACGCCGGTGCCCGACGATGTCCTCCGCCGCGTGATCGAGGCGGCGACCTACGCGCCGTCGGGCGGCAACCGCCAGCCGTGGCGCATCGTCGCCGTCCGCGCCCCCGACACCAAGCGCCGCCTGCGCGACCTCTACAAGGGTCCGTGGGAACGCTACGTGCGCGGCCAGCGCCGGGGCCTGGAGCAACTGCCAGCCCGCGCGCGCGCCAAGGGCGAGCGGGCGCTGCGCGCTGCAGACCATCTCGCCGAGCACCTGCACGAGGCGCCGGTCATCCTGGTCTTCTGCTTCAACCCCGAGCTCCTCGCGATCACCGACAACAGCCTCGGGCGGCCGTCGGTGGTCGGCGGCGCCAGCCTCTACCCGGCCGTCCAGAACCTACTGCTGGCGTGCCGGGCAGAGGGGCTCGGCTGCGTGCTGACGACGCTGCTCTGCCTGGCGGAAGCCGAGATCCGACCGCTGCTCGACTTGCCCGAGCCCTGGGCGACGTGCGCGTTCGTCCCGATCGGATACCCCGTCGGCAGCGGACACGGTCCGCTGTCGCGCAAGCCGGTCGAGGAGATGGTCTTCCTGGATCGCTGGGGTGCGCCGCTGTTCGCCAGCAGCACGGCTCGCTGATTGCCCGAAGCGACGCAGCGGAGCTAACCTCGCCCTCATGCGGTCGGTCGACTGGGGGGGCGCTCAGCGGGCCATCCGCGCGGCGCTGCGATCTCGCACCGCGCTGGCGGTCTGTGCGCTCCTGTTGTTCGCCGGCACCGGCCGAGCGCAGCCCGGGTGCCCCGGGGACTGCAACGGCGACGGAACAGTCGCGATCAACGAGCTGATGACCGGTGTGGCGCTGTCGCTCGACCGCACCGCACCCGACACCTGCGGGGCGTTCGACCGCAATGGCGATCACGAGGTGACCGTCGATGAGCTCATCGCCGCGGTCAGGGCCGCATTGGTCGGCTGCCCACTCGAGCTCGCCGGCTTCACCGCCGCGCTCGACGCCGACGGGCCGGCCTTGGTGCTCACCCCGACCGGCGCCCTGCGCGGGAAGACGATCTACGCGGTCGTGCTGACCGATGCCGTCACCGATGCCGGCGGCCAGCCGTTGCAGGCGTCGCCTGCCTTCCGCGCGCTCGAAGGGTTACCGGATCCGATCGGACAGGGGCCAACGGCACTGTTCGACGTCGATCCAGATGCACCCGGAAACCCGTATCCTGACAGCCGCCTCGTCGACGGCGACCAGGTGCGCATCCCCGATCGCTTCGCGCTGCGAGGGTTGGCCGACACACCGGAGTTGGCGCCGGCGCGCACCATCGCGCGCAGCACCGCCGACGCGGTGGGGGCGGCGGGACTGTTCAGTACGACGGCGCCGATCCGCATTCCGTTATCGGGCTCCGTGGACCTCGCGACGGTGACGCCCAGCTCGGTGCGCTTCTTCGCTCGGCCGGATCGGCAACTCGAGCTCGAGCCGCTGCTGAGGGATCTCGAGCGACGAGGCGTACCGCGGACGTCGGTCGCGCTGGCGGTGTCGTTTCCAACCCAGGCGATCGAGGACGACCTGGAGGCGGTGCGTGCCCGCCTGGACGAGCGCAAACAGAACGGGTCGCTGCGGGTGGTGCTGACCGACCCCGACCCGACCGACGACCTGGTGGTCGGCGTCTTCCGGCCCGGTGCCCCCGAGTTCGCCGACCTCTTTGCCGCCAGCCCGGATGTCGGGGTGGTGGTGCACGGCCTTCTGCCCTCTCCGGACTTCCGCGGCGCCGACAAGCTGTTCGACCCGGGCAAGCTGTCCGGAGCGGTGCCCGCCGACCCGGTGTTGATCGACTTCTTCCTCACGCTGCCCGCGACCCCAGGGCCGCACCGGGTGGTCGTCGTGCAACATGGCTTCGGCGGCGACAATACCTTCGAGCTCACGGTGGCGGAGGAGTTGGCGAAGCAAGGGCTTGCCGGGATCGCCATCTCCGCCGTCTCGCATGGGCGGCGGGGCAATTTTCTCGACCTACTCTCCTCGACACCGCTCCAGCTGCGCGACATCTTTCGCCAGACCAACGCCGACCAACTCGCTCTGGTACGGGCCGTCCAGCTCGGGATCGACGTCGACGGCGACGGCATCTCGGACGTCGATCCGATTGGGCTCGGCTATCTCGGGGTGTCGCTGGGCGGCATCATCGGCTCGACCTTCATCGCCATCGAGCCGTCGCTGCAGATGGCCGTGCTCAACGTCACCGGCGGCCGCGTGGCCTTCCTGGGCGACAACCCGGGGACGCGCGCGATCTATGCCCTCTACTACGCCATGCAGGCACAGCTCGACCTGAACAGCCCGGAGTTCAATGTCTTCCTGCAGCGCATGTTCGAGCTTGGCCAGCAGGCGCTCGATCCGGCCGATCCGCTCGACTATGCCCGCCGCTGGCGACTCGAGCCGTTCGAGGGCTTCGCGTCCCGCCGCGTGCTGATGCAAGAGGGGATCGGGGATCAGCTGGTGAGCAACGAGAGCACCGAGGAGCTCGCGGCCACGGCCGGGCTGGTCGGCGACGAAGCGATGTCCGACGCCGCCGGGGTCTCTGGGCTGTGGCGCTTCGAACCGCCGGGAGGGCACGGGATCTTCGGTCGCGCCGACGTGCGCGAGCAGGCGGTCCATTTCCTCGCCAGCGGCGGTACCGAGATCATCGCGCGGGAAGACTGCGAGTCGTCCGACGCCTGCAGCGACCAAGGCCAGCTGTGCATCGCCCCCGGTGCGTCGGGCGCCTGCGGGGTCTGCGTCGTCGTCGACCCAGAGTGCGCGGCGGATGCCGACTGTGCCTCGCTCGGCGCGGGAATGGTGTGCACGCCGGTGCTGCCCGAGTGTGCCTGTGGTGCGGGGCCGGTCCTGCAGTGTCGTCCGGCCTGTGCAACCGTGGCGGACTGTGCCGCTGGCCAGCAGTGCGAGGCCAGCGGCCACTGCGTCGCTACGCCGTGCTCGGCAGACGGCGACTGCCCGGCAGACTTTTCCTGCTCGGCGGGCGCCTGCGCGCGCCGGCTGTGCGGAAGCGACGCCGAGTGCGGCACCGGCTACTGTGTGCTCGGCGCCTGCTACGAGACCCTCGGCCACTGCGAGGCGGCCGTTCCCTAGGGCTCCCTCACCGGGCACGGTGAGAAGCTGCGCCTTCGCGCGATCACCACAGCCGCCGCTGGGAGCCGAACCACCCGCCTTGATTCGCGACGCGCGCACGGGATTATGCGCCGATGGATATCCTCCACGCGCTGCCGTTCGTGGCGATGCTGCTCGGCATCGCGCTGTTGCCCATCGTCGTCCCGCACCTGTGGGAGCACCCGGCGGCGCCGGCGGTGCTGTCGGCCGTGTGCTCGGTCCCGGCGATCATCGACGCGGCGAGCGCGGGCAACCTGAACGGCATCGCCGAGGGGCTGGGCGAGTATGTGGCATTCATCGCCCTCATCGCGGCGCTGTATGTGACCGCGGGGGGCATTCACATCTCGGGTCACCCGCGCGGGACGCCCCTGGTGAATGCGGCGTTTCTCGGCGTCGGCGCGGTGGCGGCGAGCCTGATCGGCACCACCGGCGCTTCGATGCTGCTGATCCGGCCGCTGCTCGACGCCAACCGCGAGCGCGAACGGAAGACCCATATCGTCGTCTTTTTCATTCTGATCGTGTCCAACTGCGGCGGCCTGCTCACCCCGCTCGGCGACCCGCCGCTCTATCTCGGCTACCTGAACGGCGTGCCGTTCACGTTCCCGCTGCGGCTGTGGCCCTCGTGGCTGCTCGCCGTCGCGATGTTGGTGACCGCGTTTGTGATCTGGGATCGGCGACAGCACGGTCGGGAGACATTGGAGGCCCTGGCGCTCGAGGAGCTGGACGTGACGCGGTTGCGCATCGACGGCAAGCTCAACCTGCTGGTCGCGCTCGGCATCATCGCCACCTCCGCGGGCGGCGTCCCGCACCCGTGGCGAGAGCTGCTGTTCGCCGCGCTGATCGGCGTCTCCCTGGCCGTCACCCCGGCGCGGGTGCGGGCGGCCAACACGTTCCACTACGGGCCGATCAAGGAAGTGGCGATCCTGTTCGTCGGCATCTTCATCACCATGGTCCCGGCGATCGAGGCCTTGAAGCACATCGCCCCGAGCCTGCCGGTGAACAGCCCGGTCGGCCTGTTCTTCATGAGCGGCGCGCTCTCCAGCGTGCTGGACAACGCGCCGACCTATCTCATCTTCGCCAGCCTTGCCGCGGCGCGCGCCGGGCTCGGCACCGACCTCGGCGCCCTCGCCGCCCACGCTCCGGAGCTGCTCGCGGCGGTGAGCATCGGTTCCGTGTTCATGGGGGCCAACACCTACATCGGCAACGGGCCGAACCTCCTCGTCAAGGCGGTTGCCGAGTCGGCCGGCGACGCGGCGGTCCGCATGCCCAACTTTCTCGCCTATGCGGGGATGGCGATCGCGATCCTGTCGCCGGTGTACGTCGCGATCGTTCTCCTGATGTTCTGACGCGCTCCCGGAGGGCTCAGGTGCGCGCTTCGCCCGGGGCTCGCTTGCGCACGATGGTGAGGCCGTCCGAGACCGAGATCATCACCGCCTGGACCCGGTCGTCCCGGGCGATGAAGTCGTTGAGCGCCTGCAGCGCGCGCGTCTCGTCCGAGTCGGGGTGTTCCTGCAGCACCATGCCCATCCACAACACGTTGTCGAAGACGATCAGACCGTTTGGACGCAAGCGCGGGAGCAGCGCCTCGTAGTAGTCGCGATACGCCACCTTGTCGGCGTCGATGAAAGCGAAGTCGAAGCCGCGATCCGCCGGCAGCGCGCGCAGGGTCTCGATTGCCGGTGCGATGCGCAGCTCGATGCGGTCGGCGACACCGGCTTTGGCCCAGTATCTCCGTGCCATCGCCGTCCACTCTTCGCTGACGTCGCAGCACAGGAGCTTCCCGTCCGAACCCAGGGCGCGCGCCACCGACAGCGCGCTATAGCCCGTGAACGTGCCGATCTCGACCGCCGATTTGGCACCGATCGCGCGCACCAGCAGCGCCATCAGGGTGCCCTGCTCCGGGGCGATCTGCATCATCGAGATCGGACCGAGCTGCTCGGTTTCCTTGGCGAGCTCGGCGAGCACGGGATCGGCGTTGTGGCCGTGGTGGACCAGGTAGTCGTACAGCGGTTCGGTGAGCGGGGTGAACTTCATTGTGTCCTCCTGTTGCGGCGATCCCCGGGAGCTCTGCTCGCGGGCGAGATCGGTGGTAGTTGCCTCCGACCGGCGGGGGCTGTCAACGACTTGGCAAACGATGTGCCGGGCCGCTCTGGACCGTAGAGCGGCGCGCGCCGACCGGATCGGCGCATGCACCGGCATGCGCTGAGACGACGCCCTGTCTGCAGCGTGCTGCGGGGCTCAGTTGGCGCGTTACAGGCGCCACGCGCCGACGTATCGCGCGGGTCCTCGCACCTGGGTCACCACGGCGTCGCCTCGGAGTCGGCTCCGCTTGTCGGCAGGCCGCGGGCGGCGAGGGCCTTCGCATTCACCGGCTCGACGCGGATGTCGTAGTGCGCCCGCCAGCCGCGCAGGGTGGCGGCCAGCCGCGCCTCGCCGCGGTCGTGCAGGAACTCGTGCAGGACCCGGTTGCGCACGACCGCGAGGGGTGGTTTCGAGGCCGCTCGGCGTTCCTCGACCCAGACCAGATGGAGCCCGTACGGAGACGGCACCGGACCCGACCAGGTACGCTCGGGCAGCGAAAACGCCGCCGAGGCGAAGTCGGGGCCGAACAGCCGCTCCAGCTGGGCCTGTGAGGCGAGCGGGATGCTGGCGCCGTTCACGAAGGGATCGCCGGCCGTCTCGGCCGCCTCGGGACCGGCGGCGCGCCGCCGCAGCGCGGCGAGCAGATCGGTCGCGTCGTGCTCGGTCGCGTCGCCGCGTCGATCGCGGCTCAGGTAGACCTGCGTCAGCCGGACGCGCTCGGGCTGCGCGAAGCGCTCGGCCCGCTGGTCGTAGTAGGCGCTCAGCGTCTGGTCGTCGGGCAGGTCGGCTCGCCCGGTGTGGCTGCCGGCGAGGCGCATCATCTCGACGAGATGGCGCCGAACGAAGACGTCGGTGCGCTGCAGCCCGATGCGGCGGGCTTCGCGCTCGAGGGCGTCGTCGTCGCCGCCAGGCGCGAGGCCGAGAAAACGGCCGAGGCGGATGAGCCGTGCGCGGACCATCTGGTCGCGCCGATCGACCTCGTGCGCCAGCGCCTCTCGATACAGCACTTCGTCGTCGATCGCCGCCTCGACCTGCGCCGGGTCGGGCGCCGCGGGGACCACGATGGTATCGGACACGGGGACCGTGGCGGGGGCCGACCAGACGTGACGGACGACGAACAGCAGGGCGCCGAGCGCCGCGAAGTGCAGGAGCGGGCTACGCATCGGTGTCTGATACGGGCTGCAGGGTACCTTTGCCGAGCCGCCACAGACGGACGTGCGTGGAGTGGTATGGTCCGATCGCGAGCGCGATCTCGACGATGTGGTCGACCCGATCCGCGGCGGACAGGTCGAGATCGTCCGTCTGCAACGCCAGCTGGGCCTCGCCGTTCGCCAGCAGGTCCACCGTCAGCGCTTCGAGACCCGGTTGGAGGGTGGCGGTGAAGTGCTGCTGGGTGGAGTCCGCCACGAGCGCTGCGGCGGGGATGGTGACGTTGAAGATCTGGTCGTTGTCGCTGACGGTGAGCGTCAGGTCGCTGCTCTCCAGGCTGAGATCGGCTGGCAGGCGTCCGATTCGCAGCTGGAGCGCGAGGCGATCGGCGCCCGGGCGCGATCCGTACGTGACGCCCCCTTCGACGTTCGCGATCGCCTCCGGGCGGTACCAGACGGGCGACGTCCAGGCGCGTTCCTGGATGATCGGGCTGACGAACGGGCTGGCGGGCCCCCGCGTCAGGCAGCAGTTGGCGAAGGCTGGATCCGCCGCGGCCGCCTGCGTGGCGCAATCGGGGGACAATGGATCGACGCCGGCCGCTTTGCACGCCCAGGTGCTCCACCGACAGGTGGGGTTCTCCAGGACCCGGACGTAGTAGAACGCGCGCTCGGTCGGATCGAATGCGGGGTCCTCCCAGACGGTGCAGAGCTCGCGGGCGCCGTGGCCGCGCGGGGCGCAGGTGGCGGGGTCGACGCTCGCGCCGTTGTCCGGGTTGCCGGCGACATCGTAGACCTGCTCGTGGGTCTGGCCGTCCGCACTCACCCAACCCTTGACGATCTGCACGCGTTGCAGATCGGTGCCCGGGTGGTCGCGGGTCCCCGGATCCTTGACGGCCAGCACGGCGAAGCGCGGGCTGGTCGTGCCGCGCACGGCGCCCAGCTCACCGCCCATCGGCGTGCCCGTCTCGTACGCCTGCTTGACGAAGTCCGCGGCGCCACAATGCACGGTCGCGAGGTCGCCGGCGAAGAACCGCACCACGGGCCGTGTGCCGCTGGTGGCGAAGGTCTCGCGCCGGCGCAGGGCGGAAAAGATGGCGTCGCGCGAATTCTCCTCGGCCCACACGGCGGCCAGGCCGCCGCCGTTGTTCTCGTATGAGTCCGAGATCTTCCGCTCCGGGCTGGCGTCGTCGGCGCCCTGGCTGCCGACCCATCCCGATTCTTGGGTGTTCCCCGCCGTGCCGTTGTGCGTGTCGGTGCTGCCAATGAAGCCGAAGCGGAACGGATTGACGCCGAGCGTGTCCTCGAACGCCAGCCCGTCCTTGAGCACGTTGCGCACCATGTTGCGCTCCGGATACTGATCGATCGTCGGCGGCATGGAGTTGGGCACTTCGTCGGCGTTGGTGAGCTGCTCGAACGAGCACAGCTCGTCGGCGGTCCCGATCCCGCGCCCCGCCACGGCGTCGAAGCGGCATTCGGAGTTGCCCTTCTGCTGATTGATCTCGACCAGCGGCTCGCGATCCTGGCGGCGCTGCGCCTCGGCGGCGTCGGCGGGGTCGAAGAACTGCTTCCCGCCGCTCAGGTTGGAGTTGTGGGGGATGAGCACCGCGTCGCAGCCGGTGTCGGCATTGAGGCAATCGGTTTCGATGGCTGTCCACAGGCCTTGCGGGATGCCGCCGGCGGCCGTGTCGAGCTGGCTCTTGGCGCGCGGCGGCACGTGCTCGTTGCGAAAGATGACATTGCGGTGCAGGTGGCGGCCGGCGAGGCTGGCCGTGTGCTCGTACGCCACGAAGCTGGTGAAAGAGCAGGCGGCGCTGCGGTCGTAGGCTTCCTCGGCAGCGGCCTGGATCTCCTGCCACACCGACACCGCGGCGGCCGTGCAGTCCACGCCGGGGGTGTTGCAGAAAGGCAGGTGCGGCGGCGGGTTGTTGACGCCGGCGGGGAAGAGCCACTGGGTCGTGGCGATGTACTGGCGGCCGGGCGGATCCACCACCCGGAGAACCTGGCAGATCGCGGTGTCGTAGACTAGCGTACCGGGCGTCGTGCACTCCAGGACCTCGCCGAACCATTCGGAGTGATCGGTCACGGCGGTGAAGTCGAGCGGCCGGTCGATGCGCGCGTGCCGCGTCTGCGCCTCGTTGTCGTCCGAGACGGTGATCTCGGTCCCGCGGGCGAAGGCGTAGGCGTCGCGCGGATGGACACGCGTGCCGTAGATGTACGCGTCGGCCGACACGCCCGTGTGGACGTGCAGATCGCCGAAGAATGGCTGGCGCAGCGGCTCGAAGCTGTCGCACGGCGCGCGGGTTTCGGTGCGCTGCCAGGGAGCCGGGAACGACTCCGCGGGGGGCGGGGCCGACGATGACGAGCCGCCGCCGCAGCCGCTGCCGAGTGCGGCCAGCAGCCCGAGCGCCGCGCACCAGCGGCGGCACCCCGGAGCACGGACGAATCTGGGGGTCACGTTTCGCTGTTATGTGAACGGAACGACTTGAGCAAGGGAATCCGCACCGACCTCGCGGCTTCGCGAAGGCCGGGGTGCGCCGAAGGACCGGCGCCGTCGTCGGCGACGCCGCTGCGGGGACTATCGTGCGCCGGCGACGTCCAGCCGGGCCTGCGCCCAGCGGCGTCTGGAGTCGGCGTCGGCGTAGGCCGGATCCTGGGTCGAGAGCTTCTCGAGCTCGGCCTCGGCGGCTTGCAGATCGGCGCGCGCCCGGGCGACGTCGATCTCGCCAGCGGGCTCGGCGGCCTCGGTGAGCACGATCATCACGTTGTCGGACACCTCCGCAAAGCCCTCGCGCACCGCGTAAAGCTTGACCCCGCGCGCGTCGCGGAAGCTGAAGCGGCCGCTCTCCAGCGACGAGAGGAAGGCGGCGTGGTCGGGCAGGACGCCGAACTCACCCACGGTGCCGGGGGCGGTGACCTCGAAAACCGCCTGATCGACGACGGCCTGGCGCGGCGTGACCAGGCGCAGCTGGAACTCCTCCGGCATCAGGCCGCCAGCTTCTTGGCGTTCTCCAGCACGTCCTCGATCGTGCCCATCATGTAGAAGGCCTGCTCGGGGATGTCGTCGTGCTTGCCCTCGACGATCTCCTTGAAGCCGCGGATGGTGTCGGGGAGCTTCACGTAGGTCCCGGGGCGGCCGGTGAAGGCTTCGGCGACGTGGAACGGCTGGGAGAGGAACTTCTGGATCTTGCGCGCCCGGGCGACCGCCAGCTTGTCGTCTTCCGAGAGTTCGTCCATGCCCAGGATGGCGATGATGTCCTGCAGATCCTTGTAACGCTGCAGCACCTCCTGGACGGCGCGGGCGACCTTGTAGTGCTCCTCGCCGACGACGTTGGGATCGAGGATGCGCGAGGTGGAGTCGAGCGGGTCGACGGCGGGATAGATGCCCAGCTCGGCGATCTGGCGCGACAGCACCGTGGTGGCGTCGAGGTGCGCGAAGGTCGTGGCCGGCGCCGGGTCGGTGAGGTCGTCGGCAGGCACATAGATAGCCTGCACGGAGGTGATCGAGCCCTTCTTGGTGGTGGTGATGCGCTCTTCGAGCTCGCCCAGGTCGTTGGCCAGCGTCGGCTGATAGCCGACGGCGGAGGGCATCCGGCCGAGGAGGGCGGAGACCTCGGAGTTGGCCTGGGTGAAGCGGAAGATGTTGTCGATGAACAGCAGGACGTCCTTCCCCTCTTCGTCGCGGAAGTACTCGGCGGCGGTCAGTGCCGTGAGGCCGACGCGGGCGCGCGCGCCCGGCGGCTCGTTCATCTGGCCGTACACCAGCGCGGTGCGGGCGATGACGCCCGACTCGCGCATTTCGTTCCACAGGTCGTTGCCTTCACGGGTGCGCTCGCCGACGCCGCCGAACACGGAGTAGCCGCCGTGTTGCTTGGCGACGTTGTTGATCAGCTCCTGGATGATCACGGTCTTGCCGACCCCGGCACCGCCGAACAGGCCGATCTTGCCGCCGCGTGAGTAGGGCGCCAGCAGGTCGACGACCTTGATGCCGGTCTCGAACGCTTCGACCTCGGTGGCCTGGTCGGTGAACGCCGGTGCGGGGCGGTGGATGGGGTAGTGCGACTTCGCCTCGATCGGACCTGCCCCGTCGACCGGCTCGCCGATGACGTTGATGATGCGGCCGAGGGTCTGCAGGCCGACCGGCACCTTGATCGCGTCGCCGCTGTCCTGCACGTCCATCCCGCGCACCAGCCCCTCGGTCGAGTCCATGGCGATGGCCCGCACGGTGCTCTCGCCGAGGTGCTGAGCGACCTCGAGAACCAGGTTCCAGGGCAGCTCGCTGATCGCCGGGTTGGAGACCCGCAGCGCGTTGTAGATGGGCGGCAGGGTGCCGGGCGGGAACTCCACGTCGACGACCGGGCCGATTACCTGGGTGATCTTTCCCGTGCTCATGCGAACGGACCTCCGGAAGCTGATCGTTGTCCGTTATCCGTTGTGCGTTGGCCGCTTGTGATCAACGGACAACGGACAACGGACAACGTGTACGGGGAGCAAAATCCCACCTCGCTAGCCCTTCAATGCCTCGGCGCCGGAGACGATCTCCATCAGCTCGGTGGTGATCGCCGCCTGGCGAGCGCGGTTCATGTCGAGCGTCAGCCGGTCGATCATCTCGCTGGCGTTCGAGGTGGCGTTCTCCATCGCCGTCATTCGGGCCCCGTGCTCGCTGGCGATCGACTCGAGAAAGGCCCGGTCAATGCTCGTCGTAATGTACTGGCGCAGCAGGCGATCCAGCAGGGTGGCGGCGTCCGGCTCGTAGATGTAGTCCGTCTGCGGGACGTCCTCCGCCGACGGGCTCACCACCGGCAGAATCTGCTCGACGGTGGGGACCTGCGAGATGGCGGAGCGGAACTGGCTGTACACGAGGTACGCGCCGTCGGTGACGCCGGCCGCGAAGTCGCGCGCGACCCGCGCGGCGAGTGCGAGGGCCAGCGCGTGGTCGGGCCCCGCCGCCAGGTGGGTGTGCTCCTCGGCGACGCCGACCGGGCGCTTGCGGAAGTGTACGAAGGCCTTGTTGCCGATCGCCGTCAGGCGAACGGCGGCGCCGTGGTGCTCGGCGATCAGCGCCTCGGCCTTGCGGATCAGGTTGAAGTTGTAGCCGCCGCACAGCCCGCGGTCGCTGGTGATCACGATCACGTCGATGGTGCGCTCGACCTCGCGCGTGGCGAGCAACGGGTGCTGGACGTCGCCGGCGCGGGCCGCGACGGTGCGCAGCAACTCGGCGAGCTTCTCCGCGTACGGGCGCGCCGCCTGCGCGGCCTCCTGCGCGCGCCGCAACTTGGCGGCGGCGACCATCTTCATCGCCTTGGTGATCTGCTGGGTGTTCTTCACCGAGCCGATGCGCTTGCGGATGGTCTTGAGCGAGGCCATGCGACCAGGGGGAGACGAGGCGCCGGTGGCGGGAGGCGGCTAGACGGTGAACTCGCCTTTGAACTGCTCGAGGGCGGCGTTCAGCGCGGCCTTCACGTCGTCGGAGAGCTGCTTCTTCTCCACGATCAGCTTGCACACCTCGGGCTTGCGCGCGTCGAGGAAGCGAAACAGCTCCGCCTCGTAGCGCTTGAGCTGGCTGATCTCGAGGTGGTCGACGAACCCGTTGGTGGCCGCGTACAGGATCACGACCTGCTTTTCGATCGGCAGCGGTACGTACTGGTCCTGCTTGAGAATCTCGACCAGGCGGCTGCCGCGGTTGAGCTGGCGCTGGGTCGCGGCGTCGAGGTCGGAGCCGAACTGGGCGAAGGCGGCGAGCTCGCGGTACTGGGCCAGGTCGAGGCGCAACGACCCAGCTACCTGGCGCATGGCCTTGATCTGGGCATTGCCGCCCACGCGCGACACCGAGATCCCCACGTTCACCGCCGGACGCACGCCGGAGAAGAACAGATCACTCTCAAGGAAGATCTGGCCGTCGGTGATCGAGATCACGTTGGTCGGGATGTAGGCGGAGACGTCGCCAGCTTGGGTCTCGATGATTGGCAGCGCGGTGAGCGACCCGCCGCCCTGCTCGTCGCTCATCTTGGCGGCGCGCTCGAGCAGGCGGGAGTGCAGGTAGAACACGTCCCCCGGGTATGCCTCGCGTCCCGGCGGGCGGCGCAACAGCAGCGAGAGCGATCGGTAGGCGACCGCCTGCTTGGAGAGATCGTCGTAGATCACCAGGGCGTGCTTGCGGTTGTCGCGGAAGTACTCGCCCATGGTGCAGCCCGTGTAGGGGGCGATGAACTGCAGCGGCGCGGCGTCCGACGCGGTGGCGGCGACGATGATCGTGTAGTCCATGGCGCCGAAGCGCGACAGCCGGTCGACCGCCTGGGCAACCGTGGAGCGCTTCTGGCCGATGGCGACGTAGATGCACACGACGTCGCCGCCCCTCTGGTTGATGATCGTGTCCAGCGCCACCGCGGTCTTGCCGGTCTGACGGTCGCCGATGATCAGCTCGCGCTGGCCGCGGCCGATCGGAATCATCGAATCGATCGCCTTGATCCCGGTCTGCAACGGCTCCTTCACCGGCTGGCGCGCGATGATGCCGGGGGCCTTGAGCTCGATGCGGCGGGTGGTCTTGGTCTGGATCGGCCCCTTGCCGTCGATCGGCTGGCCGAGCGCGTCCACCACGCGGCCGAGCAGCGCCTCGCCCACCGGCACCTCGGCGATGCGCCCGGTACGCCGGACCTCGTCGCCTTCCCTGATTTCCTGGGCCTCGCCGAAGATTGCCGCGCCGACGTTGTCTTCCTCGAGGTTCAGCACCAGACCGTAGATGTGGTGGGGGAACTCGATCAGCTCGCCGGCGGCCGCCTTGTCGAGACCGTAGATTCTCGCAATCCCGTCGCCGGTCGACAGCACGCGGCCGGTTTCCCGCACCTCGACCTCGCGCTCGTACTCCTGGATCTGGCGCTTGATGATGTCGCTGATTTCGGCCGCGCGTATCTCCATTGTTTCTCTTCCTTCCCTCGAGCCCTTCCGCCGGCCGCCGCGCGCGCCGGTGGCGTATGCAACGAACCGGTGCGGTGGGGTCGACGCTGCCGCAGGGCGGTCTACAGGAGCGACCGACCTCCGGCAATGCTGGCAGCGAGCGCCTCGAGCTGCGTGCGCAAGCTGCCGTCGTACACGGTGCCCTCGACGTCCACGACCACCCCACCGAGGAGGTGTGGATCGGCCTGCTGCTCGGCCAGGACCGTACGACCGGTTTGGCGGGCGACCGCCGCGATCACGGTCTCGGCCTGCTCGGGGGCGAGCGGCGCGGCGGAGGTGATGACGGCCCGCACCCGGCCGAGCATCTGGTCGAGGATCTTCTCGTATTGCGCGGCGATCGCCGGCAGCTGCTCGAGACGGCGGTGGTCGGCGAGCAGGCCGAGGAAGTTGCGCATGATCGGCCGCAGGGCGAGCTGGTCGCCGATGGTGGCGGCGAGCCGCCGCCGCGCGCTCGCCGCCAGCAGCGGGTTGGCAAGCGCCTGAGCGACCTGCGCGTCCTGGGCCAGGGCGCCCAGCACGCGGAGCTCGTCCGCGATCTGCTCGAGCGTACCCTGCTCTTGCGCGACGGCGATGATCGCCTTGGCGTAGCGCCGCGCGATCGATCCGGTCATCGCTGGCCTACCTGCTCGACGAACTCGCTGACGAAGCGCTGTTGATCGGCGGCCGTGAGCTTCTGCGGCGCCAGCCGTTCGGCGATGGCGAGCGCCTGCTTGGCCACCTCGGCGCGCAGCACCTCCTGGGCGGTGCGAATCTCGTTGTCGGCCGTGCGCTGGGCATCGCGCCGGATCGCCTCGGCGGTCGCGCGCGCCGCGGCGAGGATCTGGTCGCGCTCTGCGGTGATGTCGCTGCGGGCTTGCGTGAGCATCGTCTCGAGCTCCCCGCTGAGGCTGTCCAGGCGCCGCTGCCACTCGGCCCGCAACGCCTCCGCTTCTCGTTTGGCCCGTTCGCCCTGCGCCAACGCGCCGGCGATCCTGGAACGGCGCTCGGCGACCCACTCCGCGAGGCTCATCCCCAACAACCCCCGCACGGCGTACGGCAGTAGGTAGAGGAAGATGCCCAGGTTGATGGCCGAGAAGAAGAGCTTGGACCAGGGTATCCCGGCGTGCTCCTCGCCCTCGGCCGCGAGCGCCGCTGCCGGCAGCAGGACCGCGAGGGCGGCGGCGATCCCGCGCCTCATGCACGCACCCGTTCGCTCACGCGGCGCAGCATCTCGGCCGCGATCGCCTCGGCGTCGGCTCCGAGCGCTCGCCGGGCGGTCTCGATCTGCGCCGCCACCGCGGCCCGCTGGGAAGCGAGCTCCTGGGCGATGGCTGCGCGTGCGTCGGCCAGCTCGCGCGACGACTCCTCGATCGCGGCATGCCGGGCCCGCTCGGCATCCTGCGCGATCTCGACGCGGCGCTGGTGCACCGCGTCGTCGTACCGGGCGCGGTCGGCGTGCGCGGCCGCGATCAACGCCTCGGCGGCGTGCTCGGCCTGAACCGTGCGGAGATCGCGCTCGGACAAGACCTGCTGCGTGGGCACGAACACCAAGCGGCGGAGGCCGAGCCACACGGCGATGAAGATCGCTACTTGGAAAAAGAGCGTGAAATCCGGTGTGAGTTGCATGGCCGTCGTGCAGAGCGGCGAGTGGGCACCACAGGGTACCCCTCGGGCTCAGCATGTCTTAACTAACGGGAATTGGTGTGTGGGTGAAGAAGGGGAGCGGGAGATGACTCAGCCGGCGGCCTCGGACGAGCGTCGGCTGGCCGCGCCGTCGGCGGGGAAGAGCGCGATGCGCTTGTCGCTGCGCTCCGCGTGCCCGGTGGCCGCGCCGCCCATGGTGCAATGCCCCTCGAACACTACGCCCTCGTGGATGACGAGGCTCGGGGTGCTGATGTTGCCCGAAACGCTTGCCGGCGCCTTGAGCTCGACGCGCTTGCGCGCCGTAATGTCGCCGTTGATCCGCCCGTGAACCACCACCGTATTGGCGTGGATCTGGGCCGTGAGCTCTGCGCCCTCCCCGATGATCACCGTATCCTGCGCGCTGATCTCCCCCTCGACCTGCCCATCGATCCGTACGCTTCCCTCGAAGGTCAGCTTTCCTTCGACCCGGCTGCCCTGGCCCAGATGCGCTTGCATATCCAGAACCTCGCGTGTGCTCGATGACGTCAGGCTCGGTGCTGCCAGTGGCGAGGGCGGCAGTCCGTCCTCAGACTTCTGCGTCTTGTCGTCTTTCACGAACAAGGCCATAGCGTCTCCTACTTGTCGCCGGGTGTCAAAACGAGCCCGCGGCTTATAACACCCGTTGCGCGCGCATGTCAAAACTCCGCTCGCGGGCGGCGGCGATTCTCGGGATGCGTTGGGGCGCAACGGCTACATCGGCGCATCTTGCCTGGCGGTGCCCGGCAATCCGCCTCCGCTTCACCCGCGCTCTCGCCTCGTCCCGATGCTTGATCGTCGTCGGCTCCGCGTCACTCGCGACCGCACTATGCCACGGGCCGCGGGGCTCCGCATCACCGATCTCACGCGGCGCGCTTGGGTCAATTCGCGGGCTCGGCGCTACCGCCCCCGAGGCGCTCGATCAAGCCGTTGAGCTCGGCGAGCGAGTAGTACTCGATGACGATCCGGCCCGAGCCGTCCCGGTTGTTGCGCAGGTACACCCGTGTGCCGAGCGCGCGGGCGAGGTCGGTTTCCACCGCCCGCCGCTCGACGTCCCGATCGGCGGCGAGCGCCTGGTCGCGCACCAGCTTCTCGGTGTCCCGCACGGAGAGGCGCTTCGCGACCACGTCGCGCGCCGCCGCGGCTTGCGCCTGGGCGGATGCCAGACCGAGCAGGCTGCGCGCATGACCGGCCGAGAGGGCTCCCGATCCAAGCTGTGCGAGGACGTCCTGGGGGAGCTGGAGCAGGCGCAGCGAGTTCGTAACCGCAGAACGACTTTTTGAAACCTTGATTGCGATGTCTTCCTGGGCGAGCCCGAACTCTTCGGTCAGGCGCTGGTACGCGCGCGCCTCCTCGACCGGATTCAGATTCTCGCGCTGCAGGTTTTCGACTAGAGCGAGCTCAAGTGCCTCGCTGTCGTCGGCCTCTCGGACGACGATTGGAACGCGCCCGAGCCCGGCCCGTTGTGCTGCGCGGAAACGCCGTTCTCCTGCGATGAGCTGATACCGCCCGTCACTGCCTCGGCGTACCACCAGCGGTTGCAGGAGACCCTTGTCTCGGATGGACGCAGTCAGCTCGTCCAGCGCCGTCTCGTCGAACGCTTCGCGGGGCTGGAATGGATTTGGCGAGATCGTCTCGAGGGCTGCCCAGCCCTCTGGCTCCGACTCCTTGACGGGCACTGGCCGGGCGACGCCCGGTATCAGCGCGCCGAGACCCCTGCCCAAGCCTCGCTTCCGAGTCTCCATCGTCTCACCTCCATCTTCCTCACAACGATCCGCCGGCCGAGTCGGCTTTCGGCACTCGATCGACCACTTCGCGGGCCAAGTCGAGATATGCCTGCGCGCCGCGCGAGGTTGGGTCATATACCGTGACCGGTAGTCCGTGACTTGGCGATTCACTCACCCGGACATTGCGCGGGATCACAGTTCGGTAGACCTGGTCCGGGAAGTGCCGTCGCACTTCATCCGAGACCTGATGGGAAAGGCTGTTCCGCGTGTCGAACATGGTCAGGACGATCCCTTCGACGGTCAACGATGGGTTCAAGCGCTCGCGGATGAGCTGGATCGTGTCCATCAAAGCGCTCAGACCTTCGAGCGCGTAGTACTCGCATTGCAATGGGATCAGGACACCGTCGGCCGCCGTGAGCCCGTTCACGGTCAGTAGGCCGAGCGACGGCGGGCAATCGATCAGGACGAAGTCGTAGTCGCCGCGCACGCTCTTCAGCGCCTCGCCGAGTCGAAACTCGCGCGCCAGCGCCGACACGAGCTCAACCTCGGCCCCAACCAGATCGCGGTGCGCTGGTAGCAGGTGTAGTTGCTCCAACTGGGTGGGGAGGATCACCTCGCGAGCCGATCGCTCCCCCATGATGATGTCGTACGTGGTCGGCCGATCGACCAGGTCTCGCGTCCCCATGCCGCTGGTGGCGCTGCCTTGCGGGTCCATGTCGACCAGCAACGACCGCTTCTGCATGACAGCCAGACTGGCGGCGAGGTTGACGGCCGTCGTCGTCTTGCCCACCCCGCCTTTCTGGTTCGCGATGCAGAGAACACGCCCCACGCTACGCCCGTCCTCCCACCAGACCGAGGTGCCTGTGGCTACCACAGCAGCGGGGCAGTTGCCAAGGAATCGTCACCGTTCACGCAGATGTTTCACAGCGAACCTGACGGTGAAACATCAGTTCTACGGGAAACTTGACGGTGAAACACCCTCTGTGTATTGACCAGCCCATGAGCGAGCCACTCCAGTTGGACGAGTTTTCCCTGGGCTTTCTGTTGGGGCTGCTAGTGGGGGAGGGCCATTTCGGTGGTGACGGCCGGCAGCCGCAGATCACGCTGCGCATGCACGTCAGACACGAGAAGCTCTTTCGGTGGCTCGAGCGGTCCGTCCCGCAGGGCAAGCTCTACGGGCCGTATAATCACGGCGGACGGGCGTACTTTCAGTGGATGGTGCGAGGGGCATACCTGAAGGAAACACTGGCGCCACTGATTGCCGCGCGGCTGGACTGGCTCGATGAACACGTCGCCGCTCGGTTTCTCTCGATGTGCTCGCGCTACGGGATCCCGCTGCCGCTCGAGCGCGCGTAGGCTGAATCGCCAAACGACCCGAATTGGAGGGCGCCGACAGAGCGGCGCCCTCCAGTGAACACGGCGAAGACAGACGCGCGATCAAGTGCGAACTACGAGCAATCGCCGCCGGGTCCCGTCGGGCAGTTGGTAGGGGATCTCTTCGGCGCTGTGCGAGTTCGACAAGGGCTCCTCGGTCGAACGCATGCCCAGCGCCCGGCCGCCCGGGGCGAGAAACGGGCCGGCGAGTTCGAGGAAAGCGCTCATACTGGTGAGCGCTCGGGCGGTGGCGACGGCGTATCGGCCGCGATGCGCGGGCATCGCAGCGACCGTCTCGATCCTGCCGTCGCAGATGATCGCATTGCGAATCTGGGCGGCGCGACGGGCTTCCCCGAGAAAGCTCACCTTCTTGCCGCGCGATTCGATCAGGCACACGCGCGATGCTGGCCTCGCAATCGCGATCGGCAGGCCGGGGAAGCCGGCCCCGCTGCCCAGGTCCACGATGGCTTCTCCGTCGGAGCAGCGCGATGCGGCGAATAGGGAGTCAGCGACATGCTTGGCGATGATCTGCACCGGGTCGTGTTGCGACACCAGCGCGAGCTTGCGATTCCACACCAGGAGCGTTGCGAGGTAGGTCCGGAGCTGCTCGAGCTGCACCGACGTGAGCGCGAGCCCGGCAGTGGACGCTACCCACTCGCCCAACGCGCGCCATTCGGAGGGGAGGTCGATGCTCACGGCAAGCGCGCGCGGCGCGACTCAAGCGGCGCCGATACGGCGCAAGTGGATCGACAAGAGCGAGACCGCGGCTGGGGTCATGCCGACGATGCGCGATGCCTGGCCGAGCGAGTGCGGCCGCAGGGAGCAGAGCTTTTCGCGCACCTCGCGAGACAGGCCGGCTATGCGAGCGTAGTCGAAGTCCGACGGGATGGCCGTATTCTCCATCTTCGCCGTGCGGGCGATCGCCTCCTGCTGGCGTTCGACATAGCCAGAGTACTTGAGCGTGATCTCGACTTGGGCGGCGCAATCGAAGCGTGGCAGATCGTCTTGCAGGCCTCCCAACCGCCACACCGTTGCGAGCGTGAGCTCGGGGCGGCGCAGCAGCAGCGCCAGCGAGCAGGGTGAGCGCAGCGGCGCTGAGCCAAGCGCCACAAGGGTTTCGTTGACTTCGCCGGTCGGGGTGATGAGCGTGCTCTCGAGCCGCGCGACCGTGCGCTCGACCTGGGCCAGCTTGTCGTTGGTGCGCGCGAACTCCTCGTCGCCGACGGCGCCAACGCGATGGCCGAGCGCGCGCAAGCGCAGGTCGGCGTTGTCTTCGCGCAGCACCAGCCGATGCTCCGCGCGCGACGTGAAGATGCGATAGGGCTCGCCGCCGACGCCGCGGGTCACCAGATCATCGATCAGCACGCCGATGTAGGCTTGGTCGCGGCGCAGCACCAATGGCGGCTCTCCGCGCAGGCTGAGCGCCGCGTTGATGCCCGCCATCAGTCCCTGCGCGGCGGCCTCCTCGTAGCCGGTCGTGCCGTTGATCTGCCCAGCGTGGTAGAGCCCGGCGACGAGCTTGGACTCGAGCGACGCGAAGAGCTGCGTCGGGTCCGCATAGTCGTACTCGATGGCGTAGCCGGGGCGCATGATGACGGCCCGCTCGAGCCCGGGAATCGTGCGCACCATCTCCACCTGCACGTCGAGCGGCAAGCTGGTCGAGAGCCCGTTCGGGTAGATTTCCACCGTGTCGCGGCCTTCGGGCTCGAGGAAGATCTGGTGGCGCTCCTTGTCCGCGAAGCGGACGACTTTGTCTTCGATCGACGGACAATAGCGCGGCCCGCGGCTCTGGATGACGCCGCTGTACATCGGCGAGCGGTCGAGCCCCGAACGGATGACCGCATGAGTGCGGGCGTTCGTGTAGGTGATGTGACAGGCAATTTGCGGCTGGGTGATGGCCCGCGAAGAGAACGAAAACGGAATCGGCGGATCGTCACCCGGCTGCACTTCGAGACGATCGAAATCGATCGTGCGTGCGTCGAGCCGAGGGCAGGTGCCGGTCTTCAGGCGGCCGATGCGGAAACCGAGTGCGTCGAGGTGCTCGCTGAGACCGGTGGCGGCAAAGTCGCCGGCCCGTCCGGCGGGATAGTTGCGCAACCCGACGTGAACCAGCCCGTTGAGGAACGTGCCCGTGGTGAGGATCACCCGCCGGCCGTGGATGAGCTCCCCCATCTGCGTCTCGATGCCCGCAATCTGCCCCGCCTCGAGCGCCAGGCGCACGGCGCTGCCCTGGTACACGGTGAGCCGTTCGGCGCTCTCCACCCGCCGCTTCATGCGCTGGCGGTAGAGGAGCTTGTCGGCCTGCGCCCGCGAGGCGCGCACCGCCGGGCCCTTGCGGGTGTTGAGCTGGCGGAACTGGATCCCGGTGTCGTCGATCGCGCGCGCCATCTCGCCGCCGAGCGCGTCGATCTCCTTCACCAGATGCCCCTTGCCGATGCCGCCGATCGCCGGGTTGCACGACATCTGGCCGATGTGGTCGAGGTTGAGCGTCACCATGAGGGTGTCGCAACCCATGCGGGCGGCGGCGAGCGCCGCCTCGATGCCGGCATGGCCGGCACCCACCACGATGACGTCGAACGAGGAGCCGAAGGGGTTCATCTGCGCGGAATGTCTCTACCACAAAGGCCCAGGGCCTCCGAGGTCACTTGCCGATGCAGAACTCGTGGAACACCGCGTCGAGCACTTCGTCGCTGGTGACGATGCCGGTCACCGCACCCACATGCTCGAGCGCAGCTTGCACGTCCACCGCCACCAGGTCGGGCGGCAGCCGATCGGACAGGGCGGCAACGGCCCGGGCGAGGCTGGCCTCGACCTGGACCAGCGCCTGGTGCTGGCGCGCGCTGGTGAGCGTCGGCAGGTGGTCGCTCCAGCTGCGCATAGCGCGGTGCGTCACAATTTGCCGCAGCGCGTCAATTCCGGCCGGCTGCGTGGCGGACACGCCCACGGACGGGTGGAATCCCGCCAGCTCGTCCGCCGACCAGGCGGGCGGCAGGTCGATCTTGTTGAGGACGGCAATCGGCGCGCCCTCGTCGAGCAGGGCGCGCTGCGGGGCCAACGACCGGGAGGTGTCGAGCACGACCAGCACGACGTCGGCGCCGGCGGCGATGGCGCGCGCGCGGTCGACGCCGATGCGCTCAACGTCGTCGCTGGCGTCGCGCAGGCCGGCGGTGTCGTAGAGGACGACCGGCACGCCGTCGAAGTCGGCGCTGGCCTCGATGACGTCCCGGGTGGTGCCGGGAATCGGCGTGACGATGGCCCGCTCGGCGCCGAGCAGGGCGTTGAGCAGGCTCGACTTTCCAACGTTCGGGCGGCCGGTGATCGCGACCCGCAGCCCCTGGCGCAACAAGCGGCCGCGCGCGTAGGTGCGGAGCAGGGCGGCCACGTCGGCGCGGGCCCGTTCCAGGTCGTCCGCCAGCGCCGTGTCGTCCA
>Ga0335082_10001017_pt1 | contig 29745 bp, 24 predicted proteins | sample Lox_Sample_41_FD_206718 | JGI IMG/M metagenome (GOLD analysis project Ga0335082, IMG submission 206718) | Soil microbial communities from Loxahatchee National Wildlife Refuge, Florida, United States - Lox_Sample_4.1 | ecosystem: Environmental > Terrestrial > Soil > Wetlands | place: USA... | reverse complement strand
GTAACTGCAGGCAACTCATCGTCGTTAAACGATGGCGCCGCAGCACTCCTCATCATGAGCACATCGAAGGCGAAGGAGCTTGGGCTCTCACCAATGGCCCGCATTGTATCTACAGGCGTTGCGGGGGTTGATCCACGCTATATGGGAATTGGTCCCATCCCCGCAACCCGGCAGGCGCTCCAAAAGGCCGGTCTAACGATGCAAAACATTAACCTCGTCGAACTGAACGAGGCTTTCGCATCGCAGGCACTCGCCGTCGCTCGCGAACTCGGCATCGACCAGGGTCTTTTGAACCCAAACGGCGGAGCAATTGCACTCGGCCATCCGCTTGGATGCAGCGGGGCGAGGATCATGACGACTCTTGTCCACGAAATGCGGCGGCGCAAATCCCGGTACGGTCTCGCTACCATGTGCATCGGCGTTGGCCAGGGCATCGCAACAATCGTTGAAGGACTTTGGTAATCCGTATCCTGACATGAAGAAAGTAATCCCGAACAGTACCCGGAGAAAGGAAAATTCCAGTAACAGCCGCGTTCAAGACCAATCAGCTCTTCCCCAATTTTGCGACTATACCTGTCCACATTCGGATTTCGCTCCAAAGGAGACTGTGGGAGACTGTCGCAAAGAACTTGCCGTTTATTGCAAGCTCCTGAAGAAGTTCAACAATAAGAATAACCGCTGTCTCGCCAGAACGTAGGTCCGGCGAAAATACCCATCGATCTCAATTCAGTTTTTACCAGAGCGTGAACGGGAGAGCGCTTCTTTCCTCTCAAACTCCTTTTCCAACCGCGGTCTACTCTCCCATCGACCAGTAATCCGCATCCCTCATTTTATATTCCAATAATCGTGCCGAGTCATTCAATTCACTTCGTGGATTTGAGTGCCCAATAATCATGATATCGGAACAATGCGGTCATCCGGGCCAATTATGACCCATTCGTGACAATTTCGTGACACTCGCAACGGTCTGATTCGGAATATTGTGTATGAATTTTCGGGGCAGGCGGCATTGCGTGTGAGCAGGGAGGATTTGGAGAAGCCGTCAGGAGGCACCGGCATTATCAACGTCTTCTTCCACAACTTACAGGAGAACATATCATGAAACATTTGCTGCGAATACGCACAATCGTTTATTCTCTGACACTCTTGCTTTGTGTGACTACACTCGTGTTCCCGCAGGGCACGACAATTACATTGCTTCATGTGAATGACACGCACTCGCATATCGACGGATTCGGTCCGAAGGACCAGGATCTCAACGGAACCCTTGGCGGAATCGCCCGTGCAGCAACAATCATCGGGACAGTGAAGGCAACGGAGCCGAATGTTCTGCTCCTTCATGGGGGCGATCTCTTTCAGGGTGATCCGTTGTTCAACAAATATTTCGGAGTGCCGGAGCTTCAGATCATGGCACAACTTGGGTTTGATGCGATGGCGGTAGGAAATCACGAATTCGGTTACGGACCCGACGCGCTCTACGGAGTTCTCAGCACTGCATTTTCCGGCGGACCGTCCTTTCCGCTTCTTTCCGCCAACGTCGACATGACTTCGTACCCAGCACTCATGCAATGGATCCAACCCTCGCTCATCAAGGTGGTCGGCGGAGTCAAGATCGGTATATTCGGCATGACCGTACCGGGTGATCCTATGGAAATGCCCGCACCGGTCGTCATCAGGGATAACGTCGTAGAGATCGCTCAACAGCAGGCGACCGCCCTGAGAGACTCCGGGGCAGTTGTGGTCATTTTTCTCTCACATCTTGGAAGTTATCTCGACAAAATCGTCGGCACGAGCGTAATGGGGATCGATTTTATCATCGGAGCGCATGATCATTATCTGTTTAACCAGCCGATTGTCTTGACCAATCCCGCTGCAAAACAGACTCTCCTCTTCCAGGCCGGACAATTCTACGAGCACATGGGAAAACTTCATTTCACCGTCGACAACGGGACAATCACGGTAAACGATTACACGATGCTGGCTCTCGATGCCAGTGTTCCGCCCGAACCCACAACGCAGGGAATTGTCGACTATCTCAAGGAGGGGATCGTCGCGCAGTTCGGCGATCTCTATCATACGGTCGTCGGGAGAGCAATGCATGATCTGGAGAAACGATTTGATACGTCGAGCCCGCTGCGTGATACACCCCTCGGAAATCTCGTGACGGATGCATTTCGTCTGAAGGGACGGACTGATATCGGGTTCACCGCGAACGGCCTCATCTCCGAAAAGATCTATGCAGGACCGATTGTCGGCGCAGACGTTTTTCGGGCGATGAGTTATGGTTATGATACTGCTACAGGTCTTGGATTCAAACTCGCCACGTTCAACATTCGGGGTTCCGAACTCCTGCATGGGCTCGAGCTCAGTCTTTCACAGCTCGAGGTGGGAGATGACCTATGTCCGCAAGTCTCGGGTATGAGCTTTGAATATGATGCATCGAAACCTGTCGGCCAGAGAGTTGTTGAATCTTCCGTAAAGATTGGCTGTCGGTCGTTGAATCCGCGCCGCACATATTCCATCACCTCGAACTCGGGTTTGCCGCAAATGCTCGCGATGATGGGGATAACAATTCAGGACATGAAAGAACTTCCCTCGTTTGAATTCCAGGTGGTCAGGGATTATATCGGCAGATTACGGAGGGTCGATTACCGGGCAGAAGGGCGAATCTGGGACAAAAGCGTTCGCGTGCAGCGGCATTGTGATCTCGCGTGGGACAGACACGATGGGTGCTCGCATAACTACCCCAACCCGTTCAACCCGTCAACCACGATCACATACATTCTGCCGGCAAACAGCCATGTAACGCTCACAGTGTACAATACTCTCGGCCAGCTTGTGACAACACTTGTGAACCAGGACGAACGGGCCGGGGCGCATGATGTGAGATGGAACGCGGGAAATGCTGCAAGCGGGATCTATTTCTATCGTCTTAATGCCGGATCAGTAACGGAAACAAAGAAAATGATTCTGGCCAAATGATCACTATAACGTATACCATTTCATCACAGAGAGGAGGCACATCATGTTTCATGATTTCTCCGGCCTGCGTTGGGTACTGACGACAGCGGTTCTCGTGCTGTGCATTGCGACCGCGAACGCCCAACAGCATCAGTTTGCCGAGAAAGGGGTGACGGAACTTGCCGGCACCGTATCATTCAGCAGCATCACCCCGGTGAGTGAAGGCAAGTCCGGCGACGCCACAACGCTGTTCAGTCTCGGGCCGCAAATCGGCTATTTTCCAACCGATGGACTGGAACTCGGCATTTCGACGGGCATCACTCTTCTGCCCGGCATATCACTCATCACACCGCCACAGGGAGATGCAACAACGGTGGTATAGCTTTTCTTTGCTCCGGCCTACAACTTCATTCTGCCGGAGAACAGTGTAACGCCGTTTATCGAGGCAGACCTGGGGTACACGAGCATTTCTTCGGGAAATGAGAGTCAATCGGGCTTCAGCTATGGAGGAAGAGGCGGCGTCAAAATTCCGGTCCAAGACCACTTCCTTATCTCACTCTCGGCTCAGTATCTTGCAATCACATTGGACCCGCAGAATGCGACCACGCGTACGGGGTTCAATTACCTCACGATTGGTGTTGGTGTGGGAGGATATTTCTAGAATCGATGGATCCGTATCCGCGACCGGGGAGAGCCCGGATACGGATTCTCCAAAGCAGATTAGCACTGTTTGTTGAAGGTAGGTCCTGCACCATGAAAGGTATTTGCATCCGAAGACAGATTTTGCTAGAATAAAAAGCACGGCCGGAAATCCAGTTCGGTCAATCTTAAAAACCGATAAATTCACTCCAGAGGAAGCAACGATGAGCAACGCAGAGCTGCTGCAGGGGCTTCGCACAGTTATTTATCATGCCAGCGATATTGCAAAGGCGAAAGATTGGTATACAAAGATTCTTGGATTTCCCCCCTACTTTGATCAGCCGTACTATGTAGGATTTAATGTCGGAGGATATGAACTCGGACTCGATCCCAACATGAAAGACGTGAAGGAAGGGAATAACGTCGTCGCCTACTGGGGTGTGAAAGACGCACGGGAGGTCTATAAGAAATTGATCGCATTGGGTGCAAAGCAGGAGAGCAAGATTGCAGACGTTGGGGAGGGAATACTTGTCGGAACGGTTCTCGACCCGTTCGGAAACGTCTTCGGCATTATCGAAAATCCTCACTTCAAACTACCGGAGAAGGCCGGATAGATTCCGGCCTCCGTTTCAGCAGCAGCCGAAATCGGGGGGCGAGAACTTCCCGTCGGCTGCGTACATAATCTCACCCCCGACAACGAATTCCTTCTTCACCAGAACCTGGTACCATCGCCGAATTGCTTCCACCAGAATAACAATGGCACAAAGCATAATCACGAGTGTCAGGAGGGAATTGATGTATCCCTGAACTTCAGTAGACGCGGAATACGTCATGGGCCAGAAGTTATCCGTGATGTTCAACCAACAGGCACTCAGTGTCGTCACGGCAACGAATATCAGCGGAAGGAGTGTCACCCATACGTAACGGACCTTCCCCGCATTAATGATTGCCGTCGTGGCAACCGTCAGCGCCACGGCAGCAAGCAACTGATTGGCGGTACCGAACATGGGCCAAATGGTGCTGATGTTTCCCGTCCAGAGAAAATATCCCCAGGCAAACACAACCAACCCCGTGGCGACAAACGATGCCGGCAGCCAGTTCGTGCGGTCGAACGGTCTCCAGACTCGCCCGCCAAATTCCTGAACAAGGAATCTGCCGATACGTGTCCCGGCGTCAATTGTTGTCAGGATAAAGAGCGCCTCGAACATAATGGCAAAGTGGTACCAGTACGACATCAGCGTGCGCATACCCGGAAGCGAAGAAAAAATCTGTGCGAAACCAACGGCGAGAGAAACTGCACCGCCGGGTCTTCCCGCTACAGTTTCACCCACTTCCCGTGACAGTTCCTGAAGATTGACCGGAGCCGTGCCCAGGGCCGCAAATTTCTCGGGCGAGAGATTGATGGCAAAATAGTCTGCGGGGTGAAGCGAGCATGCGGCAATCAATGCGACGATGCCGACAATTCCCTCCATTAACATGGCTCCGTAGCCGATCATCCGCGCATCCGTTTCACGGTTCAGCATTTTCGGCGTGGTGCCTGAAGAGACGAGCGCATGAAATCCGGAAATGGCCCCGCACGCGATCGTCACAAAAACGAACGGGAAGAGGCGGCCCGGTATGATGGGACCACCGCCATTGATGAATTGGGTAACGGCAGGCATCTGAAGCTTCGGATTCACCACGATGACCCCGATAACAAGAGCGGCAATCGTCCCGATTTTCATGTAGGAGCTGAGGTAGTCCCTCGGGCAGAGAAGGAGCCAGACGGGGAGAACGGAAGCAAGAAAACCATAGATTGCTATCGCGATAACGATCCCTTCGCGCGAGAGCGTGAAGTACTGTGCAAGAGAGGATGTTGGTATGAAGCTCCCTCCGATCACCGCGGCGAAAACCGCCACAACCCCAATCACGCTCGCCTCAGCGATTTTCCCGGGCCTGATCCGGTACATGTAGAGTCCGACAAAGAGTGCAATAGGAATCGTCATGAAAATGGTAAACGTTCCCCAGGAACTCTCCTTGAGCGCGTTCACCACCGCCAGAGCAAGTCCGGCCAGGGCAACGATCACGATGATGAGAATTGCAATAGACCCGATGGTGCCTGCGAGAGGACTGATCTCCCTGCGGGCAATTTCCGCCAGCGATCTCCCCTTGCGCCGTACTGATGCGGCGAGAATCACGAAATCATGAACTGCACCTGCAAGTACGACGCCGATCAGGAGCCAGAGAAATCCCGGCAGAAATCCGAACTGCGCGGCAAGAACCGGTCCGATCAACGGCCCGGCGCCTGAGATCGCCGCGAAATGATGGCCGAAGAGCACCCATTTGTTCGTCGGGTCGTAATTTTGTCCGTCGCGGAGTGTGTGGGCGGGAGTCACGCGCGCGTCGTCCAATGCCACGACCTTTGCGGCGATAAACGCACTGTAATAGCGGTATGCAATCGCCAGCACACAAAGAGCGCCGACAATAAATGGCAAAGCGTTCATTGTTCACCTCTCAAAATGCATCCTCAAGATGCCGGATCACCGGCAGTTGACCTTCGAACTCAATTCCAATGACATCGAAGCGACAATCCCGGTCTTCGATCCCGTTCTCGAACAGATAACCGTCGGCGGTCTGCCGGATTTTTTTCCTCTTCGATTCCGTGACCGCGTCTTCAGGCTCACCAAATTCCCTGGTGCCGCGTGCCTTCACTTCCACAAAGACGAGTACACCATGATCATCGGCCACGATATCGATCTCGCCGTGTTCAAATCGGTAGTTCCGCCGGAGAATGCGATAATTCTTCTTTTCCAAATACCCGACGGCAAGTTGCTCACCCATCGCCCCTTTCCGAATTTTTTCCGACATCGGTCTATTCCTTCAACCGCACGTGGAAGGATCGCCGGTGAATAGGGCTGGGACCGTATTTTCTCAACGCATCACAATGTTCGCGCGTACCATACCCTTTGTGTTTCGCAAAACCGTATTGCGGGAACTCCTTATGATATTCGGTCATGAGACGGTCTCTTGTGACCTTCGCAATGATCGAGGCAGCCGCAATCGTGAAGCACATCGCATCACCGTCAATAATTGCCGTATGAGATATCGCGGAACCGGAGAACCGCGGTCCGTCCACAAGCAGATGGTCCGGGGTCACATCGAGCCCCGCAACAGCCTCGTTCATTGCTTTCATTGTGGCCTGATAGATGTTAATCTCATCAATCACTTCATGAGAAACGATTCCGATTCCTACCCCAATCGCCGTTTCAGAAATAATATCATACAATTCGTCCCGCCGGAACGCTTTCAACAACTTTGAATCATTCACACCATAAATCCAGAGATCATGAGGAAACACAACGGCAGCGGCGACCACCGGGCCGGCCAGAGGGCCGCGTCCCGCTTCGTCGATGCCGGCGACGTGTTCCACTCCCTGGCGCCAGAGCGACCGCTCTATCGCATAGTCAATCTTTGTCTTCATCGTTCATCTGTCGGGTCAGAACGTATTTGCCAAACCCACATGAATCTTGCCGTCGGAAAAGGAATCGCCCTGTCCAAAGGCGAAGCTCACGCCGATATTACCGAGTGATGTTTCCATGCGAATGCCAATTCCATATCCGTATTTCATCTCCTGACTGGAAGAGATTCCGTTTGTTTCATCAGCAGGAACAAAGTAATATCCCGTATCGAAGAATCCAAAGACGTAGGAACGGCGTGCGAGCAGGAACCGGTATTCTGCGTTCGTCCAGGCGATCCGTGAACCGAGGAATTGATTCTCACGGTAGCCGCGCAGGGTATTCGTTCCTCCCAAACGGAATAAATCGCTCAGCTCAATGCCGCCACCCGAACGTTCCCGTCCGTGAACGCCGAGAGCAAGAACCTGGTGAGTCGCCATCTCTGCAAAGAACTGAACATCGATGCTCAGCTTCTGAACGGTAAAGTCGTTTGACTGCACCGGACCGTTTGTAGTCTTTGAGCCGAAATGATAACTGCTCACATAGTCGACTCCCGACGTGGGGCTCAGGACATCGTCACGTGTATCATATTTCAGCTCGAGACCGCCGGTTGCCGTGTGGCTGGACTGCACGACGGCAACACTCAGCGTGCTCGACGGGATCACAGATTCCAGTGATGCGAGCGCTGAAAGTGTAAGAGACTCGTTCACAAGCAAGTCCGCCCTCCCATCGACCGAGCGCTGCACATAGCTGCTGTCCTGCTGTCGCTGCGAAAAGCCACCGGCGAGATTGACGGGAAGGCCAAAGATCCAGGGCTCAACATATTGGAGACCAAGCTCCTGGGCATCTGATTCATCGCGCTGCCATCGCACATCGAGTTTGCGGGCAGTTCCAAAGAGATTCCGCATCGTTACCGTAACAAAGCCGGTCACAATGCCGCTGCCCCCGGTCTGCTGTGCCGGAGCATAGCCGATGATCCCGTCGAAGAAATTCGGATTCCCTTCCTCCACATGAATAAGGAGTCCCCCTCCGCGATCGTTCACATAGAGTTCCGGCGGATCAACACGCGAAAAGATGTTCAGCCGGTTCAAACGTGCAGTGATCTTGGCGATCTTATCAGGATTGTACGATTCATGAAGGGAAATCCTTGTCTCCCTCACGACGACATCGGCGTGCGTCTCTTTATTGCCTGTGACACGAATCTCCTCGATGGTCGTTCGTTTGCCTTCCGTGACGGCGAGATGGACACGAAGCCGCTCTCCTCCTGCAGAATCGGCATAGGGGAGAAGAGTATCGACTGACACCTGGGCAAAGGGATATCCGTTTTGTTCATAGCGGTTCAGGAGTGCCGCTATATCCCGCTCGAGTGTTTCACTCGAAAGCATTCCTCCGGCCTGAGATTCAAAGTGACCGAGAATATCAGCATCCGGGAAGAGGTGGTTTCCCTGCAGAACCACGGCGCCGATCTGTAACCGTTCTCCTTCGTGAATGTTCATGGTGATGCGAATATGGGCACTATCCTTCTCCTGGAGCAGGCTGTCCCCCGCAACCTCGACAAAGCAGTATCCGTTCCGGACATAAAAATCACGGATGGCATTCAGGTCATCGATCCACTGCATTCGCGAAAATTTCGACCCTTCGCGAGTGACCATGTGTTCGAGCAGCTGAGCAGTCGAGAAGGAACGATTACCGAGAAATAAAACCGCAGCCACTGTGGGAGGCGTAGAACTGATGAGGGGGGAGCGGAAAAAAAGAACGAGGGCAACGAGGAGAACGGTGCGCATAGCGCGAGCGATTACCGGATCCGCGTTCGATCCACATCCCAGATTGGGGTTTGAAGACGGTAATCGCCAAATCCGGTCTGGTCGATAAAGACGAACTGGCGGTTCTGATCGTAATATGTCCAAACCTCGTACGGTTTGGAGTCGATTTCGAACGGATGCCGTTCGATATTATTCGGCGGACCGAAAATGATATAGACCATACCCATATCGGTTTTCCATCCGCTCATGAAGTGACCGAAATGCTTATCGGAATAGGTTACCCTCGCGTAATACTCTTCCATCAATTCATTGCGGTCGGTATTGGGCGTCGGGTCGCGCTTCTTCCAGAAATCGGCGAAGAGCTTGCGTTTCTTCTCCAGCGGGGCATCCTTCATCGCGTCGATCTCGTCTTTTTCCGCAACATAGACGAGCTGCTCGATTGCCACATCGAGGTCGGTAATGGAAACCGGCAGATTGCGCCACCTCACCACGAAAAGACGGGACGTGTTGGCCTCAGTTCCCTTTGCGGATTCGGGATTCGGGAGCCCCTTCGGAAAGGCCTTCAACTCAAGAATATAATCACCGGCTAGGAGTTTTTTTGTCTCTTCCTGATGAAAACAGGATACCCTCGCATCCCGCAACGGAAACATGAACGTATCGCCCTGAACGGCCTCTCCACGGACATCCTTGATCGTCACAAACACCTGTTCGGAGTCGGCCGCGATTTTATTGTATGTCTCGAAGAACATCGTGAATCCTGAAAGAAGGTCGCCGACATTTCCCGAGATATTAGGATACACAACCTTCTTGCCGAGCACCGTATCGACGCGGTTGACCAGCATGACATCGCTCACGGAGAACGGCAGTGCGGAGAAATTTTCCAGTGTGACTCTTTTCCGTACACGGGCGGTCTTTTCCGTCTCGGAATCCTTGATCTGAACAAGCACGCTGTAGTTTCCCGGATAGAGCGTGAACGACCGGTGCGTCAGGTTCCCAATCTTCGGCGATATCGACTCTTCGTAACTTTTTACCTCCACGCTTTCCGTCCACCATCTCTCCTGTACCAGCCGATCCGTTGAATCATGGACTTCAATCATCACCTCGTACTTTGAGCGAAATGCGTCGTTCTCCTTCGTGAAGTGCATCGATTCGTAGGGAACTTCAACGTACACATCCATCCGGCTCGAATCCGGATCATCGGAGATAAAATTCAACGCATCGGCGTAGAAGATGGGAACATCGGGGGAAAGGCGCTGCGAGAAATCCGTCTGAGCCGTCGCGGAGAAGTGCGCAAGCATGAATAAGAGAAAAGCACCGACGTATGTGCACTTCATGGGAAGAGTTCCTTATCGGGAGTCGGAGGCAACGGTCGACTCCACGCTCTCGGCAACCAGCGGCTCGCCGAAGAGATCGTATTCCGCCGCATCGACAATGCGGACGTCGTGGAATTCTCCCACCTTCAACCGGTGTGCATTCGTCACAACCACCTCATTGTCAACTTCCGGAGCGTCGCGCTCGGTTCTGCCCCGGGCAATTCCATCGTGCTTTTCGTCGATCAGAATCCGAACCCTCGTACCGATGAGCGCCTGATTCTTTTTCTGCGATATCGACTGTTGTAGTTCCATGATCTTTTCCCGGCGGGATTCTTTTACTTCAGGGGAGACCGAATCACCGAGCGGGTAAGCAAATGTCCCCTCCTCCTGTGAATAGGTGAAAACCCCGAGCCGGTCAAAGGAGGTTTGCTCAACAAATTGAAGGAGCTCTTCGATCTCCTGTTCGCCCTCACCGGGATACCCGACGATAAGCGTTGTGCGAAGAGAAATTCCGGGAACGCCGGACCGAATTTCTCCAATAAGTCTGCGCAGGGCTTCCGACGAAATTCCCCTCCGCATTGACGTCAGGATCGGATCCGAAACGTGCTGAACCGGAATGTCAAGGTAGCGGCAGAGCTTGGCATTCGTGTTAAACTGGTCGAGGACATCGTCCGGAAATCCGGTTGGAAATGCGTACATCAAGCGGATCCACTCAATCCCGTCGATTTCGCCAAGCAATCCGAGCAACTCCGCGAGGCGACGCTTGCCGTAGAGATCGAGACCGTAGTACGTGCTGTCCTGGGCAATGAGAATAATTTCTTTCACTCCGAGCGCCGCGAGGCGTTTTGCCTCGGTGACGACGCGCTCGATCGGTTTGCTCACATGTTTTCCCCTCATGAGAGGAATGGAACAAAAGGAGCAGGGACGGTCACATCCCTCGGAAATCTTCAGGTAGGCGAAGTGTCGTGGAGTGGTAAGCAGCCGCTCGCCGAGAAGTTCGCGTCGCAGCACTCCCCCGAGCTCAAGCACGACCTGATCCATCTTGTTTGCGCCGACAAATGCATCGACCTCCGGGATCTCTTTCTTCAACGCATCGGCGTACCGCTCCGAGAGGCATCCCATCACGACAACCCGTTCGAGTCTCCCCTCCTGTTTCAATCGCACAGCCTGCAAAATCGTATCGACCGACTCCTGTTTGGCGGCCTCAATGAAACCGCACGTATTGATGACGGTGATGTCGCTGCCCTCGGAACTTTCGCTCAACTCCCAGTTGTTCAACTCAAGCTGACGCATAAGAACCTCGGAATCGACAGTGTTCTTGGAACAGCCGAGAGTGATAATATTCACCTTTTTCCGTTTTGAGGTCATTGCGCCTTAACTGAAGAGAATGAAGTCTAAATAAAGATACACAAGCGGTGATACCAAAAGCAAGCTATCGAACCGGTCGAAGGCCCCTCCGTGACCTGGAATGAGCGTTGAGGAATCCTTCACACCTGCATCACGCTTTAGAAGAGATTCGATCAGGTCCCCGAGCTGACCGAAGATGCCGACGATACCACCCATGACGATCGCGCCATGCAACGGCAGATAATCGAGCACGATATACTTCGCCGCAATTGCACTTCCGATGGCAAAAACAAATCCGAAGAACGCTCCTTCCCAGCTTTTGTTCGGACTGACGCGCGGAAAAAGCTTGTGCTTTCCCATCGACTTGCCGAAATGGAACGCTGCGCTGTCACAAATCCATATCATTGCGAAAATCGACACCACCGTGTATCCGCCATAGCGATAAACGGGCGATCTGTCTGCAAGATGCAGAACCGACTGAAAATACAAACCGACCTGCGGATCATCGATGAGGAAGAGCTCCCGGATTCCTATAAACGTCCCGAAGAAAAGAGATATGTAGAGTAGACCGAGCAGCGTCGTTCCGAGATTCAGGATTGCCGAGCCGGCATTTCGAAAGAGTTCAATGAGTAACATTATCGAAACGGCAACCACAAGAGTGATCAGAAAGAACTGGGTTTGTGACGGGAATGGAATTTGGACTCCCATCGATAAGAACACTCCAACAAGAAACGATTGAAGCTTCGCATGGAAGAAGGAAAGGCTGATGAAGAATCCTGCTATCGACCCGATCACGACCTGGGGGCGAGCTCCTTTCACTCCAGCGAGGTGATAATATTCGATCAGGGCAATGGTGGAAGCGGCAGCAACAAAAAGAAAGAAGGAGATCTCACCGAGCATGCAGATAACGATGATGAGAGGAATTGCGACGACTGCGGTGAGAACCCGTTGTGTCAGATTGGACACGTTAATCTCATATGCTGTTGAACTGTTGGTGTTTGATGAACATGCCTCATGCGGAATGATCCTGATCATCTTCATGCGGTACCGGGACGGTATCCCGGAGCCGCGAGATGCGTGCAAAGTAAATTGTGGAGAGAATGAAGATCACGCCGAATATCCAAAATGTGAAGAGGAGCATGGCGTTTGACATCTTTTCCGCATTTCCGGTTACGACATAGTCGTCATCGAACCGACAATAGAGGACAATGGCAGCAATGGCATTATTATAAAAATGTGCCGCCATGGAAACCCACAGACTATCCGCACGGTAGGCAAGATACCCGAGATAGACGCCGATAGCAATCAACGGCACCAGGGATGAAGGATTGAGATGGAACGCTCCAAAGATACATCCGGTGATGACGGCCGCCTGCAGCGGTGACATCACACGCTGGAGTGATCGCTGAATCAGCCCGCGAAAGAGGAATTCCTCGGCAAGCGCGGGCATTACGGCAACAATCACGATAACCCACAACAATTCCGGGACCGAGCTCGATCCGACAATCAGGCGGTTTGCCTCTTCAAAGAGCTGTGTGTATTTATCGAGGAAACTTTCGAGTTCGGGCGGAAGCGGAATGCGGGCCTGATAGACGAGATACACCTGCAGCATTACCTGCAGACAGACGACGCCGACAAGCGGAAGAAGTACCTGGGCCGCGCTCGGAACGCGCAGCCGGAAAAATTCAGCCGGCTTATGAGAAATCGCCCAAACAAAAATGAGGGAAGGTATCAGAAAGAAAGCTATCTCGCCGAACCCGGTAATCAACCTGAAGACGAACACATTGGCGGCGGTCGGTGCCGCGCCGAACAACAGCGAGAATACCAGCGCCCCAAAAGCGTAGAACATGGACACGAGAAACAGTGAGAGGGCGGCAAACACCACCGGCGACATTCCCAACCGTTCGAGAAGCGTCGGCGGCGGAGGAGAAAGTAACGCAGGGGGTTCCGGCGGAGAAAGGTTCTGATCCTCGGTCATCGGGTTCGCAAGCGCTCCTTGATCATCGCAGCAACAAGCGGTATCATGATTTCATGATGACCAGTGAAGAGATATCCCTTGCCTCCGTTCTTCGTGGGACGGTGGACAACGTTCATCCGGGCACGGTAGTGTTGAAGCATGTCGAAATTTGCCGAGGTAAACCCGCTGGCTTTGGCCCCGAGATTACGCGCCACGGTGATGGCCTTGAGGAAGACTTCCGGCAGTATCACCGCTGAACCGATATTCATCACTACCCCTCCGCCGGTCAGATATTTCACTACGTCGCAGAGCACCTTAAAATCCCGGAAGCTCATCTCTCCCGTCGCTCCACCGTTCATCGTCGGCTGCTGATGTATAATATCCGTTCCGATCGCAGCATGGACCGTTGCAGGAATATCCAGGTTGTACGCGGTGGCAAGAATGCTCAGGCGCTCGTACCGCGATCCGTGCAGTGCATTTCCGAGTGCTTCTCCATACCCCGCACTATCTTCCCGGACTGCACGTCCCAGTACTCCATTGATGAACTCTCCGGTCTCCTTCGACATCCCGAACCGTCCGTCGACAAGATAGGTCTCGACATCCTCAGAGGTCTGTCCAAAGCGCGCTGTTTCAACATCGTGTATCGCCGCCGCACTGTTCATGGCAATGGCAGTAATCACCTTTCGCTTCATCAAGTCGATGAGAATCGGCGAAAGCCCAACCTTGATCACGTGCGCCCCGATCATGACGATGACCGGTTTCTTTCTGCGCCGTGCACGTATCACATCACCGACAAACCGGCGTAAATCTTCAGCGACAAGAATGTGCGGGATCGACCGTACAAATGCTGAAAACGACTCCTTTCGCGGATCGAACACTTTGGCAAAATCGCTCGTGCGGACTTTGCTCTTTCTCGACGCGATGGAAATCGTTTTCACTTTTCGCAGATCTGCTTGCTTGTATTTTGCCATCGTGCTAATCCTTCGGGATTTTGGCGTTTACGGGTCCTGCCACGCCGACAAATTCGACAAGTTCCGAATCCACACTTCCAATCTTAATCTTCGTGGTGACCATGACCGGTATCTTCCGGTCATCATCCGTCAACCAGATGAAAATTTTTCCTTCCCCTTTGAAGAGGCCTCCCTCCTTCACGAGCGGCTCGATCACGATACAATTGAACTTTCCCGCGTCCACTTCCACCGTCTGCTTCCCCCAGAATTTGACGTCAAGCTCATACGTGGAGTCTTTATAGAAGTTCTGGAGATGAAGCCGTTGACCGACCGTGTATCCGGCATAATCGATCGTTCGTGAAAAATAGAACGCCGACATGATGTCCTGCACGTAGGGTGGAATCGGATATTTCCCATCCGGTGTAATCGCGGTATGCGTGAGTTGATCAAAATCAACGGAGAAATCTTTCGAGTAACCCCCTTCACGAATATGTTGTTCGAATCGCCAAGGGAACATTCCGTCGGCATCGATAAACGTATAATATCGATCCCGAACCCTGTAGAACGCATCGAAAAACGGTTTGCTGTTCAGTGTGAAATCGACGAGATAGCATTTCCGGTTGTGAAAAAGTGTATCACGAGTCCTGAGCACGGCCTCGGCAGCGGTAACAAAACTGTAGTTCAGCTCAAATCTGAGATACTCCCCGTCCTTGAATGCAACGTTCCTCACTTTGCGGAGCGAATCGAATGTGGTCGGCCGGACGGCTGCGCCTCCCGTCGAATCGATGGAGACAAAGACGGTGTCAACCGTGCGATGGGAATCCGAACGACTCCCAACGGGGCTTCCGAAATTTCCAATGAGAAGACTTCCCAGATACAGGAACGCGAACAAGAGATATGACTGGCCTATCATCAATTCCTCAGGAAGCTTTCACCGCGGCACGTTCCCGGAGAAACCGCGTGGCAGCATCGAAAACATCTTCGACTCGTATCGAATCCATGCACTCACACAACTTGCTCTTCCCCGAGAGGCACATTTTGCAGTCGGCCGGCTTGCCAACGGGGGAAAAGACGACGGCATCTGATGTATAAGGCCCCCAGCGTGCAGCACTCAACGCCACGATTTGCGAGTAGAGTCCGATAACGCGCGTTCCCACCGCCGCAGCGATATGCAGCGGTCCCGTCGAATTGGCGATAAATAATCTCGCCTCGCGCGCGAGCGCCGCGTATTCACGCAAGCTCAGCCGGTTGATCCAGGAAATTGCGCAAGGTCCGATCATTCCACAAACATACAAGACAAGTTCACGCTCATCTTCACGCCCCACAACCAACACCCGCACGCGCGGAATTTCTGCAAGTTTTCTCCCTAATGCCCCAAACTTCTCCCGACTCCAGTCACGGGCCGAACCCCCGCTTCCGGGATGGAGAATGACAAGAAGATCCTGCGGTCCAATTCCCGATTCTTCCAACTGCAGCCGGATCCTGCGCGTGTTTTCCTCCCGCACATTCAGGACAGGGAAGATGCGGTCCCGGGGGACGGAAAAACCGATGGCTTTCAGAAGATGGAGGTTATATTCGGATTCGTGATAGGCGGCGTCCTTGCGATGCTCGTACACCTTCCGGTTGAAAAGCATTGAATACCACCTGTATCCCGTGCCGACGCGGATTGGGATACGGGCAAGAAAGGTCATCAGGGAAAGACGAAAGCGTGGACGCGTGTGAAATACGACATCAAATCTCCCGGTGCGCAATGTCGCGATAAGCTGGAAAAACGGTACCGGCCTCGATCCATCATCATAAAATATGATTTCGTCCACACACCGGCTGTCTTCCACGATTTCCGATGTATATCTCTGGACGAGCAACGCAATATGGACTGATGGATATTGCAACCGGAGAGTCTGTGCGATCGGAAGCGTCAGAATCACATCACCGATCCGGTCGTTCCGAACTATCAGAACTCGTTCAATTTTTCGTTCCAATATCGCAGGGCTCCATATTCAGCTAGCAATATACGCGGAATGGGAGTGAATTGCAACGGAATGAACAGGCTGCATGACCCGGATGGACTCTGCGAAGGAGGAATTCGTTCCCAAGAGAGTACGAACATTCCGGATGCGCTCAGGGAGAATACCAGATGCGATAGATGACGCTCGCGTAATCGTCGGAAACAAGAAGCGCGCCGTCCGGCATCACCTGAACATCGACCGGTCGTCCCCACCGTTCTCTTCCCTGAAGCCACCCCTGCGCAAACGGCTCATAAGAAATAGCATGATTCTCACGATCCAGGCGGACGAGAGTGATGCGATACCCTATCGGCACGGATCTGTTCCACGATCCATGTTCAGCGATGAAAATCTGATTGCGGTAATTCTGCGGGAACAACGTTCCGGTATAGAAACGCATCCCGAGTGACGCAACGTGAGGGCCAAGCTTCATGGCAGGGGGTGTAAATTCACCGCATGAATGTTTCGAGCCGTACACAGGATCCGGAATATCCCCACCCTGACAATACGGAAACCCAAAGTTCATCCCGGCCTGCGGCGCATGATTCAGTTCGTCGGGTGGAATATCATCTCCCAGCATATCCCGACCGTTATCGGTGAACCAGAGGTCACCCGTAGAGGGCTGCCAATCAAAACCGACAGTATTGCGGATACCCTTTTCGTAAACTTCCAATCCTGTTCCATCCGCATTCATCCGGAGAATTGCAGCATACCTCGGATCGGACGGCTCACAGACATTGCACGGGGCTCCGACGGGAACATAGAGCCTGCCGTCGGGACCGAACCGTATGAACTTCCAGCCGTGAGCATGATCGGTTGGAAAACTATCGTTGACGACTATGGGTGCGGGTGGATTGTAGAGACGATGCGCAATATCGTCAAACCGGAGAACCCGGTGCACCTCTGCGACGTAGAGCGACCCGTTTCGGAACGCAACGCCGTTCGGCATGTCCAGATCATGTGCAACGACGACCAGCTTGTCCGCCCGCTGATCGTGATTCGTATCCAGAATGGCGTAGACGTTTCCCTCCTCCCGTGTTCCGACAAAAAGAATCCCATCGGGACTCAACGTCATTGAACGCGCCCCCGGAACATGGTCGGCATAAATGCCGATATGAAAACCGGGTGGAAGCTTTATTTTTTCGAGGGGAAGCGGGTCGCCGGCAAGCAACAATCCGCAGGAGGTGAAGAGGAGTAAGGCGAGCAGAAACAGCGGTGATGAGGGAACACGCATGTTAGTTCTCCTTCTGGAAAGAACGACGAGCCCTGATCGGGACTTCCTGCCTCTCTTATTGCGACAAAACACCCATGGAGCGCTGGAGACGCACAAGAAACGTATTGTAATCCGACAGCGCCTGAATGCGCGTGATGCGGGCATTGGAGAGAGAAAGTCGTGCATCGATGACATCGAGTGCCGAACCGACACCGGCAACATACTGTCGTTCTGCGAGCATCATGCTCTCCTGTGCCTGTTCCACCAGTTTCGAGGTCGCCGCAATCCGTTCTTCGGCCTCTTTGACACCGAGATAATTCTGTTCGATCTCGAGTTCGAGCGACTGCTCCTGAAGATTCAATGCCGCCTCGGCAGCATCTTCGGAAGCGCGTGCCTGATCAGTCTGCGCCGTGATGCTGAATCCCTGGAAAATCGGAAGCGAAACCGTTACGCCTGCCCCCCAGTGGCTGTAGAGCGGAAAGTCGAAATTGCTCCAGGTATAGGTACCGCTGGCCGAGAGCGTCGGGAGGTTTTGATCCCAGATCGCATTCACCGTTGCCTTTGCCGCCTCCAGCCGCGCCCGCGCAGCGAGAAGCTCCGGGCGGGTTGATTCCATGATCGACTTTGCCGAGTCGAGCGAGAGCGTGATCGGCTCGACGGAAAATGTATCCCGCACAATGTAGTCCGTCGAGCCCGGAATACCCATCGCATTGTCGAGCTGGAGACGTGCGAGTTTCATTTGGTTGTTTGCGACAATTAACCCGACCTGAGCATTCGCGTAATCCACCTCCGACTTCGTAACGTCGAGCTGCGCACGTTTTCCAACCGAATAAAATGCCTTTGATTCGGCAAGATGCTGTGACGTCTGATCGACGGCTTCCTGATTCACCGTGACCACCTGCTGCTGCTGCATGAAGTTATAGAAGGCGATCTTCACGTTCATGATGACCGATTCGCGTGTTGAATCGAGACTTGCGAGGGCCGCGTCATACAGTCGATTCGATGCGGACACTCTGTTAATTGTTTTTCCGAAATCAAAGATCGTCTGAGTAACCTGAAGAGCACCCGTAAGATTATTATATGTCTGGGAGCGGATCGGGAACCCCGGAGTATTGAAAACGAATGTTCCGTCGTTTCGCGTAAATGATCCCACGGCGCTGATCTGCGGGTAATACGTGGAGACGTTTTGCGTGACTCCGGATGATGCGAGATTGACGATGGCATTTCCAATTTGCACTCCGGGGTGATGATCGAGTGCATTTCGAACTGCCTGATCAAGTGAGAGCTCGCCCGACACACTGCCCGGTTGCGAATATGCCGCACCGAAGAAGAGCAATATGCACATCGGGAGCTGACGGATCACACGAACGATGAGACGTCTCATGCGACAACCTCCGGAACTGCGGTTTCCGCAACAGTTCCTTCTTCCTCCCGCCGGAGTTCCCTTTTGAACCGTTCTTCAAACACCGTGTACAACACGGGAATAAAAAACAACGTCAGTGCCGTCGAGACACTCAATCCGCCGATGACCGCCACCGCCAGCGGTGCTTGAGTCGATTCGCCGCCGATTCCCAGCGCCATCGGGATCAGGCCGAGAACCGTCGCGAGCGATGTCATCAGGATCGGCTTCAAGCGTGTGATTCCCGCCTGCAACACTGCCTGCCGGAGATTAACGCCACGCATGCGGAGGTGGTTCGTATAGTCGACAAGCAGAATTCCATTACTCACCACGATGCCGACCATGACGATCACCCCCTGGAAAGAAGTCACCGAAAGTGTCGTGCCGGTCAGGAACAACATCCACAAGACTCCGACGATGCCGAGGGGAACGGTAAACATGATGATGAACGGATCAAGAAGTGATTGGAACTGTGATGCCATCACCACATACACAAGCATGATCGCGAGAAGAAAAGCCAGGCCAAGATCCCGAAAAGTCTTCTGCTGTTGTTCGACGTTGCCGGTCATCTTGATTTCGAAGCCGGACGGAAGCGCAATCTGATTGAGTTTCGCCTGGATATCCGCAGCGACACTTCCCAGATCTCTTCCGAAAACGTTGGCCGTCACATCGATGAGCCGCTGTTGATATTTCCGGTCAATTTCTACCGGTGAAGACGCTTTCTCGATCTTGGCAATATTCCCGAGAAGCACCGTTTGACCGCTGTTTGTTGTCAGAACCAGATTGTTGAGATCGTCGATATTGGAGCGATAGTCCTCACTTAGCCTGACGAGAATATTGTATTGGTTTCCATTCACGGGGTCGGAATAGAGCGAGGCAACAGTTCCATTGATGCAGGTGCTGATAATGTTGGATATCTGCGCCACGTCGATACCGAGGATGCCGGCTTTATCGCGGTCGATCTTGACACGTAATTCCGGCAGATTGTCTTCCCGGGTCGACTGTACATCGGTCGCACCGGGAGTGGATCGCACGATATTGATCACTTCTTTCGCCAAATCCGAACCTGTCTGGAGATCAAATCCGCGAATTTCCACGTCGATGGGAGCGTTCGACCCAAAATTCAGAAGGAACCGGAGGAACCCACTCGGCGTGATGAAGACGCTTGCTCCGGGGAGGGAAGAAATCTTCGGCCGGATCTCACTGATGATCTGGAACACCGAGCGTTTCCGCTGATCCGACGGGACAAGCGCAACCTGGATATTCGCGGCATGGCTTCCGGAATTTCTCGAGAAGAAATTATTGCTGCGCGTCGCCGGGACGCCGGCATCCGTGATCATGGCCTGAATCTCCGGCACGTTCGCTCTCAGAATATTCTCGATCTGTACGCAGAACTGATTCGTCACCTCCGGACGCGTACCGACGGGAAGCTTGACACTGATGGTAAACTGGCCTTCGTCCTGATCGGGGAAGAACTCCGTCCCGATGAATTTGAAGAGAATGAGTGACAAGAGAGATACGCCGACGATGCCGATAATCACAAACCGACGATTGGCCAACGTCCATTCAAGCCGCTTCGAATACCATGTATCCATCGATACAATGAAATCATGCGATCGGACGCGCATCCGGTCGGCAAACTTATTCGATTCACGGTTCAGGTGCTTTTCCGGCGGCAGGAAATTGAGACACATCAGGGGTGTCACAGTGCGCGAGACAAAGAACGATCCAAAGAGCGCGACGGTTATTGTTATGGTGAGCGGAATAAAGAGGAGTTTCGCTACACCCGAGAGAAACACGATCGGAAGAAACACGATGACGGTTGTTACCGTCGAGACGAAGATCGGCGAGGCAACTTCCTTGGCCGCCTCAAGCGTTGCCTGGATTTTCGTTTGGTTCTTCCGGCGTTCATTGTAATGGCGTGAAATGGCTTCGAGTTCAACGATGGAATCATCAACAAGCCGGCCGACCGCCAGTGCCAGACCGCCAAAGGTCATGATGTTCAGCGTTACACCCCCGAAGCGGAAAAAAATAAGAGCGATGAGTATGGACAACGGAATCGCCACAATGATAATGAGCGTGCCGCGCAGATTCCTGAGGAAAAAGAGAATGATAATCATGGCCAGGACTGCACCGAGACCCGCTTCCCGCTGGAGACCCGCGATTGTCTGTTTGATATAGACCGACTGATCAAACGACAGAGTCATCTTCACGTTATCCGGCACACCGGTCAGTTTGGGCAATTCGTTGAGAACGCTGTTTACCACATCCACCGTGTTTGCCTCCGCCAGCTTCTGCACACGCAATGTGAGTCCCGGCTTCCCGTTGATCCGGATAATTTCTGTTTCCTCCTGATAACTATCCTCCACCGTTCCGATATCTCCCAGACGGATCGGCACGCCGTTGACAACTTTCACGACCACATTTTCGATCGGCTTCACAATATTAAACTGACTTTCCGTTTTCAACGCGTAATCAAATTTTCCGGTCTTGAGGTCACCCGAGGGTAAAATAAGATTGGAATTTGCAACGGCAACCAGAACGGTCTGGACGGGAAGCTGGAGGGCCTGAACCCGATCACGATCCAGAATAACATGGATTTCGCGGATACGGCCACCCAATACCTGCGCAGACGCAACTCCGGCGACGTGCTCAATTTGCGGTTCGATGACGTTGAGACCCAGATCGTACAGATCGCGCGGGTCCATATTTCCGGAAACCGCAATATTGCAGACGGGCAGACTCGTTAGGTCGAACCGCAGTGCAATCGGCTGCGAAATCCCGGTCGGAAGCTGCGTGAGAATACGGTTGATATGCTGCACGACATCGACGAGGCCGACATTCAGATCGGCATCCCAATTGAAATAGACACGTACCTGGGATGCGCCTTCCTTGGTTGCCGAATAGACATAATCCACATCATTAACGGAACTGACGCCGCGTTCAACGAACACGGTCACTGCCTGTTCCATGTCAAGCGGACCGGCGCCGGAATAGTACGTAATAACCGACACGACGGGAATGGAGACGTTCGGCAAAAGATCGACCGGGAGTTGGGAGAACGACACGAACCCCAGCACGACGATGGTGAGCGCGAACAGAAATGTTGATACGGGATATCGAAGAGCGAGTCGAGTGAGCCACATACGCTACCTGCCTATTGTTGGATATTCACGGTTCCGCCATCCCGGACGAATTGTTCGCCGATGCTCACAATTTGTTCATTCCCGGAGAGGCCCTTGACTATTTCCGTCCGTGCATTCTGCTCAATACCGAGTACGAGGTCATGACGATGTGCCGTCGTACCGTCCACACTGAACACATACGGGCCTTTTTCGTCTTTGAGGATGCATTGCGTTGAGACAGTCACGGCCCCATGATGTTCTTCGATGATGAGCGCCACCGTACAGAACATCCCGGGTTTCAGGACATGATCCCGGTTTGGAACATCGATTTCCACGTCCATCGTGCGCGTGGACAGATCGACCGCCTGACTCATCCGTACCACCGATCCGGAAAACTGCTTCCCCGGATAGGCATCCACCGTCACCGTCGCCGCCCTTCCGATGTTCACCAGCGGGATATCTTTTTCCAGGACATTCACAATGATCTTCATGACGTCCAGATTCATGAGGTTGAAGAGCTGCGAGTTGCTCGCAACGACATTTGAGCCGGGATCCAGGAAACGTTTCGTCACGATGCCGGAAAATGGGGCTGTGATCCGCGCATAGTCGAGCCGGATCCTGGCATCCTCATAATTTTCCTTGGCGACTTTCATCGCAGCATCTGCATTGTCAAGATCCTGCTTTGCAACAAGGTTCTGCTCAGAGAGCTCCTGTTCACGCTCGAAATTGAGTTTGGCGTTTTGATACGTGGCGAAGTTCTGCAGATACTGCGTCGAGAGTTCCGTTGTGTCGATGAGCGCGAGAATTTCATCCTGCCGGACTACTGCTCCCATGTCGACATACACCTTATCGAGAATGCCGCTCACTCTGGAGTAGAGGCTGGCCTGAAGGATCGGGACAGCGTCTCCCGTGAAGCGCAGTGCATACACCACATTTTCCTGCCGGGCAGCCTCGAGCTTCACGATCGGAATGCTCTGGCGGCGGGAATTGCTGGAAGAACTGCTGGCGACAATTTTCCATGCCGAAAGCCCGACGACGATTATGGCGCAGATGAGGAGTATATACTTGGTCTTTTTTGTCATATCAGTTCATTGAGGATGATGTTTCACGTTGACGGAACACGATTGTGACGATGCACGCGGCTTCTTTTCTTCTCACACGGTGAACACATTCCCCGGATAAGGAAATCCGCGATCAGTTCAAACTCCTTGCGAAGTTCAGCCATGGAGTCGTGGTCCCACCGGCGAGCCGCGGCATCACGTACGAATCGGAGACGCAATCCCTGCATCACATGAAGAAACGCGATTGCTGCGGCCTCAGGCGATCCAACCGACAAGAGACCCTCGGTCTTTCCCCGACGGATCATGGATTCCAGCAGCTTCGCTTCCCGCTTTGCAAACTCGTCAAAGGTAGCGCGAAGCAACGGCCTGAGTTTTGCAGAGATTTGCAACTCAAGCACCTGAAGACTGATGAGTCGGAAGAAATGGTCGAGCCGGAGTGTGACATAACAATGAAGTTTCTCGGAAACTGGTGCCGGATCATGGACGAGTTTCGCGACCCGATCAAGAAGGCCTTCGTGCTCGCGCTCAAGGACGGTTTTGAATAATGCCTCTTTGGTAGGAAAGTAATAATAGAGAGACGCTTTCCCCATGCCGATATCCTGTGCAATTTCATCCATCGTCACCTTCAGGAGGCCGTACTGCTCGAAGCGGCGCTGCGCGGCATCGAGGATTTGCGTCTTCATTGTAAGAGAACTGGACAAATGATGGGTAACCCGGAATTCGACTATTTGACTGAATTAGTCTAAAGGTAGAAAATCGGGGAATGAATGTCAAGCACGAATACTTCAGGGAGGGACGGTTGACGAGGTCAACGCATCATGAAACCATGAAGCAGGACGAATCTCACCCCTTAGGGATTAGACTCACAAATCCGGAAAAAGATTAAGCGGGCGGCACCTCCTTCAACGGAAGGCGATACGATTTCTTAGATAAGATAGGGACGGGGAATTGGATGGCCGGGACGTTCCACATCCCAAAGGACAGTCATGACCCAAAACCTGCCAAGCTCCTTCACAACCTGTATGCTATTGATTCCTCGCTGAGCGGGAGCAGCTTCATCTGTCGCGTTCCGGGATTCGTACGTGCTGAAGATATGAACGATACTCCCAAACGATTGTGTCCGCCGGGCAATTTCCGTCTCGGCAAAACCCTTTCTTTCCATCCCGCTCACGACGATCGATTCTCTCGATTTTGTAATGAAAGTCTCCAGGTCGAGTGCGCACACCACGCCATTTTTATCTGTTGAAGGAGGAATGAGCCGCGCATCCTTGTGAAATAAGAGCCGCATCCGGTCGTAGTTGGGCTGCCGGCCCGGGGCGAATGAAATGGAATCGTACAGCGCCTTGACGATTCCGTCGAGCGAGGCGAAATCTGCAACGTCTGCTGCTGTTTTTTGTTTTGCGGGTTTTACCTTTGCCATTGCGAGGAAAATATACGTGGAAGGATGGAGATGCACAAGGTGCCGGTTAAGAGCGTCACAACGGGGAAAGATTCTGGAGTGCAGTCCCGAAACAAAAGGGCGATCATCGGATGATGACCGCCCTGCGGTGGATTAGGTAGATATTGAATTTGGACATTTACATGATAAACAAAGCCAACCTTCGATTCAAGACCTCTTACCTCAATTACCCGATTTTAAAAGGGGTTCGTCTTCAAAAATGCCCCATCCGGCGAAATTAGGAGGACGTATACAAAGGTGAGATCTATAAGCAACTTGATATGGAACACACGTCCTTTGAAGCCCGAAATGCAGTTTTGTAACTTGGGTTGGGGAAATCTCCAAAGCAATGGGCTACATATCCCCAATCCCTAAGGGTGGCTACCTCCGGCCACCCTTCCTTTTTTGTGCTATTCCGAAGATTCAGACGTCCCTTCCGCCGGTATTTCCCTGAGCTGTGATTCGAGATCCTTCAGCTCGCTCGATATTCTCTCCTGAAGCTGCTTTCCCAAAACCACGTATGGGAGAGGGTCTTCACCCTGTCCCGCAGCCTTTTTCTGCTTTTGAACATTTTCCTGCTGAAGTCGCTTCAGAGCATCATATTTCAGCTTGCGCACACAATCTATGGCAATTTTCAGGGGTGATCCTTCTGTCAAACCCGACCGTTCCTGCCCCCACCTCTTGCTGATTTGGTGCTTTGACACAATCAGATCGGTTAGCCATCTCTTGCTTTCCGGGAATTTATCGATGAGATCAGAAGGATTCACCTGTTCCTGATTCTCAGCCGCATCGAAGAGTTTCCGGATGACCTTCCGGGATTCGGGATGGGCAATATCCTCCTCATTCAAGAAACGCATGACGACAGCGACCGTCTGGTAGCCGCCTCTGAGAAGAGCCCCGATGAGATCGCGTTCAATTCTGGGGATCTCGGGGAGGGCAGTACCTGGGCCCGCAGAACCTGAACGAGTGGAAACGGAGGACTTTTCATATCGCGGAGGATTGAAAGCCGGTTTCTCGCTCCGAAAAATCTTCTCGATCTCCCGGTATAATGTGGATTCGTAAAGCTTGTACTTCTCCGCAACATGTTTAATGTAGAAGTTCCGTTTCAGCTCATCACTCATTTTCGAGATCGTCCGGACGATAGTCCGCACGGTTTGGGCTTTTCCTTCCGGCGTGGAGAGTTTTCCCTGCCGTTCAAACGTCTGTGCGATAAAATCCACAAATGAGACGGCGTTCTCCAGTAGAGTTTCGAAGGCCTTGCCGCCATGCTTCCTCACATACGAATCAGGGTCGTCTCCCTGTGGGAGCGGTGCAACCCGGACATCGAGATCCCGTTCAAGTATCAGGTCAACGCCGCGCAGTGCGGCCGATGAGCCGGCTGAATCGGCATCATACATAATGGTGATGTTTCGTGTATAGCGGCTGAGAAGTAAAATCTGTTCTGCGGTGAGAGCTGTACCGCTTGACGCAACAACGTTACCGACGCCCGCCTGGAACACCGTGATGAGATCGGCATAGCCCTCTACGAGTACGACAAAATCCTTCTCCCGGATGAATTCCTTGGATTGGGAGAGACCGTACAGGACGCGGCTCTTGTTATAGATCCCCGTCTCCGGGGAATTGATGTATTTACCGAGAGGATCATCTTCACGAAGTTTTCTCGCTCCGAAGCCGAGCACGCGTCCGGCAGGTGAGAAGATCGGAAACATCGCGCGGCCGCGGAAATAATCAAAGTATGACCCGTCGTCCCGCTTACGCACGAGTCCCGCTTTCTCAATCAACGGAACCGGAACGCCCTTCTGTTGCGCGAATTTGAGGAACGCATCCCAGGAATTAGGCGAGTACCCGAGTCCGAACGAGCGAATCGTTTCGTCACTGAACCCCCTCTTGTGGAAATACTCAAGGGCAAATTTTCCTTCCGTCGATTCCGTCAGTGCCTTGTAATAGAAGAGACCCGCCTCGCGACAAAGTTCGTAGAGATTCTCCTGCTCACTCGCGGCTTCATCATCCGACGCAGAGCCCTGCGGCAGGGCAATTCCGGCTTTTTCTGCCAGGGACCGGACTGCTTCAATAAACGAGACTTTCTCGAATTCCATAATGAAGGTGAAGACGTTACCTCCTACCCCGCATCCGAAACAATGATACATTTGCCGATCCGGAGAGACATTGAAGGAGGGAGTCTTTTCGGTATGAAACGGGCAGAGCCCGACGAAGTTCTTTCCCCGCTTCTTCAGTTTGACAAACGCGCCGATGAGATCGACAATATCCGTCGCATCGCGCACTTGATCGATTTTTTCCTGTGGAATCCGCACAATAGGGGCGTTTTCAGGTTGGAGATTCGAGCAATCAAATGTAATAAAAAGGCACACCTAAAACAATGCGCGCGCCTCCGGGTTCTTGACTCTGACGTGCACGAACAATATATTTGTCAGGCATCCTGAAAAGTCATCATTCCACACTCACGCAACAACGGACGTCATCTCGCCATTCTTTCCGGAATTTTTTGATTCAGTAGAATTCGATGGAAATCGTAAAACACACCTGGTACACGCTGAAGAACATCGCCCTGATTTTCAATAACGAGACAGGATCCACAGCCGAGCTCTTTTGGACGTATTTGAAGCTGAGAATCAAGTATCTCGTTCTTGTAAAGATCCTTCGTATGAACATCATGCGGGAAAAGATTTTTGGATTTGAGATTCATTTTTTCACGTACCAGATTTTCCTGTTCATGTTCGAAGAGATTTTCATCAGCAAGGAATATCAGTTCACTGCGAAGACAGAGCGTCCGCTCATTTTCGATTGTGGAAGCAATGTGGGAACCGCGCTGATTTTCTTCAAGAGACTCTATCCGCATGCGACGATTCTCGCCTTCGAACCCGACAAGAAGACATTCGATCTCCTCAGGAAGAATGTCGAAATCAACAGGTTCACCGATGTCCGCCTCTACAATAATGCTCTCTTCAATCGCGAGGAAGTCATCGACTTTTACACGGACCCCGAAAACCCCGGCTCGCTGATGATGAGCACCCAAAAAGACCGGCTTCCGAAAGAGCGGAATGCCATTCAGGCACTTCCCCTTTCGAAATTTATCGATCGGCCTGTGGACTTCATCAAGATGGACATCGAGGGAGTGGAATCGCTCGTGATTGATGAGTTATCGGAAAAACAGAAATTCGGCTTTATCGGAGAAATGTGCATTGAATATCATCATCACATCAAACCGGATGATGATGCGCTTTCCGGCATGCTGAAAACTCTTGAGAAAAACGGATTGCGATACCAACTGTGTTCGTATCTGAAACCTCCATTCAAGAGGGACCAGTTTCAGGACATCCTCATTTATGCATACAGGAAACAATGAGAACTGAACTTTTCTCCACCCTGCATGGTCGCAGGAGCTGAAGCTGATTCCTGATATCGGAACATGAGTATACGAGCGATTGTCTTCGGCGCAACGGGAATGGTGGGAGAGGGTGTGGTGCACGAGGCGCTTCAGCATCCTTCCGTGGAATCCGTTCTCATCATCGGAAGAAGACCGAGCAGGATCCACCACGACAAACTGACAGAAGTGATCCACCACGACTTCTACGACTATTCTTCCATCGAAGAACGCCTGAGAGGATTCAACGCATGCTTTTTCTGCCTTGGTGTTTCCTCGATCGGGATGGACGAGCAGGAGTACACTCGCATTACGTATAATCTGACGATGCGTGCCGCGACAACACTCGCACGGCTCAATCCCGATATGACGTTTTGCTATGTCTCGGGCATGGGAACCGACGGTACGGAAAAGGGACGGCGTATGTGGGCACGCGTAAAAGGGAAAACCGAAAATCACCTCGCAACCCTTCCCTTTCATGCGGTCTATCTGTTCAGGCCGGGATTCATCAAGCCGATCAAGAACCTGCAGAATGCGTATAAGCTTTCGATTGTTCTCGGTCTTCTCTATCCCATCTGGAAAACAATCTTCCCTCATGCCGTGTGTACGCTCGAAGATGTCGGGCTCGCAATGATCCAGGCGGCGCAGTCAGGTTATTCGAGAAGAGTTCTCGAAAATTCCGACATCACTCGACTTGCTCAAACCTTCAGAAGTGCTGGGAGGTAACGTCTCCACCGGGTTTGTCTCCGTCCATCGGTTTCCTTACCCGCGATCGTCGGGGCAAGACGAGCTCCCGGCGTCCCCATGAAATTCCGGGCAAAATAGTATATTAAAGGATGATGGAATCACTCCGAGATCTCGATTCATTCAGCAGGAATCTCCCGCAACGAGAAGACACAATGCCGGTACTTTTTGTCGGACACGGCAATCCGATGAATGCGATCGAAGAGAATCAGTTCAGCAAAGGATGGAGGGAAATCGGCGTGATACTTCCGAAACCGGAGGCGATCCTCTGCATATCGGCCCACTGGGAAACAGTGGGAACATACGTAACCGCGATGAAACATCCGAGAACCATACACGATTTCTACGGCTTTCCGGAAGAGCTCTTCAACGTCGAATATCCCGCGCCGGGGAGTCCGATTCTTGCCCAACAGACTAAGGAGATCGTGAGAAAAGCCATCGTTCAGCTTGACGACAAATGGGGGCTCGATCACGGATGCTGGAGTGTCGTCAAACATCTTTATCCGTCAGCCGACGTGCCCGTGCTTCAGCTGAGTCTCGATTATACAAAGCCCGCGCAGTGGCATTACGACCTCGCCTCAGATCTTGCGGTTCTGCGCAAGAGGGGCATCCTCATCATCGGGAGCGGGAACATCGTTCACAACCTCCGTTTGATCGACTGGCAGAATAGCGAGGGACCTTATGACTGGGCGGAAGAAATGAACACGAGGATGAAACGGGAAATTCGGGATGGAGCCGATGATCATTTGATACATTACGAACGGCTGGGACAATCGGCGCGACTGGCTATACCCACACCGGAGCATTACCTTCCCCTCCTCTATGTGCTGGCATTGAAAGAGAAGGGCGACACCACCGAGATCTTCAATGACCGGACCATCATGGGATCGGTATCAATGACCTCTCTTCACATTCGCCCTGCATCCGGAGAATCTCACGAGGGGTAATTGCAGAGACTAGGTGCTTTCTGATCTGAAATCATTGCACAAGAAGGACGATACATGAGAAAATCC